>JAAUXU010099095.1_pt1 | contig 30940 bp, 33 predicted proteins | sample 7278151 | NCBI WGS metagenome assembly JAAUXU01 (sample SAMN14350113, study PRJNA611818) | marine sediment metagenome | isolation source: surface marine sediment (1.8m) | place: French Polynesia: Moorea | collected 2018-08 | reverse complement strand
CTCTGCCCAACTTGATTGAAATTTATGTAGTGAGCTACTACTGTAGTAAATTTGCTGTGAAAGTAGATTTCAGCTCTGGTGGCTTTCAGAAGCTGAAATCTACTTTCACAGCAATTTTGCTACAGTGGCTTAAACAATAAATTTCAAATCAAGTTGGGCGACTATGCCCATAGGCAAACACAATGTTTTTTCCAAGGTATTTGACTACATCTTCATCTTTTGACCCCATGCAACAAACCCCAGACGCCATCAGTGAGATTCCAAAGTTAACCCCTTTTCGACCTAGCCTAGTGTACATATATATTAGAAGGGTAAGTAAGAAATGAAAAAGATGGAATTTAATTGGGTTTGACTGGCTGGATGCTTCCTAAAACCGAATAGGGACTCCCTTCTCTCATGGTAGTTTTAATATACTACGTCACGCCATACCAGTAGTGCCAAAGACGAGCTTAAGTAGTCCACACTGCAGGACGAGAGGGGACCCCAAAACTGATTATTTCTTCACTCCATTTCACTAGAATGAAATCGAAAGGACGCTTGCAACAAGTATAGCACGCAGAATTAAAAATTAGAGATTTAAAAAAGTGACCCAGCCTGATGTATATCTTCTTGCTAAATTTAAGCTCATGGGCATATGGCCGTGAATGCCATCAGTTCCATAGGTACAGTGTGAGCCATGAAGAGGGAGTGAAGGGAAAGAAAGAGATGGGAGTGGACAGGGAGGGGTGTGGACGACCGGCTGTTGGGCGCGCGAATGAGTGACTTGAGCATGGCAGGAGTAGGAAGAAAACTGGAGAGAAGGGGAGGTCGAGGTCTTTGCGCTTCATCTGGTTATCCTTTTGTCGACTTATAATTTCATCATCAGACTCGTATGTTGATTTCAGTTGAGGATCCCTCCGAGGACTTCGTCCGCCTGCGGGACTACGTGGACTGCTGCAATTGCATGAAGCTCCACGCGTTCCGAGAGGAACAGCTTCGTCAGGGATTCAGTCGGGAAATGGTTCAGGAGAGCAAAGATACCTTCAAGTTGTGCAAGAGGCAGGCCCGGAGGGTCTATGAAATTCTGAGGCTCAAGGCTACCAAAAGAAGCGTTAAAGACGAGTACAAGGCCTATAGAGTTGACGTCAAGAGGAGGCTTAACATTCCTTTCCAGGTAAGCTTCCACTTGTTCCCGATTGTCCTAGTGAGTTCGCTACACTTATCAATAGAGGTCGGAAGCGGGGTCGTTCAACCTATGTTTGGAGTGTTATCATACCTACTTATGCACTTAGAGAAACCTTGTGAGAAATTTTCGCCTAAACTGGCACAGTCTCCCTCATCAACATCGTCGTCGGTGTCATCCATGTGATAGTATGTTTTTCACGTGGATGCATTTTTTGTATACATGTTTTTATGCTACCAAAGGGATCTTTATCCACCATGGTACGCCCGTGACCACTGACAAGTTTCTTGTTTCTGGCAGAAAGAGGAGCGACAGATGGCCAAGTTGAAAAAGGTGTTGACGCCTGAGGAGTTCGCGACGTCCACGGTCAACTTGACCAACCGGGAGCAGCGCATGGAGACTCTGCAGACGCAGTACCAAGAGTTGGAGGAGCACTACCTCAGGATTATTAAACGACTTGTGTCCTAGGCCAGTCGTCGTTTTGTCCTCTCTCTTCTCTAAGATCGACTAAGCCGTCATTGAAATAAACTTTTATTCTAACGTTATGTCTGCTTTCTTGTGAGAGACACCTGGCGGCGTGGGAGGTCGGGGCGTCGCGAGCACCTTGCCTGCTTCGGGAGCTTCAAAGGCGTCGCCGAGTCGCGCCATCTCCTCTTCTGCGTCCTCCTCAGGTGCGTCATTTTGGTCCTCAGCCAACTGCGTCTCTGTCTCTTGAATAATCGTGACTTCCTGGGCAGGCATGAAGGACACACTACGCTTCCTGTGCTGTACTGGACTGTTCACCCTCAGGAAGGATGATTTTCGGGGAGGAGCCTTGTACTCTTCCACGACCTCAGGAACCTCGCAGTTGCCGAGAGACTGATCCAATTTCTCCTTCTCTATTTCAGGCACCTCTTTTTTCTGTCCGCTCGTGTCCTCAGACATCTTGATGACGGCAGCCTTGGTGTAAACTGCTGTTGGTTAACAATACGATAAGGTGTGCTTGTCGTTAATACGATGCGTGGTAAATGTTGACGAGGAGATAACAAGTTGTGGCTAACTTGTCCGACTAATTTCTGATGTCATCCGTCCGTGTAGTGGTTCGGGCAAGATGTCACATTGTTGCTCACACACACTCAGGCATGTCGAGTGCTTCGAGGAGCAGTGTGAAGAGGTCATTGAGAGAAGCAACAACGACAACGATCCTCCCTTGAACGCTGGTTGTGTCTGCGTCATTATGACTCTCACCCTGTGCAGACAGACCCAGTGCTGGCGATGCACTGTTAGAGAAAAATGGCTTTGAGCATTATAATAATGTTTCTCAAATATAATCGTACTGGAGAATAAATGCTGCGTGGGCAGCTCAAACCCTGTCATGAATAGAGAAATCGCAGTCTTTTTCAGCGACTATGGATTGCTGCTTGATGTCATCGTGCGATTATGTGGTCTTCAACTCCTCTCTATTGCCATGCATCCATGCAAATACTAAACTATGAGACTGAAGTTTGAGGAAAATTTGTTCGAATGCTTCTTCTAGGGAAAGGCGAAGGGGGGGGGGATCCCCGAGCAACTGCGCGAAAATATCTGCATGCAAAATTCCCGTGCTTCAAAAAGGCTCCCGAACAATGATTCACTTTGGAGTCAAATAACATCAAAGAACTGTCCAAGGGTTCTCTGCGTGCGTGCCTTATACATTAGAAGTGACTCTTTTCTTCGGGAAAGGCACACTTGCAATTCAGCCCTCTTAACTGCTCTTTATCTGTACCTCCTATGGCTAAGTGCACCTTAAAGCATGCGTCTAGCGGAAATAATTGAGCCCACCCTGGCTGCTCGAGCTCGCAGAAGCACTAAAGAAATGCAGCAACTCGCTTAGTTCTACTCTATCAGAACTATAGCACGTTTATAAAAATTGCATTCTTGCCCCTATCTAATCGAGCGTTTTCGCCCAAATACCTCTCATTCCATTAGGACTGTTTTTCTCCTACTCGGAATTCGCCTGGTCAATAGTGGGGTGGACGTTGTTAACCCTGCCCAAGGTCTCGTCGAGAGGTAGACCTGGCTCGGTTTGTTCATCATCCCAGCACCCTTATGTTTAGCCAAGTACAGTACAAACAGGGCTTTGATACAGTGGAGAATGGATGTCATGGAGAGATGAAGGTCAGCTCACATCAAAATCACAGTCGCGAGTCAAATTAACACTTGATGCGGCGGAAAACATGACATTTAAAGAGACATCAGGGTTGAATGAAGGGTGAACCGAGCAACTACATTATTACAGTGCAGACACACAGGGCAAGAAAGAATCTTTGGCAGCTCTGCTCGATGGAAAAGAATCCATTTTCATTTCTCTGGGTCGCAGTCATGCTGGCCCACTTTTGTCACTCTGTCTGCGACAGAGACGCGTAACTGATTTGCTGCGTCTGTACTGTTAACGCCAGGGTCAAAGTCTCCTTCCTCATATCCGACTTCCACTGTACCGACTGCGCAACACAAGAAACAACCGAGGCAGTCGACGTGTTTCTTACGTAGGCTCACGTTACAGATTCATACTGAGAAGCGATTTCGAGAATTCGCACAAAGAAGAAAGTAGTGGGATAATCTACTCCTAGGAAAATGTAAAAGGCTCGTACGATACAAGCCAGATGTCACAGCTGAAGTTCAAGCTTGCCTGCATTTGCCACGTCTGTTCGTGAACTTCGTTTAAATACCTGTGTAAGCCATTAAGGCCCACAGCCTCAATGCTTGTATCACATGTTATCATGTCTGTCATCTATGACACAAGCGTTGAGGCTCTGAGACCAAGACTCTGAGAAATTTAAAATTAGTGCACAAACATACTAGCTTGAGAGAAAACTGATAGAAACGTCTGCTATAAATAATGGATACTACACGTACAGTAGATAGATATAGATAGAGGAAGAGGGAGAATGAGGAATCCGAGTCTCCCCCCCTCCTCCCCCAACGCAGTTGTCGCCCATACGTACACACAAGGGGTTAGATGTACACACAAGGCTGCTTGGTCCGAAAATGGGCAAGACCATTTCACTGCAGGCAGGCATGAAGCAGGGTCAGCAGCAGCATTTTTCGGTAAGAAATTTCAAGTGCTTTGCTGAGAAGCAACTATGCGTGGACATCAAAAGCGTTTTAGGAACAATCATCATCATCTTGCTGAAGGAGTTGTACCGAGCAGTGAGGAACTCAGCCTGTCAGCAGGATTTGGTGCGCACGCACGGACGCCAATGCCGGCTGGCTGACTAGCAGGCAGTATTTGTTCTGCGCCTATAATGAAATGCCCCCTCCTTAAGGGCATGTTTGATGTCAGCAAATCGCGCGAAAGAGATAAAATGCTTCATACATAAACTTATCTCCCCACTCAGTCACTCCTGTGCTGTTACACACGCGCTCATTCTTACAAATAACGCATGGAATGAGCGCGGAGAGAATTCCTAAACGGCGCTTGGCACCGACGATGACGGTCAAGCGATATTCAAGCAAAACTGCATCCATGACGCCCACGGGTTTAGAGCCGATGCTCACGCTTATAGACTCGGTCGCTTCGTCGTTCGGATCGCTCACGTCATCTAGGGGGACACGGACGGGGTGAACTTGAGACTCGTTCTTCGACAACATTGCAAATTTCCTTGGACAACCCTGTCCTTCTGCTTGTGTGCTGGCAGGGTGACCCAACGAGATCTGCAACTTATTTTCGAAGTGGGAAGACAACGTTGGGAGACGACCCTGTCTGTCTGTACAGAGTGGCCTAGAGCGATGTGCAACTCATGTTGAAGGTGGAGAGCGACGTTGAAAGCCTTGTTATCCCATCACCCTGTGCACATACGCAGAAACACAGCGTTGATTTCAATGAGATTCGCAATGTTGCCCTTTTTTTGCCTTCATACATTATACAGTGAATACGATTGTAGACGTTACGAACCTCGCAACTCATTGTTGAGGTGGAAAATGACATTGGAAGTCAGCACTGGGTGAACACAAGGTGGACAAAAGGAGATTTCCAAGACATCTTGAAGGTTGGCAGCAACATTCCAAATCTCGTCCGTACAGACAAGGTGGACCAAGGATATTTACCACTGTGTGTATAAGCGTTCGTGCAGGATGGAGTGAGAAGATGTGAATTCCAGGTGTAAAGCAGCATTGCGAGCCTTCGTCCACCCTGTCCAAGCTGTGCCAAGACAGAAAAGACCAGGGAAATGAAACTTTGGTCCTGATCGATTGAGTCCTGCTCGAAACTGCCTCCATTATAATGAGATGCCTGGCGTTCATTCATAGCACAAAAAGCGCCGTCGATCTGAAGGGAGTCCTACTGTAATTGGCGGCCGGTCCAGACTAATGCCGGTAATTTTCAATTACCTTTTTTGCGGCCGGAGCGTGCAAAGTCGCCTGCCTGTCTGCGTCCGTCGCCGGCTGCTCGGGCTGCCCAGGCCGCGGCTGCTGGAGATGATTTACAAGAGGTCAGTTATATCACGAGTGAGAGTGTTTGTGTTGCTAGCTGGTTGTTTTTGCGATAAGTTGTAATTCGAGAAGTGAGCAAAGAGCGACATGTACAGGGTAGGAATGAGAGGAGAATGAGGACTTTTTCTCGCCCTTTGAAGGGAGGACTCGCTCACAATGTCTCGTCTGCTCCGTCGACGCCGTCCTCTTGTTCCTCCTCGTCGCTGTCAGCAGCCATTCGCTCTATCTCTTCCAAGTTAATCGTACCGGACAACTCCTAGGTGGCCTCCTCCGCGGACTCGCGGATCGCTGCCAAGTCGTCCAGCTTTTGCAAGTAGAGCAGTCGCCTGGTGACCTCGTCCGTGTACTTGGACGTGCTAGCGGAGGCGCACAGCTCCTCCTCTAGGGGATTTCCACCGAACACCAGATCCTCCAGACAAGGCAGCTTGCACATGAATTCAAACTCTCGCCGCTCACGCACCTGATCATGACACACGTAAAGAACTATTATTAGCTTGACAAGGTTCCAGAGGGGCTTCAGTTTGTCAACTTGATTGCAAGAAATCCATAGCGCCCCAAGCGAGTCGGCGGCCACCTCAAAACCCTACAGAGTCTTCAACAAGGTTCTCCCCAACGAGAGCACCCTCAAGTGCTTGAACGATTGGAGGTTGGCAGTTGCTGAGATCTCAATATGAAAACACCAATAACAAATTCCCATAGGTCACAAACATACAACATGAATACAACTTTTGTCTTCGCCTGGTTTGTACACAGAGACAGTTGCTCCAAGTCTGCGAGGAGATGGAACGGCCCCTCCATCTTCTCGGTCGGCGCGGTGACACCAATCAGCCTGATCTCGTTGGAGTCCTCCGACTTGCAGCCACTGGCCTCCTCCCACATCTTCAAGGCCTGCTTAATAGTGGTCGGCATGATGTGATGCCTGCTTGGGCTATTGATCAAGCAGCAAGAGAGAGCGAAGCATGTACGTATGCATCGGGAGTTATAGTTGCGTTTCACATCTGCCTAAAGATCTTGCATCCCACGAGCTTTTCACAGAACGTGCATCAACGATCGATACCCCATGGTGGACGTTTGAAACAGTCGGAGGTAGGCGAGGAATGCGGCGGCCCCAGTCACATGTGCACGCACATGTGGAGGTTCCATGATAGGGACGGAATTGAGAACAACCAAGGAGGCCGAGGAGGCGCAGCTGTGCCTGTTCTGCTCGAGGAAGAAGCACAAAAATGCACCATTCATTGTCTCATTACCGGCGGAGGAATTTTTCCACCACCTGGTAAAGAGAGAGAGAAGACCTGATTTGCAGCCTCAGCATCTTTGGAGACGTGCAGAAAAGTAGGAGAGAAAAGAGAGTGGGGGAGGATTCCGCGGCTGCGACTGCGGCGGCGGCCGTGAGGACTTTGTGTGCGCAAGCTTCGAGGGAGGGGACGACGACGGCAGCGGCGACGACGGCAGCGGCGACGACGGCAGCGGCGACGACGGCAGCGGCGACGACGGCAGCGGCGACGACGGCGACGGGGCCCATTTTACCTTGTCGCCGTCGGTGGCGGCATTTTCAAGCGGGCGCGGTGCAGGCGAGGAAGGGGGGGGGAGGCTCCTGTGCACTGAGCGCGCGGCGGCCCGCTTGAGGTAGGCATTGCGCAGGTACGTATACAGACTGTCTCACCCGGGGAAGGGGGGGTATTATGAGTGGGGTGGGGGTGGGGATCATGTTCACTGTAGCAATGGTTTTTTAGAGAGAGAACCATATCTTAGTGCGACACCTTTTAGACGACATTTGGAAACATTAATACACGTCCAGACGTCTCAGAGTCACCTGGCAGCTCCTTTAGTCGATAAAGAGAGCGATTCTAAGTCATGATAACCCTGAACAAGTGTGCATTGGGGCGGACGAACAAGTTATCTGAACAAGGGTGAACAATGCTCCAAAATTTTGGGTCAAAATTTCTGCCAGTGTTTTTGCTGCGTTAAGACCCCCCTCCCCCATCCTGTGAGACAGTTTGGGTACACAGATAGGTAGGCAAGGTACGAGTGCATACAGTAAGGTGAGGGGGAGGAGGAAGGGGGCGAGCGACCGACCGACCGAGCGGACGGACGGCCGGACGGACAAGCGGGCGAGCGAGGAGGCGAACGAGCGAGCGAACGAGCGAGCGAGCGAGGAGGCGAGCGAGCAGGGCATCTCTCTACTCTCCGTGCGCATGAATCGGCGAGAAAAGGGGCTCTTCTGGAGTTGCCAGCGAGGAATTCGGTCACCGTGGCCGAGTAAACTGAGGTCGTTGCACATGCGTTTTCTTCCAGCCAGATGGTCATTCGACGGGTGTGATGCTGACTGCCTGAGCGTGGTGGCCGCGGGGATCCTCTTGGTGGTGGCCGCCGAAGTCGACCAGAGGGTGTGAGGCAGTATCTGCTTCGTTGCGTGTCCTCTCTTTCGGCGGAACGCTCGCTTCCGCCTTCCTCTGACGGACCGTTGGAGGAGACAGGAGGGAGGGAGAAGGAGGAGAAGGTGTGTTCGTCCTCCTCCTCTGGCTGCCTGCACGCCTTGAGGCAGCTCGGCAGGTCCACGCAGGCGGCATCGGCGTGGACAAGCAGGAGCAGTCGCAGTCGGTCCGCCTGGAGGAGCGGACATCAGTTGAACAAGACCCAGATAAGGAAGAGGGAGAGAAGAGAACGCCGGCAAAATAGGCTAGTGTGGACTGTGTGCGCGCGAAAGACTTTTTTCTTCCCGTCCAAGGAGAGCTCCGCCGCCGCCATGGGGGACGTGGACAAGTCCGATCCCGACCTCAAGTACCTGGTGGTGGACCGCAACGCCTTCAACGACCCCACCAAGCAGGCGGAATGGACGCAGAAGCGCCTCGTGTGGGTGCCGCACGAGACCAGCGGCTTTGTCTCCGCCTCTATCAAGAAGGACCGCGGAGACGAGGTAGAGGTGGAGGTCACCGAGACGGGCAAACGAGTGCTCGTCTCCAAGGACGACATCCAGAAGATGAATCCGCCCAAGTTTGACAAGGAAGAGGACATGGCCGACCTCACCTGCCTAAACGAGGCCTCCGTCCTGCATAACGTCAAGGAGCGATACTACTCGGGACTCATCTATGTGAGTAACGTTCACTTTTGTTGTTCTTCTGTTTCCCAACGGCCCCCTTCGCCACGCCCTCGGAGAGCCTCACGGACGAGGCCGAGGAAGTGGAAACAGTGTGAGAACCGACCGGTGTCTCTTTTTTTCTTCTTCTTTCTCACGTCGTTGCCTTTTCTTGCCCTGCCAGTTCTGCCCGCAGTCGCAGTCGAGCTTGTGCCTGCAGGCGGCGGCGGAGCAAAGGTGGCGGGACCTGAGCGAAAACGGTCGACACAGGAAGGAGGTGGGGGAAGGGGAATAAGGAGACGGACATTCTGTTATCAATGCTAGGAAAGCCCGTAGAGGCAGATCTTCGGCGTGGGCGTGGCGTGGCGTGGCCGCCAGGCGAGCGAGGGGGGGGGGAGTGACAGGGGGAGGGAGGGCGAAACGAGATCAGGGGAAAATTTTATTGTTGATGTAGCTGTCTCTCCATCCATCACCGCCGGCATTTGGGTGGATGGAGCGAGTGTGGCGAGCTCGTGGGTGTCGGTTATAGCGTCGGCGCGGCGATGACTCACTCTCCTCCTGTTCGTGCGCCTCCTGCGCCTCCTGCGCCTCCTGCGCCTCCTGCGCCTCCTGCGCCTCCTGCGCCTCCTGCGTCTCCTGCTCCCTGGTGGAGGAGACAAAAAAGTCTTCCGTCAGCAAAGAAGAGACACACTTTTGCACGATTCACACGGGGCCGACGGCGGCGGCGTCCAGCCTTCCCAAGGGGCCGCAAGTCGCGGCATAAGCACGAGACCACCTTTGAAAATGCTTTCAACTTGTATTCGGGCACTCTTGATATAGAGAAGGAATCTCAATTCCTCGGCATTTCCAAGTTCTCAGAAATGCTGAGCCCGCGATGGAATTTGAGATGTTCGGGGATTTTTTTTCCCATCAATTAAGATGGCGGTCGCTTAAAAGACTTTACCTTATATAGAGAAAAGGCCATCAAGGACTTATTTGTTCTCTCTCTTTGACAGACATACTCCGGCCTCTTCTGCGTGGTGGTGAACCCGTACAAGCGCCTGCCCATCTACACGGAGAAGATCATCGAACTGTACAAGGGCAAGAAGCGCCATGAAGTGCCTCCGCACGTATTCGCCATCACCGACACCGCCTACAGGTGGGTGTCCTTTGTGTGTGTGTGCCTGCCTGAAAAACATGTGTGCCTAGCCTAATTGTCCCATTCTCTTCTTTTAATTCCAGATCCATGCTGCAAGGTGAGTGAGATCGACTCATAAGTGACGTTTGCGTGTGTGTGCATGGATGAGATGAGGTCGTGCTGCATACCTATGCTGACGGAAACTGCAGACTGCGTCTGTCTCTCATTGCTTTTTGAGCGACTCCATGACTTGTCTGCACAAAAAGAGTGACACGAGGCATTCAAGTTCGAAGCACCATATGATTGCGTTCCTGCCGTTTTCTCTCTCCCAGCACCTTTGACAATGCCTGCTATGTAAATTCCATGCTGTTAAGGAGGCTCCTTGTGTCCTCCTCCTTCTCCTTCGCCGCCGCCGCCTCGTTGGGTACACACATCCTTCCCTCCCTGTACAGGTGACCCTGACCCGATGACGTTTTGCTTCGTCTTCTTCCTTGCTTTATTATGCGCGTTGCGTGTACGGGCCCATGGACGTGTGCGTGCGTGCGTCTGTACGTACTATAGCGACGTGAGCAGCGACTACGGCTGCAGCAGCAGCAGCAACGACAGGTTGGTGCTGCCCCAAGTGTGTGCGGGTCATGGGGAGGCGGAGGAAGGAAGTGAGTTGAGGGTCGCGTGTCGCATGGAGAAGGCAGGCTTGTGTAGTATGACTGGCAGCAGGCCCTTCCTGGCCTTTCCTTCCTGCTCGCGCGTGCCAAGAGGAAAATATGGACGGAGGCAGGGACGGGGAAGTCCGGATTGGATTGGGGTTTCCCCCCCCCCCTTCTTCTTCACCACCTCCCCCTGCTCCGCAAGTAATAGGATTTTCATTGCCCTCTCTCTTCTTCTTCTCGTTCCAGATCGTGAGGACCAGAGCATTCTCTGCACCGGCGAGTCTGGCGCCGGCAAGACTGAGAACACGAAAAAAGTCATTCAATACCTGGCCTACGTCGCCGCCAGTAAACCCAAGTCTTCCTCTCACACCCCGTCCGCGGTATGCATGAGAATACGATAATGCTCGTTTTTAGCCCTTCTTTTAGTGCATTGCATTCGAGGCAAGTGGTTGATGAGTAAGAGCACGTTGCAAGCAGAGAGGAAACCAACACCTTGAGTGTTTCTAGAAAGTGTACGTAGTAGTGAATGCGACGTATATTCTAGCATAATAACTTTTAGAACACGCCTGCCTGCTCCGTCGTCGCATTGAGGCACCCGCGAATGCTGGGATTGCGTGATAGTGATGATGATGATAGACATGTTGTGCGTGCATTTTTAGCTAGGCGCACGTTAGTTTCTGCACACCATCACTGTTATGCGCTAATTTTTCTCTCTCTCTCTTTTCTTTCCTATTATTCTCTCTTTCTGATGCCCATCGATTACTACCACTTCACATCCGAAAAAACACTTCCTGCAGACTGAGGGACCGAGCTTCGTAAGTACACGCATTCTGTGACTTCTCAAAGGTTATGCATAACTTGGAGTCCAAGTTTTTCCTCCTCACGCCCATCTCACTCAGTACAGTGGAGGAAGATAATCTCTGTGACCTATCTTAATTCTGAATAGCAGGAAATGTCTGAACTGAATGGAAGAGGTGCACTTTGACAGTATCTTACGGCGCAGATAACGGAAAAAAAGGGATTCTTGTGACTAATTTCTCTCTCCATGCTCTCAACTTTTTGTACAATAATCTGCATTTCTACTTTTCACGCTTCCTTTGCTGCCTCTCTCTACTTCGACTGAATTTCTTTAGAAGGAACAAGAGCTCATGTACGCGGTATGTAAAACTAACTTTGATCTGACAGGGTTTTGTTGGGGGCTGAATCTCTTTTTCCAGGGGACTTTTTGTGTCGCTGCTTCTTTCTTTCGCACCAAACACACAAACATGCCAAAGACTAATATCTCTTTATCCGTTTTCTCTTGCTTCCACGTGTGTGATCCAGGATTTTGTTCCCGGTGCTTCAAACGCGTCTTTTGCGTCACTCCCGGGGCAACACTCCGTAAGACGAATTGCGTATGTCTTCTTGCAGAAGTAAACGTTAGATTAACCTCCTTTGGTTGCCTTCGCATGCGTTTCTCTCCTTCATTTTGGGTGCGAATTTGCTTTCTTTTTCCTTGATGCCTTTGGCACGTTGTTGGATGAGTTGACTACGTTATGTGTACCACCCGGTAGTGTGTATTCTGTATACCCGTCACAGTTAAGTAAGTGTACTGCTTAAACACTCAGCCTTTAACGTCTGTCCCCACACCCCAGCCAGCCAGCAAGCAAGCAAGCAAGCAAGCAAGCAAGCAACCCCCTCCTCCTCATTTTGAGGCCTTGTCCGTACCTTCTGCTGTTTTCCGTACTTAAAGTGCTACTAAGCTTTTGCCTTCCCCTCCCTCCCTCCCTCCCTCCCAATCCTGAGATTCAATTCGTGTTTTTCTTTGATTGTACCTCTTCCTCCTCCCCCCTCTCATTGTTCTCTCTCTTTTTCTTCCCCTCCCACTAGGGCGAGTTGGAGCAGCAGTTGCTCAAGGCGAATCCCATTCTCGAGGCCTTCGGAAACGCCAAGACTGTGAAAAATGACAACTCTTCTCGCTTCGTAAGTACCTTTTCCCCCACCGCGGGGACGAAGCCCTAATCTAACCACTTTTTCCCCTCTCTTCCGCAGGGAAAATTCATCCGCATCAACTTCGACACGAGCGGTTACATCGCCGGAGCCAATATCGGTAAGCAGGACCTCCTCTCACCTTTCGTCACACCATAACTCGCCAGCTCAACCGATTGTGTCTCCCTCGTTTTTTCTTTACAGAAACGTACCTTCTGGAGAAGGCTCGCATGATCAGACAGGCTAGGGACGAGCGGACCTTCCACGTCTTCTACCAGTTGCTGGCAGGAACCAGCCCTGAGCAAAAAAGTAAGCCCACTTTTTTCCCCGGATTCCGTTTTGTCTTTCTGGTTTTTTTTCCTTCGTTCCTTTTTGGCCCATACCAGTCTTAGCCTTGGACCTTTTAATGGAGACCCTTGATGGAAAAAAAGTGGGAAGTGCAGGAAAAAATTTGCCTCAATCAGGCCTGTGAATGTTATTGAGCTGAATGGCACACTTAGTGTTGGAAGAGCAAATTTCCGTCACCTTTTTACTTTTTCGTCTGTCTGCATCCTTGGGGCGACCAAGAAATTATTGATGGAGATCATCGTCGTTAGGCAATGGGCTGTCGAGGTCGCCTTTTCGGGTCTTGTCACGCCTGCTGTGCGGTGGCGCCCGCATGCCCAAAAGAGGAAGAGCTTTGCCGCCGCCTCCTTCGCCGGCGCAGTCGTCGCTGCGGCAGCGGCCCCCAAAAGTACTAGTCTCCGTACCCACCTTGACGTCTCTCGCTGGCAGTCGGCGTGTATATGCTACCTTGACATAAGCAGCGTGAGTGGCGGCTGCTGCCAGCGGCCTGACTGCGGGTACGGGTGCCTCGCAAGGTGGAGGAGATTTAAAGACGTAGGCAAGAAACTGGCATTGAGCAGCTTGCGCGCGCGCAGGCGCACAATCTCCCAATGAGATGCAAAAAGGTAGAACTAGAGACGACTTATGGGGCTTTAGACAAATAAAAGTGGCCGCGGCGATGGCAGTGGCAAGGATGACTCACGAATCTCGGTTTTCTGACCTCCCGCAGCTTTTTTTTGTCGGAGGCAAAAACTTAACTCACACTGGGGACTCGAGGCATGAACTGCGGATAGGAATTTTGATGACTTCCGTCTTGTTCCACTCGCAGGAAAGTTCATCCTGGAAGATGCGAAAAACTACACCTTCCTTAGCATGGGCACCGTCAACGTGGCCGGCATGGACGAGCCGGAAGAGTTCGCGGCTACGGTGGAGGCCATGCGCATCATGGGCATCTCCGACGATGATCTGGCCGCCATCTGGAGAGTCATCTCTGGAGTGCTGCTCTTTGGCAACATGGAATTCAGGCAGGAGCGCAACTCCGACCAGGCCATCCTCCCGGATAACACCGTGGCGCAAAAGGTGTCTCACCTGCTCGGCATCAACGTCAACGATCTTACTAAAGCCTTCCTCAAGCCGAGGATCAAGGTTGGCAGGGACTACGTGACCAAGGCGCAGACCAAGGTGGGTCGATTCACTTATCACTAATGAGCCTGCAGGCAGGGGTCGGGTCCATTTCTCCCTTTTTGCTTCCACCTCCGAATAGCGAAATAATAGATGGAAGATACGAGAGCGGCGGCTGTGCTAGATGAAGTTTTATGGGCCGTTTCTGTCAAGCCGCCTTTCAGATGAGGTCGTGTTCACCCTTGTCCTTGGGGAGGAAGGGGGGAGGCTCCATCAAGGCTTCATTAGGTCGAAGAAACGATCTTTACACGCCGAGATGGTGTGAGCAACCGACGTAGCTGCCTGTTCACTTGTTTCTGCAAATCTGTCAGTAACGTCGGCTTCGTGTCCCCTGTCCAGAAACAAATCACGTCCGCAATCCCCTGCCCAAGAGTGAAGCGGTGGAAATAGGATGCGCCACGCAAATAGCTGCAGATGTCTCGTCGGAGTCCAGAGACTTGATGAATTACCTTCTTTCAGGAACAAGTTGAGTTCGCAGTGGAAGCGATTGCCAAGGCCACTTACGAGCGCCTTTTCAAGTGGATCGTGACCCGCATCAACCGGTCGCTGGACCGCACTAAGCGTCAGGGCGCCAGCTTCATTGGCATCCTAGATATAGCGGGCTTCGAGATCTTCTACCTCAACAGCTTCGAGCAGCTCTGCATCAATTACACCAACGAAAAATTGCAGCAGCTCTTCAACCATACCGTACGTACTCAAATGAACGCGCACGTCAGTATGAAATTCCACACTTATCCTCTCTCTCGCAGATGTTCATCCTGGAGCAAGAAGAGTACCAGCGCGAGGGCATTGAGTGGAAGTTTATCGATTTCGGTCTGGACCTTCAGCCTACCATAGACCTGATCGAAAAGCCCATGGGCATCATGGCTCTGGTCGACGAGGAGTGCTGGTTCCCCAAGGCCACCGACAAGAGCTTCGTGGAGAAGCTCGTCACCAGTCACTCGGACCATCCCAAGTTCATGAAGTCCGACTTCCGTGGAGAAGCCGACTTCTCCGTCATCCACTACGCTGGCAAGGTCGACTACTCAGCTGCCAAATGGCTCATGAAGAACATGGACCCGTTGAACGAAAACATAGTGCAGCAAATGCGCGCCTCCCAGGATCCTTTTATCGCCGGCATCTGGAAGGATGGTGCGATTCTAACTTCACCTTTCAATGCACTCGTGTTTTACGCCACATTCTTTTTTTCACAGCTGAAATCGTTGGCATGGCGCAGCAGGCTATGAGCGACACCCAGTTCGGCGCACGTGCCCGCAAGGGCATGTTCCGTACGGTCTCGCAGCTATACAAGGAACAACTGGGCCGTCTCATGGAGACCCTGAGGAACACCAACCCCAACTTTGTTCGCTGCATCATCCCCAACCACGAGAAACGTGCGGGCAAGATTAATGCGCCGTTAGTGCTCGACCAGCTGCGCTGCAACGGCGTCCTCGAGGGCATCCGTATCTGCAGACAGGGCTTTCCTAACAGGATTCCCTTCCAGGAGTTCAGGCAGCGCTACGAGCTACTTACGCCCAATATTATTCCAAAGGGTTTCATGGACGGCAAGAAGGCCTGCGAGAAAATGATCACTGCACTGGAGCTCGACCCCAATCTTTTCAGAGTGGGCCAGTCCAAGATCTTCTTCCGTGCAGGTGTTCTTGCTCACCTGGAAGAAGAAAGGGACCTTAGGATCACCGACCTGGTCGTCAAGTTCCAAGCATATTGCCGGGGGCTCATTGCGAGAAGGTAGCATAGGAGATTATTGTGTGAGAAGTCTTGATGTGAACAATATTTTCTCTCAGGAATTACATCAAGCGCACTCAGCAGTTGAATGCCATCCGCATCCTGCAACGAAACTGCGCCGCCTATCTCAAGCTGAGAAACTGGCAGTGGTGGCGCCTTTACACGAAGGTGAAGCCACTTCTTCAGGTTACCAAGAACGATGAAAAGGTCCTCCAAAAGGAGAACGAGCTCCGCGAGGTCAAAGAGAAACTGGAGGTCCACGAAAAGCAGAACAAGGAGCTCGACAAGCAGTACCAGCAAGCACTGGAGGAGAAGAACATTCTGGCAGAGCAGTTGCAGGCTGAAACAGAGCTTTGCGCTGAGGCCGAGGAGATGAGAGCAAGGTGAGGGCCATTAACTTGAAATTGGCAGGACCTACAGAAGCGTCTCTTGACCAGATTTAGTACGTGTGATGCTTATGTATTTTCATCGGATTTAAACTCTTGGAATTCTTGTCCTGTTCCAGACTGGCCGCGAGAAAGCAAGAGCTGGAGGAAATCCTCCACGACATGGAGGCCAGGATTGAAGAAGAAGAAGAAAAGACATTAAAGATGAACGAGGAGCGCAAGAAGCTGCAGCTCAACATTCAAGATCTGGAAGAGCAGTTGGAGGAAGAAGAGGCTGCTAGACAGAAAATGCAAATTGAGAAAGTACAAGCTGAGGCCAAGATCAAGAAGTATGAAGAAGAACTGGCCATGTTTGAAGACTCCAACACCAAGTTTACAAAGGAGCGCAAGGTGATGGAGGAGCGCCTTGCAGATGTGTCTGCCACTCTGGCCGAGGAAGAAGAGAAGGCAAAGCACCTCGCCAAGCTCAAAGCAAAACATGAGAGTACTATTGGTGAGCTAGAGGAGAAGTTGCGGAAAGACAATCAACAGAGACAGGAGGTGGAGCGCTCCAAACGCAAGATCGAGACTGAGCTCAACGATCTGAAGGAGCAGGTGGCCGAGAAGAAGGCTCAAGTAGAGGAATTTCAGCTGCATTTGGGCAAACGTGAAGAAGAGCTGGCGCAAGCCATGATGAGGGTGGACGAGGAGGCGGCACAAAAGGCCAGATCCCAGAAGCAGCTCCGCGAAGTTGAGGCTCAGCTGGTCGAATTAAGTGAGGACTTGGAAGCGGAGAAGGCCGCCAGGGTCAAGGCAGAAAAGCAGAAAAGAGACCTAAATGAAGAGTTAGAAGCTCTGAAGAATGAATTGCTGGACTCCCTTGATTCGACAGCAGCCCAGCAGGAGTTAAGAACAGCCAGAGAGAAGGAGCTGGCTGGACTTAAAAAGAGCCTTGAAGAAGAGACTGCCAACCACGAGGCGCAACTAGCTGAGATGCGTCACAAGCACTCCCATGACACGCAGGCCCTGAACGAGCAGTTGGATCAGCTTCGCAAGGTCAAGGGTGCATTGGAGAAGCAGAAGCAGCAACTGGAGAGCGAGCACCAAGATATTACGGCTGATCTGAAAACTCTTGCTGGGTCCAAGCAAGAGTCCGAAAGGAGAAGGAAGCAACTGGAGGGTCAATGCGCGGAGCTTCAGCTAAAGCTGATCGAGACGGAAAAGCTCCAGGGTGAGAGCTATGACAAACTGTCCAAGTTGGTGACAGAGGTTGATCAATTGAGTCAAAGCCTGTCAGATGCAGAGAACAAGGCTAGCCATGCCACCAAGAATGCAGACGCCCTCGAGACACAGCTGGGTGAGGTCAGCGCCTCTCTCGAGGAAGAAACCAGACAGAAGTTGGCACTCAACTCCAAGTTGCGTGCACTTGAGCAGGCTCGGGAGGCTATGGCTGAGCAGTTGGAGGAGGAGGAAGAGGCCAAGCGCCAGTTTGAAAAGCAGCTTGCCACAACCATGGCACAACTTAGCGATTCCAAGAGGAAAGCTGAAGAGGAAGCTGAGAATGTGGCGAGGCTGGAGGAAGCCAAAAAGAAGAACGGAAAAGACATTGAGGAGCTGATTCATCGTATAGAGGAGCTTCAAGCCGCCAATGAAAAGCTGGACAAGTCAAAAAAGAAGCTGGCAGCCGAACTGGACGATGCTACGCTTGAATTGGAGACGCACCGTACCAAGGTGCTGGAGTTGGAGAAGAAGCAGCGCAACTTTGACAAAATCCTGGCTGAAGAGAAAATGAATGGCGAGCATATTGCACAGGAGCGTGACAATGCTGAACGTGATGCCCGTGAGAAGGAGACCAAGCTGCTCAACCTGAACCGCGAACTGGAGGATACATTGGCTCGACTGGAGGACACCGAGCGAGCCAAGAGACAGCTGCAAAATGAGCTTGATGATCTTGTCAACTCGCAAGGCAACGCTGACAAGAACGTTCATGAGCTGGAGAAGGCCAAGCGTGCTCTTGAGTCTGAGCTGGTAGAGATGAAGCAACAAATGGAAGAGTTGGAGGATGAGTTGCAGGCCACTGAGGATCAGAAGATGCGCCTCGAGGTCAACATGCAGGCACTCAAGACGCAATATGAGCGCGACATCCAGGCCAAGGAGGAGTCTGGTGAGGAGAAACGTCGTGGCATGAGCAAGCAAATAAGAGACCTTGAGGCTGAATTGGATGAGGAGAGAAAGCAGAAGGTGGCTGCCATTAACAGCAAAAAGAAGTTGGAGGCCGATTACAAGGACCTCGAGTCCACCATGGAGATGAACAGCAAGCTCAAGGAAGATGCACTAAAGCAGCTGAAGAAACACCAGGCGGCCATGAAGGAGCTACAGCGTGACGCCGACGAGGCCCACCAAACCAAGAGCGAGGTTTTGCAGCAGTACAAGGACTTGGAGAAGAAGGTAAAATCACTGGAGGCCGACATGATCCAGCTGCAGGAAGATCTGAGCTCTGCAGAGCGTGCTCGCCGAGCAGCAGAGACCGAGAGAGATGACTTGCAAGAGGAAATCAACAGCTCCGCCAGCAAGGGATCACTACTGAGCGACGAGAAACGCCGGCTCGATGCCAGGATTGCTGCACTCGAGGAGGAGCTTGAAGAGGAGCAAGGTAACTCGGAGGTGTTGATGGAGCGTGCCAAGAAGGCGCAGATCCAGATTGAGCAGATGACCACCGAGCTGGCCCAAGAACGCGGTCAGGTGCAGAAGCTTGAGAACTCCAAGATGCTACTCGAGCGTCAGAACAAAGAGCTCAAGGCAAAGCTTCAGGAATTGGAGACGTCACAGAGAGCCAAGGCAAAGGCCTCTATCGCTGCCCTGGAATCCAAGATCGCCAACTTGGAAGAGCAACTGGCTGCAGAGACTGCGTAAGAACGACTTTCTTTCTGAAATGTTACTTTAAGACCTTTCCAATTATGTGTTTCTTTCCAGAGAGCGAATGGCACAGGCCAAGATCAACCGCAAGCAGGAGAAGAAACTGAAAGAGAACGTCCTCTTGTTGGAGGATGAGCGGCGTCACGCCGACCAATACAAGGAACAGGCCGAGAAGGTAAGACCACAGTGACACAATGGTCAGAGGAAGTTCATCTTCTCACTGTCATCTCTATCTCTCTCCAGGCCAATACTCGGGTGAAGGCCCTGAAGCGACAGCTAGACGAGGTGGAGGAGGAGATTTCCCGCGAAAGGGCTATGAAACGAAAGACACAGCGAGAGCTTGAAGACACACTGCAAGACAACGAGTCAAAAGAGAGGGAGATCAACAACCTCAAGAACAAAATCAGGTAAGACTTCCGTCGTGCCATCCTTGTTGATCACTTCAACCTTATGAAGGGAATTTCCAGGGAACATGAAGATGAAAATAATTACGCTTTCCTGTTCATGAGTAAAGAGAAGAGGTACCAGACGTGTTCTTACCATGCTCGTAGTCATAGTCGTCGCCCTGGTTTTCCTTATAACTCCTCATAATCGTGCTCACACTCCGTGCTCACACTCCCTGCGTACAACGTCGTGTTACTCAGGGTTGTCTTCGTCTTTCTACCGCCCTCGCTCCCCGCCTCCGTCCCTCTCACCCGCTGTGTGTGACTTATTTAATGTTAATTTTGTGGCGTGATTGCTTCATTACCTCTCTACCACCACTACTACTCTGTTTGTGATGATCTTTCTCCCTTGCTGGGATGCCCACAACGTTTTCCTCCACCAAGTCCTTACCCTTTCCCCTGCTGACCGTTCTCTTCTGTTTTCACTTGCTTACAGAGTCGGCGGCCGTCGTCCCAGAGATTATTTGTCGTCCCTCTCACGCGCGGAGGTGACGACCACCAGCGAGCAAACCAGCCTGTCTGTCACCTCCAGCTCAGTCGCCGCCGTGGGCGCTAACTCGTCCCCCCTAACACTCAGCAATGAGGACCTCTCCTCCACGAGAAGTATGAGCCCACGATTCAACTCGACCTTAGTCGAGAATGGCAGCAACGGGAAGCAGGAGAATTAACAGCACCTCACAGCGAGAGAACCTCTAGGACGTTAAAGACAAGGAAAAACACAAAAAACAACAAAAAAGACGATTCGTGGGCTGTTGCTTTCTAACAGCGGTGGAGGAAATATGAAACATGCTAAAACTTTGCTACGACGACCACAGACATCGACCATATCAAAGGTGAAGACGGAGAAGACTTTTTTCCAGCTGCATCGGCTCCTCTTCTCTGGCTCTTTGAGCAACCACCAAACAATAGACCTTGATCTCTCTCTTGCAGGACTGCAGTTCCCTCAACCTGTCCTCCCCAAAGCTCCAGTTGCTCAATGTTGACGACGCATTCTTGTTTTCACTGTCTATCACAGTAATGAATACGCGACCCAATCAGACGTGTTTTTTTTTTGTTTTGTTGCTATCATAACACCCATTCATCAATCATCACCTTCTAACCTGTAGAGGCCAGTTATTGGAATCCTTGACTCTGACCAAAGTCCACTTTTTTCTCTCCCTCCTGTTACAGGCGCGGCCTCGGAGGAATGCCATCTTCGCGGCTAATGAAGAGCAGAGCCGGATCGATCCAGCCCGGTGGAGGCGCGGGCGACGACACCACGCTGATGGACGAGTCGTCCCTGGACGGAGACGACGCGTGAAAGAAGCCCCGAGTAGTCCTCGCGTCCTCTCTCGCTGCTGTGATGTACATTCCCCCTCTGCCCTGCCCCCCCCCCCCCCATCCCCTTCCCCATCCCCTTCCCCATCCCCATCCATCCCTTGCCTGCACACCACCATTATTACCTTCTGTCTCTTACTAGCTTTGAGTTTTCATGAGAGTATTTGATTAATTCTTTCCACACACGCACACGTTTCGTACGAGATATAAAAATATGATGATGATTGCTTGTGAAATGTGCCAATTTGACAGTTTTATATGATACATAACTATAAATATTTTGTATTGCTTGGCTTCAATTCGAAATACAACAATAATAACATTGGGAAGTCCTCGTCATGAACAGACGGAAAAGGTTGAGCGAGCAAGATTGAGGATGACGAAGGTCAGTGTTTTGTCTGCAGACGGGCCGCGGTTGCTGACCCAACGGGTGAGACGCCAGCTTGGTGAAAGTCGCTGAAGTGGCAGCGGGTCGGTGCAGGAGAGTCACGGAAGAGCTTTGGAAAGGACGGGTTGTGGGAAGCGACAATAAAGTTTCAGTCTTTTCTTATCTTTGGATTCCCCACATATTTCAAGTCCTGGGGAAATATTTCTGAGACAAGTGAGGCCCTGCAAGGTCTTGAGGGAGAAAATGTAAACAAAGACAATCCTAGGACAAAGTTGTTGCGGCCAACGACTCTCGCGACTTTGCAACTCTCAGAACGACGACCCGGGCAACGATCTGAACAACGATGCTCGTGACTTGCAAGACTCAGAATGATTATCCAGCGCCGGAGGGCCTGGGGAGAGGATCCCGCTGGAAATGGGGGGCCTGGCCTGGAGGTCACGAAAATTTCATGTAATTTCATCAACCTCTCAAAAAGCCAAATTTCAGCCTCTCCGGGATGCCCTCATCTTACGGCGGGCCTCCTTTTTAGGCTGTGCTGCAACAAAATTTGACACCGGGCATGTCTTTCCTCAGCGAGAACCGCTCAGGCACAAGAGAGATCATCGCAGCTACAGTCGCGACCATCAAGAAGCTCTTCACCGCTCTTGAGGGTAACTTGTGAAAGAAGTCGCTGAGGTTGATGCAAGAAAGGTGCGAGCACTATGGCCTAGAACAATAGAAGGACGCCGGGTTTTGGGTTAGGTTTTTTTGGACTCTAAAGTATTTTATACCGGTTTTGGATGGGTAGCTCTAAATACAATAGTTACCAATCATTAACAATTTCAGTCGCCATCGCTGAGGAAGGCCTCGGCTTCCCTCCTCGTCCACTTCTTGTTCCTGTTCTCTGAGCAAATGAGTTCCTGCACGTTTCATAGGGTGGCAGAGGCACCAACGTCTTCACAGACGCGTCACAGAGATGCTTTAGTGCGTCAAAACACTTCAAGCAACACATAAGCGTCAAAGGCAGCACATATGACTCGATTTTCCTGCGAAGGCCTCCTGATACACAGACATTTGGTCCCGTTAGTCCAACGGCAGATCTAGGAGGGACTCCGCTAAGGCTGAGAGTCCTTCTCGCTGGAGTTCGGCTTTCGGAGCTGGAGCAAGCTGGAGGCGTTGGTCAAACATTCCCAGCAGAGTAGGTCTAAGACGTTCTCAGCCCTGATAGAAAAGTGAAAGCAAAGTGATGTTCAGACAGACCTTGGTGATGGCATACATAAAGTGAACGAAGCACATTCACCTGCTTAACTACTTTCGACGCCTGACAAGGCACCCAATGACTTTGCCAACCCGCCAAAATCACCTCTCGTGTCGTATCCGAGCGACAGCATCTTGCTCGTAGAGTTGGATAAAGTCTTCTCATTCCGCAAGACACAGAATCTGGGAGAGGCAGTCCACGTCCAAGATGAATACATGACTCGGACAAGCGATTTGTGATATTGTCACTTTCTCCTCGCCGTTCAGGAACGGTGTGGGGGGTCCAGCACTGTCACCTTCCGCAAAAGACGTCTCTCTGTATTAATTGTCATGGATGGACTTGTTGGACTTCTTGAAGTCGGGCTTATCATTAATAAAGATTATGCTTCTTGTGGGGAGGCAGAACTGGTGATGCCGGACGCCCCCAACTGCTCCTTTGCCGTCAAAGACTAAGAAATCGGAGAGAGGTACTTCACTATTACAATCCAGGTTGAGACTCTTAATTTCGGTCTTACCTTCTTGGACTATGTCTTCGTCGTGGTCCCACCTTTCATACTGCCATTTTAACTCTTTCAGGACGGCGTAAGGAATCCTTTTGTCGTCCAGGTTGAACTTTTTGTCCCAATCGATGGCTTCTGTTATGTCGCGCTTGGCGATGCGGCCTTTGGTCAGGTGGCGCGCAAGTCCGTCCAGCTGCTGTTCATCATCTTGTGTGATATGATAGATGAGATCTGGCCAATTTTCTTGCCCTGTAAATGAGCAACTCTTTTTTTCCGCTGTCACCCACAATCCAATACCAGGAAGCTGCAGTACGACTTCCATGATCCAGCGTCGATATTTGGATACTGACACATTCAGTAGTGTCGCCCTTCTTCCTCCCGAAACAGCTCCTCTTCATGTCCGAGAAATTCGGGGCTGTCGTGCGATCCCAATGAATCCTTAATCCATTTCTGAGCTCCTCGGGGTGAAGCCTTGACGCAGTCGCCTGTGGGTTGGACCTCTGCAGAGACCTGTTCTTTGTTAATTGTCGCTGCCGAGCCCATTTGACCAGCTCGACCTGGAAACTTTTGCGGGACTCGATGAAATTCAGCGCAGTCTGGACACAGTGGAAAAAGGAGTGCTTGGTATGCCAGTTGTCAGTGATGTCTGGGCATCCACATTGAGCTGCGACTTTCTGTGTCAACAATCAACATTGGGTCAGAGTCACTCAGATATGGTGAGAACGAATGCAGAGGTCAACAATGATATATACATGTACTTTAAGTAAAACAAAAAGTGGCAGTGTGTAAATGTCTCATTTTGATAGGCAAGCCTTAAAAACATAGCAGTAAAAGGATGTCCGATTGAGCTCAAATCTTAGGTACGAACATAAGACATGTGGAAGAGGACTCGCTCCGCATCTGAGCTCTATCGGACAAACTTTTAGTCCATAGCGTTTTGGAAGAGAAAAAGGCCGTCCATGTGGATGCCCGGGAACCTCTCGTTTGCATACTGTACTTGCACATCAAACTGAGACTCAGTGTAGTTCTTCGCTTGGTAAACATGTTGACATATCTCTACGGACTTCATTGCCAAGACAGTATTTCTTAAATTTTGGCCTTGAGGCAAATGTCCCTTTGTCATTAAATAAATCAATAAGGTTTTATTAACATTCGTCTGCACCTCATTGCCCACAGAAGACACATGGGTATGAATAAGTGATTTTTTTCACCTGTTTGGAGTTACTGACAGTGTGTGTATGCCCTGAAACATTTTGGGCTGACTGAGTTATCTCACACGATCTTTGTGTTCGCCGATTTTCGCCAATGCAGTAGGCGCTTGATCATCAAAGCCAGGTGCACAAAGGTTGTGGCTTCCTTTTATTGCAATGAGCTTCAACTTTGTACTGAAACAAGGTCTAGTTGAAGTGCTGGGAGGTCAAGGTTCCTGGTAGTGTAAGAAATTCGTAGACAAAAGATGGTAAATGTCTCCAGTTTTCTTAGGCGATCTGAAATTAGCAAAATTTAGCAAAACATTGACAGTCACTTCTGGCCGCGTTGGCAAGGGGAATGAAGCAAGTGCAGGTTTGTATTTGGGTGTTATGACACATATACATGGTGGAGTGCATATACATGGTGGTAAAATACAACACTTGGGGGATGTCGTTCAAGCACTGATAGCTTTTGACTGTACAGAAACGGCTCTCCCCTCAATGAAAAGCTTAGGCTCCTCATAAAATAGAACTTTTATGCACTTTTGCTGAAGAATTGCCCATTTAGAAATTGATTACAATTTAGAAAAAGTACAAATTTATTTGTACTGCCAATAATTTGCACTCAGTACGCACTAGAAGTCGCTACATCTGACGCTCTCATGTGAATCAAGCCCCCAAACAGTTCAGAGGCTACAGAGCGAAATGGTGAAGATGTAGAACAACAGGCGTGTTTGTGACACGTTTCTGTCAGTCTCTGAATCCAAGGAGCTTCTGCATCTCCAGCGTGACGTCTTGAACAGTCTTCATCAGTCCAATCTTTGGTGGGTGGTGATAGAGGATTTGTTCAAACTTCTCCTCGAGCTCCCCCTGCCTCTCATATGGAAGAAAGTGCCAGATCTTGCAGGGGATTCCTGGACCCAGGCTTGGCCTGTCCCTGTTGCAATCCTGGAAACCATCTCCATGAAAGCACTGGGCAACTGATGAGGCCTCTCCCTCGACAGGCTGCATCCCCAGCAGGTCCCACATGGGATTGGCAGGAGGCAGGCTGCAGATCCCCGAGCCCAAGATGACTCGTGAAGCAATCACTTGATCATAGTTCCAGGTGAAATTCTTGGCAAGTGCTTGGGCGTGGAAAGATAGCAGAGCTTCAGCACTTTCCGCATTGTGGAGAAGTCTCCGCCAAAGCCACTTAGTCATGCCCAGGAAGCTCATTCCAAAAGTGGTGCCTGAGGACTCGCTCAGTGCGTACTGATACACCCAGATCAGATACTGCGAATCATCGGTGATATCTAGGAGAGTCTCATCCATGACGAAGACGTCAACGTCTGAGGTGACAATGATGTCGTCATCCTTGATGAGGTCGTCGTTGAAGGCCAGCATCCTTTGTAGCTGTGACTGCAGGACACAACCCACCGAGGATGAGGTTGGAACGAGTCTCACTGCAGCTCCAGCATGAGACAGCTCCTCAGCATACGTCTGGAGCTCTTGGCGCTCGTCGTCTTCATCGTGGACGACTTGTACAAGTACTCTGGCATCTGTCTTATTCGTCCAAAGCACCGTCGACAATTTGGCTGCCAAAAGGTACGGGAAGTTCTTCTTCTTGTACACGAGGGCGGACGAGCCGAAGCACACCGATAACGAGATCCACTTCTGGGGGGGCCTCTCCTCGACGAGCGTCACGACCACCTCATAGCCTCTCTCCTGATGGACGTGTCGCAGGAGGCCCAATGACAAGATGACGCAGACAAAAAATACCAGCACAGTCCTCTTTTTGAGCAAGTCCCACATCGTCAGGCCATTGTCGGAGATTACACTGGGCGACGCACACACCGTATTAAGCATATACTCAATGAGCAACAGCCTATGTACGTATGCAGACTAGAACCGGCGGTATTTCATTGCAAGGCATACAGCACCGTCTTCTCTCTAGCCAGGTGAGCATCAACGGGAGCAAAAGTTTTCAGCTGTTATGGATGGGGCCGTTTGGTGAGATCGTCTTTTTCCTCCTTCCTGCTGTACCTGGCTGCATTCGCTCCGTCGCTCGCGTCCGAGGAGGCGAAGACGCTGAGTCAAGCTGAGTCGGTGGATTCACTTCACGAGCAACTCCAAGGTCTGGGTGCAGACGGAGATATTCTGGTACACATATAAAAAACGAAGTATAATCAAAGTTCCATAGAAATCAGTTCTTCACCATCAGTCTGTACAAACAGCAGCTTTCGTGGCTGGCAGCAGTTCCCGTGAGCGGCGCTTGTCTCAAGAAGATACTTTTAAAGGCTTTGGCCAGACTTAGAAGCTGTTGTAGGAAAAGGAAATAAAGGCCACTCTGGGCCAAGCAGCTGCAACTCCTCTTTCCATTTCGTAAAAAGTATTTAAAAAAAGGCCTTCGTCCCCCCTGAAACTGCGTTTTTGTTTTTAGAGTGAAAGGAGAAACTGTCGGGGGAATCCCCCAATCTTTTTCTCCGTGTTGCTCCCTGGTAAGTTTGGACCCCCTATGCAGGTGTATGCCCATTTGGTTTCATTTGGTTCAGCCCTTTTGGCATTGTGTAGGGAGCAAACATCCTACGTACGCACACGTACATTGACAGATGTGTTACGTAGAACATCACATTTAGAACATCCCTTCAGAAAAAGTAAAAGAAAAAAAGGTATGGGAATAATGTCTCTAAAAGATACTTGCTTAAAATCTTGTCAGGTGTTGTGAAAACCTGCGTCGAATCTCATCAAATTTTTGTTACGTTCTTGCACTTACTAAATGTAGAGAGCGGGGAATAAAAGTCTTTGAAAAGTTCATTAGTAAATTTATACTTTCTCTGTGGTGCACAGACTTTTGGCTGCAAGTACATTGAATGAAACGTAGCGATACTGTTCAGTACTTTAAACGTACTGTCAAACTCCTGGTTGGGAGTCATGTCCACATACACAAGGGGTGTATGACTTCACGTTCCGTCCAGTTTTGCACGGGAAAACCACAGCAATGGCAGCTCTTCAGGCGGAGCAAGAGCAACTTCGTCGGCCACGATGCAGTCCGGGACAACCTTGGTCGCGTTGTACAGGGTAAAATCCCGTGAAACGTGTCTGTCATGTCTGACCAACTCCAGCATTTAGTTTTCCATAAAGAAGATCAGTGGGACAGAAGTGTCCGTAGGTCGGATGCATAACGCAAGCACATGAACGCCGACAAGATGCTCAAGATGCAAGATGCTCAACTGGGCACCTCAGGTGCATGTCTTTCAGGTTCTCTTGCCGACAAAGAATGGCGATGTCGAATTTGCAGAGCGTTGTTGTGTCAGTGCAGGTGCCAGTAATACAGTCTTGCACTTCTGTGCGCATAAATCATGCCTTCATCGGGGTGCAGAGGACGGAGATAAGAAGCTTCCATCGAAACCACGTCTGTCTGCAAACGTCATGAGATTGCCTGTTTGCAATGTCCCGTGCATAACAAGTGTGACTTGATCGACGCATTTGTGCAGGCGCAATTTTTGAGCTCCAGGCCATAAATTGGTCAATCCACACATTTAAAACCTTTCTGAACAGCATCAGCAACTTTTTTTTGCTGCCTCCTCCGTCATGGAGATTCCTAAGGTCGACCAAGCATTGGCAAAGCCAGTGTGCACAGGGAGTACAAAAAGAGGAACGCTGAACAGGTCCAACTGCAGCGAGTCCACTTTCCTGAGCTGTTACAAACATTTGTACCCTTCTCAAGTGGTTCCCTCTCCCCGGGTGCGTGTACGTGTGCAGCACACCAATGGGTGAACTGAAGCTGAATAAATGGGCACCACTTTAGTCATCACCAAGATCAATTGAACTCCTAGCACCTGTGCAAATGCAGAGGACCTCGCTATTAGTAAACACCGTTTACAAACACAATTGTTTGTGTTTACGCGCAGAACAAACTACGTATTAACATACGAGGTATGTTAATGTTGGTATTCCCCGTGCACTGCACGTGCAAATCATTGTTGTATGGTTACAACAATGTTTCTACTCCAGTTGGGCTTTTTGCTACAGTGCGGCAAAAGTGGTCTGACACATAAAATTTGCTTATAAGTTTGGCTAGGACGCTTTAACTTTTGTGAAACTTGACCTGCGCCTGTGCCGTGACCACTCTAGCCAGTTGTCGTCTGGGACCAGCGTGGACTCATTGCTACACTGCTATATACTATTGCTATATATTTGCTATACTCGAGCAACAAATGCTCCTTTATCAGCTGCAAAAGAACAGGTCTGACACCAATCAAGATCCTAAGTCTTTTGAGATCACTACACGCATCAGCAATAAATCTCTACGTAAATTAGTGGGACTTCTGAATTCGTTAAAAATCAGAATTTTACTATATCCGAGTTGACTATAACAGAGATCCTCTGTAGTCTCGTCACCAAAAAGTGTTCAAATTCTAGCCTAACCTCACCTGAACTATTGCCTGGGCGACTGAAGCCTAATGTTGGTGAGTCGACTGATGCTTCTTCTATAGAACAGTATGAGCATATGACAAAGTAGAGTTTTATGAATACGAGGTCACGCCACAACGAAAGTGTTGCTACTCGGGGCACGAGGACAGCAGTCAGGATTACTGTGACCTCAGGGTGTTCACAAAATGTGGCTTCGCCATAGGCACGTAGGTGCCACGTTTTGCATCAGATCGTCCATTTTGATCAAATGAAATTGCAAGTCCTAAAAATCGGTCGATAATTTTTATATTCTTTATGTGGTGCCGTACGAGTTCTGACCGCCACTTTATGGCCAACTGTCAGTACATAAGGAGGGTTAAAAAAGTAGTTGCTTTCTGACCCTCTGGAGCACAGACGAAATCAATGAAAAGTGAACAATCTGACGTGATGACAATAAAATTATATTGTGTCACCACAAAGTTTATAGGAGCTGAGTGGGAATGTCTCTACCAAACTTATTTGATTTGCCGAGGACAGCCTTTTAGGCAAATTCAAGAAACCAAACAGCCCCACCAAGCTCAATAAAGTCCGTTTATGGTGATGCAATTTGTGATTTGAGGGAATCTTTCAGCATTGAATTTTCCCGTGTTGCACATAAGCGGGATTCCAAAGTTTGCAAAATTGCATTAGCCATTCCGACTCTGGGGGAAACAGTTCGTTTGAATCACCACCAAGAACAGATGTACAACCCTGGTGACGAAGAACTGGAAAGCGAAACTTCGTCAGCCGAGGCCATCATGGCGAACCTGGCCCTGGGCAACAGCAAGGATTAGGGATTTGCAAAAACGTGATGTGGATTCACTAAAGTGGTTAAAAGTACTGACCACTATCAAGAAATATTAGATACAATAAGAGTTGCACCCTTTACAGTCCAGGTGTACAAAGGACTCTGTGAAGAGACAAACTCGCGCTTACAGTAACAGCACTTAAGCCAGCATCGTCCAATGTCACTTTATTCATCAGTAGTAAGACGTTCTCGTCAGTCATGTTTGATCTGTTCTCCTCCTTTTGAGACTTGGAAAAATTGACTCTCAGCAGAGCGCATTTATAGGATTTTGTGACAACGTAGCGCGATCTTCACATATACGGATACGTATATTGTATGTCGTAGAACTTGCACTAGTGGATCATGACACACTGTATTTGCTGGTGGTCCATAAGAACGTCACTAGAGTAGCTTTTCCTTGAGGTTGTTGCATGTCCATCATCACATAAGTTACGTACTACTGCACACTGTAGGAGGTGGGGGCGACCTCCTCTATCTCCGCCTTCGCCTTCGCTTCGGAGTGGCCTCGTTGGTGGCGGATGAAGCCTCGATGGTGGGGACTTCCGGCGCCTGCCTCATCTCCATGAGCATGAGGTCTTGGACGACAATCTTGACTCTTTTCCTGTCAAAGGTACGGAGGTCGAGAAGACTCGTGCTGATCAGCACCGTTAGGGGATCAGCCTCGGGAGAGTCGGTCTCGTCCCTACACTCCATGGGGATGGTGCCCCGGGGGGCAGAAGGGTCAGGCACCGGCAGACACTTCAGAGTGTGGACTGCCGGCGGAGTGGAAGTGACAGGGATGTCCGTCACCGATTCTTCCGTCGTCGTCGTCGTCATCGGGGTCACGTCTTCCTCCTCGGCGCTCACCATATCAATGACGACCTCCTCCTCGTCCTCGATAATCGCAGTCGACGTCGTCACCCTTGAAGGCATCACAGTCGTCGTCACCTCATCCACTTCTGCCTCTGGCGTGGCGTCATCAAGACGTGGAACCTTAGGTCTGACCTCGGTGGAAGTTTCGGGTTCTTCTGGAGTAACCGTCGAGAAAAAGACTTCTTCAGTTGTGTCTACTTCAACGACGTCGGGACCGGATGTCGTGGTTCCAGGACGGGGCGAAGCAGTAGTAGAGGTCGTTGACGAAACAGTCCGGGTAAAATCTACATCGGCATGCTCAGGGTACATGATCTCATAATCAACCCCCAAATCAGTTTTCACAGTAGTAGTCTCCACCATGTCATCCGAAAGTTCAACAACGGCTTCACCTTCTTCCGTAATAGCCAATGCGTCATCCAATCTCGGTATCTTTGGCCTTATGTCGGTAACAGGAACAGCAGTGGAGCTGGTGGTGGTTGACGTCCCAACAGTAGAAACCTCCACAGCAACAGTCGGGGTGGTTGTTTCTAGTTCAAGTTCAGTGGTTGCCTCAATAGTAGTGGTCTCTGCCTCCTCCAACATTTCTGTTGCTGTCATGCCTTCAACTGCTTCTGTAGTTGTGTCATCCAATCGAGGAACCTTTGGCCTAATGTCTGTCACAGGAACAGAAGTAGTGCTGGTGGTGGTTGACGTCCCAACAGTAGAAACCTCCACAGCATCAGAAGTGGTGGTTGTTTCTAGTTTGAGTTCAGTGGTTGCCTCAATAGTAGTGGTCTCTGCCTCCTCCAACATTTCTGTTGCTGTCATGACTTCAACTGCTTCAGTGGTAGTGTCATCCAAT
>JAAUXU010169633.1_pt1 | contig 30942 bp, 28 predicted proteins | sample 7278151 | NCBI WGS metagenome assembly JAAUXU01 (sample SAMN14350113, study PRJNA611818) | marine sediment metagenome | isolation source: surface marine sediment (1.8m) | place: French Polynesia: Moorea | collected 2018-08 | reverse complement strand
GAGCCCTTCTCCTAGCAAAAAAAAATGCATTTCACTACTGAAAAAGTGACCTCAAAATGCGATTTTTTGTCTCTCAAGCAGGTGTATGCTCACTTTTGCACTGCACTGTATATATATAACTTGTGGCTACGACAGCACGAAGAACACGAAAACTTTCACCTACCTGCGCTCAAACACAAACAAACAAAAAATGTAAGGATCAATTTTTAGCAGCTTAGTTGACTGAAGAATAACTAAGTTTTGGTGGTTTTTTGTTGTTGTTTTCTTTCTTGTGTTGTTGTTGTTGCTGCTGCCACATGTGCTCGAACGTGATCTGCACTTGTCGTCGTGAAAAGACGACGACGACGAAGAAGAAGAACTTGTATATTAGGAGAAGAGAACAGTTTTCTAACTGGTATGATAATAAAGAGTCATTTTTTTTACTTCTTCCACGGTCCCAACCGCTTTCATTAGACTGGCAGGGGGAGGGGGGGTAGGAGGGGGGCTCTAACGATGCCATTTATTGCGCTCGCTCTCTCTCCTGAGCAGCTAATCAACTGAATGGGGCTTTGTGACAATAAGAACAGCCTTGGCGCTCTTTATGGGAGGAGACAGGGGAGGAATACGAGAAAGCTTCGATGCATCTTATGCCAAGGGGGAAAAAAATAATGTATACCTCCCTTCTTGATCGCGCAGTTGAGCTAGACAGAGCTGAGGCTGTCGCTGGCGGCGCTGCAGGAGCTGCTGGCCTTGGCGGCGGCAGCCACGGCGATGCTGTCACTGTAAATCATTTTCCCTGAAAATCTGACCCTGGTCTTAAAAATCAATTTGCGAGGGACGGGGGGAAGAAACAGAGCCCTGAGGCCATCTGGACTGAACTTTTTCTTTTTTTTATACCGTGGAAATCCTCTCGTCCAGACGAGAACTTCCCGGCAGCCCCGAGGACTCCGGATTTCTTTCCTGTTCGCTTCTTTGTCTTGAACACCGAAATGTGAATTGCTTGATCTCATCTCCGTGAGTCGTGCTGGGAAATGGTACAAGACCTTCTTCATAAGTGCTTTCCGGCGTCATAAGAGAAGGGTCTGAGTGATTCAAGCACATCGATCTTTGAGTGATTGGATCAACTCATCCCCCCTCCCTCCCTCCCTCCCTCCCTCCCTCTCTCCCCAACCCCAAAAATAGGCTTTTGCATGACTCCCCCCATCCTTTGGTCCTTTGGCTTTTGCTCGGTCGAACACTTGGAGCTCGAGCTGTCGTCATGTTGGACCAGTCTGCCAGATTTTCACTTAGGAATCACTTGTGTCTGGTCGAGTTAGGGCCTTGTGATGTCCCTTTTCTGTCATCAGCAAGAGCCGGATGGAGGGAGAAGCTTTCGTGTTTAGTAAAGCGGAAATCAAAGGAGAGGGAAGAACTGGGCCAACTCCTTCTCCTTTTGTAACACGGGCAATCTCAGCTTTGCTGGTGGTGGCGGCGGCGGGGACGACGGCGGCGGCGACGGTGGAGAGAAAGAGGGGGGAGGCAGCTAAGGACACACTCACATGAGGGAGAAAAGAGCTTCAAACGGTGCTCTCGTGTTAAGAGAGCCCCTATAAGGAAATGAATGCACTTCGTACACTGCATTAAAAAAGTCCGACTTTCTCGCTCTTGAAGAGCACGTTCACACTGTCACAATGACTGGCTGCTGTAGCCGCTCTCGGTCTCTCTCGTCCACATCCATCATCCACGTCCCTCCACCACCTCCACCCCGTCCAAGGGGTTCCTTAAGCCTAATCTAGTCCAAGCTATCGACGTACAAGATGAGCGTAATGAAACAAAATTGTAAGTAAAAAAAAAAGACCTGCTTCAGCTCTGACTACCCGCATAGAAAAGTCTGGTCGAGCCCAGTCAGGCAAGCAATGGCTCTTCTTCTTCTCAGTTACACGCTTAACAGTGCATGGTTCAACATATGGAATCCCTTTAGGAGGTGGCTGCTCACAAAGCCCCTTGGCTTTGCAATAAACACACTTACTTGATGCCTGCTGGTTGGCCCCAGATGCTGCTTCTGCTGCTGCCTCCCAGAGAATTGGTCAGTCCGATGAAGAAGCTGCCTCTCCATGAGACAAATAGCAGACTTGCATATTTTCCGCCACCCTGTCCTAGGAGAGCTCTGGAGCCCTGCAGTGCAATCGGCCAGTTGCTCATGAGCCATATCCGTAGCCGCGAGAAAATCTTTTCTTCGCCCTCCGCCCGTGGATTAATCGGTTTTTGTCTGGTCGAGTCTGCTGCTGTCATTTAGGGAAGAAGCCCCAGCCAAAGAAGAGAGGTGAGGTGGAGGTGGTGTTGGTGGCGGTGGCGGTGGCTGGCAGAGTTGAAGAGGCTTCGCAGTCAGCATACTTATTTGCTGCAAAGATCGAGAGGGGCGAAAAAGAGGGACACAAAGTGAGGGGAAAATCGGCACGGTCCTCAGGAGAAAGAAAATTTGGCGTTTATGTTCCACACGTGACTTAATAACGCGTCAGAGCTCTGTAGAGAAAAGAAGATGGGCTTTTTTTCTTCTTCTTCTCCTACTTCTTCTTCATCTTCTCCTTCTTCTTCATCTTCTCCTTCTTCTTCTTCCCCTCCCCCACCTCCTCCTGCTTCCCTCACACACACACGTTGCAGCTGCCATACATTCTTATTGGCAGATCACACAAAGAGAAATTGTGTGTTGTAGCGTTGCCAATGCAGCAGGCAGCGACCTCGGTCACCGCAGGACCTCTCCCACATTATCTCCACTGTACGTATGTGGACGAGGAAGGAGAAGAACACAAGGGGAACCGTGCCTTCAAAGGCCTGCGGCCTCTGCGACGTCGAGGACAACAACGACAGTTCATGGACTCTTTGGAAACCGAAGAGATGTGACAGCAACATCTTTTTTTTTCGGGAAAGCCTCGAAGGGAACAAATTGTTCCCGAAATTCATTGTCACAGCAGCTTCCAAATGAGACGCTTTAAAAAGGGTCCCAAATCCTGTCTTCGGGATGAGCCTTTTGTCTGTTGTCATCTCCTTTTTCCTGGCCGTGATGGAATCCTTTTGTGAGGCAAAATTGCCTTGTTTCTACTACTCAATCGAGTCCTCAAAAGGTCCGAGTGTGCACGTTCTTTCTCCAGTCCCAGGAAGCTTCTCAAGTGTTCATGAAGTAGAGGTGTTAAAAAAACATGAAGGGAGTAAACAAAGCCTTATTGTCTCCCCACTATTTCTGCTTACAAGGGCCTGAACAGCGCAGCGATTCCTTGCAAACACCCAGTATAACTTTTGGATGGATAGTTTTATGTCTTGGCTTTATGTAGTTGTGGTTTTTTTTTTCATTTCAGCATGTGTAAATGCGGTGTTGGGATCACTCAGTCTTCATTATTTCTGCTGGCCTGAGCTCGCTCCTCTCAGCATTCAGCACCAAAGATCCTTGAATTCTTCCGGGACAGGAGGAGAATAAAAAAAAGGACCTCTCCAGTATAATTCGCGTATCTCGAAAATGAGAAACGACTCTCAGAGGTCATTAGAGAAGCACCCGAATGACGAGGAGGAAAAGCAGTTTCGTCAGATATGAAAATGTCACAGGGTGACAAAGAAAGAATGAACCAAAACACTCTCCTGTGGATCCTGTTCGTGCCTGTTCCCCCCTCTCTCTCCTTGGCTTTAGGACCCGTTTGCACGCGGGGCATTTTTTTTGGCTCACTCCAGGGGAGACCACATTCATCACCCTTTAGGGCACATCCGAGTCGAGCTACTTTGCGACATAGTCACCCAGTGAGTCACAGAGAATGTCCATGCATTCATATGTGTGTTAGTGGAGATGAACCCTCAGGGTAGTAACAGAAAAAATGTCCACGGCTCGAAAAAGAGGGTCGTTGTTCGACAAAGGATAAAAATGCTCAGGAATTCCAAAACTTTTCACTTTCAGTTCTAACAAGCACGAGAATGTTGGGCCTGCAAATACAGGAGAGGATCTAGATCGACCCCCCCATCCCCATCCCGCTTTTTTCCCCTACTTAAATGTCGACCGTGCGTATTCCCGGCCAGAAGCATAAGAGAAGGGGGAGGGGGAATTCGGCCTAAAATAATGTGACAACAAAAACCTTCATTTTCCCGATCGCCGTGATCGAAATTCCCATCAGGCCGAGGAAATCGCCTAAGGAGAAAAACGTTGCCGAGTCCTCGAGATCGAAAAAATGGTGCTCATCAAAGATTAAGCGATATGGGCGCGTGCACTAAGGCTTTCCTCGTCTTTTTTTTGGGTGGGTGGGTGGGAGGGGGTAGAAGCAATCGAGCGAGAAAAACCCTCTATGGCTACTCAGAATTTAACTCTCCCCGACGATCTTTGTGTTGCTCCCCCCATGAGCTTGACCTCTCAAGGGATCCGACAAAAACCTCTTCTTTCCCAGCAAACTTTTGGGAGGAGATAAAGACGAGAAGGGAGAGAGTCTAGTGAGTCTTCTTCTGTAATTCCCAGAGCCATTCCAGAATTGCTTTCCGCCAGGGGGCAATGGCGCAAATAGCGGGGCCCCCATTTCCATTAACAATACATCTCTCTCTTCCTCTGTGCGCGCGTGCGCCAGTGCGTGCGTGCGTGCGTATGCTGTCAAGTCACGTACAACTACTCACGCACATACGCACACATACGTATATGTGAGAGCGGTGGAAGCAACAGCAGGTAGCGTTTATGTGGGTGCTGGATTGAAATGGCTGCTTTTTCTGGTCTAACATTGTTGTTCCGAGCTGCGGATAAAGTTTCTACTGACCCACTGTGTTTAAGAAAAGTAGTGGTGCGGAGCAGCTGAGGGGGGGGGGGGTCTGACCAAAAACCAGTGAAAGCACTCGCATCATTGCAATTCAAGGGTCCGCTCATGCAATTGTTCAGCCACGTTGTTGCTGTCGTCGTCTGAGGAAAAAACAATGGCATCAACGAAGAGATATGAGTGGACTAATAAGATATGAGTGGAGTAATAAGCAAAGTTGTGGCAAAAGTTGGACAACTTCATATTGGCCAATTTGAATTGGGTATGGAGTTCCACAGCCCTGAAAAAATTGGAGTCACGGATGAGGTGAAAGTGATCCGGATCAGCGAGGCCCCGGAGGCCACATTTCACTTCAACGAGGTCTTTCACGGCTTGTGGGACACTTGATCATGATCCTTTTATTACTCTCCCTCCACCACTGTTTCATGTGACTTCAATTATGATAGTGAAATTTTTCTCTCAGTCGAGTGATTTTTCTGTTTACAGGTGGTTGACTTCTTGTCTGGCAAGGCCCCCCTGAACCTGACGATGCGCCTTGGCGACCACATGATGCTGATCCAGCTGCAGCTCTCGACCGTCAACTCCTCATCGAGCAAGCGATCCAGAACTTCTTCACAGACTTCATCGAGCTACAAGCCAAAGTTGGACACACGGGCATTGGCGGAAGCCAGCAAGAACCTCACCCAGACCCTCAAGCAGCTTTCCTCGGAGGTCCTCACCACAAAATCGGCGGAGGAGGTAAAAAAGCACAAAAGTGACGCCAAAAAAGTCGGACGGTTTCTATTGTGTGTGCGCGTGCGCGCGCGTGTTTTTGTCACGCGCTACTTCCGATGCAGAACCACAGACCGCAATGAGTGAATGATTCCTATCTGACACACATGTTACTGGTGTTGTTGTTGTCGCCACCGCTGCTGCTGGTGCTGCTGCTGCTCCTGTTCCACCTACGTACACAACGACACAGTCGTCACTTTGTTCCCGGTCGGCCTTCGACGTAGTAAATCTACAAATGTCTTTACCATGTAGAAATTCTTCACTAGATCAAATTTCTCATGTAATAAATGGGCCAATTGCAAAGAGCACTCAGTACATACGACGTCAATCTTTACTTTTGTAAAGAATGATTCCTGTTGCAAGAAAGGCTCACCATTGTTGTACTTGAGTAGTGCAAGAGAGCCGGTGTGGGCTTAAGAGCTGCAAGAGGATTATGTACTACCTCAGAGAACATGACCACCAACTTTTCTGTCTATCTGGTCATTTTTGACTGTACAGTGAAACGCACAACGCCCTCTATTGTAAGAATATCCTTACACTTGATTGAAGTTTGACGGTCCTTCATTGGCGCGTCAGCAGATCCTGATCAGGCCTCAGGCCTCAATGTACACACGTTGCAACTTTTCGGCACGTTTCCTCACATACGTTTTTGTTCATTTTGACATCAAGTTGAAGGTTCGAACATGGCAGCACTTGGTGAAATGTTTTCAACGAGAAGTCTGCAGTCAGGTTGAATTAATTCGTCATCCACGTTGTTTGCGCTGCTCTTGGCCAAGTTCCTCACCATGTGCTGCTACCTGCACACGCACGTGAATAAAAATGGTGGCTCACACACCCACACACGCACTACTGTGAAGTAATTAAGATATTTTGGCAATGACTCGTACATTTAAAAGGTTCTACATCAGCCTAAGAGAAGAGTTACGACTTAAAGTGAGACACCCTGAACAATGTCATTGTACAGTACACTCTGGTCTGCTCTCATGACACAACACAGACGCGTTTTGTTGCACGTCGCAGTGCATTTCTGAGCTATGCACTGCACGTACGAGTCGCACACTACACACAGCAAGTGCACACGTGCACTGTGCGTCACCAAAACGTCCGACGGGAGGCGCGTGCAGAAAGGCGGGCTCGTTTTTCGTCGCACTTACGACCTGTCGCGTAATTCAGCTCACTCTCACTGCTACTACCTGGCTCATTTACCCCCATTCTAGTACATAAATTAATGACAAATGTAGGGAAGAAAAAAAAAGAGAGAAAAGTTGGCTCATGTACAGAACGTACATGAGTATTGCGTACACATCCAACTTGCACACTTTCTTCATTCCTTTATCGCGCAGAGAGACACCCAGACTCCCCCCCTCCCCTCCCCATACGTGACAGCAGGAGGGGAGAGGGGACGTAACGACATGATGAAGTTGGGTCGGACGGTTAAACTTGGAGGAAAACGTCGATCTGCTATTAAAATCTTTGAAGCTTGTGCGGATTTTGCTGCATTTTCTGCGCTAGCTTGCAAATATGCTTTGTCATGTCCTCTATATCCCTCTCCTTGTGGAGGTAGAGCATTCTTTTTCTGGGGGACAACGTGAGAAGTTGGGTAAAGCACTGACAATCGCCTGCACCTTATGACGAGGAGAGCTAAATTGTCAAACTTGTGGCCGGAAAGAAAAAAGGAAGGATTGGCAACTTTTCTCATCAGTTTCATACATATTACACACGTATACTGACTTCCCTCATAAGTCACATACTCAAGTCTCACCCATCTTACTTTTTTCCCGGGGTGGCGGCGGGGGTGGCGGGAAAGGACAGCAGAGTTGCCAACGGGACTCTTTGGAATCGATCCCCGCCCATGCTCAAGGCTTTTTCCTATTTAGTGGCCTTCGTGCGTGCGCGTGTGTGTGCGAGCCAGCGAGTGAGAGAGAGAGAACGAGTGAACACGCGATTTTGTGTGTGCCATAACTCTCCTGTGGTGGGCATAATTGGCTGATTTGTCAATGTCGTTATTCTCCAGCCAGCGCAAAGGTATGATCGTGGTTGGGCCTCAGTTACCAACGTTTTCGTCATAGTTCGACTGCTTTGCATATTTCATAGTGAAGCCGTGCAGGAGGTGAAGGCTGTGGAAGGGGTTTTTGGCCCAATTTTTTGTCAGATGGAAAAAGTCCCCCTTAGAAAGCTCTTTGTCTCTTTCCTCCTCATTGGTCTTCTTAAGAGGGTCTCAATGGTCACAGAGTGTCTTTAATGAGGCAAAAGTCTCCATTAACGTAGAAAAACTTTGTCTCTGCTGTGATCATAGACAACGTTGGCCATGGCTGTGATTCATGCGGCAAAACTTTCATAGGTTGAGGTCTTAGAACCATTAGAGTCGTTCTTGCGGCCAGGCCAAGAAGTTTACGTACGTGTGCACGTGGTAACCTCAAGGCCAGAAGCCTCGCAGTGAGGCCGATATTGTCACTATGCTACATGAGGGCATTTTGTACACATGTGTGTGCACGCAGGTGCGCATGTTTGTACCTATGTACGATTGTACTTATGCACATACACATATCATATGTGCACATGCATGTGTGTATGCAAGTTTGAATTTGACTGAGTGCATCGTAGACATGTTATCCAATTCCAAATAGTGAAGACGTCAAGTGTTTTTCTAAAAAGAATTGTTGGCCCTCTTCTCCCGCGTTAGTTTCTATGACCCCCAGTTCTGTCATGCCAAAGTCCATAAAGCAGGACCAGCGAGGACCCCCAAACTGAGTAGTATTTCTTTGCACCACTCGGCTACATCGGACTCAGAGCGAGTCTGCTATGAGGGAGATGCTAAAAAAATCGACCTAGCCTAGCACGTATGTGCATGTGATATGAGCTGTGCCAGCCGCAGGCCTTTGAAGGACGTCTCCACTTGTCCTTTGCAGGAGCGTCCACGCAAGCGACCGAGAGGTGGCGGCGGAGGTGGCGCCATCATTGAGAGCATGCATCACCACGGAAAGGGAGTTTACTCGGGAACATTTTCAGGTAAAGGTCACCCTTAACGTCGTTTATGAAGTTTGAAAAATTAATATTGATGGCTCTTTTTTTTAATCTGTCAGGCACTCTGAATCCAGCGCTGCAAGACCGCAATGGCCAGCCCAAGCGCGACATTACGACAATCATTCACATCCTGAACGACCTCCTGTGCGCACAATACAAGAACTACCAGATGCCTTCATCCAAGGCCGCAAAGACCGCGGCCGCGGCCGCGACGGCGACTGCCGCGGCGGCTGAACAAGGTAGGGTCAAGTTCACTACACAATTCAGCTGTGCTTCTTGGCTCCGTCGAATCAACTTGCAAACGGTGTGTCTCAAAATGTCCTAAAGTAGGGGTTAATTTATTCTACTCAGGTTCTACCTCTTGTGGCAACTCTGCTGGGGAGAATCTCGTCGATCAATTGGCCGTCACCCGGGGCAAAATGGAACAGCTGCGCCGGATCATGGAGGAGCGGAAGGCCCGGAGGAGGGCTCGGAGGGAGGCCCGGGCTGCTCCCTACTCCACCTCCTGGTCCGTCAAGTCTGACGTCAACAACGACGAATCCTCTTCAGACGACAGCTCCGCGACTGACGAGAGCTCGGCCGCGGCCTCACCAGCCGCGGCGGCGACCCCGGCGACCGCGGCGGCCGACAATAGCATGTTTAACAACGAGCCCGAACCCGTGACGGCTTGAAAAGAAGAAGAAGAAGAAGAAGAAGAAGATCTTGGTTTCGATGTATCTTCCCCCCCCTTCTCTATACACTCTTAGGGTGCGTTTGCACGTGCAGATTTTGGTGATATTTTCGTCACGCATACACAGGGTGAGACAAAAGTAACTTCATTCAAGTGGGGACTTTGCAGTTTTGTTTTCGGTGCCTACTTATAGGCTGTCGTTGGTACAGTATGAAAGCAGAGATTATAAGTTTTCATGCATAAGAGCAATTTGCTGCTAAAACTTTTGAGTATGAAGGTGGAAGAAGGACCTCCAGTAATTTCACAAGAGACTGATCATGATTTTTTTTTCTCAACAGCCCTCTAAGTACAATTACTTTTTTCTGGCACGGCAGTTCTTAGCTTCTGCCTGATGGTGACCGCAGTTTTACTTTTGACTCACCCTGTTCACTGAGAAAATTCCGCTGTTGTAAACCCAGCCTTAGTGCCAAATTGTACTACGAGAATCCCACCTTGTTTGACCTTAGTAGCTTCTCTCTGCTGCTGCTGCTGCTGCTGCTGCTGCTGCTGTTGTTGTTGCCGCTGTTGCATCAGCCCAACTGCAACAGCAGCGGCCAGAATTCTCCAAAATTAAGTTTGTGAATATTGATTGAGAGCACGTTTTGACAGTAATTCAATGACATGAAGAGGAAAAAAACTTTCTTCTTACGTAGAGTGCTGTGATTATCACTTATGTAAAAGGACAGATTTAATAATACACACAAGGGATAGAAGGAAACACGGATCAGTTCAATCTGAGTAGTACTGACATGACGATGATGTACACATGATGTCTTTGTTGAATACAGCGAAAAATAGAAAACAATGAAAACTTTAACGCGGTCGTTGTCGTTGCTTTCCTTGTCACACACTCATCTGCCTCAAGGTCATGCGTAGGATGCCGATACCAAGAAGTGCACGCTCAGAAAAGGCACGCGGGGTGGGATGGGGGAGGATCCCTCTATCGCGTTCAAGACCTTCATAGCTACTGCGTCCCCTCCCCCCTACCTGAACAGGTACAACGTCCAGGACCCACGAAGAAGCTCGCGCTTGTCACGCCAGGCTTGGACACGTCAGCACCGCACTGCAGCTGTCCAGGATTGCTCTAGACACGATGTAGCCTAGAATTAGGCTGATGCAGGGCCATGAATACCACAAACATGCACTCATCTACTCGTACATTAACAAGGCATGGAGGAACCCCCATAGGACATTGAGAAAGCCCCTAAATAGCAGTGCTGTGAGCTCGTGTGCGCGTGCGTGCGTGCGTGCGTGCGCGCGCGCGTGTGTGTACCTTAGCCTTTTTGGGGTGGGTTTAGGGACCCAGAGGAGGAGGAGGAGGAGGAGGGACCTTTCCTCCTCTCAACCTCATTCAGAGAAGTAAGTAATAGTTGGTCTCCGCCGCTTAAGCGCCCAACAAAGGAGAAAGCATTTTCTTACTACTTTTTTTTGGCAACAATTGTGCTGGTAAAAAGGAGGATTCAAGTTGATGGACGACTTTTGATTATGCAAGTCTTCTATGTACGAGTATCGGGCAGTCCCTGAAGGCACCGTTTAGGGTGCTCCAAAGCAGAATCGTGATCCTGGAACGCTTTCTTCCTGCTTGTCCTGGTTCGTGTTTTTCACTGCAGGACGATAAATTGTAGAGTTCATAAGCGTAAGTTCGGAAACTAAACCCATGCGGATTTTTTTTGGGTGGGGGGGGGGGGACGCATTTTTGCGCGAGTTGCGAGATTATCCTTATGATTCCAAATATGAGCCAGCACCGAAGGATATAGCCAACCAAAAAAAGGACCACGTTCCTGCACTACTTATTGGAGATAAAGCCAGGAGATCGCACCTGCGCTGCACTTGAGAGTCATTCAAAAAATTTTGCGGGCAGAATCCGCAGGCAGAATCTGCACGTTTCAGCTGACTTCGTCTCCCAAGGGCCGTTGACACCCTGTTTGCATTGGCCGTGCTGTCCAGCCGCAGGTCTTTGGAGGCGCGGCTGCTCTTGTTGCCCGCCTCTCTCACCCTCCTGGCCGGTGTTGTAATATTGAGCACGTCGGAGTTGATAATGCAGATACAGAGTGACGCACTAACTTATTAGTCAGGCGGTGAAGATGCGCAAAAAAGGGGCATTCGCTGCTTTCTGTAGTGAGTAATTGTTCATGCACTCCCCGGTTTTTTCTTCTCCTCGCCAAGCCTCATGTGCGCGAGTCTTTTTAGCGTGACCGTTCAAAAAGTTGATGGAAAAAGACATGCTAGAACAACCTCAGGATCTCTGGACAGCTCAAACATGGAGAGAATTTTCTAGAAGAAAGGCCCTAATAGCAAAAACTTTCTGGTATATTCTTCTCGGGAAGGCCAGAGGAGATGTTTGTTAATGGCCTGGGAATATCCCCAATATCATTAGAGCCAGAAGGCAGAAGAATCTTATTTACTTGAGCATGAACAATTGTTGTACATTTTTTCCGGATATTTCTTCTTCTTCTTCTTCTTCTTCCTTTTCACCTGAGGGCAAAGTGCTGCTCATCTTTAGTAGCAGAATAAAGCTAAAAGCAGATGGAAGGAAGGGATTTTCCTCAATAAAATTAGGGGAAATGAGTGAAAGAGCTCACTTAAGACAGCAGGAGAGAGAAATCGGAGGACTTCCAGCTTAATTCTTCATTTCCTCCTTGTCCAGCTCTCCCTTATCTTGTCTGACAAAAAAGAGGCCCCGGAGGGAGTTGGCCTTGGGTGTCCTATGCACACATGTGAATAGGACGAGAGGATGCAAATCCAGACCCATTTGGGAGGACACGCGCTATTGCGGGGGCTTTTTTACGGCTGCATCCAACACCCAGCGTCTACTTAAAAGGTTTTAATGCACACACACAGGGAGGGGACACAAGAAAGGCCAACAAAGAATCACTGACAAAACCGAGCAGCTGTTTCCGGGTGCGCGCCGACGCACACATATGACATCATAGTATGTAATGTGTCACATCATTGTGGCGGTGCATGGTATATCGTAAAAGGGATATAAGGAGCTCTGGAAGAGGATCAGATGCGCTTATAAGGATCATTCTCTCAAGAGCCGATACAAATTAACAGATTTACTACATAGGAGACTATTTTTATAGGAACTAAACATGACGGATCTACGAATCGAAAACAGACAAAGAAAGTCAGGGATGGAATAGTTGAACCTGGCAAAAGTCTAGTCAGATCTAGTGACACTCCTAAGAGAGGACTTTGTGAGCCAACAGGTTTTTCCTCCGCATCCACTGTGTACAATGAATCTGAGATGGAAGAGAAGACGTTAAGCAAGTTAACATTAAAGGTGTGTTTTCAGACAAAAGTAAGTGAATTAACAAGGCAAACAAGGGAAGTGAAGGAATTGCGAGGCTGCCGTGAGTGATTTCGCGTACGAGACGTTGCAGCCTTTTTGCGCAGTCGAGGCCAAAAGGTTGCCAACACCCTGTTGGTCTCCCTTCCCCACAATCGTGCTCAATTATGCAGAAACCAACGCTGCAGTCTAAGAGTACAAGTGAAGTAGCATTAGTCAGGCTTCGATAACGTTGTAACATGCACGAAGTTTGCTGTTCCCCCCTCACCGTACTCACCTCAACTGCACGTTGTTCTGCGGTGACGGACACAAGGAGCCGGGGCTGGCCAGGATCACCAGTCCCAAGGTGCACTCGGGGTGGGAGTGCAGCAACTTGGCAGCCGTAGACCCCGTCCAGGTGGTGCTGGACGAAGCCGAGCAAGACGACGGAGCAGAGTGCAAAGTCATGAATCGCCGAAAAGATTCAATTATATCCGCCTAAGCCAAGTTGATCCGGGCAGAGCTGAAATATCAACCGTGGCTGTTTCGGCTCCACCACAGTCACATGCGTGAAATGTACACGTGTAACAGATGTTGCCTTACTTAGTGGAAAACGCAGGACTTTTGTGAGCCTCGTAAAACCCCCTCCTGACCCTGATAGTTTTAAAAAGGCTCGGCAGAAAAAAGAAGAACCAGGGAACGAAGCAGAAAAAGGCTGACGAGGGGCAGCTCTTGTTCCCCTCAGTGTGAGAAAGTGTGCGTTTTTTTGTGTACATACGAGACAGTTTTCCTAAGTGCCGTGGAACGGACACTCGAAGCTACAAGCCGAGGCATGTGTGTGTACACTATGTTTATAGTCTATATGTATATAGAATAGTCACGTAGAAAACTCCACTCTGATGAAAGATTCAATTCAATGTGGCAGAAATCGACAGTGAAAACGAATTGGTTCGAATTTCCGAGGAAGCTGGCAGCGTCGTCGTTTGCCCACGGTTGTTGCTAGTTATGCCTGGAGAGCTCGAGGAGAAGTTCTGAAGTTATGTTCTACAATTGTCGGTTTATTGTCCAGATATTTTCCCTTTTTTCTGCTACATATAAGGGGCAACATCCCGGCCAAAGTGCCTCGGGCAATTTCAAATACAAGCTTACCCCATTTCTCTTCTGCGGAGAGAATTACGAGGTCCCACTGCATTGTTCAAGGAAAAAGAAAGGCCACAAATGAATTGAGATTTTATTATTTGCAAGCTCAGTGGCTTTGCTGCTGAAGGTGGTGTTGCACAGTGCCGCAAAAAGGAGCCCATCAATTTCAAGGCCACCAGAGAATTATTGACCTTTTCCCTCGTTTGTTTAAGGCTGACACGGGAGGACGGACATCATGCAAGCACTGAATTATTCACCCACCCAGAAGGACTTTTCTACCTTATTCCGGCAATAAGAGCAATCATGCTCGAATCTGACGGGGCCTTTTGAGAAAAGAGGTTGCCTCTTTTCGGCGAAAGTGGCCTTTCCCCCCCCCCCCTTCGAAAAGGAAATCAGTTAATTTGCATTTAAATGGCCTCGCAAATCCGCGCAATTTCCACAGACGAATAAAGACATCTTTTTCGTCGGCGCCAACGTCAACGCCAACGCCGGCGGAGCACCGGACCAGCTCCACCAGCAGCAGCTTGTCAATTCCATGAAAGAGACAAGGAGAGACATTGCTCAGAGGTCCGTGGCCTGGCATGTTGGCGGGGCCAGTCAGGACCTGCCAACGATGCTCCAGAAGATGTACTTGACGCCGTGGAACCTCTTTTTAAGCCTTCAGCTGCTCTTCTTTTTTTTTTCCTACGTAAGATAGACAGACACATGTCTCTCTTCAAGCATGACCTTTTCGTAAGAATCAAAGGTCTCAAGCTGCTTCTCATAGAGAAGTTCAACTTTGTAGTTACACTATGTAACTGCTACTGGCAAATACTATACTTCTCGTGCCAATCTTCTAATAGTATACTTCCACTCCTAACTAACTACCTTCTGCTACTACTGCTGACCTATTGCTACTACTTACGTCTTTATACTTCTACCACTGCTACTAAACTACCATCACTTCTCTGCTTACTTACTATAGTATACTTATAGCATACTATTACTTATACTTAGTATAAGTACTATTCTTCTTAGAATAGCACTACAGTCAAACCTGGAAGTTATGATGATACTGCTTGGTCAGCGGCAAGGACGCATTGCATATTATAACTTTGAAATGTATCCTAAGTTTGACACTCCAAGGAAGAATCAAGCTCGGTCAGCACCAAAATTATCACAAGTTCGAGATTTGACTGTACTTAGAACGCGCCTGCGCAAAATGCTACAGTCAAACCTCTCTATAAGTCTTCTTCCCATGCAAAGTAGGCCCCTCTCCATAACAATAATCTGCCCACAAGCATGAAATCCTCGAAGGTGAAGCTTTTCGAGAGCTTCCACCGTACAGGAGTGAAGCTGCTTCCTCAGGTCTGACGCGCAATTGCTGAATCTATTCTAAGCAGATGTAGTTGAAGCATCCAAGTATCTCCCAGTCCCTCCTCCCTCAGAACAAGACCAATCTCCACCACTCCCGAGGCTGCTGCATCCGTCAGCCTCGAGGACAAAAATGTCTCCTGGATCTTGTAACAGCAAAATGAGAGCCTCTTAAGCCTCGGCAATGTGAACTCGAGACCCTTCATCTCTTCTTCCTCCCCCCCCTGACAGAATTCGGACGATTTCAAAGCGAGAATCGACTAATGAAACAGGAGAGGAAAAAAAATATCCCAGGGAAAAATTGGGAGTTGAGGTCCGAAAATATTTGCTAAGTTCGATCTTGTTTGGTGGGAACAGAGGGAGATGGGGGAAGAGACTGGAGGAGGGGAGAGGGAGACGGACGAGGAGAGAGAGGAGAGGGAGCTTTTGTGCCCGATTTTCCACTTGGTGCCTCGGATATTTGGGGCAGCACGATGAAAATTCGAAAATGTGTTTGTCACAGTCACAAAAAGAGGCTCAGGAACAGGACAATCGTCAGTCGGGCTGTCAAGACCACGACCAGGGCAGACCCTGCCTCCCTCCACTCGGCCTGACTCCAGGGCTGGGCCGCCCCTGGCAATACCTCTGGGTCCCGGATGAATTTCGGGATTAGAAGCCCGGGTCACTGAGACTCAATGGCAGGAAAATTGAGGCAGGATTTTTGCACTTGATAAATAGTCGGGGTCGTTGTCCCTGAAGGACTTGTTTGCCTCGGCCGGCCTCTCCTTCCCCTTGGAGCCAGCCAGAAATCAGGGTAAACACTCGATTTTCATAGAAAAATTTTTCGTTATCGTCCTCTCACTTTCGTTTGTCCCCGCCGGAAGAAAGGATTTGTGGCCAGTTTCAAAGGGGGGGAAAATATTTTTGTGTCGTCAGAGGAGAGACCTTGGCAGAAAAAAAAATACAACGTGTCTGGTCTCCATTTTGGCGTAGAAAATGCAAATGAGAAAGTCGTTATACGGAGCTGCCAGACGAACGATGGCTCACACACGCACACACGCGCGCGGGCGCGCACGCGTACGCGCGCGCACACACAGTCGGGTTTTTTCTCACGCGAACCGTTGGAGAAATGAATGAGAAGAATTTTTTGCGCACTCTTTGCTCACTACATCTGCACACGCGCATGTGACACACGCACGCACGCACGCACGCACGCACGCGCGCAAAAAACGATGCTAAGAAAGACAAACGGACTTTTGCCTACCATTGGTGCATAGTTCAGTTGTCTACTAAATTCTGACAGATAAGAATTTCCTCTCTCTCTCTCTCTCACACACACACACACAAGTTGTTTTTGTCCGAGTCTTTTTTTCTCTCCATCATTATGCGAACTAGTGTGCTCTTGATGACTTTTTGGCAGTGGCAGCGACACGACAACACTTGGATGGCACCGTTTAAAAGCTCCGCAGCGAACGCGCCCTAACACTGGTGCTAAAGGAGCGCTTGCACGGGACATTTGGGCCTTTGAAGGCCTTTTGTCCCCCACCTTCCTCGTATAGGGAAAATGTGTCCGGGTGAAGTCTGCCCTTTTTTTTTTTTAGCAAAAAAAAGAAGCAGTGAAATGAAGCCAGGGGAGAATGAGGATTTTCGTGCTAAGTGGCTTTTAAAGACCTCTTCTACCCCCCCTGCGTGGTGCGCGTACACGTGTGAATGACGTCGTTGTTATTACACCCGTTGCTGTGCTCGCCCGGGCTGGCCTTGAGCTACAGGCAAGACCTTCTCCGGGCTTCTCACTGAGCTGGAAATCCCAATTCTGCCTCGTTTCTCCGAAGCAAAAAGGAGAAGAACCTTGTTGAACGCGGTAAATTTAACACGATTTACATACCGCAAGTTATGACAGACCGAGTTTAGGGCTTGGCTCCAGTCATTGAACTGCAACGCAAGAAAAAACCATTCAAATGTTGTGGGATTAGTTTCGTTCATTGCGCCAGGTAATTGTTTGCCAGATCCACTCAGTCGTAGGATTTTTTTTGCACACACAAGAGGCTGTGGAAAAAAGGGGAACCTCGATTGTTTTGCAGCGAGCACGCACGGCCTTTGTCGCAAAAAATATCAGGCCTTTTTATATACCAACTTCTTCTTCCTCGTTTTTTTTATGTGTGTATTGACTCGGTTCTTTGGCGGTGTCAAAGAAGCCAAGTGAAAACCATCCGAAAATCGATAGCCGTCATTTCTCTCTCACTGCTTCGTCAGGCTTAGGGAGAAGAAGAAGAAGATTATTATTATTATTATTATTGTCTGGCCGAGTAAGCTACGAAGGTAGGAGAATCACGACGTCAAGCAACGGTTCTTCAGCACCGTAATTACGTACCTGTGCAGTGCTGCGCTATCCACCTGCGCTGCAAATACGGACGAGTCGAGTCAGAGATGCGTGTCTACATACCCAAGTGTTCTGTACGCACTCGCAGTAAAGTCTGCAGCACGCGATTCTCCTTGGAAATTACGTCAAGACCACTCAAAGCAACAGCTACGCAGGCAGGGTTCATTTTTCGCTCTTGCACACACGCGGACACCAGAGTAGAGTGGATTCTCGTTATGCCGATATTCGATGTGGCGACGATTCTCGGTGTGACGATATCTGACCTACTTTTTCTTAATAAAATTACTCCACACAACTATGTCGACAAAAAACAGTGACGCTCGACCTGGCAACATTTCTCTGCTGTTTTGCACCAACCAAAGTGGTCAAATTTGGCACGAAATGCCGCCATGGCAACAGCGGTGGCCGATTTTCTGTTGCCACGTCCGTCAGCTTAGAGCCATGGGGATGGTTTCGAGCTGCCCTCTTCCGAGTCGAGTTGAGAGGCGGAGGAGGAGTCGGGTCAACGGCTCAAAAGACATCCCCAGAGCTCCGAGCTCATGGGTGATGAAAAAAAATCGGCTCTCAACTGTAACACACATGTCTGACACTCGATTCGCCACCGGAACAACCGGGGAGGAATAGAACATTTGGTTATTCAGCCTCGTTTCTTCACCCCAAACACTGAAACGTGAACCTAAAGACTTGGAGAGGCTTCTCAGAGAGGAAACTGACCTGATCGAGGAGGACGACAAGCCTGGCGACTCGCAGGTAGAGGTGGTCAGAATCGAGTAGTCAGCATTGGCTGGCCTCATCCAGTACAAGGACGAGATTGTGATTGCTGCCAGTGCCGAGATGAACTTGGAATCCAGCCTGGGAAGTTCACCAAGTGGCGACTCCGCTGCCCGGAAGAGTTCCAGCAATAGCCGAGTGGAGATCTGGAGGCTGGAGAGAACTGGGAGAAGGTCGTCCTGGCCCCGACCAAGTTCAAGCCAAAGGATGGCTAAAATTGGCCTGGATGAACCACACCACCTGGGACATGCATGCCTTTCACTTCCAGGATTCCCTTCGCCGGCTAATGCCGGTAGGAGATGACTTTGCGCATCCTGACGATGCTACAGGTGAGCAAGGTGGGCAAGGCCCAAAGCGTGTCAATCCTCGATGTCATTCACATGCTGGCCCTTGCAAGGCCGTCTGTGAAGGCCACGGCCATTGCCATCTGCTTCTCCAAGGCCTTCTCTCACAGGAAAGACAGTGACAGCCATATGCACTTGGACTGCCTCGGTGACTGCCACACTGCCAAAAACCACTGGGGGCGCGTTTGAGGACCTTGCGGCTTGGGATGTCTCAGAAGGCCCTTGCTTGGTGTGAGGAGTGGAATGACGAGGATGGCCCTCAGAAGGAAGCTTGTGGCGAGGTCACAGCAAAGATGGAGGAGCCCAAGGAGTGCTTGGAGGCAATGAGAAAGGTCAGGTCATTCTGCCAGTAAAGAAACTATCCTGTCTCTGTCTGCTGGATAGAAAATGAGTGTGTTTTTGACGCTTTGCCTGCAGAAGGCGGGAGAGAACCACAGACTTTTTTGTGTTCGATTGAAAGCTTGAAATATATTCTTATACACAAAGAATGATGAGTCCTCCGGCCAGTACTCAATATAACGATATGCTCAGTATTTCTCTAACTTGCCGCCGATGGAACACATGATTATAGCGAGAATCCATTGTATTTGGTGTCCTCTTACGTTGTAAATCCTTTAATGTGTCACTTTATGGTTGTGAACTTTGGGAGGGCCGAAAAGGTCGAGGTCATCCGGAGAAATGTGCAAAAAGCAGGATGAGGCCTTTGTGCTCCCTACGTATGCTGTGGATTGCAAGTAAGGCTTTGGGAAATGTCATGGGTGTGCTGCTGCAAATTCTCTTGCTCCTAAGTGCTGCTCACTACGTATTTCAGGGAAATGAGACAACAGATGAGAAAAATTGGTCGTAGCTTTGCAGCTTTCATTCTGCAGTTATCCAACTCTGACTTTGTCGTAACGACTAACAGGCTCTCCGGAATTAGTGGACTTCCGCAACTCTCGGAGATTGCACGATGAGTTCAAAGAGTTGTCCGACTTGAGCGGGGAGTTGTTAAAGGCCTCATCGTACCTCTCGCTCTTCTGCTTTGTAGCATGGCATGCTAAGCACCTCTGTTGCCCACAGCTGACACAGCTGATGCTGCAGCAAGCATAGCCTGGGGGCGGCTGGGCAAGCCATGGTCTCCCCCCCCCCAAGCTGCCACTGTAGCAGCTCCAGGTATGTTCATTACCATCACCTAAGCCTCCCCCCCCCTCCTCCAACTGCTGTGATGTGCATGTGGTAGAAACTCTGCCGCTGCCTCTGCCGCTGTCACCTGGTCTTGTGTATTCTTCGACTGCAGGAGCGTAGTGTCTGAGCTACCGCAGGTGTCTCTGAATGTCTCTCTAGCCCCGATCCCACCTGATATGACTTCCATCATGGCCTCCAACTCTGCGACCATACATTGCTGAGGTCACCGTTGCCCCATGACCTTATGGATATCAATTTCTGTAGTAGCTGGACAATTCCGTGTCTTCATTATGATCAAAAATAACTGACCTGATAACTGACCAATAGCTGACCTGAGTCAATCAACTCAGCTGAATTTTGGATTTTTTACTCGAGCTAAAAAAGGTGGAAAAGCATTTTTCGAAATCCCGGTGAAATCTGAGTATTGGTGGCTTTCAAACTTTTGCTATCTGGATGTTCGCACTGAACTTCGGTACATAATTCATATCCCTCTCTTGGCAAGTTCAAGCAAAGACTAGAGCGTGGTGTTGAAGCTGGTCGAGGCCATGTTGAGGGATGCTCGCTGAGAGACGCCAAAGTGCCAAGCTAGAGTGCATCATGAGCTTAACTTACATGCTAAAGCAAACATTTATATACACCTATGTCAAAGGAATTTTTTCTCTGCTGCACAAAAGGGACTTGAATTGCGTACCAAACTGTATTATGGAGCCTTCATGATGTAAATAAGTAAATGATATATCTATTAAACAACCTACACGTTGTAGGTAGGAATATAAGATATGTGTTATGCAGTCTACTCGATGTAAGTTGCAATACAAGATAACTATTTGCTTGTCTACCCCGTGTCAGAAGGTACATGAGATGTCCATTGCGTAACCTACATACCTTGTGTTCAATATTTTGCCAGAATTAGAAACTGTGTGTAGTTCTGTCACTCAAGCATCTTATGAAGTAACATTGACATCGATGGACAGGAAATTTTGCTTCCTATCATGCTATTAACAGCATTTTTGTGCAAAAGTGCTCGTGCTTCTGACAAGAAGTGAGAAACAAACAAGTCAGCATCAAGACGCCGCTACTTTAACGAAGAGAAAGTGGTTGCAAGACGTGAAGGAGAATCCGCTGCACTCTTAACAGTTTCAAATGACTTTTTGCAACACTGTTTTGAAGTAAATTGCCCAAAAAAGTTCAGGGGGATGAAGTTTTCAATCTCTTTTTTTAACCCCTCTGATCTTTTACAAATTTACGGGGTACGAAACGTGCAGTCACTTCACCTTCAGTGACCGGTTTCAAAAGAGTTCGCAACCTCATATAAGAGCTGTATTTTTTGACAACCAGATAGCGAGGTAGTCAAAGCCTCCATTTCCCACGTATGCTTTTTTCTTCTTGTAGTGGGATACGATGTTTTGTTGGAAGCATCGATCAATGTAGTGAGCGTTGGTTTCGGGCTAAATGTGATACACCCGGTACTGGATGCATATGAATCACAGTTCCAACTCGCGCGTCCATACACGAATTTCTTGAGCCTAGCGGACATCAGCTGATCAGAAATTTTCAGCTTGACTAGGCCTGGGCAATAAATTTGTCAGTACATCGCAAGTAGAAAAAATGCTGCAATGCTCTGCACGCCACTTCAGCAGCAAAGTTGGAGGAAGATCAGACGCTCTGCACAACTGTATGTATTCCTCAGCTTCCAAGCTTATGTAGCTCTCTCAAACGTGATGTTGTGAGTCCAAAATAAAGCAGTTGGCAGAATTGACAATTTAAAATGTCCTTTATACAATACTTCTTCACTGACTTGATCGTGAAAGTTCCTTCGAGCCTTCCGACCTTCACCTCAGCATGCCACTCCTCCAAGTCTAATGAGCGGCCTTTCAGGTCCCAGATCAGCCTCTGAAAGTCCTTTCAAAGTGCTCTAAGACTATCCATGAATTAGTGTTTTTCCGGCAAAACGTCGACGAGTTCCGTGTAGAGCCTATCCTTGTTGGCCACATTGTTCTCGATGAAGCAGTACATGTTGACCTCACCATTACTCATGCATCAGGCCTCTCCATACGCATGCTGTGCGTACCTATAAGTTTGACAGCCGCCGATGTTCAGCGTTTACCACAACTATACGAACGGCATAAAATCAAGCTTGTGTATCAATCTCAAAATCCGAAGTTTCCCCGCAAGGGTAGGCTCTAGATGAAGAAATCTTGCCATGAATCGAGTCTCAATGGAGTCACCCCACTCCACGTTCACCCCCACCCAGAACAATGACTGCAACTGTTGCGGCTCAACCATGGATGCAGACTGAACTTGCCTTTGTCATTTGTTGGCATCGGTGTATGAGCACAGTGTATTTGCTGTTATGTGTATGACGTTGCGCTTCTCATGCCTCATTTCTGCACAGAAAAAAGGTTGGAGCCACGTTGGAATGATCCAGTCGGAAACTTGTGAGCGAGAAACACTATTTAAAGGCGAAAAAAATTCATTTCATCCATTGAAAGTGCTCAAACACAGAGAGAAAAATATAATGTCCAGAGGAGGTTTGATGCATTTCCCAAAAAGTATTTCTACAATGACACCGCATGTCCCTTTTTATAGACGCTTGGCACATGTGTCCACAGACACTTTTGGTGTTCTTTTCCAAATTTTGCCAGAAAACAGCTAAAATGGCCAGCAAAAGTGCTAAAAAGGTTGAGCTGGAGAAGAGGAGAGAAGATTGCAGAATTGAGCTGGAGAAGGGGCCAGAGAAGATCCTCACTAGCAGAGCGGCCGGGCATGGCCAAAATGACATTGCTGATCAGGTGGGGGGCGTCCTTCAGGCCAAAGGCTCCAGTGTTTCTGTTCTCCGAGGGGGAGTGCATCAAATCATCTCCGTCCAGGTTTTTTTTTACTCTCTCCGTTCACATCGAAAGAGTTGAACTCAGTTTGAGCACTTTCTATGAAAAAGTGTCAGGCTCTCGAAACATTTCGTACTGGGAACTTTGAAACTAGTTCATTGACGGCTGGCTTCAACCATGAGAGACAGCCGAGAAACACAGCTGAATGGTTGCAATGACTCATACAGTTGATGCCATTCAGTATTCGTTGATGTCGTGGTAATAGTTGGCCTTCATTTAAAGACTCAAAAGACCCCAAGTTGCTTTCGCCGCGTTCGTCCTTTTCAGTCCTGGTTTTATAATCTGTGCAGGAGAAGGCAAGAGAGGAAATTAGGATCATTATAACACAGCATTTTTTGCACCAAGAGATTTATGGCGCCTTAAACTTACGCCAGGTCTTCCAGAAATGTTTCAGCGTAAAGAAGTTTTCTCCAAAGAACAGTATACGGACGTACCAAGAGGTCTAATGAACGGTACAGTATGATGCTTCTGGGAAAGAAAAAAAGACTTACAAAATTGCTCGACGAGGAAGGAACCTCAATTTGGATCATTCATGCAGGGGGGAAAAACGGGTCAGCCTGGGTGAAAGTCTCAGGTGCAATAGCTGCAGGCATGCGTGAGGGCCATTAAGGAATCCTCACTCGAGCATCGGTTCCTCTGTAGTATATTTACGTACATAATACAGGGTGTTTAGAAAGTCCCGCCACCACCAATTTCAGCGAGTCAGCATTGACACCATGAGATTCGTCTTCTCGGGGAGTCTCCCAGGTGACTACGAGTTCCATCCGTGGAGTAAGAATCGAATGTAGCATCACGGATTCATCACTTCATTCCTAAATGTGCTTTGGGTCACCGAGGTCAACAGTGCACACATTGAAAAGCAACGGCAATAAATTGCAGCCAAAATGTGGCATAGCTGAAAGGCTACAGGAAGATTCATAATAACTGTGTAGGTCATTGTCACCCTCTTCCATCTTCAGCTGATTTTTGGTGTGGCGTTAGTAACAAATTATGTGACTTTCGTGACATTCTGTATGTTTATGTAGTTGCAACATGTCGGACCAAGCTCGACTAGATGCTTATTGCTCAGGCTGTGCAAGACCTGCAACAGCATGACTACTTGAGGAACACAAGATTCAACATTTTTGCCTCAGAAGACATTTAAAAACCGGACCAACATCAAGCCAGTTGCTGCTTTCCAAAGTTGGTCAAAGAGTCATGTTTTGGAAAGTTGAGACCAGACTCGACTCAATCAAGTTGAAAGACTCGCACCACATGATGAAGACTCGAGGGTAAGAAAGTGCGGGTGTCACATTGAACAGTTGACGCCGGCTTCGGTGTTCACCAGGTCAGTGTTCGGTGTCGGAGCAACGAACATTTTCGTCAGTGTCAGTCTTTGTTCCATCTTAAACTTTGACAGTTTTTCCATGTTCTTATTCGGAAAGACCAGAGCTGCCACATCCGGCTTCTCAAGGTTCGTGCGACCAGAATTCGCAATATTTTCAGACCCAGAACTCAGTCTTTTGGGTAGGTGCACTTAATGCGTGAAGTTCTCGAGATCTTGCCTCTCTCATTGTTTTCTCTGGCTCTGACCCTTACAGAGAGACCCCAAGATGAATCTTCTACCCGACTTGCAACACCGAGTACTTCCCCATTGTTCCCCCAACACTTGGTGTCAGTGGCTGCTTCAGTGCACCGCACAGTCTTACTCGGAGATAGCAGCTCTAGAAGATTGATACAAGCCCTTTTCGGGTCCGACTCTTTCAACCAATGTTAAAAGTGATTTTTACTTTTGGCTGAAACTTGACTTGGGGCTAGATTTAAAGAAAAAATATTCTCACGAACGCAAATTTTGAATGTCCTCTTTCGAAAAAAGCCCTGTCACACTGTTGTACTTCCGGTGAGGTCATAGCAATGGCGGAGGTACTTCTTGGTCTATCCTGTATAAAACTGTAATTCTGTACATGTTCCTTGATATAAGTTTCTATTTTCAAAGGGTTTATACGAAAAACTATGACACAACCATTTCTTGTAGGTTAACTGAACATGCATAAAAACATCAAAACAAAATCATGACTCAATGGCACATCTTTCTTGTTCGCATTGGAATAAGATTATCTTGTAAAGGGGGGCTTCAATTTAAGAACGACTCATACATCGTTGATGTTACCTTGGTTCTGTTCAAGAAAAAGTATGTATAAAAGTTAGGGTACATCTTTGACTTTCTGCTACAGCGCAATGTTTACGTGAGGCATCTTGACACTGTGTTATCTGAAACAGAAACCCAGTCTTACTATTTCTTTTTAGGTAAAAGTATGCAAGCGCGGATTGCATTTGAACGTAGATTATCATGATATTTCATTACATTTTCAAGTTACTATTTTTCTGACTTTTCAGGTGCAATGACGCCTATTCACTAGTCAAGCCAAACACAATGTGCACTTGTGTGCACTGTTTATTCTTGCATTGTCAGTCTGGATCTCTCTTTAAAAATGGGTCACATTTTTAACGTGGGTAGAGGAATAGAGGAATTTCTTCCATCTGAAGAACTTCTGCACACGTAGAGAAGTGGTGTAGTCAAGTAGTTAGGGCAAGAAAAAGTAATTTGTTGTCCGCTTTAACTTAAAGTGCTACAGTCACTAATTCACCAGGTTTGCTTCTTGGAACTGTGTTCTAAGATAAGTCTACACTCTTTATTTGTGGAACATGTACATTTTGCTTAGTTTATTTAGTACCTGCACGTTTCGTTTTAAAAAGAAGTTTGCTCTAGCCTTATTCTCAGATCGGCACATTTCATTAAACATTTTAAAAATTTGAGTACTTATCTGATATACCCTTGAGACTATCAGTGCACTTAAGAGCACAATTCCGAAGTACAGGGACGAAACGAAAAAACAGACCACAAAAGCTCATCACAAAAATGATGATGCAATTAAAGTTGTCCTCCAAAACCACACGGTTATGGCTTAACTTTTCTTTGGCAAGATGCATCAAATGAACTATGGCAACGACCATCAGAATTTTGTAATGAAGCTGATAAAATAAATATTGTTTAGGCTTGGAATTGTCCCAACTAATTTCGACTAACGCTTCAAATAGGGGTCCTTTCATCCCGTTATCAGGCATGTCTGAGATGAAGGATTTCAATAGCAAACAACAGAAGAAGAAATGCTATTTCTGTGCTTGTTTACTTCTGAGTCAATTTTTCGGTAACTTAGCCATGTTTTTGTGTGGGAACTCAAGTGCAGAGAATGTTCCTGTGCTTGTTCAACTTTCTGAAACATGTTCCTTGTTGACAAGAAGAGCCTCTCTGATGCTGCACTGGATGCTGAGATGGCCAAGGAAAGTCTGGAGAGGTATTGGAGAACATCTTTGTCAGGCAAGGGGTGGTTCAGTTCTGCCTCTGCAAGGTGACTGTATGAACCGAGGTGAGACTCCTGCTAGCAGTAGAGCAGTGTTGCCAACTGGCATTTCTCAGCGCCACTTTTCTCAAAACTGACATTTCTCCAGACTCTGGCATATTGTTGTGGGACTGTTTAGCATTTTCTGACGTCTGGGTCTTATGCAGTGGTTGCCACATTCTGACGGTGGCGTATTTGGGGAAATTGCGAATCTGGCATACTTTTAAGACCAGTTGGCACGCTCTCCTGGTCGAAGCCTGGCAACGGTGCAGTTGAGGTCGCGACCACAATTGCAAAGAATTCACCAGGTGTCGATGACTACGATTCACCGGATGTCGGTCCCGAGTAATGAAACTAAGATCCACACGTAGGTGATCTGCACACACGCACACACACACGCACTACGTCAATGTGTTGGTGATGCGACGTGCACAAGTGGCACAAGTCAACTATGGTCCTCATCCTCGTGGCCCTTGTTGAAGTCCTCGATTGCCCCCTTCCCCGGTCCCCCCGCATCAACTATGGCGTGGATTCGCTCCACAATGCTGGCGCAGCACTTCTGGACCAGCTCTGGTCCGCTTTAGTGCCCCCATCCACCCTGGTCCCCTCTTGTTGAAAGCTCTGGCTTGATTGCACATCATGAGTATGCCAAGGCAGGTTGACGTTGTCTTTGTCTTTGTCTCTTAACTTTGTTACGGCGTTGTTGACGTCGCTGTAGTTGGTGTTGTTGAGCGGCAGAAACTCAGACATACTTTTGCATTATTGCATTGCCTGGCAATTTCACTTAAAAACTCAGTGAAACCTGTTTGCTACAACGGGTCTACTCCATACGTTTGTGCATGTTCACTTTTCAGGCGGAACCTGCAATTTCGACACAGTGAGACCTACGCACAGGTATGTTCTAAATCAGCATCACCTGGGGACGGTTCTATGCCCTCTTCAGGGTGTGTAGGGGTGCTCAAAAAATGGGCGCAACCATTCTGTTGGTGCTGAATAAGGCTCTTGAAGGAATGATTCAGACATGCTTGATGCTGAGTTGGTAATAACGAGCACCAGAGATGGGGATTTCGGGTATATAATCGAATAATTCCTTTAAACCGCCCTTTTCTTCTTGCCCAAAAATATTTGACCCTTTCTTTGCTACACACAAAATGAACAAGCATAAGACCGATTCGAGATATGTCCTGGAGTCATGTCCGTCATCAAAGTCTCCACGTAGTTTGGCTTTTCTCCAGTGTTTCACGAGTTCGTTATGCGAACTCAATTAACCAATTCATGTAGTGGGAAGCAAACAATGTTGGGCAACTGATGCAATTTTGCTGTTTGCTGGCATCGGTGTCATCATCATCACCATAATTGCAGCCGACACTGTCATCATTGCCTGAGGAGGACGAAGCCTGCATCTGCAATCATCAGAGTGTCATCCTAGAAATCATGACATGCAAATGCCAGAGCTGCCTCAGCTTTGCACAATGCCAGGATGATGGCCCCGACGGAGTCTCTGCAGCAACACCTGGTCGACAGAAGTACATTTACACAAAGTGGATAAGCTCGACACAGTAAATGATAGTCGCAAAAATATTTTGGTACAAAATGTTCACCTCAAATCCCGATCTCTTGTAATAGCAGGATTCTTTTTCCTCTCATCACCCTCTTGGTCCTAACAAAAGTCTCTGGAAGGCATCATGATCGTATGTTTCAATTTTGGGAAAGTAATTGCAAAAATATTCTCTCATCTCTTCACGAACATACAGTGCAGGCAAATAAACAGGACCACTTTTTGCGGGGGAAATGTCCCATGTAACCGAACTTCCCGATGAAGCGTGTGGTTAAATTGACGTCCCCTCGGGTCTTTTATTGACGCCTGGCTAAGGTACGTATTATTAATTCTTTCTCACCACAGCAACACTTAAAAACGTAATATTGCACCTGTCTCGTGGAGGGGTTGGGTAAGAAGAAGAAATCTTTATGCTTTGGCATTTTGACTTGCTTCATTTCATATGTCACAGATTGAGGACTGTTTGGGAATTCTGCCGTCACAGAGCCAGAGAACCTTTCATTTTTTAGAGTACTCTACTACACAAACACAGCAAGTACCAGGGTTGGCAGACCCTTCCTATCCCAATCAATAGTCCTCCTTTGCTTGATACGTGTCACTGCACAGAATAGCAGTTGCATAGCCAAAGTCCCAGTTACCCGGATCCCCATTGTCCGAACTATCCCGGACAAAGCCAGGTACTTTCAGCTAGTGTAAGATGAAAAAAATGAATAATTCCTGCTAACTTTGCTTGCTTCACCGACTCCTTCCCCTGGCCTCGATCGCACGTGTGCCCGACCGTTTCCTCCTCCACTCCCCCCTCCCCCCGTCGCTCCCCCCCCTCCCCGGGGATGACCCATTTATGTGAGCTGCTGTAGTACGCAACGCTAAAGACCCATTTAGTCGGGGAGAAAACCTGTCACATGTGTGTGTCGAGACATAAAGCGCGCCGAATGAAAAGCTCTGACACGAACAGGGGCGGCTGTTGACGCACCAATGACATGTGGAGAAAGGATATTGTGTCAATGCACACCAACCTTAACTGTAGGCGTCACACTTTCACACACACACATAACGAGGAAGACAGCAGCAAACGTCAGCTCTCTCTCAAGGAGGAAGACGAGCATGGGTGCCATAATGTCTGAGTAGGTAATACATGTAACGACGACGACGACGAGGACAAGGACGGGCTTGGAGAAGAGAGCGACCGCGTCCGCAGACAAGGAGGAGCGGAAGAAGCAGCCAGGACAATGAATGATTGACCCACAATTTCTTCGTTCACACTGATCTCCCAGTAATGTTCAGGAGTGCCAGATTCTCCAGCCCACAGCAAAGTCGGCGGCATCAGCCACCGGGTTAAACGGGTGGGCTCGTCCATCTTGCACTCCGAGATGAGTCTGACCCGGCTCTGTCTGCAAATATCCCCCATAGATCCAGCCTTTTTGTCTGGCCGAGTAATCCTTTCGTGAGGTTCTTTTCACGAAATCTTGGTTTTTTCCTTTTGCAATCAGGCTCGGGGTTTTTGAAAAGCGGAGAAAAATGTTCCCCCGGTCGCCAAGTTACTTTCAAAGTAGGGGAAAATTTTTGACAGCAGCGAAAAAGGTTGATTGATGACTTTGATTAAACTTTGGCAAGATTTTTCTGCGCGGATGAGGAGGAGCAGGAACATCCCGAAGTGCGAAACATGCAGCAACTACTGTACTACAAAAGAGAGAGAGAGAGAAAGAAGTCTTTGTAGTGCTTTTCCTGGAGAGCTTGACTCTTAAGGGAGCGTTTACACGACCCAAAAATGCTTTGAGACGTAGACAGAGATCGATGGACACTTTGCTTCACCAGATCCTCACTTTGAAAAGGGGGAACAGGGCGAAAATAGACCTGGGGCTTTCTCTACGACTTTATTACGCGTCGGTCCAAACTTTGTAATAAACGCCACGCAAGCTGACATTTGATCGGGAATAAAAAGGCGCAAATATGATGGCTCAATCACTAAATGCCCGGCGGTTATGGAAGCAGGCGTGGAATAATTTGGAGGAATAAAAAGCGTTGCACGTTATGTATATGGTGGCCAAGGCTTCCTCGTTACTTATGGATGATTTTGGAAAAGGCCGTCGGATTTGCGCAAAAATGGCATTTCCGAGAGGAGGAGGCGGTGATTATCCTCATTACCTGGCTTGAATGTCAATTGCCAGGTCTGCAAACTTTCCAGGGGAGAAGCCAACTGTTGTATTATTGAATGGGAATTGGTAATGTGTGTGAAAGTGGCACTGCCAGGGTGGCGATGGCAACGGCGACGGCGGCCAGGGTGCCGGACTTGCCGGTGAGGCTGAACTAGGTCGAGGTGAGCCGGGCCAAGTCAGTGTGGCCAGTCTGCGGAGGACACAGTTGCCCATGTAATTGGAGTGGCGTCAGGTGCGCTCTGGCTGCCCCCTTGGTTCCAGCCAGCCAGGTGAGTGAGGAGCTCGCCCAAGAGAAAGCCCGGGTCGAGCTGAGCTCTGGCTGACGTGGGCCAAGGAGAACAACTCGGAGAACGTTCAAAGAAAAAGTGTCTTGACATTCACTGGAGAGAGTCGACGTCACCAGGTCGACTTGCAAAATCCCTGGAGAGATTGCATCCCTTTGGAAGCTCGCTGGGCTAATCCGTAGAACAATCCCAGGTGTTAGAGGGAATTCAAGATATTGGGTGAACGTTCAGGTGCCAGCCTTCCCAAGAGACTTTGTCTGAGCGAGCTGATGCATCCGACCTGGAAGAATTGAGCATCAAAATGGCACATTAGCTATTCCAAGCGTAGCCTCCTTCTCCACCGAGTATTACTCCTGTGATGATGATGGAAAGTGGAGTTGTGCATAAGACAGAGTCTGAAATTGTTGTTTCTCTACTTTTCTTTTCTGTTGAGTCAGTCAAATCCGCTTTGCATCCCATTTTCACGCCTGCAAAAGCCCCACCTCTTCTCCTAAATGCCACGATTTCAATCCCTGGAAGAAGAAGAAGGAGAAGAAGCTTTGTCAGATTTATTCTGCTTTCCAACTTTTACCCTCCAGCTGGGTGCAAGTTTTCTTCATTCCTCATAGGGGGTGGGTGGGAGAGGTTTGGCCAATCAACAAAGAGTTAGACAAAGAAAAGCCAGCAAAAACCTGGCGATTTTCAATTCAACTCTTCCCAGCTCCTCGATGGAGACGTACATTTATTCCTCCCCTCTCCTTGGACTGGAAGGAGGAGGGCAGGGGCAGAGGGCACGCTTACCCGAGGGAAATTTGCCTCGTAGATGCTCTTCGGATGAGGCCGCCTTAAGGAAAGAGATAAGAAGCATTGAACATCTCCTCTCCCGCCAAGAAATTCTGGCAATTTCTTCACGAAAGTTTTGGGAAGAAGAATGTTGTCTGGAGGAAAGATCCATTTCACTTATAGGTCGTTGTCGTAGGGCAAAAAAAGTTTTAGAGATAGAGGGGAAAAGCCTCTTACAAATATTGGTTGCATCTCTTGAATGATTGAAATGAAAG
>JAAUXU010012747.1_pt1 | contig 30944 bp, 36 predicted proteins | sample 7278151 | NCBI WGS metagenome assembly JAAUXU01 (sample SAMN14350113, study PRJNA611818) | marine sediment metagenome | isolation source: surface marine sediment (1.8m) | place: French Polynesia: Moorea | collected 2018-08 | reverse complement strand
GTGGGACTCCCGGAGGCGCTCTCGCTTCCTTTTTAAATACGCCGCCACCGTCCCCGCAAGTACGTACTACACCCAGCCCCTTTTTTCCTTCCCCCCCCCCCCCCCCACTCCGTAGCACCGCATCTACGTTGTATCGTACATGCGCTCTTTGCACTCTCGAGTGCAGTCGTTTGAGCCGTATATGACTACGCGCGTCCATAGGTTATTTAGGCGCGAGCACATTTTTTTCCTCCTTGTACTATAAGCATTTAGTGCTAATAACGTGGTAACACAGGAAGCCTCCAACACCGCGGCGTTTGAGTGTGTCACCACTTTCACGCCGAGGGACACGTCAGTGTTTTTTCAGTTCTTGCATGTCCTCATTTACCGTCGTTTTCTGTACCCGTGCACTCCAGAAGAAGTAGTCCTGTACATAGCACTTACGATATACGAAGATATTACTCCGGGATAAATAAACACCAGATTCGTCACTATGGACTTTATCTACAAGAGCTCGTCCAGCAGCATCTTGTCAACCGCGCGCCAAGTCACTGAGTTCAGCCTTGTTGCGAGCTCTTCCCTTAATAACCACTCAAACTGCGACGCTTTCTCGTCTTGAAGCTTTACATTGCCGGAGGTCAGGAAAGCCTTGTAGATGAACACTTTCTGGCCGTTGCATCCTGTCATGTCCCTGATTTTCGATGAAAAAGTCTCCTTGTAGAAGCCGAACGGAGCATTTCCCAGCACTGCAACACTAAGATCGGTGCCACAACATTCAGCAAGAGCTCTCTCGGCCGCCTGTCTTAGGGTCTCCTCACCTCCCTCAGGATCTCGGACTCGTGTCGTCGGTAAGTCCCACAGGAAGTCATCGCCGTACCTCTGCCTGACGATCAGCCTGAGAGGACGATGTAACGCTCGTTTAACGGACGTACGATCGCTTTTCTCATCAGCTTCTGTAACGACAGGAGCAGGCGAGAACGCCTCCAGTTCTTTTTGCCAGTCGTCCTCGTCATCCTGTGCTGTGCGCAGGGACAGCAGGTCTTCGGGGTCGGGGACGCCGCGACGCTTCCGGTCTTCTCTGGCCTCATCCACTTCTTGGCGTAGTTCATGGTCGCTTTTTAAGCTAGCCTCGTTCTCCATCTCCATGAACGTTTCCTCCATCCGCCGCTCTAGATCAGTCAGCGGACGAGTGACAAGAGCAGGACGCTCGACCAAGAGAGACGCAGAGATCTGCCACGGCAATGGCTCAGACTCCCCTGGCGAAGAGAAATTTAGTTATATACGTCGAGTGGAGACATCCTTCAGCACGTGAAGTGCCAATTCCGCCTACCCAGTCCTTTTCTTCTGTGTGCGATAGAGGCTGTCGCTGTCCGGCTAGACAAGGACGACGTCCCCAGCGATCTCGTCGCCAACAGCGAAGCTCGCCGCAGTGTCTGCAACATGATGACGACCGAGGAGATATAACACGCCGTAAACTTCTCGGCCTGCGGACTCCGAATTAAGAGTGGGTACAAGTTGCAGCGACTCGAGCCAGCTTACGAGCCGAGCCGGCTCGAGCTGTGGTCTCACCGCCGGCCAACTTGGCCTTCTATTGCTCATCCACTAAAATTTGTTCTTATGTTCATCTTCCTTATGTTCCCTTTTCCCCAGCTCACGAGCCACGACTCGACGTCTGCGGCCCACCTGCTCGGCTTGGCCAGGCTCGAGCGCCACTTCTCCGCCCGTTGCTCACCCTTATCCCTGCAGTCTCCGTCGAAAGCGCTGGACGCGTCGAACTCAACAGCTGCTTCGAGTCCGATAGCCACTTGCTCTAGTGTAAACACATTCGAGAGTGATAGGATTTAAGTTGTTTTCTCGTGCTCGGTGCATCAGGAGGGGCTTCATGTGCGACAAGGAGGTCGTAACTAAGGCGAATAGTATCAAGACTGAGGGGAGTCCGGTCTCCGCTGCTCTGCCTCCCCAACGCATTCTCCCGCCATTGTCGTCCTCCACCGACCCCTGGAGGAAGGCTTACGAGTCCAGAGGGGCCAACTTGACTAAGGTAGAGAGGTAGGTGTCCATAGCCACAAAGTTGTCCTTTCTTAGTACATTGTCAGTCCATATAGCGGTCCCCGACCGACGCTAACCCCGGTAAGGTTAAACGACGCTCAGGTGAAAGCAGTTCAAAATCTCCAGCTGGTCGGGGCGCCTTGGCAGAGAGGTCAACCTACGGATTGTCGTCCTCAGGGCGTCCGTCTCGAGTCCGTTCGTCTTGAAGACGTCTTCAAAGCTCGGGCAGTTCCCAAAGAAGACACTCAGCAGGTATGGAGAAGGTGCAGTCGGATTACATGACTTCATCCAGAAGACGGACGATTTCTTTCATTGTTACAGAATGGTCCAGTGGGTCAGGGGCTCTCGTCTTCGCAGCTGAAGAAGCTACAGGAGAAAGAACTCAAAGCCAACAAGGTTGAGAAGCTAATAAAAAAGGTCACAGTGGACAGAGACAAGCAACCAGACCACTGGACTAACGAGTATGAAGCCAGGTGGGACACAACATTTCTTCACTATGTTCTCGATACTCACATTCAATGTGATTGCTTTATCAGGAAAGCGGCAGCCTTGTCTAAGATTGAGTCTGGCACAGCCGAGACCAACGTGGGAAGTCTGAGCGCCTTTCATAAGGGACTTTATGGACAAGAAGAAACTTCTGATCTCACTAAGAGTCCTCCTGTGGTTCGTGGGACTTTGACAGAGCGTCATCATCCACCCCTGACGACAGTTCCTGCTGCTGCTGCAAGGACTCCTCTAAGTCACAGCCCATCAAGTAGCACGGCAGAACAACCACGCCCGCAAAAGATGGATTTGCAAGCATCGGCTTCCGGCACTGATCAAAATGTACGTGAACTGAATGCAACTTTGGAAACAACTTAAAGGATTTTAATGACTTATGTCTTTCTGTTAAGTTGGATGGTGTCAACGCCATTGATGAGACCAATCGCTACAAAGTGCCTGCCTTGGCCAGTGCACGAAAACCGCCGCCCTCACCCGCTGATCTCCTAAAGATGGAGATCACCAATCCTCAAGTCTTTAACCAAAGGGAAATAGAGGCCAAGCTGGAAGCTCAGAAGCAGGAAGAATTGGGTATTGGCACCCAAGAGCAGGATGGGCAGTCTCAAATAGGTACATCATCTAATGCAGCAGGGCACTGTTTCATTGCTGTGCATGTACATTTGACCGTCGACTGTTTGCACAGGGTGTATGTTTAACTTCACATTAATTCTCAACAGGATGCAATTAACTTCACATTGGGGTGAGGGATTGGGTTCCAAAAATTCAAATTTTCCAGTGATAGTTATATGACTATCACCGGATGACTTTGACCAATGAAAATACCCCTTTGTAAAAAAAGTTAAAGCTCAAGTCCGAGAAGAGTGATAATTTTAACCGGATTATGACTGCAACCGATATTTTCATTCCCGAAGAGTACTGTATTTCTTCCACAGTCTGTGACCCCCAGATGTACGTCGTACATCTGGGGTTCAGATGTTGAGGTTCAATCAGATTGATACTTGATGCACGGAAAACTCCAGACCTTTAATGAGGCAACAGTTTAAACATGGCTCATGGCAGTTGGTCAGTCCTGAAGTGATGCCATCATGGCAGTTGAGTCCTCATCGAACTTGCCAGGCTTCGACCACAAAAATATCTCAATAACTAACAACAATTTCGCAAAAACATCTGCCCTACGTTCTATGTCAGCCACAAAATAAGGCCCTGACATTAAAATATCTTCTACGATACACCCGAGTCCCGAACAATACACCAAAGCGTTTCAAAAAATGCCAGGTTTATGAAGACTGGGAATGAAGAATGCGAGTTGGTGCTACGACTCGTCATCTGCAGAGCGAGTCATCCCGCTCATCATCATTGGCATATTGTTACTTTCTAGACTTAAGCAGAAATCAATGCCCTTAAAGTGATACATAAATAGTACAAACTTGGTTGGGAGCAGGTACCTTACTTAATACTTTGAGATTTCTCGATACAAAATTTGTGACTCGTAGACGTCAACAACATTCCTGCAAATGCATGTACAGCAATGCTGCCGTAGTTTTAAAATCAAACCAACTTTGCACACGTCCTGCTCAGGTGCCCCATTCGCGAACAATGATGTTTCTTTTGCAGCTTCCTCTGCAGCACCACCTGGTGAGATGGGTTCTTCCCATGTGGACCCTCGCAAAATGAGCATTCAGCAGCTCTTCAGACATGTCAAAAGTGACTCAAAACGAAGCAGTCAAGATTGGCAGGAAGAGTACAATGCCAGGAAGCAACAGAGGATAGAGAAAGAGTCAGAGAGCAAGAAAAACCAAATTCTAACAGGAGAAGTCATTGATAGAATAGGTAAAACTTCGAAACTACCACCTCCTCCAACACGACCCACCACTGGTCCTATGTCCGCCTCTCCTACTGGTGAAAGCAGCTCAAGGGCCTCAGGGCCTGGATTACCCCCGAGCACAGGGTGGATCCGACCACAGGGTGGATCTAGCTTTCGAGGAGGATCTCCAGAATTCAGAGGATCCTTTAGCAACGCGCCAAGAGCTGGTGCAATGGGAAGAGGGGCGGGCCCGACTGGCCTGCAAGGCCCATGGATTGGCCATCAACCCCGAGGTGGGCCACCGCCCAGATTTCCCAAGCCCTCCTCCAGCTTTAAAAGTAACCTGAGGGGACACTTCAGTGGTTCTAATCAGCATAACAACCCTCCTTTCAATGCTGGCGCTAATCCTGGTAGGCGAGGATTTGGATCAAGCAGCTATGACCCTGGTTATGGCAGCTCATCTCGAGGGTTGCCACCCAACAATGGTCGAGGCTCAGGGATTGGTGGACCCAATCGAGGATTCCGACAGAACAACTCTTCTCTGGGTGGGGGTTATTCCCATACCAATTCTTCCAGAGGCTTCCATCAAGCAGGCAGAGGAGGTTTCGTAGGTTTCCATCAACAGCGAGGGGGTTCTAACAACTTTGGCCGTGGATTTGGCAGTGGAGGTCCTGGCCAAAGAGGATTTGAGAATCCGTCGTTCAGAGGAAGAGGAGGTTTTGGTCGGGGAGCACGAGGAGGACAACGAGGGGGACCACGGGGAGGATATGGATATGGACCACGAGGTTATTGAATCTTTTGGGGTTATTGTCACTTTGGAATTGAAGGAGGGAGTTGTCCCCTCATTGGAAGCGAATGCCAAGCGAATCTGCGTTACCATATTTCTGACCTCAATAGTTGCTCATGCTGAGCCAGCCGAACTTGGATTGGGGATTGATGAAGCGATTCCCTCAGAACTGTCTCAATGGATTTTTTTTCTTACGCTGCGTATGTTTTATGTGTTCTGGCATAATCATGTTACTGCAATTGATAAACAACGAGACACCCAAAAGTCAATCGTAAGGGTCAAGAAGACGAACCTAACAACCAATGTTCTCCATCTTTTTCTGCACTAAAGTAAAGTTGGTTTAGTGATTTCCTGATTCAATCTCAGACGAGAAGTCCGAATTGGATGGATACAACGACTTATACCAAGTGGACTGCACGTCGTGCGCCTCGCCTGCTGCCCGCAGTGGATCCCATCAGAGCCTATTCTCGGCCCTGGATGAGATCGAAGAGGATGAATGACCATCAAAACTGCACGTGCAAGCACCAAGTATAAGTTGTCACACCGCAAGGTCAAATGATAATTACCAGCACGTCGGATAACGACATTAAACATGGTTTGATGCTTGAAGTGATGCAAACATGGTTTGATGCTGAAAATAGCATTGCTGGAACATCACTTTCCAGTGGCACATGATCCATGAGGGTGAGTTCAAGCTGTTGCCACTGGAAAGTGATGTTCCAGCAATGCTATTTTGACGACTCATGACAAAATCCTGCTGTTCTCATTTATTCAAGCGCTATTTCGAAACTGCGAAGTCTTGTCTGCAATCTTAAATTCCCCTCCAATGAAGGGTTTGTCAGAAGCGTACAAAGAAGGCTTACCACATCCAGCAGTCATTCGTTCCTGGAAGGAGTATCTGAAGCCTTCTTATGAGCGATGACCTCTTATGGATGAAGTCTATCTCCTCTAAAGCAAACTTCGCAGAAATTGGTCATCCTGGGATGTCATCCTGGGATGTCGAAGCAAAGTGTTCCGGATTGTTTCTCTTTGAGTTAAACTCACGAAAAACTCATGAACGTACCCCAGGTCGTGTTGGCCAACCCGGGGAAGCTGAGGAAACCCTAGAGAAGTTACTTCATTGCCGAATGATCACAACCTCCGGGTGATTGCAACGTTTCCATAGCGACAAATTTGTCTTCCACGAACTACTCCAGCTGATCACGATGGTGTCAACCACATTGATGTCAGTTATAGGACAAATTCTCTCTAACAGGATATCCGACAATAATTTTTCTAAGACTTTTAACGGTATTGATGCAAGTGAATAGATGCCATTTGTGATACAGAAAAGCTTTTTTATGTTATAAGATACTCAAAGTGGCCACCACTTCCTCCCTTCCGACTTCCTTGTGAACTTGACCTCTGTTGGGGATCCTCCATAAATCTGCCAATTCATGACAATCCAAAGTTCTTCTTCTTGGGTGGAAACACTGCCCAAAAGTCATTGTTGAAGCTGAATCATTCTGATTGAGGCATCGATGAAATTCATGGAATGCAGTGTCTCGCAAAAAGATATGCATCGTAACTCATTTTGTACGAGTTTGAAACTTAGTTTCAAAAACTTAACTTTGCTTAAAACTTTTGCAGTTTTGCGCTGGCGACTTCATACAGCAGTTATTCACCTATCTTACCTGCGGGTCTCTCACCTGCAAGTCTTGGATAAACACAAAACAAATTAAAACAGATTCAAAGCTCGAATGATAACACTTTATTACAATAGGGCTATATTTCAGCGTGCACCAAACTAAAGGATAACGTGTATCAAAATGGCTGGTTCTTCACCAAGGCATGAGCGACTAACCTAACCTAACTCAACCTAAGCCTAAGCCAAGTGAAGCTAAGCTAGAGGCAGTCATTTTGGTCCACCGCAGCAATGTTGCTCCACACCAATTTAGTGCATAAATATACCCACGGTAGATAGAGTTCCCGCCGACGGAGATTATTCACGTACGGTGCAAGGAGAACCGTCGGTACCTAGAGGATTCCCCGTTCGCTCGCCTCATTGACCTCGAAACCTCGCTGTACTTTCAACAGCTGATTTTCCGTTAGGCATTTTCGTGACGAACGAGGCATTTCGTAGTCATACGTCTCGATGGGCACCTTGTCAAGGTTTGTTCCGTAGGCGAGCGGGAGTAGGAACATGATCAGCTTGCCATTCGGCAATTCAGGTTGCCCAAGTTGGACAACCCAAAGTTCTCCTCGGCAAAGGCTGACCAATTTTGACTCGGTCATTCATGAACGTAGCTGGTTGCATGGAAGGATGTCACTGTAATTCATTATTATTATTATGTCATTATGAGCTATTTTCTGTCACTTTGCCGAGGTACATCGTGTAGATGTGGCTAGTTATCAAATTTCAGGATCGACTTAAAGCCAGATTTTGGCATGTCTTCAAGTTCCAATTCTTATTAAATCTAAAGATTCTATTGTTCTTCTACAAGAAGAAAGTGCTCTTAAGCTTAATATCTAATGTAGGACGACAACTTTGGAGGAATCCATTCATCACATGTAAGGCGAAGATGCCGAAAGGTTAACGTCAGTGTCCCGTCATCCAAAGCCATGTCCTCTTGGCAACGGGCCAAGACAAGATCTGGCAACTCTGTGGAGCAGAAACCAAAACACAAGAGTTTTGGAAAGTGGCGGTGAAAGAAAGAAACGTTCGGTGAGAGACTCGAGGTCGTCCAGGATGCCTTCGTTCTCCTCGGGGAAGCAACTCAAGGAGCTGCAGACCAAGAAGGCGACCCTGGTGAGCAAGGAGGAGTGGAAGAAAGCCTGCCCAGTCACCCTTGACCTCGCTGCTAAGTAAGGGAGGAAGTTATTAAGTTAATTTTGCTGTCCAAAGTAAAGAGGAGTAGGAAAGACAAATTCATGAAGCCTTTGCCTGAGGTGCGAATAGACGAAAACCTACGCACTGTCAAATCTCTTCTTCTCGTTCTTATCCTCAGGTGCGAAGAGAATGGCCTTTACGAGGAGGCCGAGCGCGAGTACAAAGACCTCGCCGACTTTCACGCCAAAATGGGTGAACTCGCAGAACAAGGAAAGTACTGGAGGTGAGAGCTTTCGCGAAACATCTTGCCAGCAGACGTAGGCCTATGTAGTTTGCAAAATGTTTGTCAGTGGAGAATGTCACTCATGCAAACTTTAGAGCCATGGCTGAGGTCAACGCGACACATCTTCACCGATTCTCCGAGGCCGAGCGGTTGGGCAAGCTCTACCTGGAGCGCATGCGCGACCTAGGCGACCCAGTCGGCATCCAGCAGGCGCAGGCCTCCATCGGATACATTCACGATCTTCATGCAAGGAACCTACATGATAAGGGGCGGAATAATCACCAAGTGCTGGTCAAGGCTGCCAGGCAATTCGTAAGGATTTCTTGTTACCTTTGTTCTTCTTCTTCTTGGACATGGCTCGACTTTTTGGGGGGTTTCAGGACGTTTGTAGGCTTTCATTCATCAATGTTTAGCTATAAACTTCAGCGTCAGGCAGGATGCGACCACGTTGGAAATGGACTCTAAACAAAGTTGATCCTCGAAAGTCACGTACACAAGTAAACACGGTCGTATCTGACCTTGAGTGCCTCACACACAACTATGAGAGATCGTTTTGAGCGCAATGTTTGCAGAAGTATTGCACAGTCCACTAATTCTACAGGCATTATAGTAGCACTGGCGTTTCTCTTCTTCCTGCAGGAGTTGGCGCTAGACGCTGTCTCGGCTATTCCCGACAGGTGGTCGTCTCCGCAGCAGCGCGCCGAGATGAGTGCCAGGTGCCTCACGAACCTAATCACCGTGGACAAGAACCTTAACGACAACGAAGCTCTCTTGGAGCACCTGAATCGACTGGAACCGCTGGTTCGGCAGTTCTCTTTGCCTTACTGGAGGTTCTGCTATTTCGGCGAAAGAACGCTCGTGGCCAAGGAGAAGGGAGATTTCGACCTGGCGCTCAAATTCAACGGAGAGGCGATCAAGGTATCTAAATTCCACGAAAATCTAGCAAAAATCGCCCAAAAGAAAGGTTACTCGATCACTCGCTGATGTCTTTCGTGGTAGACATGGTGGATGAGACGCTCAAGTGCTAAGGTCACTGAGCTTGAGTTTTAGTGATTCGTCCATTTTCTTCCTGCAGGCCTTCGACAAAGCCCACTTCAGCAAGCCTCACTCCAAGCTTGAGCTGTCCGAGCAGTACCAAGCCCGAGCGCAACTGCTTCTGCTCAAGCGAAGCTTCGTGGACGCTCGGGGCGCGCTCAGACAGGCGATCAAAGTGCTTGGGAAGTCCACGTCTTCAGCAGATCTGGGTAAGAGGGGTATGGTGCCAACATGTCCAGAAGCAGTGCCAACTTTTTTCTGACAGTACCTAATGTGTTGCGCAAATACTAGGTTATCTTATTCAACAACTATAACTCGGTATCACTTTATGCAATTCTAAAACTTTCCAGAAGCAAAGGCTCTGGGCAATCGTCTGCGAGGGGTCTCGAAGCTAGTGAAACTCGTCCGGAAGTTGGAGCACGAGAACTGCCCGAGGTCCGACTTGTGCGAAAGTCTCGGTGATGTCGCCACAAAGTTGGGTCTCAAAGGCATCTCCATCGACTACTACGAGCAGGCGGGTTACGAACGTTTTAACTCCTCCGTTCTATCTCGTACTTCTGACTGCAATTCTAACCACACTATTGGAGGAAGCATAATTGAACTTTTGGTACGTCTAGTTGTTTAATGAAAGAGTTTATTATTACGAAGAAGTCTTAAGGATGGGTTTCGCAACTGTAAATGTGGGTTTCATGTTTAAAGTAAGGATTACAGAAGAGCTTTCATTTAACCGCTGTTGTTCTGGGTTTGCACGAGCTTCGCAAAGTAGAGGTGAATTGAGAGAAGTGATTCGAACGGAGGAGTTACAACGTCCCTGATATGGAACAGGCCCTTGAAGAGACTGGGGATGCTGCTGTTGAGAAGAAAGCTGAACTTTATTTCTCGATTGGAATGGGATATTTTGATACTCAAGAGTATGGCAAGGCTGAAAAGTATTTCCAACAAGAAATGACAGCTCTGAAGAAGCTGGGAAATCACCAAGGAGCCGTGATGTCCTGGACGAAGATTTGGCATTGTCACAAGAACAGTCAGAAAAGTTTTAAGCAACTGGAGACAGAGATCAAGCAAATCCTGGATTACGCCAAGTCCATGGATCTCTATAAAGAGGAAATTGGACTGCTTCACCTATGGGCAGATGCCCAGGCTAAGGAGGACCTTCCCCAGGAGGAGAAGGAAACCTTGGCCAGAGCAAAAGAGTTGGTGTCCTTGAGAGACATCGATGAAGAAGAGATTCCCAGCTACCTTAATGAGGAAGATGATGAAGCATGCGAGTTTTCTTCAGTGTCCGAAAGCGATGACGACAGTGGCAATACAGAGTGAGTAAATGAGCAATTTCAGCCTTGCCTACAAATTGTCAATGTCCTCCTTTTCCCTGTCGACAATCAAAGTAAGATTGTAGATAAATTCTCTTACCAATCAGTAAATACTTAATGCAAGGCCCAACTTTGCCTAAGAAACCCTTGAGGTCATTTTAGATAATGACATCGAAGCCAAACCCTCCCCTTTTGAGAATGAAGCAGTCAAAACTTGTATTTGTGTTGTCCCTGTTGTGCATATTCAAACTTCTGCCCTTGAGGTCACTTCATAAGAGACCTCAGTCTGGCCTTGGATCAGAGAAACGGGCAATAATCAAATGGTCTTGCAGAACGTCGCACGCAAGAATCTCTCGCTACAAGCTGAAGAGGAACGACAAGGGGGAGACTGAACTTCACCGCCTGTGCCAACAAGAGGGCAAGCTGGATTTGATCCGCCAGCTACTCCTGGCCGGACATCCGGTCGATGTAGAGGACAAGTTCGAATTCACCGCTCTGCACGAGGCATGCAATTACGGACATGCAGGTGAGAAATGCAGTCACACAATCATTTGTCACATGGATCAAATATAGACCTGAAGATATGATAAAGGTAGTATCTCTAGTAACGGGTCTCAGACGTTACAATATAATACACAATGTCAGGGAGGACACACGACAAGGTATCCGTTTCCTTCCAGACTACGTAGAGTTGTTGCTTGATTCTGGGGCCGCCGTGAATCGCCTGGGCGGTCAGGAGGCCAGGGTGACTCCGCTGATCGACGCCTGCAGCGGCGGACACCTCGACGTTGTCAAGCTTCTGCTGGAGCGAGGAGCTTCCCCCTATTCACAGGTTTTGTTTACTTTTACAATCACTAACCCCTTAACTGTGCTGTGAACTGCCAAAGTTGCTCCTATGGGGGGGGGGGGTTGCAAAAACGCAAGAGTTTTTGTAAGAGAAGCACAAATGTGCGTTTGACAAAATGGGCGCCTTGTACATGTCCCAGGTCCCCTTAATGCATTTTGTCAGACCTATGGGTCTTATTTGTTATCTCTCTGCAGGACAAAGATGGTTGGCTGGCCATTGATCACCTGAAACAGTACCTGAAGAACAAGTCGGATCAAATGAGAGAGGAAGAGGTAATCATCATCATGTGTCTTCACGCGATCTATTACTTATTAGCAGACCCACTTCTTGGTTGCACAACTTATGAGTCCTCCTCCGTGGGGTGAACCTTCCGGTAAAAGAAAAACCAGTGACAACAAGGATCTTTTTACGACTCATTCTGATATTTCGCGAAATTTAAGCAACTGTTGACGGGCTTGGCATTTTAAGCTCAAATAAGGAGTGAGTCGGGGTCCATATGTCCTTCTGCTGCCACCTAAAATTTCAGCTCAATTGGACATATTTCTTACAACATGGCATGCATGGAGTTTGTATTGTGCTACTGTAGTGAGTGTTTTGAAGTTGTGATTCCATGAATGCTATCAAGTAACCTTGAAGTATGTCCATGAATGCTGTGAAGTATGTCCAGTTGAGTTCAGAGTTTAGGTGGTAACAGAAGACATATAAAGCTAGACTTGCCCCACATTTGACCTCAAAATGCCAACCATAAGGTTGAGGATCCATGTGTGTCAAAGTCTCAACGTTTCTTTGAAGAAATAGTCCTTTCTTTAATAAATAAATAAATAAAATCTTTATCTGATGGCTAAGAATGTTTATAAGCCGAGTATACTGATTATACGTAAGCTCATACAATATATTGGAAGTTGACTGTGGGTCAATCCTGAAGATTGATCCCTTTTCTGGTATGTTCGGTTTGGGAAAAAGCTCCATAACCAGATTTGGACGTGTCCTTCATTTACATTGTACAAGCTTTTTTTACCTACTCCGCTTAGGTTCTTGAGGGCAAGAGGTTGTTATCCATGATGAAGGGAGTTCTGGACAAGAGAGCGAAGAGTGGCCAAGAAGTCTACGTCATCGAGAAGAAACAGACATCCACCGCTCTGATGACAGAAGGCGGCAGTCACCGAGAGGGTAAAGAAGTCGTTGCTTTTGTACTGGGTAGGACTAAGTCACGGTGGATTGCCTGTGAGCCATCCAGACCGTTCTCAAGTTTTTCTTGTAACACACCAGCGATAGCTCTGACAGACCAACATCTCTTTCTGCGCCTCCAGAATTTACCTATAGATTGCAACAAAATATTCGTTATCTTTGTTCAGAATCACCAGCCAAAAAGACCAGATTCCATCAAAAGAAGAAGGCAAAGAAGAAGAATCTCGACGGCGCAGCTATTGAATACGTCTCTGCCATCTCGGGGATGAGGAACAAGAGGACGGCCAATCAGATGAACGAGGAAGATCTTGAATTCAACGATCCCCCAGTCGAAGAGGAGGAAGAAGCATTCGATGATAACTGGCTCGTCGATGATTTGGCCAGGTCCAGGAGAGACACTCGCAAAAGATCCAGGACTGAATGTCTCAGGACTTCAACGTGAGTCCATCCGGATCTCTTCACTTTAATATTTGTTCATCATTATTACTAGGGATTTCGTCGTCATTTATAGCTTTGGCAGAGTCTGGGATTTTTCGCTAGCAACATCTTGTGGAAATTTCCGCAGATTAGGTGATAGACTTTTTTCCCTTCCAGGGTCGTCCCATTCGCGTCAAGAACAACGCCTCCTCCTTCTCCACCGCCTCAATCTTCTCCACGTTCTCCACTGTTTGTTCCTCGAGGCCGTCACAAGGTCTCCAATGACTTTGAGTGGTTCGAAAGGGAGGAAGCCCCAGCGCCGACGACAGCTCCTCCTCCACCACCTGCTTCCTCGTCTCCTCCTCCTGCTCCGACCCCCTCTTCTTTTTTTTCTTCTTCTTCTTCCGCTAATCAGAGGCATCAACAGCCCAACAAGTTCACAATTGTGGTGAATGAGACCAAGCTAGTCGTGGCCCTGGAAGGCGAAGTCACTGTGGGCGATCTCGTCGCCAAGACCAGCTCCAGGTGAGTCGTCACAATTGCTAAAGCGAAGGCTTGGGTGTATCAATAACAGGAATTGGGTACGAATAACCATTATAGCCTAAATACATGCTATGTCTCCTCGCAAAAGAAAAAGAGTCATTTTTGTCTTTAGTTCGTGTGAAATAATGACCTAATGTTCGTGACCAGCAGCTTTGAATTGGTTACCAGTAGTGATGATAGGAGCTGAGAAATTCACGAGCTCAAGCAAGCTGGAATCCGAGCTGGACGAGCCAGGAGTCTTGCGGACCAAACTCTACTCTTCATGACCTCTCCCGAGCCAATGCTAATTTTTTGCTAGCTGATTGGACCCAAGACCCACTTACTTAAAAGCTCCGTAGTCACACGAATTCTCTACTTCTAAACATACAAGGGTGCATTACTACTGGACTCCAGAATAAGAACTTGAAAAAGGCTTGAAGACAAAGGGAGAAAATGTGGTTCACGACTTGGTATAATGACGTAACGAAGTGATATTGTGACTGAACAGATGGCAGTGAATTGCCTTTTTGCTGTCTATAGCCATAGATATTACCAAGTTATCCCTTAAATGTTTGTTTCAGATACGAGGAGAGCAGAGGTGTCCGGCCAAAGTTGGTGCTCCTGACCCCAGATGGAGGAGAACTATTCCATTCGGATCTCATCAGTCAGGTTCTGGCCGACCAGACACAGCTCAACTCCAGAGTGGAGGGATGGCAGGTACAGATCTTTTGTGAGGACTTCAACAAGTTTCGTGAAAACGTTTTCTGCCTATGTACCTATATATCGTAGAAAGTGTGCACCCAGAGTGCTGTCCAAGAGCAAAGTGCATGGCCATTGTAGAACGCTGGAATGGCATGGAGCACTTAGCCGGGGGGGGATGCTTGGACGGACAATGTGGGATATCAGTGCAGAGGAAAGGAATGTTAGTGTGGATACAGAGAGCACAGAGACGATGGCACAACGCATGAGGATATTAGCTCGGAGCCCACGGGCAGGGTAGAGAGCGTGGGCTCATCTATCTTTGGACTACGCGTTACAGAGCAAGCGTCTTTTTGTGTGCAACTTTGTTACAGCAAAGCGGCCTTGTCAAATAGCCTGCGAGGTTCAACATAAGCATGACGCTTCCTTTGGCCACTGGTGCGGACACAAGTTAGGTGGCGTTGGCCTAGCACTGCTAGCGGACCGTATAATTATATTGTCGGTTCAGTAGGATGCAGTGCCCCCCCCCATCCGCGTGGGTACCCCTGCTAGTAATGAGTAAATGCACCTTTTAATGTTGATGCTTTCAAAGGCAGCTCCTACACCTATGCCACTGTACATGCACAGGTTCCTTCTTTGGCTGAGCGCTACTCAGCAGCCGGAGGATCGAGCAGCTACCTGAAGCGATGTCTCGTCGAGGCTGACGACACATCGAAGCTCATCGTGGAGGCTTCAGTCAACAATGGTGAGATTTGTTTGATCAAAATTGTTCCGGTTTGGTGCATTAGCTGAAAAAGTGTCTCCGTGTTGTCAGAAAAGAAATCAAAAAGTGGACCTGTGACCAACTAGATAGAGCCTTCTTTCCTATATATGTTTGACCAGCAGTTCATACGCTATGTTTTATCAAACCCTGATTACCTGTGCTGCAGCTAATGCTAATAAAATACATGAGTTAGTGATCGTAGGGCAATAATTTGTTGTCGATGCAATATGAATGAGCAGCCGAAGAGGCTAACTCAGCATTCATTTCATTGCAAGTTTGTTTCAGATGCTTTAAGTTGGATTTTCCACGAAAACGACATAGACATTTGTAAGAATTATGTCTGATGGTTGACATAGACTGTCAGACAGCCTTTGACTATTTTTCTGCGCTTGTTCTAGATTCCGCTTTCTTCAAGTCCCTGCGCCAACAATCCACGCTGACGGAGCTGATCTTGAAGTCCTGTAGGCTCTTCGACGAGGGCATGGCCGATCTGGCCGACATCGTCTTCTCCCTAGGAGGCCTCAACGTGCTCAATATCTCTCTCAACGGCCTTACGGCTGCGGCCGTCACGTACTTGACGCGCGCAGCTTCTAAGAAGCAGGTGCGAGATATCTTCTGCACACGATACAAAAGTAAAGACCATTTCACGAAAGATCCTATTTGTTTGACAGGAATCGCCATCGTTGAAGCTGCTCGACCTGAGCTACAACTCGCTGGGTGATGATTGTCTGGTCGAGTTGTCCGAGCTCGTCCGTCTCTGCCGTTTGGACCGGCTCCGGGTGGTTTCGTGCAGGCTGACGAAGCACTTTTCAATGAAGGCATCGAAGGAGCAGAAGCGGATCTTGGCCGATCTTCAGGATCTCGACGCGTCCTTCAACGATCCCTCTCTTGAAGAACAGTTGTGTCTCCTACGCTCGGCTTGAACTGTTGATACTGAGTTACATATGATGGAAAAAGACAAACTTATTACGCCTTATGTTGAGAAGCTTCTGGAACTTTTCTGCCGCTACCTGTACTTGTGATGTTAGCCCAATACATACCTGGAGGAGGCTCCTAGATCAACGTTCTTACTGACGTGAGCCATTTCAATGGGGTTGTATAGGGTGTGTCAGAATCATGGGCACTTTTCCAACGGTCCGACGACAACCCCTCACTACAGTGCAATGGCACTGGCGGCACTTCTTCATCTGACACCAATTTTTCGCACCTTCTGTTGCAGGATAGATAAACGATCGAACCTGCTTGAGCTGAATTGAGCTCGAGTACACTGATCTCAGCCAGAGATGGCGACGACAGCCAGTCAGTATGCAAGTGATCTCAAGCATTATTGCACTGAGCTTTAGTATTAGATTAGGTTTAGGTTAGATTCGACTTCAGTTTCACAAAATGTGTCCAGAGCAGGCGTCAAACCGAAAACCTTGCATTACGATTCGTGAAAGTGAAGCTCTGAATCTGTACCTCCTGCTCATTCGTTTTTTTTTTGCATTTGAACGCATCTTCTCATTGTAAAATGAGCGGTGCTGAGGGTCTTCGTTAAGCGCTTACAGGGTCTTTCAAGTAGACTTTGAGATTATGCATCAATCAGTTCTCAAGAAGTAAAAGTTCACACGAAGTTACCCTATCATGTATACTCGCTCCCCGATATTCATTAATTAAACAATTAGACTCTCCATCGTAGGGCTAACTTCGTTTTTGTAATAAGAATGAACTTGTGCGTTATGGTCTGTTTTGGATACGCTATTGAAGAGTTCCTCAAGATGCCAGGTTGTCAGGTGCCTGCGGCATGAAGCATGAACTGGGCCACCACCGCTCTTGAAGCTGTGCATCTTCCTTGGCCTAGTTGCCCTCTCCTGCAGTCGTGGTAGTGTCCTACCTCAGGACGTTTTTCTTCACAACGCAGGTCCGGGTGCTTCGACCCTTACCTGTACTCTACTGTACTTACCTGTACTGCAAAATCTCTAGGGTAAAGGGTTCAAAACGTTAGGACAAGACACTTCTTCCCTCGCTGAAATTTTCTTGTCGCCTTCGCTCCGAATGGTCAACGTAAGATTTTAAATTTCCCGCCTTCAGCTGATGATCTGCTACCCACAGCAAAAGTAAACAAGATGGCAGCCAGCAGAGAGATTTCTCCGTTTTTGATCAGATTCCGCCATTTCCTCCTTGGACGATCCAACAACAATCCTCTGCGTTTTCAGAAGAATTTGGCACCAAGGCCGAGCCCTGAGGAGGCCAACTTGCCCGAAGGACCTTCGCACCAACTGGCCAGCAATTACTACTACACCAGAGACGCCAGGTTAGCTGGTAACGAGACTTCACGCCGAAGAAATGGATAAAGGAGTCCTAAAATACACAAGTCGGGTGCCCATTTAAACACAAAAACTGCCCACAAAGCGTTTTGTGACAGTTGGCGAGGGAAGATGAATTTGAGATCTCCATTTCTTAGGATGCCCTTGCTATGAAGCTCAGTTGGTTTTCTAAAAGTAAGCGTTGACAATGGAAGGGAAAAAGTGACCCAATGGTACAAGCTTCAAGTCAAAAATCTTTTTTATTTATACCGTTTCCAGAATAAAGTTTAAGTCACGATGACACCAACTTAAGCATATGCACCAAATATGCCATTGCATTATTATTACACACAAGTCCTGAGACTTTGGTTATTACTTCAGGAGAGAGGTGACTTTTCCGACGGTCTTGGCTGACCACACCGAGGCTAAAGCCATCGAGGCCGGAGAAGGAGAAGGGAAGGCGCCCCCGCCGACGATAACTAAGAACAAGGCAACGCCGGGAAAAGTGTTTAATTATAGCATGTAGTAAAAATATTCTCATAGTTGGTCTGACGTTTAACGCTAATATAGCATATTCATCCTGAGGAGTATTTACAGGGGCTGCCGTATGTTCCTGACCAGATAAATTGCAGTTGTAGTCTTAGTTATTATGGGATGAGGAAGATGTAACTACGTACTGCGCAAAGAACAGATGCCATCTATGGCGTAAGTCCCGGCACTACAGTGGCATAATTGAGTCTACTGTAGGGTCAAATGCTCTGTGTTACTGTAGTCCCTGGACTTATGCTACAGATGGCACCTGGAGTTGAAATTTGGAGCGGGTCTAGCTCCATATGTCTTCTGATGTGACCTCAAATTTGGGCTCAGTGAGACATACTTTTACTACACAGCCTGTTTGGAGTCACGCACTCAGGCGTGTCTATTGCACTGTAGTGACTGGCCTGAATTTGTGACTCCGTAAGTGCTATGTAGTAAAACTATGTGACTGAGCTCTAAGTTTAGCTGATAGCGGATGACATGAAAAGCTAGACTCGAGCCACATTTGAGCCCAAAATACCGACTGCAATGTTTAGCAGGTATGCTTTAAGTGTAACGAATTAAGGCAAAATTCTGGGTGTCCCTCTCTATTTCTTTGTGCAGTCTGCATTGCAAGGCTGTATTGTAGCACTGTCTCGTCAACTTTTGGCTGATGTGACTTGACCAGTCCGAAAAAAGGCCGGTTTTGATGCCCAGGTTCGTGGGCATTATGAAGCTATTCAAAAGGACCGGATCTATTTTGAAAAACTCAAAAAGAACCTGTCCTTCGTCTATGGTTTCCTCAACCTCCAACATAGATGAGGCTAAGATGTGAATGACTTTACGTAACTTTCATTAACTTTTTCTACAATTTGTCTTTTTCTTTGAAGAATTCACTTTTTCTACCTCAAAACTGCTTGAGGAAAAGATCACAATGGAAAAAAAGGAACTTTTTTCACACATTTTAGACCTTGCAGATCAGCCAGATAGAAAGACTTGATAGACTGAAATATTTGCTCCTGGCTGCACAGTAATAGTGTTGTCACCAGAATCTGGGTCCATGATCGATTGACAATGACTGTCAACAGTTGAGGGTAACTCAAACATGTGAGCTCAGCACACGACAGTTGATAGACAATCAGGTGATGCCTGATTGTCTGAAAATGCTCGTAATGGATGAAATGGATTCTTCCCAGAGATCGTCTGCTTTCTCCTTGGAGATCTCATTGTTGATTCTTGAATTTGCCAGACAAAAATGGTTGCCACTTAAAAGTGGTTATTGAAATACTCCAGTGGCACGTGCTGAATCCAAATTCGCGTCAGATAAAAGGTGTTACTTCATATTTCATGAAAATACCTCAATCAGCATTCACAACTTACTTGTGATGACAGAGTAGACGCTTTTTCGTGAAACTCCCTGCATATAAATAGCAGTACTCAGATGACCATCTTGGGGTCCCAGATGGCCAGCTTGGGGTACACCCTTAGTTTGCATAGCTGGCCCAAGTTGCAGTTTGTACGGGCCAGACCTGATTGCTGCTCGAAACAAAGCTCGTTCGGAAAAAAGCCTTTAGTGACTCAAAATAAAACTCAGTCGGCCCAACAGGAAATTGCGTTGAAGTCGAAGCTAAAAAATGTTGTGTCACATCGCACAAAGGATATGCAAACTTGAGAACAAGGAAATCCCTTCACCAAGAGAACAGGAAAATGGCCATCATTAGTGAACCGGTCTAATGGTGCTTTAGGGAAGAAGAGAAGGAACAGGACACGGCCACCTAACTTGTCCTTGCTCCAACCTGACCAAACTTATCCTAGCAATAAACTTTAGGAGGACCTGAGGGCAGCAACAGCAGCAATTCTGCTATACAGCACCCCGTTTTAATCTGCAGTTGTCTATTTGCTATTCAAACGTACTGAATGTGCCCCGATTCAAGGCTCCTCTGAAGAAGCCGACCTTGCGTTCCTAATGTACTCAACCTTTTTCTAGTCACGAGTCAGTCAAATATCCTGATCCTGAGGAAAGTAAAAGAATTTTCTATAACATGTATTACAACATCGTCCATTGCTCGTACATGTAGATATATATATATATAGGTCGTATATGCATTGCGTCGTTGATATAAGCACCCACGTGGCTTCTACTCGGGATATGAAGGGTCTTCCTCCTGAATTGGCTCAAACTTAGGGGAGAATGCGTTCTCCTGCTTCGTCCTGGCTGCTCTGGATCCTTGGACAGCCTCTGCCAAGGCCTGGTCGGGCAAGTTTCCACCCCCAGTGATTATGTCCGTCCTCTTGGACACCTCGGTCATCGCCTTCAGGAGGATTGGCCTCAATTGAGAGAGGTTTAAATGTTGGTCCACCCAGTTGATCGCGGTCCGCTGCATCTCCTCGAAGGAACCACCATCCACGGAGGTCTGATAGGACGACAGCAATGGGTGGGCAAAAAGCGAAAACGCCCAATATTTCCAGTTCTGCCGGGTGCAGCTCAGGACGTGGTCATCGAATAGTTTCTCCAGCTGATCGTACGTGTCGACGGTCACAGCAGCGCCGTCCATGACCTTGTGAAGCCTTGTGATAGCGTCATTAAGGCCCTCAATCTTGGCTCGATGAGACGCAATCTCCTCCGCCAGATGCTGACGCTCAGACTTGAGCTGGACCAGGTAGTCGCCGCCCTTGTGAAGAAGCGCAGCCTTACTGATCTTGATGCTGCTGTTCAAGGAGGGGATTAGCGACCGCAGGTGGTCAAAGCCATTCTTAATGGATCCGTGCCGCTTTTGCCCGGCGTTGAACTGGCCGCGGTCGGCCGCGCCTGATATCTTGGTGTTGTGATCGACCGTGGCCGCAGCCGGAGCCGATGTTGGTTGATCCCTCGGTGGTGGTGGCGGAATCGGCCGCGCGGACAGCACCACTTTTAAAGTCTTTCTGATTGGCGGCCGCGGACTCAGAGACAGGTCGAGGAGTCGCTGTTGACCTTCGCCGTCCTCAACAACCTTGCTTCGTGCCTTTCTCAAGTTCTCGGGGTATGCATCATAGGAAAAGGACTCTGCAGGCTTCTCTTGTAGAGTCAACGGCCTTATCGCGGACATGTCCAGCGTCTCTGTCTTCATCGTTTTGTCCACATCACGCTGCTGCTGCTGCGGAGGCTGTTGTTGCCGTCCTTGTTGTTGCTGTTGCAAGTTTCGATGATGGTGAGGTTGCTCTTGAAGCAGTATAAGTTGCTGCAAGCCAGGATGAGATTGTTGCCTTGCAGCTTCAGTCTTGTTTGTCTTGAGCAGTTGTACCAGTTCACTGTACGAGTTGGACACCACATCCTGGGACATCGGGTTGTTACTGTAGACATTTCTGCTAGAACTAAAGGTGCAGAAGGCGATTGAGGACTGGCATTTTCACACACTCATTGCGTAAATCATAAGTTTATAAGACGTTAGAAAAGAGGTACGAGTCTTTTGCGTGAAAGTTTCTATGCATCAGACGGTACAGTAGTCACCAGTCAATGAAGAAAAGCCACTTAATGTAGCAGAGACGTCTGGTCCCGATTTCTGGATCCGTCAAATCTATCGGTTTATTATATAAGCAGTGACTGATGTACCAGTAAGAAGAAAGTTTTTCTCCTATCATCTGCTTCATGAGTAACTCAAGCGAAAAATTATTGTCAAACATTTGAATGGGAATTTTTTTTCTACCCTAATTGTGACGCAAGGCAACTCAGTCAGAACTATAGCCTTCTGTACCCTGTATTGCACTGTTGCATGTTGCTGGGGCCGCTGAGATTTCGGGACTTCATGCGATGCTCCAGAAACTGTTGCTGCTGTTGTTCCACCGACTGTTGATTTACAGGCAGTTTATAAGGACTGGTGGGTTGGTGGAGTCCAACGGTGTTTTCCGAAGTCTTCAAAGGAGCTGCGTCCAACCCTGATTAGCAGATCGAACAAAAATTGTAATACTTCAGTTATAGAACTTGGTAAAAGTGTTGGCCGTCGTATGGAGCGAATTGTAAGCCATACTAACAATAAAATTGATTCAAGGATCAATAGAATGACAATAATATTGATTGTTGTCACTTGTAATTCTAAGTATGTTAACAATCCAACAATCTCGCCCCCCCCCCTTCACGTGTAATCTGTTTCTTAGAGACGGGCAACACTTTTGACCAGAAGTGTAACGTAAATGCTCAAGGCATTTTTTTTGGCAATGGTGACAAATTTGGCACTGTACTTAGGTCTGCTGAGGACGATGAAAGGTCGTAACGGTGGTGAAGAATCCGGTGCTTTGGACTGTGACGTTTTGCGCATCTTGGAGGCGGAGAAATTCTCTTCTGGGGCAACCCGTAGCTTGGGGGAGGGTAGATGTTTGATGAGCTGTTACTGTAGGCGTAGGAGCACCTGGACCCTTCAGGTTCAGTCTGCTGCTGTTGCAGGGCCAAGGCTGCGGATGCCAAGTCCATCACAGTGGCCTGAGCAGACTGTCTCTGCGACTGCTCCGGTTGTTGCTGTTGCTGCGGGGATAGGAATGCAGCACTTTGTTGTTGCACTTTTGGCATAACTTGAGCGTTGGCCTGAGGTTGAGGCTGCAGAAACGCACTACTTTGTTCTTGCACTTTAGGCAAAGCGTGAGTGTTGCGAGGCGGAGGCTGTGGCTGTTGAGGTTGTTGCTGCTGTTGTTGCAAATCGAGGGAGTACGAAGAAAGAGCTAACATGTTGGAAGAGGCTGGTGCATTGGTTTGTTGCTGCATTGCAAAACCCGAGGTTGGCATGACCAACTCTTGTCCAGATTTACTGTCTTGACTCTCCTGGACACCTGATTGCTGTTGCTGGGGTCCAATGATCTGGCTGTTGCTCTCATCCGAAGACTCCAGTATGGACGGAAGCCTGGACATGAAAAGTATCAGATTGTCAAAAATATCGAACCATTGTAATTTCATTAGTGTGCTTCTTCACAACTAACGTAACAACGCAACTTACCTAACAACAGTGTGTATTTCACTGAACTTAAGATTAAAGAAACACTTGTGAGTGTTAATGTTATGCATGTAGTACACGATTCCAGTGTCATGTATGAAGCATACTGAAGTAAGGTGTTCTCAAGCTGTTCAAGATAGGAGGAAATGTCTCTGTCCTCCTCAAGCTTAGTCAACTGCAGAGTTCATTTCACTGCAAACAGAAAGGTCAACAATTTGTTGACCTTTGGCACATCCATTGCATGTTTCCCATCAACAGTGAGAAGAATGTGACATACATACCTGGACAGAATCCAGTCCGGCTGCTGGTCCAGATCCATGAAAAAGTCGTCTAGGCTTGGTTGCAGCTGGACTAGCCCCGGCTGAATGAAGTCAGCGTTGGTCATGCTCTTGTACACCTCTCTGGGAACCGGGAACTGGAGCGCCACCGTTGCGGTCCCGCATCCACCCTGTCCGTGATGGGACCCGTCGTGGTTGCCGAAAAGAGCGTCCATGAGGAAGTCCTCCCCCGGATCCATAGAGTCCAAGGCGGCGTCGTCCTTGCTGCCCCCTAGGACCTGCAACTGACCAGTATCCATGACTTGACCTTTGCCAGACACATGGTTGCACGACGAAGTAATGATTCCAGATTGATGCGTGTCGTGTTCAATTTACAGAAAATAACGGTAGCAAGGGAACAACATTTGTTTCATCCCAATCAAAAAGTGACCATGTAGGACTACTGCTGCTCTAACTGGTGGGGCTGAACGGGAGACCCAATCTTACCCTCAGACTCATGACGTATCTTAATGTTTGTTCTTGAACCTATGCTGTACAGTGCTTATTGAGGCAGTGACGACAGTGTATTGACCTCTGAGAGTGCGCAAGCGACTTTGTGCATGAATGTGCGTGTGTGTGCAGCACTCAGCATCCTACTTAAAGCTTTCAGTGGCCTGTGAGACAAATAAAGAGTGTTTATAGGTGTGAGCGCACGTGCGCGCGCGGGGCAGATCCTCGAGTTCTTTCCAACTTTAGGGCATCCTACTTGTATGTCAACATTGCTGCAGTGATTCTGGCACCTGCCAACAGCTGCTGCATGAGACAAAGTGATTTCCAGTGCTCAGCTTATCGCGAGACACCAGAAGTGATTCTCTGGGCCATCATCACGTGATTACGTCAGTGAATGGAAGTCAAACGTCTTCACTGCAGCTGAAATTGCAATCTCGATAGCTCTACCTGGAAGGGTGACTGGAAGATAAGGTCCCACTGTTGGTCCGTGATCTCCCCCTCTTCTGTTCCCCTGTTCTTGTAAAACATCCTCCATCTCTGATACTCCTTGGTGATGGCCTGCAGCTTCCGCTTCCAGTACTTCCCCTCGAGCAGTGTCGAGCCCTCGGTGCGGTTGTGGTTGTCGATCTCCAACGGGTTGGCGAAGGCGCACAACAGGCGGTTGCTGCCCCTGGAGTCATGCAACACGGAAAAGGCTTGAAAGATTCGAACAGATAGTTTGTCTAACTTTTAGGCCATTTACGTAGGTACTTGGTTCGACTTGGACAAGAGTGCGAGCGAGTAATCGTTGTTGCTGTGGAATTAAGAGGGAAGCACTAAGTGATCGAAGAAGATAAAACGACTGACTTTAAATGTGGGAAAGCTCTTCTTACACCTCTGAAGGTCATGTGGAAAATTTGGAATCTTTAATTAATCCAGTGACTAAGTCAGCTAGTTTGATGAGCTGAGTCTTTCTGAGATTGGAGGGATCCTCTTCTGGACTTACTTCTGGAGTTCATTGTAAACAAGGGAATGAGCACTGGACAAAAATGGCCAAGCAGAAAAAGTATTTTTGAAATGATTTTACTTGACCAAAAAAAGAAGAATTCATACTCATGCAAATGTAACCACGACAGCTTTTATGTGCATGACTATTCATGGCAATTTTCTGACAGGCTTCAGGTTTTGCGAGCATCACTTCTTCCGCACCTGTCCGTCTTGAACAGAGAATTTAACGAATTTGTTCTTCCTGACCCCAGCATTTGAGCATTTCATTCTTCCTCAGCCCTGGAATTGTTTTTGTTGTGCGGAGCACAGCCAAATGGGAGCCAATGTGCGAGTTCCTAGTAGGGCTGTCGTCGAGCTTCGAGCCGAGCCGTGTTTTCTCCAGCCTTGAAGGTTTGTCCTTCAGCTCGATCGAGCTATGCTTTTACTTCTCTAGTTTGCCCTGGCTCGAAGAGCAGCTCGGATTCTGAACAACAATTACATGCCTATTCTATGTGCGACAAGAGCTTGGAGATGACGGACAAGCTGAAAAGACACTTCACCCTGGAGGCTTTCGTCACAAACTTGGCCTACGTCTTTGGCAAGAACTGTGGTGACAAATGTCTTCCCGCAATCTCCCCCAGTTCTAAATGACAATTGGACGACGGCAACGCAGCTGTTAAGGACAGTTTTGCTAATGCACCAGTTGCATTAGCAGACTGCGAGCAAGTCTTGAGCAAGTCTGCGAAGACCTCCCAACACTGACGAGGCTGCATTTAACTGAGGAGCACGTGACTCCAGAAGGGGACTGCTCAATGTTTGCGTAAAAGCTTGCCTATAAGTTTACTTGCATTTCCATTTGCCTTCCCCATCATCACCTTGAAATCAATAAAATGTATGATGGAAAAGCACTTGAGACCTTAGCCTGCTTCGTCAATAGCTTAAAGCATGCATGACTTAAGGACGAGAACAACTGAACATTTACCTGATGAACTGCATGTGCCAACATCTCCAGATGACGTTGTTCAGCCTAATTTTGTCCTTCCAACGGAGTTTGAGGCCTCTGAATCGGTTCCACTTGGGCGAGGTGAGCCTGTGTCTGTAGGCGATGGACATGGAGCGGAACAATTTGTTCAGGGAGACGTCAATCAACCTCTGGTTGAGGCCGTCCTTGCCCGGCACGAAAGCGGGCGGGGGCGACGGTTCTTTCAGCTAAAAATGCACACAGACATCTTATAAATCGACAGAAACTCGATATTGAAGAAGGCTTACAAGGCTTCCACGACAGCACAGTTTCCTCTCCTCATTTCTGTACATTTAATCCTCTGCCTGCCATGTGCATGGGGATCTCCGTGGTAAGGATTATTTACGTTCAGCCAGCGTCGGACGACTACATTTATGAAAGGGCCTGCTTCTGGAGGTCCATGGCCAGCCTACGGTTGATCACTGCAGACTATTGCACGCTGCTGTTGCTGCACCAAAGTGTGGTGTGGCAGTGCTATGTTTTCTATACCCCTCCCTTGTGGGTACCCTCTTGGCCAGAACAACCAACCATGGTTGACTCTAAGCCTGGATATACTGGTGCTGTTAATTCTCTCTTCATTCAGTTGATATCTGTTAAAATCTGGAGACAGAGCAAGAACAGGGACTATGAGCCAACCACAGAAGGTGTCTTGTGGCCGGAAAAGTGCTGAGTAGGCCACGTGCAGCTATCTACAGGGAACGTCACGGTGACCCAGGGCAGTCTCACCCTACCTTGAGTCCTGGCGGCATCGGCGGCTCCTCCGGCTCAAGCTCCGTCATGAGCTGCGGCATCGAGCCCTCCTCGGCGGTGGAAGGCGGCACCGCGATCATGTCTTCCTCGTCCTCGGCCTCGGCTTCGAAGTCGGACACCATGAAGTGGCCGGAGTGGATGGCCTCCTTGTGCCGGACTACCGCCATGGTCCACTAAGGGTGGGGAAATGACGCGAACGTTCAAACAACAAGTGAGACTCCAGCCATGAACAAATGGTCTTTTCTAGCACTACAAAACATCCCACTGCCTCTTTGCTCACCCGGTATCACTTTGAAGATAAACATGTGCAAATGAAACACATAATCAATTCTGAAGTTGGCTACATCTCTCTCTCTCTCTCTCTTTCTCTCTGACGTATCGAATCAAGGCTTAGGCTTTACTTTTTCCCTGCCATTTTAGCAACGCTACTTTAGACTCACCCTGTACCTGAGAAAAAGACGGATTCTGCGATCTGTATGAAGTTTCTCACCTCGGTCTGTTCTCCCGACTAACTTGTTGTTTCTTTTCCTCGCCAAACAGGTTTGGTTGAGGTCGCTCTGCTGACTGCAGCTGCTGGATCACTCTATATTATTGCACAGTAACTTTAGTAGTAAGAAGACATGGCGCTGCTTCTTCCTCAAAGAAGCCCCAGGAGTCTTCAATTACGCACTAGTGCCACTCCCTTGTGTTTGCGTTAATCGAAAACCAGTTCTTTTCGGGCTCTGGAGGTCGAGCCTCCCAAAAAATTCGGGTCTCTGTGCCTGTGCAGCATCGAAACCTGACTTTTTTCGGTCAAAAAAAAAAACCGCTGCATATGTCCGTACTTCTTGTCCCTCTACGCACGCGCGTTAGCTGAAGTTTTTCTGGCAGGGGCGCAAACGTCGTGTCTGTCACTAAGGCTCGGTTAGGTCGAGGCCACAAGGCCGAACTTTGAAGGATCGTAAGGCCGAAAATGCGAGTATTTGCCAGGAGCAAAAACCACCGTTGAAATTACACTGTGGGAGACTTTTACACCCGGAGAGGTCTCGGTAAACGAGGTACATTCGAAACAGCTCAAATTATGCCCCGCACCTCTATGACGAGAGAGTTTGTCAGTGCTAGGCTGTCCTGACGCAACCTTAAATTAATTTGTCATCACAGAAGGTTTAACAGGGCACAATTCAGAAAAAAGTACATTCGAGGCAGAACGTGCCAAGTATCTCGTGACGTAGTTGTGACAGTGAGAGTCAAAGTGTCCCAGAACTTAAACACAAGTGTGTAGCATATAATCAAGAACAGGCGACGTTTCATAAGGAAAAGTATCAGAGAAGAGGGTCACTGTCAATTTTTGTACATTGTAGGTGCACGTTACGGCAAACATTTTAAACTTAAAGCTGTCTCCTTTTCCTCGGGTTTTGACAGTTTCTCCGACTTGGGTGAGTTGTGTCGGAGCAGTAGCACAACCCTAGTCGTGGTTGCCACTTCTCTGATCAGGAAATCATGCACATAAAGAGAACTTACGTTCTGTTAGGTGGGAGCAGGGTTATACATCCCGATCAAGTAGGTGGCAGCCCTCATTAGTGTTGTGGTCTTGCGTGGAGCAGTTATTCGAGCTCTTGCGTCGAAAAAGTTCGGCTCGGCTCGAAGCTCGATGGCAGCCCTAAAACTTATTCACTCCAGCGGTGTCGACGAGGCGATTTTGCCTACGCCACTGGTCGCTACTCACTCGCAGTCAGAAAACTGTTGAAGATATTCAAAATATATATTGCTTTTAATCGCCAGGCAGCCCAAATTGTCGGTTTGACCTCGCTCTTGGCTCGAGTCAAACTTGGCTCTCCCACACCCCTACTCTCTTCTCCAGCATCACAGACAAGTGCACAAAGAGTAGAGACACTTTCAACGCCAGTCCAGGACTGCCAAGATTGAATAAGGAAAGTCCTGTCCTCAATTGCCGTTTTGAAGAGGAATGAAATAGTCTCCCCCCCAAGCTAACCCAATGTCAATGGACACGATGTTTGCGCTTTTTCACCCGAGTGATTTGGCCGAGACACGTGTCTAATGCCAAAGCTCACCCCGGCTGCACCGAATTCCGGAGCTTTTCGGCCCCGCCAAACTCTTCTTTAGTCCGACTTTCGGTCTGCCGATCTTCTCCCTCTATTATCTGGGTGAGGCGAGCGCTCGCTCTCTTCTCTCTCGATCAGGTGTGTTCAGATAACGGCGTAGAAATCGTATTTCGCTCTTATTAGCTCAAAGTCCCTTCCAAAGAGAGTCACGCACATCACTTGACAGAAAAGGTTATAACGAGGCCGTTGACGTTATCCTCACACGTGTGAGGATGTCTGCATTATACAGTACTGCTCACACGTACGCGCTCGTACTATGAAAAAAGATCGTAGTACGTAGTGGGGAGTTGACGCTCGCCTCAAGGACAAAGCAAGCAACAGCAGCGGCGGCGGCGGCTGCGGCGGCAGCAGCAGCCAAGGCAGTTGCGCAACCTCCGGTCCGAGGAGTTGGAGTCGTTCGCCATCGAACCCGGGGCACTTCTTGGGCAGGTTGAGTCTGGCCCCAGCCTGCGGACGAGCTGGAAAGTCACAACCGGCTAATGTATAAATCAATATATCCATTTTTTACCCATTGATGAGGTGAAAGCTGCGAAAGTCACAAATCCTTATGGCCCCTTACTTCAAAAAGCTGCTTCTTTTGTTCTGAGGCACTTTTCACCTTTCAAGTGAGGCGACGACTTTCCAACGATAAAAGACCCACGCTTTTCTTTCATATGTTTCACTGCTTCAGCTCAGCGTCCCCCTGGAGTGTGGAGATTCTTGCCCGTTTCTTCAGTAGACACCCTGAACACATGTACGCACGCATAAGCGTCAGCTACGTAACTGTTTCTCCACTAGTCAAGGATGTCTCACTGTCTCTCTCCGTCTCTCTCTTTCTCTCCGTCTCCCTCGCTGTGTATAGACACACGTTTATATATATATATATCTTATACGTAGATATTGGGCAAGGTGGAATATTTAGAATTGCCGTGGATACGTAAAATTTGCTACCATATCTTGCATGAAGACCGTCAAATGAAATTGTAAAAAAAGATGGTTTTTATCATGGAATCATAGGGTTTATCGTTTTACAACATCAGCTCAATATAATGCCCGCCAGTTAAAGGAGAACCGAGTGATCGGGGTTTTCGAATATTTGGGATTTTGTTTTGAAACAATTTCTGTCAAGAAATGCTTAAATAGGGCACAACAAATGCATCCCGATAATCAGGATCTGTCGGCTTTTCCGCGCTACTCTGAACTCAACACTGCTACAATAACCTGTTGCCTTCTCCAATGCAGTCTGTTGATGATTTGACGCTGTAGCAATTTCGTTCTCTAATCTGTAGCAGCGTCAAATCAAGCTATCACTAGGTCCTGCCTGGTTTTGAAAGAGTTGAATCGAACATCATTCATGCTAGGTCAGAGTATGGGCTTCACAAGCCAGGCTAGGTTGGACCCGATTCACTGCCAGCCAGCCCGAGCAGTGCTGCCCCTGACAACCGAAGCTGACTTAGAGTCTCGACCACCGGCAGATATGGTACCAAGTACAGACATGGTCCAAGCGTGGCTCTGGTCCGGTAAAAAGTGAGGTGAAAAGAGATGGTCTCAGCCTCCAGTCAAGTGAGTTATGACGAAGAGAACTGCTTTGTTGCTTCTCTCTGGCTCGGGCTTTTGAGATAAAGGCTGGGTTTACAGAGAGGAGAGCACAGAGGTAGTTGAAGAGGACAAGGTTGGACAGGCTTCTGATGGTGACCTGGGAGGGACAAGATCAGTGACATCATGAGGACAACAAGTGTAGTGGAAGGAGGAAGGGGCACCCTTGGCATCTCTGTTGCTTGACACTATGCATTCCCTTCACATAACCTGGCTCAGGAAAAGATCCCGCAACTGTCATTTCCAAAGTTTATGTACGTGAACGACGCAATTAGAAGGTAAATTTCTTCTCCTGATGCATCCTTGCACACCAGCTGACCCTTTGAACCGGCCTCATCAAGTCTGACTTGTGTCCCAGTGACACTTCCACAGTCACTGCATCAAGTCATAGAGGTGCAAAAGAAGGTGACGGATGAACAACATGAATTGAGATGACCAGGCCTTAACCAGAGTTCAGTCGAAACGTAGTAGAGGCAGCCAAAACATGCAAAATTTCCCAGTGAAACATTGCAATTCAAAACGTTGCAAAACTGGCAAGAAGTGTAGTGAGAATCCTCATTTCATTGCCCTGTGCACAGCTCACTGGGACTCCTGAAGCACAGTACAATCATCTGACATGGATCAAAAGCATTGCTTGACATCGAGCCCCTGTACAAGAGAGAGAGAGAGAGAGAGAGAGACAGAGAGAGAGAGACAGACAGCACAGCTTGCAAAAGAACATCTTCTGAAGATCCACACCTTGGCACCCCTGAACTCACGGATGACCTCGCTCGGAACAGAGAGGTGCTTCGAGCGTGTCACGGCGTTCCGACACAGTCCTTACCGACACAGCCTTTACCGACACAGCAATAGCGACACAGAACCCATACCGATACAGCACACAGTGATACAACTTGTACTGACACAGTACGAATTTTGATGCTTCCAAATGTCTGTCCAGGTTGTATATAAAAGGCCTCATGCCAAAATACACAAATATCCAGTCTGGTGACAGACTCTGTAGCCTCCACT
>JAAUXU010069899.1_pt1 | contig 30968 bp, 27 predicted proteins | sample 7278151 | NCBI WGS metagenome assembly JAAUXU01 (sample SAMN14350113, study PRJNA611818) | marine sediment metagenome | isolation source: surface marine sediment (1.8m) | place: French Polynesia: Moorea | collected 2018-08 | reverse complement strand
GGAGGTCAGGGTTCTTCTGTAAAAATTTAGTCCATTTCATCCATGTTTACCCCCTGAAAAAGCCAAATTTCTCTTCTGTTTGGCATGGCCCCCTCTCCAAATGGCTTCCTTTTGAGTACTCTAGCACCAAAATGGGCAGCCTTGACATTCAACCATTGTACTCAACATTGTATCCCAGGATCACACTTACACGTTCCACATCAAATTTTTACTCCAACACGTGTCAGTACCATGTTTCAGGTCTTGTCATGCTCGATGCATTTACTTACGGCAAGAACTGTATAGTTCTTAAACATACGGTGGGATATGCACGTCAGTGGAAGGAAACCTCATTCATACGTGTTGTCCTCGTCACTGGTCTTGGCGCAGTTGCTCGTTTTACAAAGCGTGGCACTGATATCGCTTGATCAATATCAGCCCTTTAAGCATATGATAACATGGGCTCGGTTCTACTCGTGAGTTCTTGTACGTGATACATTCTTATCGATTTTGCATTGACTTGCAGAAATTTTGCCAACGAAGCTGCCCAGGTGCTGAAGGCGTCCGCCGGCAACTTCTACGTGAACGACAAGTCCACGGGGTCCGTGGTCGGCCAGCAACCGTTCGGAGGAGCAAAGTTATCAGGTACGACGCTGTTGAAAAGAACAAGAGAAGTCGTTGCTGACTCCTTTCTGGTCCAGGCACCAACGACAAGGCTGGCGGGCCTCACTACATGCTCAAGTGGTCCTCCCCTCAGGCCGTGAAGCAGAGCTTCGTGCCCTTGAAGGACGTGAACTACCCCTACATGAAGAACTGAGTTGTCTACAGGGTGTCTGATATGACTTTTGACCCCAAAATAGAGTTGCATCAACTGTGGCTGTCTATGATTCGTTTATTTTCTTGTCCCACTGAACAGTCTATAAAAAGGAGAATGTGACTTTGCTCATTTATTGACTCCTCTGGACAGAATAACTGGGTAAATTTTGAGAGGCCTCCTCAAGGGCACGACCAGAATCCCTCTAACCTCCAATTCTCTCTCTTTTTCTCTGGAGGCTTTCATTACTTTGGCTTCAGAACTAATATCACAGTCTTTTGCACTAAATTATTCTCTCTTTGTGGTAGCTGCGCTAGTCATAATAGGGAGAAGTCACTACATAGGACCTTTCTTGGCTGCGTACCAGCAGGAATACTTTGAAAGGAACAAAAAACCGTATTTACACACTTCCTGGGCAACTTTTCTACACCGTCAGCTCGCAGTTGGCATCATTGTGAATATAAAATGGCTGGTGTGAATTCACTTGCTTGATTTAATACTACAAAATAATAAAATTAAAAGGCATTGGACTGTTTAAGAAGTCGACGACAGGGGGAGGGAGAGAATGGGCAACTTTCCTACTTTCCTTCCTCGTGCTCCAAAATACTTTTGACCAAGAGAGAAAACATTTTCGCACATGGTTACTTTCTAATTTAAAGTTTGACTCTACTTAGTAGTACGTATATACTGCCTACGATTGCATTGTGTGGGGAAGTAAAGAATCACTCTATTAAGGCCTACTAAAATGATCATGGATCAGTCATGTCTTTGCTCCTATAGCCCAGCTTTTTGGCGAGCTCGTAGAACACATCCTTGAATATCACGGGATCGACGTTCTGCCCGAGCAAGTAGAGCAGGAACCAATCGCCCACGAGGGTCTTCTCCATGACAATATCGACACACTCGCCCTTGAGACGCCTGTAGCGGATCTTGAGCAGGTAGGCACGGAAGGAGCCGAAGAGACAGATGAGCACGCGGTAGATGACGACCAAGAAGGTGAGGGTGCCGAGGAGGAGCATCCAGAACCACAGGAAGATGTAGATCTTCTCGTTGAAGATGTTGAGTGGAAGGATGCAGAGGGCGTCGTGCTTCTCGATCTCCCCAGAGGTGCCAAACTTGTGGAAGGTGCACTTAGTCATGCGCGGGAAGATGTACACCATGGGGTCGATGCGGTCCTCCTGGTCCCTGTCGGCGAAGGACATGACCTCGATCCCGAATGTGATGAAGGTCCCATCGAAGAAACGGTCCAAGAGCATCATTTGACCTGAGGAAAGATCGCAGATGTGAAGAAGGAAGAAGCAAAAAATATGCAGCATTCATGATCAAGGCCTTCAAACTCTACCACTCTTTAGTTTGCTCTTAAAAGGAATAAAAGACAATGTTTTATCTCTATTAATAGTACAATGATGTGTGTGTTGGTGTTGGTCGTGTGTGCGTGTAGTTCGTTTGAAAGTCAACCGTGTGATATCAACTATAGTCAAATAGCAATAGAATAAAATGATAAAAGTCGTACTAACCTTTGACATCTTGGTGTCACAAAGTTATTTACAATACGTACGGTACACACCACAGGATTCCTGTTTATCACAACACCACACAAAAAGGAGATAATAAAATTAATAATAATATAGCACAGCAACACCTGATAACCAAACGTGTTTTATTGACACTAATGCTTACGTAAGTACTGCTATAATACTGATGGCTTTATAGTGGGGTCTGGGGAGAGCTGATGGTACAAAAGTATATAAATAGCAGTCGTCGTCACTAAAAATGGTCCAAAAGTGCAGTTGTCATGATAAGAAATAAAAAATGTCTTCTTTTTCGTTTGTTTGTTTGGCACCTAGAAGTCGATCAAATCCTTAGATTGGTATCCCAGCCTCCTGGCCAACTCATGGATGACCTCCTTGAAGATCATCGAGTCGACGTTCTGGCCAAGCATGTAGAGCAGGAACCAGTCACCCATCTGGGCCTTCTTGATGATGATATTGATGCACTCCTTCTTGATGAGCCTGAACCTTATGAACAGGAGGTAGGCGCGCATCCTCGGCGAGATGATGATCACCAGCCTGTACAGCACAACCAGGGCAGTGAGGAACGAGAGCACAAGGAAGTAGAACCACAGGAAGATGTAGATCTTCTCATTGACAATGTTGATGGGCAAGATACAGAGTGCATCGTGACTCTCGATGTTGCCCGAGGTACCGAACTTGTGGAAGGTGCACTTGGTCATGCGGGGAAAGATGTAGATGACCGGGTCCACCCGATCCTCTTCATCACGCATGGCAAAGGATATAACCTCGATACCAAAGGTGAAGAAGGTCCCACCGAGGAATCGGTCCATCAGAAACAGCTGGCCTATAATCATGGGGCAAAGAGGAAGCAAGGATACCACTTGGTTAGGACGTGTTAAAGAAAACTTGTTCAGGGACTTCTTGTTCATCATATACAACAGTGGCAGGAAGAGTTAGGTCAAGTTAGAAGAACACAGTAGAGTGAAAACAAAGAGCGAGAGAGAGAGAGAGAAGAGTTAGTCCAGATCATCTCCTGAAGGGGCAGTTGTTCAAGGTGTTGTAGACAGAGTTGTTCATGTACAAGTCGGAGACGTTTGACTGAAGAAGAGTTTAGTCTAGGGAGAGGAAAAGGAGTGAGAACAACAGTACAAAGACACACAAGTTCATGCTTAAAAAATAATAAAGCAAAAAAGAGATCCAGGGAGAAAAAACATGCACAGAAAGATGCTCACTTGCAGTATATGAAGAACTAGGTTCCAAATTGACTTTGTACACTTTGTGCATATAAAAAAAGGAACTGCACAATGTCCCATATGTTATATATGTGCAGACTCTATTACTAGATGTCTCAGCAGGACAAAAGACAGTAAGTTAATATCATTGGTAGAACAGCAACAACGAAATGAAACTTAAACTTCATATTAGTCAGGGTAAAGACGTTGTCGGTTTGGAAGAGTCAATCTTACTCATGTGCACCGTCGTCTTGGCCAAACTCACCGACAACGTTGATGAGGGCGAGCACCTCGCAGAAGAAGTATCTGTAGGCCCAGAAGTTGTGGTTCTTGAGGTTCGAGTAGAGGTAGTCGAGCAGTAGCTTCTTTTTCTGTCTCTTCTCCACCTCAGAGATGATCCCCAGGTCGAGATCCATCATGAGCGCGCTGATCTTGCCGGCCTCCCAGTTCTTCCACAGCCAGCGGGGCACGTAGAACAGGATTGCCTGGAACAGGAGGCACGCGATGATGCAGGCAGGCGTGGCCGGAATTTGGCCTTCTCAAGGCCGCATTCTACGACTGTTCTTAAGACATTGATGAAGCTCTTACAGCGTTTTTGCTTAGTCAATCCATTATTTTTCTAATGTTCACTATTGAACATTAGAACTATGATAACTTGATCACAATTGTTAAATCAAGTCTGGTCGTCCCGCCCACGTGTGACTGAGACCCTTTGGACAACACAAGTGGAGTTCAGATGTATCCCAAGAAGTTGACAGTTGAGATTGTTTTGCCTCATTTTGCGCAGATTTTTAATCTAGAACAGGATTAAAGGTTATTACAAGTATTTGCCCGCCACATTTGCCCCTCCCCATCTCTCCCCACCTTCATTTGCCTCTTTGCAACATTTAGAGAACCAAATTCAATAGAGAATTCAATAGAGAATTTAAGCCACCGCTGGTGGACGATGTAAGCGGAGATTTGGACGCTATATCCGGAGTCGATTATTGAGCAAAAAAAAAAAAATTGGACCCGGCCAGTTTGGACGATATAAGAGGAGTTCCGGTGTATCCGAGGACGACATTTCCGGAGTCGGCTGCGTCGGAGGTTGGAGGAGAAGGCCCAAATGGGGCCCTGCGCGAATTTGAAATGTTGCAGCCTTCAAAACTAGTGTGCACATCTCACACAGGGCAAGTGAAAACAGTACGTTTGTTGCCAAATTCGGCCTTCCTCTCAAATTTTGGGGCCTCGCGGTCGCATAAAATGACCTCAAAGCGGCCTCTTGATAAAAAAAACAATACCAACAACTGTTCTCATCCAAGTCAAGTGTTGTTGCCACCTGAAGAAGAGACGCAGCATGAAGAGGTCTTGAGCCTGCGAGTGCTTGTGGCAATAATAAAGGCTGTCAGATGTGGATTATACATATGATTGAGGATACGTTGGGGTACGATAACACTGACGATTTCTCCTGGAAGGCCAGAGAAGGTTTTTTCTTCCTACCAGAGGACCTCATTTATATGGCCTTTGCCAGCTTTCCTCTTCCTCGTCCTCCTTTTTTAGCCTTGCTGGCGCGAGGCTCGCCAAAAAAGGGTTCTGGCCTTGCTTGGCCTTTGGCAAGAACGCTATCCATTTTTTAAACGTGCAAATACTCGATCTTTTGCCTAAATCCTGCAGTGGCTGCTGAGTGGAGCAAATCGACCTTGGCTTTTTTCCCTCCTTCCTACTCGGCAACCTCTCCCAGTAGGAAAAGGCCTTGGAAAGGCCTACCCTTTGGCCACTGAGGCTTTATGAAAATGTACCATTTAGTGCTGTTCTGTCATGAGTAATTTTCGCGCCAGAACATGATGAAAGAGAGGCCTTCATGCCATTAACCCTTTTTGGCCTGTTTTTACTTCGACGACACGAGAGGAGGCAGCCTTTTTTCTCTCATGTGTGCTATGAGAGTGTTTTAACATGTACCGGGTGACCCACAAGTCATTGTGGACTTTTTTGTTGTGTCCACAGCTACAGAACGACTCTTGGGACACCCCGTGGTAGAGCAGACCGCAAATTGAGGAGCAGGTAGAAGCAAAAATCTCTCAGTCTGGTTGTTCAGGGTGGAGTAGATGATGTTGGAGACAAATCAGCCAGAAAATTCAGGTCCCACTTAGGGCGTTGTTGAGTAAATTTGCCCTCAAAAGTCCAAGAAGTAACTGTTCCAAATCATACTGTCATAAGTAAGAAAAAAGTCTTAGGAAGAACGACACTTTCCTCCTGTCTAATCGATACTTTTCCGACTCAACTGAAGCCTTAGAAGTTAAACAATCAGACAGTAAGTTAATCTTTTGAGTGCTGACAATGACAACTTCATATTCAATTCCTACGTCGTTGCTGTTGTACCAGTCAGCTTCAGACTGACTCCAAGCAAACGATCTACTTTGTTGAACTAAGACATCCAATGTTGTCAAATTGGATTGGATCACTTGCAAAAAAATATGCCTAGTCATTCTTACCAGCAAATTTCCCTGATTCGTGCTCGAGTCAGCCCGTAAATACTTTTCTGAAGGGAGAAAAATAAAGAGGAAAATGCTTCAGGGTGCTTATTTTGGGGGTCTCTTTCACAACTTGACAATTGGAAAACGAGAAGTGAAAAAGGCTGTGTATTCAAAAAAGTTAAGGTGACTTTTTATTGTACGGCTTTATTTGTACAAAAGCAGGACGATAAAAACTTTAAATTTTTTGAATATGCCATTTTCTTATGCTAAACGACCACAAGCTACATCTGTAGAAAGAAAATGAGGACAGAAAAGTAAAATAAGGACAATAAAGTCTTTTCTTGATCAAAATTTTCGGGAAAAGAAGTCGTTTTGCATAAGAAAGTGGCATATTCAAAACATATAAAGTTTTTACCCTTACTTAATTTTTTGAAGAGCTGTATTGAGTAAACTGTGATTGCCAAGAAATCAGTGCCAGAATGCTTATTCTTCCTGGAGGCCAAAGAAGGGCAAAACCCTGAAAATGCGTGAGAATGAAAAAGATACGTCAAAAAGTCTTTTTCTGCGCTGTTCTCATGGGGTCAAAAAGTGGATGGGAAAAAGAATTTCTTCTTCATCTAGAAGAGAGCTCGAAAATTGTCCTGATTGCCTCAGTGTCAGTTTACTACTGACTAAGTTTAGCAACTAAACAGGATTCAAATGTATGAATGCAGCTTGTTTCTCTCCGAAATTTCCTGACAAAAGTGTTGGATTTTCTTTTCTTTTTTCGAATTTTCACCAGCTCCATCCTGCTTAACCTGGCGGAGGGGAAGTCATTTGCTGGATCCGGGGAAACTTAACCAAGTTTCCTCTTGATTGGTGGCTCACAGGCCCGGAGGGAGGGAGGATGTGTTGGCACACACATCAATGTACAGCCACGAGATGATGGCGCACAGTGTGAGGGACAAAAAAGCCACTCAGGCTTGCATGACTCAGACGCTCGCTCGGACTATGAAGACCTGTGAAGTCTTTTTTTTTGCAACGTCAAGACAGTGAGGCTGGATGAGGAGAAGCACGTTGAACGATATAAGAGGCTTCCACTGCACAAATGTGGAAAGAGTAACCCCTTGACATTCTACCAGGACCCCTAAAGGTCCCTTACAGCTGAGCTGAGGCATTTACAGAGTGAGGAGAGGTCATCAATAACCCTTTGCTTCATGATAATCAGATGCCTCCTCCACTCTGGCACTCGGGAGCCTCCACGGACTGCGTGCACCGTATGTACTGTCCCTGCACTGCACACACATGCTCGTATGTACTGTCTGCACTGTACACATACGTCCGTGCAGCCCAGAGAAACTTCACAGTACTTGGAGGAGAGGGAAAAAAAGGCTCTCGAGCTCACACACAGACTGACTTTGGCTCCCCCTTTGACAGACTATTCAATGGTCAGGGAGGGGAAATCGGCTGCTGGAGCCGTGAACATCGCAGTCAATGAGGGAAACGACTTCATCACCTCGGACCAGGTCAAAGAGTGACAAGCCGAAACTCTGGAGAGACAGAGAAACACTGAGAGTTGAGGCTGGGCTGGCAGAAACTGCACACCATCGTTGTTGCACTTGGCACACACCATCGTGGTGGCCGCGATGTCGGTGGACAACAAGTCCGCGGCCGAGGAGGCCAGGCATTGTTGGGGCGAGACTGATCATGGCGATTTCATGCGATTTTCTTATTTTTCGATCGGACGAGCGCATCTTGCATGAATTCACCTAAAAATCCTCCTCCTCCAAAATAAACAACGGCCGGATTGTCATCATCTTCTGAAGACAAGTCCGACATCGCCGTCGACGCCGCTATCGACGCCGCCATCACTCACAGCGTCGGCACGTGTAAGCGCCAGATCGTGTGAGCAAACGAGGCGTCCGCTCCGCCAGGCGTGAACTTGAGCGCGACTTTTTTGCTGGCGCACACTGCACGTCACGCTGTCGTTTAGGACGGGGAAGTATGATTGTCTCGCCTAAAATTCCGCTGGGAAAAAGCGAAAACTCCTGTTTTTTTGCGCTTTCCCCTACCCCTTTTTGTCAGACGGAGTAGGAATCGAATGCGGGAATTTTTGAATCAGGGTGAAAATGCAGATTTTAGAGGACCGCTGGGAATTTCATTCCAACAGGGGGGTGGGGGAGGGGGGTTCACTGACCCCCTCACTTTTTCACCCCCTTTTGGACTGATCTCTTTTTATTCTGCCACCATTATTTTTGACCACGTTCCATGCCATACGTGAGCGCAGGGGACGGCGTTGTACGTGTGTGAGGGGGTAGGGTGGAGGTCGAAAGTGTAGGCTCACATCAACACATGCTTGATCTTTCCCCTCCGTCCAAAGGGGGGGGGGGATCGGGAGAGGGGGGGGGGGTAATGTGGCCACCCCGTGTGCACACGTATGGGCCGTTCTTCCATGCGTCCTTCTTAGCAGAGTTGCTGACTTGACTTTGTGATGCAAGGAGAGAGAAACCGATTTTTTTATCATTTTCATCCCTCCTTTGAGTCCACAGGAGTGCCAGAAAAATCAGGGAAGCATCTGAGGGAGTCGTCGAGGTGGAACTGGAAGCTCTTGAGGGAGAGCACGATTTTTCTATAAGATGATGGGCGAAAAATTTAGCGAACTGCGAGAAGAGAAAAGGGTTATTTGCTCGAGATTTATGCATTTGTAGCAGGAGGGGAAGAAGGGCGATAAATCAGGATTTGCATGCGGGGAGGGTGTAAGGGGTGTAAGGAGGAGGGGGGGGGGGGTTGGGGCTTCATGTTTTGTCTGAAAACATGCGCGCACTTGAAGAAGCAGCCTTTAAAGGAGCTTCCTCTATCTTTTTTTTTATTGTGCTAAGGGTGGACTCACTTTGGGCGGATCTTCACGCTGTCCAAAAGAGTCCTCGCCTGATCCTTCAAAATTGGCCAAGTGTCGACGCGACCTTTCCAAGGAAAGGCTCATACTTTCTGCTGCACAGAATATTCATATCTTTGTCACCAGACTTTCCAAATTGAAATGCTTCTTATACGCCACAATATTGGCCTCTTCCTCTTCCCTCAAGGGGTGAAATCATCATACGCGCGCGTGCACGCGCGCGCACGCGCACAGAAATGGGATTATTGTTATTCCTCATACGTGAGGCACAAAACCAGAGAAGGGATCTGGACATTTTTATTTACAGCGACGCGCGGATGCTGGAAAGTTTATGGGGCTTCTGGGAACTTTCGAGCCGGACTTCTCTTTTTTTGCGCTCCTCTGTGTACGTCAGCACAAAAGCTCAGTTGCACTTCAATTTAGTCAACCTTGAGTTCAGTCAAACACTTCAGTTTAGTCAAGTTGGCCAACTTTTGCTGCACGAAACGACTCAATTTAGTCAGAGATCTTGGAGATTGCAAACTTCACCCCCAGTCGGAGGCCTGCGGGAGGCCTCACAGGAGGCCTCGCGTCACCAAATCTCAAGCATCCGCCTCGTTCATTTGACTGGCTTTTGCCAACGTGGACCCGACGACGGAGGACAACGAGCTCGCCACCAGGACAGAGTGCGTCAGGCAGAGAAAGCAGAGCAGAAGAACCGACTTGTTCAAGAGTAAACAGTCAAACCTGACTGCTTGTGGCCGGTGAAGCCCAACTTCTTTCCAGTCAACGGCTTCATTCAAGTCAAGTTTCTACTGCCCACCTGATTAGGTAAATCGCATTTCGACTGTATGATGGGAAATCCGTCACCCCTCCCTCCCTCCCTCCATATTTTCACGCAGACTTTTTTGCACAGTGATTGATACTTTCTACACTGAGACATTCGATTCTCCACATAACGGAAGCATCGAAGCAAAAGCCATTCGAGCTATATTAATTTCATAAGTCGAATAACAACAAATGCAAGGTGCTGAGCGTAGGTATGGGAACAGATGCTGCGCGCAGCCACGCGCGCAGATGCGACAAACTGCGCGGGCAGAGAAAGCACAGGGCGCGCGCGCGCGCGACAGAAGATATGTGTGTATGTGTACTGGATATGGGTTGAGCAATTTCCATAAACAAATTGGGGGAGAGAGAGAAGACACGCGCACATTCTCTGTCTCTCTCTCACTCTCTGTCTTTCCTTAGAGATACTTTATATGATTATTTATTTTTCTGTCCACCCAGCAGGTGTTTGCCATAAATACGAGCACCCCAAAATGTCTGGGCAGCCTTGGACCAAGGTCAGTCATTTATGAGCAGAGTTAACGGCAGAGTTTTTGAAATCGGACTCTGTTTTGTCTTGTGTGTGAGGAGATTCTGCACGCAGATTTGCAGCGGAGATTCCTATCCAATCCCGGGGGAATTCAAGGGGGGTTCTTCTTCCGCTTGCCCAGCTGTAGGAATCTAAATGAAGATTGGGAAAGTCAGATTTTTCTTTAAAAAAAAAAAAAGAAAAAACGTGTGCGAGAGGCTCAGAATCTTGCACGCGAGATGGCGTGCCAAAAAATCCTGCACGAAAATTGGGTCAGAAGGAGCTTAAATTTGCAAATTCCCTCTTCTCTTTTCGTTCTTTCTTCCTCGCTCTTGTACCAGTGGCGTCGACGTCCTCGACGTCCTCGTCCTCCACGTCCTCCACGTCTCCCCTTCAGGAGCTCGTGCTTTCTCAGTCAGCTGCCGAGACAAAATGCATTGAACGTCGATGATCCAGCCTGGCAGAAAAAGTTCCGGAGTAGATAAGGAAGAGGTCAGCTTCATGGGGACAGCTGAAACTTTATTTACTACGGTCTTGACCGTTGGGCCAAGTTTGGAAAATAGGATTTGGAAATGAGGCTGATCAGACTGACTGCAGGAGGACCCCTGGCACGCGGTCCAGTCGTCGACGTCGTCGTCGTCGTCGTCGTCGTGCCAGAGGATGTTTTCTTGGCTGAAAAGTCGTTTTCGCCGAGGCCAACATCAGGTCAACCCTTTGAAATGACTCCAGAAGGTCGAGGTGCACAGAATCGACACTGATGTTCTCGTGCAAGTTGTTGTTGTGGGCACCTCTGGGTGTTTACAAAATTGGCAAAGTAAACAAAACAGCAGAGTGTGCAAAAGTAAAAGAACACTTGGCTTCATAATCTGGCAATCCACACTTCACAGTCGACTCCAGAAATTTGTTTGCCATACTGTGCTTTGTTTTCTTTCGTCAGGTTATTTCCTATCTCAAAGCCCAAGGACGAAAAAAAACCGCACACACACACACAGAGCTTTTGCTCTCTCTCTCTCTCTCTCTTTTCCTCGCGAATTTCCTCTTAGGAGTTATGAGTTTCAGCATAAACACACGCGCGCACTTCTGCTTGAATCCCCACCTCTGAGCCGAGGACGTGAGAGCCGCCAAGAAGTGGGTGCGCGCGCTCTTCTGGTCACTTTGCGGCTCATAGTGCAGCAGTACAAATACTACGTTCACACGCAGTCAGCACCCCCTGCCTCTCCACCTTGTTAGTTCAAAGTTTGGCGGACATTTAGTAGGCCACGTGTGTGCGTGTGTGTGTGTGTAGTTCTTGTGCGTGCGTGTGTGCGCGCGCGCGTGTGTGATGAATGGAAGGAGAAACGTTTTGAGCCAATTTCATAAAACATTAACAGACGACGTTTTAAAGGACCTTGAGAGAGATTGTTGAGCCATAATCATATCATGGAGACATTTTCACCTCAGCTGATCTTGATGAGGATGAAGAGTTCATAGAAATCTGTCAGATTCTTCATTCAGTCATTTCTTGCTGCTCCTTTGAAGTCGATTTGCTATAACGATGCACTCAAACTTGATCGCCGGGGGGGGGGATATTTTAACCCACCTTAATTCTTCCTCGACACCCTTCGCCGACGTCTTCAAGGCCACTTAAAAGGGTAAACGTTACTTTGTGAGGTGGAGACTTGAGTACTGTTTTCCTAGCATAGGACAGAGGCGAAAGAAAGTTCATCTGGACGTGTAGACATTTTTTTTCTTCTTTCCCAGATATTCATATATTGTCCCCCCCACACACACACACACCACGCAGCCAAAAAGTTGCTACTTTTCCCTCTCCACAGGAGAAACATTTCTCAGTCAGACGGCCTCGTGGGCCTTCGAGGTCATCCCCTGGCCTCTTGTGTCCACGAGCAGGGTCAAGATACGGTTAGTTACACCCTCATGTGTGTATGTCACAGACAATGTGGGCCCGAACGCAACAACAACAACAAAAAGGAAAGTCTTGCAGAGTGACCCCTTGTTTTGGCACCAACATCTGGCACTTTTTGGCACCAATGGCTTAAATGCGACTGTTTCCTTGCGATCAATTCAATGTCCAAGGAAAAGCCGAGCTAAACGGCCATTTGCCAGGCCCACTGAGGGCCATAACCAAGGTTGCCATTATGAAAGGCAAGGAAATCTAAATGGGACAAACTTTCCCCGCTAAGGAAAGGAGACACCGAAACCTCCTCCTAATGCGTATTGGATGGAGCTCAGCATTTTTCTACGTACAGCTGACCTGAAATAAGCTTGTTTTAGCTACTCACTTGAGCTCTCAAGGCTCCATTTCTTCCTTTTCTCAACTACTTAGCATTCTCTCTTTCCTCCCCACCTTTCCAATCCTCCTCCCCGCCCAACCAACACGCCCACGACCGCCACCAACAGCTCACTTCCCGTATAAAATATTCACAAAACTCTGCTGCAGCAGTTGAGACCCTTCCAGAAGCCAACGAGGTCATCTTGCCAGCCTCAAGTGAGGCTTTACTCAGACTAGATTAACTCCTGCAGCCAGAGGCCTTTTGTCTGGCCGAGTCCTCGTCCCAGGTCTCCGAATATGTATACATTGGCAGATGCGCATTTAGTTACAGGGGAGAGAAGCAAATTCTCGGCCTGCTCGGAATCAGAATGAGCAGATTTTCATTTACACCCTGGAATTTGACTGTAGAAGATGCAGGAGCTTTCGCAGCCTTTCTTCTAAAAGGGAAAATATTTGCCAGCAGGAATCTAAAGATCACTTCAGATCCCACTTTTCTGTGTCAATGAATTCGGTGTGCTCAGTTTATTACATCCAAGCCAGAGAGAGAGAGAGGGGTGGGGGAGGGCTTTACCCCCTCTGCCTCAGCTCTGCAGGAGCGGAACCCCCTCCCTCAAGTGTCCCCTCCCCTCAAGCTCACCCTCAGTTCACCGCATTTTTCTTTGTTGTAGCCTTAGGGTTGGTCTCTCCTTCTCAGCACCTCTCGGTGGTGATTTTTATTTCCAAGGGGTTGAGAGGGACAGAGAGAAAAAAAGGAAAGTGTTGAGAAGAATCGAATTCTTCTGTATGATCTTCTCTTCTTTTTTAAGGTAAATGACCTTTCAAGTGTTGCTGGGAGGATAGAATGAGAGGAGGGGCAACAAAGAAGCCTCAAAGTTGCCTTCTTCCCCCTCCCCCCCTACCATTATGTTCGGGCACGTAGTTGAAGAAAAATTTGTAGAGGGATGAAGAATTCTTATCACCTCCTTTATTGCACTGCAGCCTCCTCCTCCACCTGGACAGGTCATGTTTGATAAGAAGCTGCTGCTGCTGCTGCTGCTGCTCTGCCATTGAAGTGTATCTCTGACCACAAACTTTTCTCTTTGCTGGTAAAAATCGTCCCAGTTTTGCCCCCATTTCCTCTGCGTGTCCCTCCCTGGGGCAAGAAAAAGTCAGGATCTTCCAAGTATCTAACCCAAATATCTCGTAAACTCTCCCTAGAGGAATAGAGCAAAAAATAGAGGGAAGCTGAAGAAGAAGCTGAAGAAGGAGAAGCTTCAACCTTAAATAAAACTTCATTTTGTAAAAGTTTCGCATGAGAGATTGAAAGAAAGAAAACTTCTTTCCTGTCAATAAGTGAGGAGGAGGGGGAAGAAGAAAATCGGTGGCTTTTGTGGTGTTTGGGGTTCCAACCCCCCCTCACCCCATCCTCACCCCCCCCCAACACTCCTTACCCTGCCACAAACACACAAATTGAAACTTTTGGGGCAAAGAATGGGGGGATAGGTTTTATCTGTGGGCAGAGAAATTTATCGGTCCTTCTCCAAAGAGACGGGAAAAGAGGTGAAGTGACAAATTGGGCTCAATGAGAGGGAGGGAAAGAAAGAAGGGATCTTCTGCTGATGAGTTTGTTCGTGAAACCGGCCCTAGTTTCTCCCCCCCCTACAAGAAGGAATGAGGATAATTGGATTGGACTCCCCTGGGACAAAAAATTCTTCAAAAATCTCTTGCAAAATTTGCCTGGGGAATTTTTCGCTAACAAACATGTGCGAAGAGGAGAGACACTTGCTCAATTAATCCGCATACATCAACCTGTCCTTAATTTAGCCACAGCAGGAAGGGAAGAATGGGCGCAAAAGTCGTTAGCATCGAGTCACTCACCCAAAAGTTAAGTGAGTAAAAAATGAGCGTCTTTTTTATGCCACCTTTTTTGGGTAAGTGAGAGGAAGAAGAAAAAAGTTGACATTTTGTAAATTATTTCGGCCTTAAAATGGCAAACTCAACTTACTACTGAACATTTGTGCAAAAATCTCTCTCTCCGCTCTCTCAACTTTCCTTTATCCGAAAGTCAAAGGATCTTTTCACATGCAAATTCTGAACGTTTGTGTTCCGCTAGAGCAATTTTTTGCATGTGAAAATCAGCCTTTTGAGACAATGCGCACGAGCTGTACGGATTTTTTACTCTGGAAATGCCCCATTTTTTGCCTCAAATCACTCAAAAAGTCAGCTTTTTGAGGAGTTTTTTTCTGGTGACCTGGGTGAGGCGGTTTGGAGAGAGGGTTTGGGCCATGACAGCCATGACAGTGTTGCCCACGGGTGAATCCTCTACTCTGGTTGGGGGGAGGGGGCTACACTTTCAAGCCCTCCCCCCTCGGTCGGTATGCATGGACATACAGTATTAATGGCTTCAACTAAGTTTCTCTCTCTCCAGAAGATAAAATGCGACACGTAGAGTTGGACACAAAGAAAAATGACTCCAAAACGGCTGTTCTTTATCTCAGCTCTCTCATTTTGCGAAATCTCAGACTTTGCCAATTTTTCTTATCTCTTTGTCTTTGGTAGAGGCCTGCAAGGGTCATGGGAAAGGGTTTAGGACGTCTGGAAAGCTGCAACTTTCTCCTCAACCTTTCCTAACACACACAAATGCACGCAGAGAGAGCATTGATCTGAGACTTGTTACAGTCTCTTTGAGCACCCAGTGTGAGTGGTTTTTTGGGGCGGGTTGTAAACATTACTTCTTGGGGATTCATTACAGATCTCCAGCTTTCTGATAGTCCTGACTGATGCCAAAGAAAGTTTCATGTTTTGGGTACCCAAAAAAGTTTTGGGTATCAAAAAAAAAGGCCAAGAGATCCTCGGGAGGATCCAGCAACGTTTCACATGCATCTTGGGGACTGAGTGAGACTTCCGTCATCGAGCAGTGAAGCAGCCCTGACGGCCAGAATTGCCATCGGAAATGCAATTTCGCCAACTGCTTTCAAAGGCTCTTTCAGCTCAGTCTGTGCTGTGCACGTACAGGGCGGCCTTGATTTAGCTTCCCTTGCAAATGTTGTGGAGAGGAGTGATGTCGTCACCAATGGACTAGCAAATTTTCTGCACCACCAGACTATTATTTAAGTTGGAATGATGCAGAAGTTAGGTCTCTACACGCTTCGAAGCATGAGTCTTATAACATTTTCAAGCTTATGACTGTTTTTCAATCACCCTGCAGATAGTCTTCGAGTGCAGGAACCTCCGCTGGTTGCAGGGGCTTCTTCATCAGAGTTCTTTTTAACTAAAGAAACGATGTAAACTTAACAACTTTGGACGGATTTAATACTTTGGGTTCAGCATAGCTGCTTTAGAAAGTGGAGGACATTTACAGGGTAGGACGCAAGTGGGTATAGACTGTGTCATGGTGGGTACGACAGCAACAAGAACTCGACCGTGGGCAAGGGTTTGAAGTTGAGGCTTGACATGTCGTTAGAGCAGGGTCATGCCTGCTTACACCGGTCAGGGATATGATGGTGTCGTTACACGGAGACATCTGGTTGAAGTTGAGCTACTGCTGAGGGCTACCAACAGAGTACCTCCATGTCCGAAGTCAAGCAGTCCAACTCCATGGACCTGATGGGGTAGTACTAGAACTGCAGGTGTGCCTTTACGACGCACCATGGAAAACTCCAATTCTAACATGCTTAATGGACATAATCTTGAATCATCTCTTTTCTACCGTAGAAAAAAGTAGTCACAGCAGTCAATGTTCTTGTAACTTGGAGTTGCCTCCAATGGTGTCACACTTGGCCTTGGTGTCGTACACAGCCTTAATGGTGACCTTGTAGTGCTTGGTGTCAGTTGTCACCCACATGCAGGTAGGGGGGACATCGAGCTGGTTTAACGACAGTTCAACACAGTCCTTACCGACACAGCCTTTACCGACACAATTCATACATAGCAACACAGAACCTATACCGACACAGCTCATAGTGACACAACCTGTACCGACACAGTACAAATTTTGATGCTTTCAAATGTCTGTCCAGGTTGTATATAAAAGGCCTCATGCCAAAATACACAAATGTCCAGTCTGGTGACAGACTCTGTAGCCTCCACTCTTATCCTCCACTACGTTGGTCTACACTACTCTTCTGTGATCGCCAGTGCTATAGTGCTGAGCGTTATGCTGTAGTGCTCAGCATTGCTCAAAATACGTAGTAGATCATTTACAAGTGCATATTACAGGTATATTGTTCTTGAATGAGCACTGCACACAGAAGTGAATGACGACACTTGCATACAGCTACACAGATTGGATAACCTGGACAGACATTTGAAAGCATCAAAATTCGTACTGTGTTGTGTCGGTATGGATTGTGTCGGTAAAGGCTGTGTTTGTAAGGACTGTATGGGACTGTCGTGACACGCATCGAGCTAACGCTATGAATCCATAGTTTGTTTTTCTGTGGTGGACTATGAAATATAGCAAATTATCAGTACTGCATTCTCTCCAAGTCTTATCATCATTGAATGAAAGGTCGAGCTTTTTCTCGAAGCGCAGGCCTACTTACGCCCCACCATGTATAAATGGAGTGCTACAATGTTCAGTTGAAAAAAGGGCTGCCAACTAGGGCCTCCGTGCGCATGCACTACCAGTACATACGGCACATGTACAGAGGTGTCCAGAAGTAGTGAAATAAGTTATCTTTATGTTAAATGTACCAGCTGATATCGTGCCCTTGTTCACCCTCTTGTTACATCATTGACCAATGAATGACTTATCTTTAAAGCGCAGCTAATCCTTTCGGAAATCTCTGAAGTACACTGGCAGTTGCACAGGGTTGCCACAATGTGGTGGCCTGATGATCTTTCCTTCACTGTCAGGGATTTCCCATCATTTTGGCAACTTGTGCCTTCGCATCGGTGTCTCTCCCAGACAATTGATCAAAATTTCGGGACGATATTCGGTGATGTCATTTAGTAAGTATTGATGAAGGCTTTGGAATGTGGAGGGAATGTGATAACTCACACTGGAGCGTGTGCATAATATAAATGAACAAGATGATTATTCTTTTGAAAGTTTATGTATTTAGTAAGCTTTGCTCAGTGACCACAGCAGTTTTAAGCAGAACACAGATCTCTTTCAGTGTACAGTATGAGCCAGACTTTGAGTCACGCTGAGTTTAACTGAGTGTCTCAGCAAAACTGCATGACGCTTGTGTCAAAAACAAGAACGCGGCTGAATTTCTGCCCATCAGCATGGCAACAGCATAGCCAGAGTTCGAAGCCCAGAAGAACCTCGACCTCGACCGGTGTTGGCATGCCCAGGGGGTGTCAGAGTCCGACCAAGAGGGCTGGAGGACATCTGGAGGGACGACAACGGCGCTGGTCCTGGAGTGCTACGCCAGCGTTAACGCCGTGGTTCAAGGCCATCAGGGGCTTCCAGGCGGGCCACGAGGAAGACGAGGACAAAGATTAAAGAGAACTTGTTCCACTTGCACGCTAGCACGTTGACAGTGCGAAGTAGGCACCTTAGCGCAGATAGAAATATGTGTGCAGCTGTAATTTTGGCTCATACTGTGAGTGCAACACTTGAAAGACATTTTCTCTGGTCTTATGAGGATCTGAGGAAAGTGCACACTTATGTCCTTTTCACATATTTTTTGCCAAATCGAAGAATTCTCAGAATCACGTGAAACTGACGCACATCTTTTTTATCACTTATTCAAAAGTCGTTCCCAAAATAGTCTTAAAGGAAAATCTCGCTCCCAAGCAGACGATTTAAATGCATTCCACAGATAGCAAAAGCATCTCATGGGACAAGCAAACTTTCCCACTCACTTGGCGAACCTTATGGCAACTCTGCAGGACTCCCTCTTCTTCCTGACCCAGCTGAGAAAATGTCTCAGTTCAGTGTGAGAAAATGGCCGAGGAATTTGTCGCAATTTGTTTTCCTACTTTTTTTGAGCATTTTTCCCCTTTTTTCCCCCTGCCTGCTCGATGAGCCGCGAAAAAAGAGACAAAAAAAGCTTCACTTTACTCTTGAGAATTCAGAAGCCATAGGAAATTTGCATCTTCAAGGGCGTTTATGCACTTGGCTGAACGTAAACAATTCTGGAGAGCTCAAAAACGTTGCTGTTTCAAAGTGCTCGAAATGCTCAAAATGCCTAAGAAGAAAAAAGTGCATTGGAGCATTTTTTTTGCTCTCCATCTCTTATTCGTGGACAACTGAGGTAGGAGAGAAGAAGAAGAGCTTGCAACTTCTGGCATTTTTTTCCCTAGACATCATCAAGAAAACACGTGTGCAACAGCAAGAATGCCAGCCCATACGTGCGCACGCATTCCTACACCCCCCTGATGAATATATCTAATCAGGACGAGGGCCAGCAATACCCTCTCTCCCCCCCCCCTGCACACATGCATGGCTGGTAATTGTGCATTGTGCAATAGGAGATTGTGCCAAAAATGCAGCTCCAAAGCAATAGCCAAGATTGCATTTCTTTCTCCATGTGACAATACTAATGTCAAGTGGAGCCTGTGGTTTACGGGCCGAAAAAATTGTGGTCCATGCAAATGGACGGGGGAGGGGAGGAAAGTTCTCGCTTTCAAATGCTTTCAAGTGCTTTCCGACAATGAAAGAGACGCTGAAAGTTGCGGCGAGGAAAGAATGAAAGATATGGTCTGAAAGTCCCTTAAATTCTCACCAATCCTCGCGAGACTCGTAGGGATTTTCAGCAGGGCTTCAGATAATTCGCTAATCAGACTTGTAAACTGATGAAGGTTGAAAACAACACTGGAAAAAAATCTTCAAAGATTTCAATCAGATTTTGGGGAGACCCAAATTGATGAAAAACTTTCTGCTTGTGCATTTGGACTTTCTCATTCTGGGACTTCTCCCCCCCCCCCCCTCGGTGGCAGCAGAAACTTTTGTTAAATCTCAAGGGCTGTTTTCATCACCCTGTTTGAAATCTGTTTGATGCTGGATTCTGCTCCAAGGACAAGATGGAGGGTGAGAAGTCCTCCTGGACGTCCCACGAGCTCTCGCCCCTCAAGTGGGACCAGGGCAACCCCAGCAAGGCCTGGAGATCGTTACGCTATTGGACAACTCTCTCAACTTCACTACATTAAAGAATGTGACGTTGGTCTCTCGATGAGTGGACTTCCCGAGGTTGATCTGGGGCACTTAGAGAGGACGTCAAGCACAATCTCAGTGGCCAAGCACCACTTAGAGGCCTCAGATTCACAATACGATGCTCCAGAGCACCGAGGCTGGTCTCAACTGGAGTTGCACTTCAGCCTGACCTCGTCGAAGTTTCCAAAGTGTGCTCACACCAGGTCTCGTTGTGGCCAGAAGGTCTCTCCCAGTATTTTGACTCATTTTTTTTTAAAAAAAAAAAACTTTCTGGCCTTTCCTCTCCCCCCCCCCCCCCCACTCCGGCCTACACGCTCGCCCTGCGTGCGCGTGCGTGACCATGGAGACAGCCAGGGATTTGTCCCTGTGAGCATCCGATGTGAGCTCAGCAAATATTCTGCGAACCTTTGTCTAGACGAGCTTCTCAGTGTACAAGTGCCTGACTTTACAACTTATTGCTCTCCTTATTTCAGCTCTTGAACCCCAAGTTTCTCTCTCACGCACGCGCGCTTTCACATTTTTTTTCATGCATATTCGCACAAAGAAGCAGCTAAAAATGAGAGAGCGAAGGAGGAATCTCTTTTAGCTCATTGCTTAATGGATCGTGAGTCGATGTGGGGAGGAGGAGGGAGCGCGTGAGCCGCAAAAAAGTGCGTCCTGTGAGCCTCAAACGTTTAATGCTGGGGCAGCGGAAACCAAAAAGGGGGCGGGGAAGAAATCAACATATGCAGAGTCTTCTCCTGCTTCTGACTCACCCTGTATGCAAAAAAAGACAAGGAAACAATAAACAGCCTCTCCTTTGTTTGACTTTCCGCTATAGAAAGCATTCGGGCAGCAAAGGAGGAGTGGCAAAAGTGTGCATGTTTGTCAAAAAAAGTTTTTACCCTCTTCTTGCCCTCTCGCAGTCCCTCCCTTTCCCTCATCGATGATGATGGAGGCTCTAATCCCGGACGATGTCAACACGGATCAATCACCGAGAGAGAGAAAAAACACCCCTCTGTTCCGCAATCACCGCAGATGAATTAGCTTTCACTGGTCAAATCACCTCAGTGATTGCAGAAAGAGAAGATGAGAGTGACGCATAAATATGGCCAGATTACAAAGCAAACACCAATGACTTTCCAGGGTAACTCAGCCTCTCATACTTTGACCAGTGACTCTTCGAGGTCGCTCAACCACAAGGATCAGGAGCAGAAACAAAGCCTTGCTCGAGCCCCTCACAGTTATGTACATCTACAAGATCCGGCGATCTGTTTATCCCCCCCCCCCTCAGTGATCATGCATGACGTCAGTACGTAAATGTCATAACCGTGCACCCTTCAGGGCTGCTCCTATTAATGAGGTAACCCATTTTTCTAGCCATAAAATGAGCATCTTTGCCCATTGTTGAGTGAATTTCCCCCTCCCCACAGCAGCTCTGGCAGTATTTACTCTCCCTTGGAAATCAATCCAATGGCCTCCCAAGCGTCATGGCAGAAGAATGGCCAAGAAGGGGTTTGTTGGAGTGGAGAGCAGGGGAGGAAAAGGGGGGGGGCAAATCACCATCCCTTCCTTCCCCAGTGTTTTGGACAGAGAAAATGTCCCATTTTTCTCGCCCACAATAAACACCGGGGAGGGAGCAGGGGGAGAGAGAGGGGGGATCTGGTTTTGCTCCCTCTCTGTTTGTCTCATTGATATGTGCGGTGGAGAAGGCTGCTTTTGATGCTGTCTCCTGCCTGCCCTGTGCTGTGCTTGGGGTCTGAGATATGGAGTAGTCACAAGATCAACTCTTCGGCATCTCCGTGATCAGGACCAACGTGTGAGCGGGAAAAGCTGCCCCTCACAGGATCACGCTTCTTTCCTCTCCTTGCCATTTCACAAAATAGCAGCTGTTTTGCCCTCTATCATCGACAAAGTGACTCGATACTGTTATCGTTCGAGCCATTTTTGTGTTCCAGCTCAGAATCCACTATGGAAGTATCCTTCGTTCTGGTTTGCGACTGGACATGTTGACCACGTTCATCACCCCCAACGACCCGTTCACATTGGTCCTCATTGGAGCTGTCACCAGCGCTCACATCATCACTGCGCAGAAGGTTTCAGCACAAGCAGAGATCACTGTAATTGCATCGAGTTGCGTTTTTTATGAGAGGAACTGCAATTCATTGCAAGTATCTTTCCGAAAAAAAAGTGACTATTTGTATTTAAATGTATATTCCCAGTAATCCTGCACTAGGCTCATGCCCATGATCGAGGACTGAAGTGTCATTGCACTGTCTGTTGATAGAGTTCCACTGTAGACTGAGTGAAACAGTCACTGTGTTGATGACAGTTCATAACCAGAGAGCGGGAAAAGTAAGTTGAGTTTGGCCCAAAATGAGTCATTGCTGTTTTGATTGTTTCATGCACTTTTGGAATTTAGAAATCATGTGTTCTCATGTGGTTTGCCAACGATTCCACGCAACTTTTGGCGAAATGCGTGAAGGTTATGTTAATAATCTTCACATATTTTACATTTTGGCACTGGTGCAAACAATGCTATTTCTCGCCTGAGACATACCAATTCTATGTGTTTTTTTTAACGCTTTCGAAGCAGTTTTTGGCAAAAGTGTGTGAAGCATGCGTTAATTCTGCCAACAGAAACACCTATTTTGTGAGAAAACACCTTTTTTCGTTCCCTTTTCATAGCTAACAACGTGAAGCCTCAGAGGAAAGGCCAAGTCCACGAGTTAAAAGGCAGAAAACATCTGTGCACAAGCTGTTGGTATTGTCTGACCGAGTTATGACGTAAGTGGAGGGTGGATATTGCATTTGCATAATATCCCCCCTGACCACCAAAGCAGAGAAATGGAGAGGGGAAGGGAATATTCTCTCGTTCTCACCTTCTTCCCCCCCCCCTTTTCCGTGAAAGTTGGGATGTTGATGCTGCCGAGTTCACCCAGAGCAGAAGAAAGTCAGACAATCATGCTGACAGGTCAGAGGTGCCCAAGAACTTGCTCGCCTTGGTGTGATGGATGAAGCAAAGTTATCAACGTCATGAAGAAAGCTTTTATTATTCCCCCTTGCTCCTACACCCACCCACCCCGAACTTCAATCCCTGCCCATTAAGTGCAGCAGGTGATCACTCAACGTGAAATATCACTTTGCCTATTTTTAATTAGTTAAAAGCCCCCATAAATTGTGAGAGAGCCAAAGTGCTCTCAATTGCGCCCATTTCCAAGCAAAATGGGCGCCGTCATGCGCTGGCTGAATTGGCCTTTCAATTTTAATGGTACTTGAGGCAAAGGGCAGCATTTTTTCTAGTCGTCTTTAGCTTGAATATCCAGGGTCCAAGCTGGACTGGACAGGGTGTAGTAAAATTGGTGCCGCCCCCAAACCCACCATTGGCGCTTCTCGGCTTCTTTGTCTCAGAATCAATGTTCCTCAATATAAGGCCCACGTACTCATGTACGGACTGTTTCTGTCTTTCGAGCCAGGGTTGCCAAAAAGGTTTGTCCCTAGTTTAGCATTTAGAGGGGGGGGACAAGAAGCAAGTCCCACCTGCTCATGTGTGCCTCGTCCCAGCTTCTAAAAGCCAGGGTTGCCAAAATGTCGAAGCATTGAAACAACCACAACCGACTGCTTGGGCATGAAGTGTTAGGAGGGGATTCAGTACTGTTGCATCCTGTACAGGCTCAATACTACGGAAGACTTGCCCAATAACATTTACTTTCGTGAGTTCATGTCACTATTCTGGGGCAGCAACGATTTCTAGAGGTGGGTATTGTCACGTGGTAACTCTTGAACGGGCGGCTAGTATAACAACTGGTTGTTGTCACTAGCAATAACTCTCACAGCTTCTCAATCTCATCCAGACCTCTTCTTGGTCTGAAGGCACAGCTTATGCACTGGCTGGAGGCCACGCACCAGCGAGGCTCTTCCCGCTTCTTTCTGCTGACAGAGCAACCAGTGCTGATTCTTCGAAAGGAACATTACCATTTCGTGCAAGTGCCTGCCTCAGAGGTGAGGCTGCCATTCGAGGTCGCTTATTGTTCGGGGGATTCACTGCTCAACAGTATGTCCTATAGCTCCGTAGAGGCTGCACTGAGTTGTTGAGCTCATTCCATTCAAACTTCCGCATCCACTGGACAGCAAGACCCTTAGTCATGTCTCAATTATTAGCTTTAAATGTCTTCATTTATGTTTTACGACAGGAAATGGCAAAGCCTCAGGAAGATTCCGCAAGTTTTGCTCTCTTTCGCTTGTGCGTGTGTGTGTGTGTGTGTGAATAACATGCACGACGTAGAGCAGCCACTCAATCTCTCCGCCTTGACACCCGAGACTTTGGGGGAGGAGGCGGCAAAGAGAACACATTGAATATCAGAGGAATAGAAGAAAAAATACATCGAGGATGCTGACATGCAAAATATCAGCCATGATTTTTTCCCTCATGCAGTACAAGAAAAAAAGGGGTTTCCGGCTTGTTTGTGAGGCTGATACAAAACAGCAGATTAGGAGAATGGGGGTGAAAAGGGGGGAGAAATATCTTTGGTGTCTTCACCCCCCTCAAACCCCTCCCCAAATCCCAAGACTTGGCTGTAAACACAAGCTCTGGTTTAGGGTCTTTAGTGAATCTTCCCAAATTGATCCACTTGCGTCTCAATCAGACACAAAGTAACAGTTTATGCTAATGGAGAATCGACAATGGAGCAAACAAAACTTTGACAGGAAGAGAAAGGGGTAAACGGGGGAAAAACAAACCTCACGTCTCTCAAGAAGCTGGGGAAAAAAAGAGGTCAACTCTTTGTGCTCCAGCATCGAGATAATTAATCTTCTTGTCTTGTAGAACAAGATGAAGTAGGAGTGGCAAAAGCAGGGATCAACTTTCTCATACAGCCAATAAAAGAGAAAACAGGCACAAGTGGGGAGGTGGGGTTGACAGGGGCCAATCAATGGGGTGATGGTAAGGGGGTGACCTAAATTAAGCCCATGCATGTGCTCCTAACTGAGGTCTTCAGTTTCTCTTAAGAGGTTAACCCTTTTGTTAAGAGCCCCATGGGAACTGGGGTGGGTAAGGGAACAACAAAGCCCCCCCCCCAATATAGGGGGTGAAAAGGAATGACAGATGGAGCAATTTCGAGTGATGACGTTTCTGCGTTGATTCCGCCCAATTTTCCTTGACCCATCTATATTGAGCATTTTTGGGGGGTGAGTGCAGAGGTGATTCTTTTTCTATCTGTTCTCTCTGTCTACCCAACTGGGGCATTTTGCTTCATCTCCTCCCCAACCCCAACCTCCCCCCCTCCCCCGATGGAAAAATGGGGACAAAGAATGTAATAAGTTGGACGCGGCTGCCGTCGTCTCCTTGGTCGATGCCCACGCCCACGCTGTACATATCTAGGGAACTACCTCGTAATAGCGGCCAGAAATCGATGCTTTATGGGAGGACAATAAAGCCTTATTATATTGCCAGCAGCAGCCCCAGATCTTCCATATCCACAGCTCACACGTGACGGCAGGGGTGGGTGGGTGGGTGGGTTAGGGGATCTCGATCCTTTTTTGTGCAGGGGGTTAACATTTCAAGTCTTTGCCCCCTCCTCCTGTGATCATGCATGAGTATCAAAGCAGCAGATGTTTTCTGTACAGGGGATTGTTTCATCATGAGGAGGGCTTTGGCAGGGTTGCCAAAGTTCTGCTGGCGGTGACCATCATTAACGGGAGGGGAGTTGATCGTCGTTTGATGGGGGAAGGAGGGAGAAAACGCTATGAATGTGAAAGAGAAATAGCTCAGATTATCTAGAAAGACACAAACTTTGCTACGAAAGTCAAGTGAGCCGACAAAGTATTTAGAGGGGGAAGAGGAAAGGGGGGTCAATTAGAGACTCGAACTAAGTACTTTTTAGTCCGAGCAGAACGTTAATTATTCTCAGCAAGGGTATTAAAGTGCAGACTCCGCGCAGATCTCCAGAAGGGGGGGGGAGCTTTCGAGGCCTTGCAAATTTGCATATTTGGTGCGTTTTTTCATTCCCTCTCTCCATGTTTGAAAAGGCCCCCTTTTCTCACCATTTCTATGAAGAGTTTGTGGTCGTCCTTGCCTCTCTCTCTCTAACCCTTCTACTAAAAAAAAGGGAAGTTGCGCCCGGCGTTATCTGAGCAAAAGGGCGCTCGAGCTATCTCAGAGCTGTTCTTGAAGCTCGCGCTATCCAAAAAGCCTCTAAAGGCTGCACACACAAAACATATTAAGTTTTGGGACTGCACGCTAATATTGACAAGAGGCTGTTGTGGGAAAGGTCACGCGCGGGGAAAGGAAGGTGGATCAGTCCGCACACCAGTTCTTATACATATTTAAGGCCCACTGAGGCCTCGAAGAGGGAAAAGGAAATTTGTTAGTGGGAATAAGGCTTAAGAAGGCCAGTTTTGAGGCCTTCGTAGTCCTCTCAACTTTGGCCATTAGAGAGCTGCTGCTGCCGCTGTCGCCGCCGCCGTTGGTAGAGGAGGAAAAATACCCCCTTCTCGCTTCCCTCCCCCCCTTCACGTACGCACGAGCACTCTCAGAGAGTAAAAGTTTCTCCTTGCAAAAGATGAGACAATTTCTTTCTTCTAAGAAATGGGGAAGTCCCTCTTCTAAAAATGGCAAAGGTCTGTGCCGAATTGCGCAATTTTTTGCAACCCCCTCCCTCCATCTCTCACTTCAGCGAACATTGCAAATTTGCATGAAATATGGGCATTGTTGACAGCAGGGGTCAATTATTCAAGCCAACTTATTCTCTCTTCTGCATTGGAGTATGAACAATAAGGGAAAAGGAGGAAAACAACAGGAAAACCCTATAAGAGCACAGAAGATTTCAAAGGAGAGAACGCATTAATCACGAGATTTTTCATCCATGGTTTGTAGGAAAAATATAGAATTCCTGGGCCTCATCAATTTCTCTCCTCTGAACTCGAAATCGATTTTTTGACCTTTTTTCTCTCTCTCCCAAAAATGTAGACAGCTGACAAATGATGAGAGATCCCAAGATAGGGAGGAAAACTTACGGGAATCGTGGTAAAAGAGAGAAGATTATTGATAGACGGTCAAAAACTTGGGAAAAATGTGGGGTGGCAGAACTTTTTTTTTTTGAAACGGTCTTGGTTGATGAAGAAAGTTGGTTACAAAAAAGGTCTTAATTCTGGACACACACGTGAGCTCACACAACGGGAGGGAGGGGAGGAGGGAGGGATGCCAAGAAGATTGGGTGTGTCTGACCCATAACAATGAGCAGGAATTGGGGCTGCTCAAGCAGACAAAAGCAGGGGGGAGGAGGGGAAAACAACAAAATCCTTTATCTTGCCAAAGTGGCCACGATTCTCATTCCAGCAAGAAAGGCCAGAAGAGGCCGTCCTCGACGGGCTTTGACCTCTTTGTCTGATCGAGTTTCTACTCCCTGTTTTAATACTCTTCTCTACCTTTTCTTTTTCTTGCAGCAATTAGAAAAAAAAGCACTTCTCCAGAGACCCATGCAATGTAGTCTGGAGCACAGCGGTTTTCAGGGTTGCCACGCAGATCTGTGACGCAGCGTTGCCAGACTTCTGAGCAGGCAGACGTCAAGACACGGTGCATACGAGAGTTTCGAATGCAAAGACCGGTCGGCCAATGCCAGTTGGCAACCCTGGAGGAGTGAGCACGGTCGATTCATTTGAGCCCAGCTCAACGTGCTGTGGCAACCTCCCCCTCCCCCCATGGTTATTCCCCACATGTGTGTGTGTATGGGTCGTGGTGGCTCCATCGCATCGCTGTCCTTTTCAGTAATTCTGACCGAGAAGAGCCCTCCTTGGTTTCTTTTCCCCCCTTGACTTTTCTGCCACACAAATCATGTTTTTTCCCTCACTCCCTCTCTGCCCCATCTTGGGCAGGATTGTGTGTGTGTGTGTTAACAGAAGAGAAAGCTTTAATTTACACCCATTTCTTTTTTACTCGTCACCAATTTGAAGAAGAAGTTTAAAAAGCAACGACGACTTTGACGTTGTCCCACTTCTCCCCAAGGGAATGGCAGACGCCCTGTGAGTACGTATGACCCCCATCCCCCCTGAGAGAGGCACTAGCAAAAGGGAGGGGGGGGGGCTTTTCCAGCTAGGTTTTCCCAGATTAATGCTAAAGGGGTTCCATTTTTCCCCCTCTCTCGCGCGCACCTTTTCTGTCTGTCCCATACATTATTCTCCTGGAAGTAGAAGACAAAGGTTTGGTCCACCCAAGTTAGGTTTGAGTGGGTCCATGTACAACACTTTCTCGTTCGTTTCGAACAAATGTGTGATTTCCCCCTGCTTTTCTCTCTTCTCTCCCTCTTTTTCTCGGTGTTCTGGACTATTTCTTCCCATGCTAACAACTTCTGACCTCCTAAATATGCTGGCAGAGCCAGAAATGTGTTGTTCGCAGCGTTTTTTGCGCCTCACGCTGCATCTCTTACCTGTCTCTCTTAGCATCTGTGCATATCGCAGCGCATCTTTCATCCTGGCCTGAAAGTCTGCCAAGTGGGAAGATTTTGAGATGTTCAAAAGGAGGAGGGGGGCAAAAAGGTGAGGGAAGCTTGTAGAGGAAGGTGAGAAAGTCAATTTCTAGTTTGACGTGACTTTCGTGGTCACCCTGTAAAGTCTTCAGCCAAGCGTGCAGTGCACTGACTGACTGACAGAGTGACAGAGACCCTTTTTTGTCCCTACGTGCCTGCGTGGAAAAGCAGACGTGCACGACCTTCTTGGTCACCCCGTGAGAGTCTCCAGCCGACCGTGCAGTGCAGCAATTTTGGGCTGACTGAGCCCTTTTCCGTCATGCTGAAGTTGAAGTCGTGGCTTCACAGGGTGGATTTTGTTTCTGCCAGTTTGATTTGTCTAAAGACGCCTTAACAACTCCAATCCATCTTTCTTCCTCAGACGTTAATGATGGCCTTCAAGGTCAAAGGCTTCTTTTTTTTCTTTCTTCTTCTCCCAGCTGTCACAGGTGGCCCGTCCGCAGGCAGCTGCCACAGCTGTCCCACAATCGCGTCCTCTCCTTCTTCACATCTTGTTGTTATCTTTAGCCATGAGATGGATGGAGAAGGAAAGATCATGAAGGCCGCCTCCTTGGAGATCTACGCCTTGGCATTGTCGACCGCGCCCTAAGGCGCATCCGTCAAGGCCAACGGACCCAGTCCTGGCCCGGTTACACGCGACTTAAGATCGGATCAGACTGATCGACACAAAAAGTTTGCTTCTTCTATTTCTGGAGACAGAAAGTAAGGAAGTTGTTTCCTTCTGAGCAATTGGGCGCCCACCCAGATCCTTCCTGCCCATTCTCTCTTTCTCTCTGCCAGACACACGACTCGCGGTACTTGGAAAAGCAACACTCGAGCATCTTTTGGGCAGGATTCCCCATCATTCAGCGGGGAACTTTCGTCGATTTTCCACAGCTCGCTTATTGTTGATGTTCGCACATCAGTTTTTGAGCGGAATTGCCCAAACTGAGCACTGCTTAAAGAAGGCAAATAAGAATGAGCACGCGTTTTGGGGGTTGGGCAGAGTGAGAGGAAGTCGCAGTATGTTTACCGTAACGAGATAAATTAGGGTGATCATTTTTGTAAGTCTCTTTCTGCGTGCTAAATGTGTTGCAAGACTCTATTTAAAAACAATCTAATCAAAGCATATGACTAAAAAATCAGTGTTTCGGTCCCCTCGCATCAGAACATGGAAAGCATCAGTTTCATTCTTTTCGCCAAAAGCTATTTAAAGGCATCTTCACTGCTTGCATGGGGAAACAAACTTAAGACGCACCCATTTTTTGCCCTAGTGATATATACACGTCATAAACACCCTTTATTGGGACATATTGGTTGCGGAAGGGGGGGTGACTTTATTACGGTAGGGCGCCATTATTGGAATCATAAACAGGAAGGCAAAGTGTCTTAGGATACACGAACATCAACTTCTTCGTATTACGGTTTACAATAGATATTATACTCTTATCTTCCCAGCTGCTCTCACAGACTTACCATGCTGCACACGATTCCAATCAGGGGCTACTGAAAGATAGCTCAGACGGGATGGTCGAAAAAAATGTCCCGGCTGCTCTTAAAAATGAATGTATTTTAAAAATTTTGCTGTAGTATCATTAATGTACTAAGAAAGGGGGTTCCAGTGGGATATTCCGTGCACAATTCAGGGCTTCCAATGATTCTTAGCATTCTTTATTAATATTAAAAATCTTTCCCTATCAATGGACACCACTGTTCGTCAGTTTTGGCATCAACTTGGTCTCATTTCTCTGCCGATAGCTGATCTTTCCTCTCTGTGTGACTCATTTGCTGACTGGCATTGGTCACTGTATGTCTGTGTACAAGCAGAAACCTTGCGAATTTTGCAACTGACTCGCCTTCCCTAAGTTGCAAAGGATCAGAGAGGGCAAAAAATTGGCTAAGAGGGAAAAAGGTCACATCAGACGGTACATTTTGATGTGGATCCTCCTCCCCCAGGTATGTGTATCTACACACATGTACATGGTTGACCACGTCAGATTTGCCTCTGCATCTTCAATGTTGTGAAGGCCTCGAAAGCCTTCTTCAAGTCGTGCTTTCAAAGCCTCCAGCTGGAGGCCGAAACCACTTTGCTTGGGTCTGGGCCCAGACGTGGGTAGCATTTCCGGTGCACTGCACTCAACTGGTGGGCAGTGCATTCAGTGCAGCAAACCTGTGCAGTGCCCTAAGTCGTAGGCTCATTCGCTCATACGCATGCAGCACTCATGATGTCCTTCATGTTGGACTTGACCAACAACTTCAATCTTTTTCTGTGTGCTATATTTGTTGCCAGACTGCATTTTAATTCGTTGTAGTCAAATGGGATGAAGAAACAATCACGTTTGGGTCCCCTCTCCGCATTAAAAGCTTTAATAAACACAGTTAATGCGGCTGTTACGTCAACATTTCACATTAGACCTGCTTAGTTAGTTTGTAGACTTCTGCACTAAAGTGAAATGAAACTGAACACATAATGTGTTTAGCTTCACCCTATGGTCTTCAAAGTGGACACCTTGTTGTTTAACCAAGTGCCAAGAAAGGGGAGGGTTCCAAAAGCTTGTGTTTTTAAAACCATTTGATTACGTCTGCACCATTTGGCATCAGGTAGCAAACCTAACATGCACTCGGCGAAATTTAAGCAAAAAATGGTCCAGACATATGCGTCGTGGCTCGCACGAGCAAGCCAATGGAGGACGAATAAATGTTTAAGTCGGTAAAAGATGTATTTTGCGGAACTTTGGTGCGGACACTCCTGTATTGCTCAGATCCCCAGATGTTGAGCTGTTGATGTTGACCAACGGCTGGTGCTGTTCTGAGTCTCTTTTTGACAATCTTCAGGTTGGTTGAGGTTGGTGGGGGGGGGGGGGGGGGGGGGGGGGGGGGGGGGGGGGGGGGGGGGGGGGGGGGGGGGGGGGGGGGGGGGGGGGGGGGGGGGGGG
>JAAUXU010149825.1_pt1 | contig 30970 bp, 24 predicted proteins | sample 7278151 | NCBI WGS metagenome assembly JAAUXU01 (sample SAMN14350113, study PRJNA611818) | marine sediment metagenome | isolation source: surface marine sediment (1.8m) | place: French Polynesia: Moorea | collected 2018-08 | reverse complement strand
AGAGTCCTAAGAAGAGCCAAATGTCGATGTCGATGGGTAGCATGGACTAAGTGGGGAGATTGGCAGACTTGAGTGACTCACCTAAAAATGTGGCCTCCCCTCCCGAGATGCTGTAGACGTATGGGTGACTAAATTGAGACTTTGCCGCTTTGTCAAGGATTTGAATTTTGCCCAGAAAATAGGGATCATCATGTATTTCCGACACATTTTTTTGGGGAAATAAACAAATTAAGGCTCAATGATGACCTCCTTCAAACTCAATTCGGCCTTTCTTAAGGCTCTGACGCAGTCATAATTTCATCTAGTGAAGAACTTGAATTTTGTGCAGAAAACGTCAACACTGCTACGGACATATTTTTTGTGAAAAGAAACTAGCCATTCAGGCCATATAACGAAACAACCCATGGCACGTCTAGGGAGAAATAACAATTGCCTACGTCGCTTTTATTTCTTTTTCCAGCCGCCAGATGTCTCCAAGTTCGGGCTCCCGGAGGTCCTGACGAAGCAGCAGCTGCCATCTGTGTCAGCCCCCCTTGTCTGCAGGTGAGGAGAGCCAACAGAGCCTGAATCGAAGTCGAAGGAAAGTGAAGCTTTTCTCTCTGCTATTTCTCCCTTTCCATTTGATTCTCCGAGATGTTTCAACTGTGATCTATAGCAAGATGGCCTTGGTGGAGTAGGAACAAAGGCCTCCCACCTAACGAGGCAGACAAGCTACCTCCAGTAGATGAAAACGGTTTTTCTTATTTCATTTCCTGTGCACTATCTTGTCTAATTTAGCCTATGAGCCTCTACATTAGCTCATCAGATATCATTCAACTTCAATTTTGCGCAGCCTAATTTGATGGAAATGGAGGGGGGAGGGAGGGAGGGAAAGCTCTTTCTCGCACACAGAGTTTCAGAAAACTCAATTTCGCGGGCAAGTCCATTGTTTGACAAAGGCCACCTACCGGGGCGAAGAGAATGAGAGAGACCGTGTGAGCCGTCGAGAAGGCCGCAGACGAGATTCTTTTCGAGCTTCATACGTCAGGGCAGCGCGGTGGACTTCGAATCGGTCGATACTGACGGTGTTTCTTGTGTCGATGGGCCTGTTCAAACATCCCTGAATAAAATTGAGGCTGAACTATGTTTATATCTAGAAATTCCTCATGTGCGGTCGAATATTATTCAAAATGTGCCTGTTCTGACAAATATGCTTCATATTGAACTTGCTGTTCCGCAACATCTCCGGGGGTGTTCACGCCTGGTCAAAATTCTGAAGGGTCAAATTTTGACCGCGTAACTGAGCTTTAGTCCATGATTGACGACACAACAAAATGCCCTTCAATGCACTCGCACAGTCCACTCAGGGAGTGGATGCACTGAAAAATTGAGAGGGGTAACTTGGATCTCGACCCCACCAAGATGTTCAGCTTGATCAATTTTGAGTAAGCAAAATATCCATTCCCACTGTACACACTTCTGTTAAATCGAGTTGTCACTGCAGTCGCTATCATGTCATGACACGTGTGTTTCTGCCCTCTACGCATCATTGAATCCAATTTTTAAGAGTTAGCTTAAACTGTAATACGAAAAAATGAAACGTACAATTTTATGAGTGGATGAAATGTGCTTCATGAGCCTTACCGATGATTATGCACACTCACAACACGACATCCACGCAGCCTGACATTGTGGCACTTCCTCGGCGAGTCCTGCTTGCTCTTGACAGACCAAGATCCTGGACTCGTCTGCAAAGTTCCCTGGAACAAATCCAGACTTGTCCAGCCTCTTCAATAATCCTAGCCATTTCTGCCAAAGTGTGACCTGCCTTTCTCTCTTCACTCTCGAGATCACCGACATCCATCATCAAAATTCACACTCAGTTAAATCGCACCCATCCCAAATTGCTGTTTCTGCCACTCGTGCACTGATTGTCAGTCAGTGGTGACCTTTTCAGTGCTGTCAACGATGACCAAGTCAGAGGTGACACCGATGGCGGCAACTGTATGAGCCGCAAACTGTCCCTCCGTGGAAGCAAACGACTGCGTCGCCAGCGGTGTCGCCTTCATCACGCCTCACACTGCAACGGCTACATCAGCAGGGATGGCAAAGAAAGCTTCTTTGTAGCAAGAAGCCCCAGCCTCTTCTTCTTTCCTCCTTTCTTCCCGTTGGGTGAGTTGCCGACGGCGCATGAAATTGGGGAAATGGATAGAAAAAGAGTGGGTGGGAGGAGATTGCAAGTTTTCTCTCTCTTTCAGCCAAAAGTTTGAGAAGAGGAAATCGACTGAAAGCGGTGCCGTCTTTCACCACCACCCAAAGACCGATCCCAACTACTTGGGGCCAAATAGGAAAAGAAATACAACCTAATATAAATGGGACATAATATACGATGTCTGCACCGTCTGAAGTGAAAGAAAATCATTTCAAAATGTTAAATTGCTACTCAGTGCACTGATTCTGTGCTCCTCCGGCGTGTGCGTGCGCGAGCGCGCGCGCTCTCATATGTACGTATTTGCAGTCACTTGATCCCATCCTTATTAGAGAGCTGCTCATTCAATTCGCGGCAATAACGAACGACGCCTCTTCTGTATCTTCCCCATCCCATTTCCATTAACTGGCGCGAATCAGGGCTTGTTGATATCACTTGATTCGATTTCCCTCGTTATCAGCGCCACAAAGGGCTGGCAAAGTGGGCGCAGTAATAAGCTTCTCCTCCTTCCCCACAAGCCTCCCCAACAAATTGGGCAGGGAGAGCGAGCTGGAGGAGAGCGCCGGAGGCGCCGGCGGCGGCGACGCCGCCACCGCCGGCGGTGGCGCTCTCATTGGCGGAGACTGCCGTGACGTCACCGGCCTTCCGCCCGCTGCTGGCCCCGCCCAGGTCATCCTCCTCCTTGTCACGGACAAGCGTCCTATTGTCAAACGCACGCATCCTCTCTCTCTACTTGCCGCAGTCCAGCGTGATCCTCGACGACGACGGCTTCACGCAGTGCAGTGACAATAAAGGCAACAACCGTGCGAGGTCGAAGAATGGGCGGATAAACACTTTCGGCGGTTCAGAGTGTTGGGGGGGCTCAATGGAAGCAAAAGTGCTGCTAAGTACACAGTAGTGGGGGAGCTTTTGGAACGTGTGAAGCGCCAACAGCGGCGCCAACGACAGCCAGGAGTCGAACGAGGCTGACAAAAAGGAATCGTGTGCCGACACTTTGGGGGAAAAGAGGAGGAGGAGCAGCAGCAGCTCAAAATGTCGCTGCTAAATTGCGGGATTAAGGAGCTTCCATACAGATTTGTCTCATCAGTCAGCGGCCATCAGTGACTTGCAGAAGATCTCGCAGAGAAAGAGAGAAAGACAAAGTTTTGCACAATTTTTCTACACAGTACGAGTGGCAAAAAGAAGAAAGAAAGACGTGAGAAATCAAAAATGGCGGCCTCGATGGCTCAGGAGTCAGCCTTGAATCTAACCAACGGTAGCGGTAGCGGTGGCGGCGGCGGCGAGAACGGAGGCAACATCTCCGCAAACGGCGAAGGCGGCGGCAGCGGCAACGGCGGCGGCGGCGGAGGCGGCGGCCAGAGCGGCCAGAACGGCGGCGGCCAGAGCGGGGGCAGCCGCTCCTCCACGGTCGCGGTCAAGTCCCACACCATCGACGCCATCCTGGGCCTGAGCCGGCGAAGTCAGGACTCTGCCGTGGATCCCCTGGGGAATCTAGTCATGACCAATAGACTCCAGGGCTTCATCAGGCAGGACTTGGTGCAATCCAACGGCCAGCAGCAACAGCACCAGCGGCAGCAGCGTGTGGCTTTCCAAATCAAGGAGGAGGACGAAAAGCGTACGTCGTCTTTAAGTCATTTATTATCAATCTTGCATCATTAGTACGAGACAAACGAGTCGCGCAGACTTCGTACTGCTCGTACAGGTCCCCCTTCCCATGCGTTAAGAAATATGCTTTGTACGAACACATTAGTACATCAAGACATCGCTGAGATCGCTATCCTGACAGTTGTTTTATTTGCTGATCCACCTACCTTTATGACAAACAAGCCAGCGTCAGAATAGCTTCGATATCAGAATAGCCGCCATCCACCTAACTCTGCCACTTACTACAAGTGTGTCTGTCGCATTTGCCTATCTCGATCGTGTCCCCGCAGAAGCCTCTGACATGACATATGAGCTCTTGACGTTTTGACAAACCTGTCGAAGTCACCTTCGTTAGAGTACGGGGCTTGTGTTATTATACCTTTTTAGATCAATCAAATGATACCGCTCAGAAGGGTACGCAAAACTTCCTGCTGGCATTTTATTCTGTGCAAACGGTATCACTGCATCGCTGGACTAGTACGTGTGGCACAGTTGGACGACAGCCGTAGTCTCGAAAAAGTATATAAGTTATCAACATCAGGAAGTACATACGCTTGGAGGACGTCATTGCTTACGTATAGTATGCGGAAACTGTCATCATTTAAAAAAAATCATATGGAAGCCGTTAGCATAGATATTTTATGTTGAAACTGTCACTATCCATACTCTATACGGAAACTGTCACTATCCTTACTTCCTAAGGAAATCGTCACCGTTTTATGTAATATCCCCACTTTTTATGGAAACAGTCACTATTTATAGACAGTAGGACACACCCAATTGTGCAACAATCAATCGTGCAACTCGCTTACTCGTGCAGGATGACCCAAGTCCCTACAGAATGAAGCAAAGTGATCACGCTCAATTGTGCAACTTTTCCCAAATAATGCTTGACTGAGCGAGTTCCACTGCATTTTACATGGAGTCCGTCAGCATTTATACATTTTATGTGGAGACCGTCATTATTTATACATATATTTATCTCCTTCCATCACATAAATTATCGCTGTCATGCTTTCAGGATCTGAAAAATGTGTCACACAGGTAGTAGCGCGCACGCAAACTGGCGTAATTGAAATCGTAATTAAAGGTATTGATTATTTCTTCTTCTCTCCCCCCTTCTGATGGCTCTGATTGATAAGCACAAGCTGCCCCCCCCCTTGGACCCCCACCCCAGACCCCAGTGGGGCTATCGGGGTCATGGCATTGGCGTTGTCACTGTTAATCACTCAGGACATGCGACAAACATTTTGCTGGCTGAAAAATTAAAAAAACATACAAATTTGAAAATTTTATTTTTAAAAAAGACAGAAGTTTTGTTGAAAAGGACTGTTGATTTTAATCTTATTTCGTAAAGCACTTTCGGGGTAAAACTGTCGATTTTTGTTCCGTCAAGTTTGGTTTGAATTTAGTCGGAAATTATTCCGAGGCCGCTTTGTTTGACAACCTCCAGCCTCCAGCGAGGCTGACGTTTCAAGGTGATTTTCTACGTGTAACTTTAAGTTTGGTGTAACTTCAATGATTTTGACTTCTTGACTTGAAACATTTAAAAAATCGTGGAAATTAAAAAAAAATCTCTGTTTTGGTCCTGTCTGTCAGAGATGAACCCCACGCTGCGTATTAAGTACCAGGACCATGGGTCAGTCAGAGCTGATCTCTTATTCGCTTGACAGGTGGGACGTCCAGATTGCTAATGAAATGATGAGCTGACACCTGGTGATTAAAGAGACGCCTGTGATTTCTCATGTCTGGTCAAGTTTTCATCAAATCCGCACTACAGCCGATACTCGATTATCGCAACTGTAACTGGTGTGCAAAAAGCGTCGATTCTGGCCAGATTTTGCTGCTGACTGAATTTTTATTCAGTGTTAAATGATCCTCTTTCGATGCTGGCAAGATCGTCCTGCTCACTGAGCCCTTGGGAAAGTCGAATATGCACGGTACAAAGCTACAATGGTGCAAAATCTTTCTACAATTGTCAACTGGTGTGACTTGATTCCTTCGTACTATGAAGATACAATTAAGAGTATTTATAAGGACCGCGTTAGCTAATATTTGGAGGACTCGGATCTCTAACTGATTGTTCAAAATTGTTTAGCACACTTGGACAAAAATCATTGGAAAATCTGAGCCCAATTGAAAATCTTCGAAATGAGCCTATTACAAGAAAATGACCGTATCTTTTTGAGCATAATGAGTGTGAGGAATTTGCAGCATGAGCATAATGAATTTACAGCTCAGTATTCAGTCAATTGATTATCATCATTTAATACTTCATTGAGTTCATTTGGAGTAGAAGCTACAGTGGGATGCTCATCACTGGTCTCTGCTGCAAAACGTTGATGGCCTCGATGGAGGTGTTTTTGTCGGTCGATTTGTCTCGTTTGTTGTTGTGTCTTCCACACATCAGATGTTGACAGTAGCCTCAGAATATTCGAAGGTTCCACTCCAGTCAGCGATGTCTAGACCCAAATAATGTTCCACTTTCTTTTCTTTCTCTCATTTCAGATCACATTTTATCCTCCTCGTCTTGTTCCCCTCCTTCCTCTGATCACCTCAAATTCAGCCTTTCTTCACCCGACAGCGGCGGCAGCGGCGAGAACAAGGCAGCGGCTCCTGCTGACGATGAACAGCTTAGTGACAACAACATCGGAGCAGACGACCAGGTACAGCGTGCGCGCGTACGTGCGGGGTCGGCGACAAAATGTGCTCACGCTGCCAGAAATAAGGCCTCAGAAAAGAGACCTGCAAGTGAGGGTGGCGTAGATTGGTATAGCAAAAATTGAGATAGGATGGCCTAGGAAAGCCTAGAATGGAGAACAGCCTAATTGTGGATGGGATGGCCAAGGATAGGCTAAATTAAGACTGGACGACGTCGGATAGCCTAGAATGGCCTAAGGTGGAATAGGACAACCCATGATTGCTTAAGGAGAACAGAATAGACTGGGATGGCCTAGAATGGCCAGGGATGTACTGATGGTCTAGATGTGATAGCTTGGATCTAGTCCAGCCAAGTCTCGAGTCTAACCTAGCGTAGAATAGCCATGGGTAACCAAGCCTACAATGGCACGCTGCCTAACCTGACCTAAGTTATTGAGCGTACGCTCTGTCGGACATCCTCATGTGCACAGCACAGCACGGCTGAATGACGACGAATTTTCTGAATAAGACAGAATTTTTTCTTCTTTCCTGTTCGCCTCTCCGCGAAGGACTCTGACGGCAGCAAGAACAGCAGCTCCAAGAAGCACCGTCGCAACCGCACAACGTTTACCACGTACCAGCTGCACGAGTTAGAGCGAGCGTTCGAGAAGTCGCACTACCCGGACGTCTACTCCAGGGAGGAGCTGGCCATGAAAGTCAGCCTGCCAGAAGTCAGAGTGCAGGTGAGTGAGTGCGTTGATGTCCATCCCATTTCCCTGGCACCAAGGTTTTCCACGTACCGACAGTGATGGGGAAAATTTCGCCCCTGACTGAATTTGGAATGTCATTCTCAGTTTGTCCAAACTTCCTACCAAAGTAGGCATATATTCAACCCTCTGGAGCATTCACTAGTACATATGTACGTGCGTAGCAATCCACAAGAAATAAGCCATAGAAAGAGTATGGCAGCTGCAGGATCAGCAACCGCAACTACCGCCATGCCTTGTAAGTAGAACCTTCCAGAAGAACTCTGCTCTTCTTGCCCATATTGTGCTTGACGAGGTTGAGCCTGATTCGATTTCACCAGGTCCAATTTCCGCATTGAAGTATCTCTAATATTAATTAAGTCCCAATGTATGCTCTAACATCTAGTACGTTCGTATGTCTGTATGTACGTAAGTGTATGCACGTCTGCGTGTCTGTGCGTATGTCTGTGACGTACATATGTATGTGCAACAGATAACAAAAATAGCAAAAGAAACCAAGCCCTTCCAGTGTTGGTCCCGTGTTAAAGTGAAAGACCCCAAACTGACTCCACATTAAACGATCCACACGGTAGTAAAAGTAGAGGTTTACAACCTATTTCTTGTTTCTCTCTCTCTTTGTGCTACTTCTCTGTGTCCCCTCTCTTAAGGCTGGCTGAACAGGTACATGACATGCAGTCAAACTGTCATGAGTCCCTTAAGCAACAGTGCTTTCTAAGCGGATCCTCTTGTACGTGCATTAGGTCGAGCTTGGTAAAATGGCGCTTCGAGTGTTTGCGTGGCCGCGAGCATTACCAGGCGAGCGTTATCCTTAATGAAATCTAAATGGCAATTTAGATCTGGCTGCTTTTACGCCTTCAGCTAGCGGTTGTGGCAGCTCCGACTACGTGGACCGGTTCGAGATAATGCTGCAAAGGGAAAAAAATGAAAGTTGACCGAGAGAAAGTGCTTTAAAAAAAAACACGATCACTTTCTTCAAGTGTAATAATCGTGGTGACGTCGATAAAACTCAGTTGACTAACACCAAGCAACTTTTGCATTATGAGGCAGCATAATAGGATTATCGACAGATAGAACGCATTTGAAAAGAGCTTCAAGCATTGTCTTTTTTTAAAGGCATTCGACAATGCTGCCAAATAGGATAAAAGGACTCTTCCTAGCAGATTGCTATCTTTGCTTTTGCCAAGCTGTCGTTGCAGTGGGGACTCTGTCTTATTCTTATTATCATTATTATTCCCACTGCTACTATTGAACGACCTGATTGTCTCGCTTGGCTCGTTGGCAAAAAAATACCTCGCGCACGAGATATGTGAGTCTGGGACCCACGATTAAGCCCTACATCCGCGAATATTTTCTTGCTGCAATTAATCCGCCAATTAATGCTAATGAAAAGTTCCAGGACGTTTGCCAAGCGCCTGCTGTACATTATCGTGTTACGAGCACAGTCTTATGTACCTGCACAGTGCAGCCATGTGGGTGTGTGCGTGTGTGTGCACACTGTTGTGTCTAAACAAACCCTCTCAGCCATGGACAGTGGAATCCGGATACAGGGGGAAAAAAGATAATCCTCTCATGTCCGAACTGCACTCCCAATGGTGCCTGGCATGATCAACAAATAGTGGTGACAAGCATCTCACTTTCGGATTCATTGGCTTATTTGTTTTTCAAATGTCCAGAGTTCCAATTGTGCTTCCAACGGTGCCTGACAGAAGAAATCTTCTTAGGTGGTGAAAGTCCCTCAGTTCACCACTTCTCGTCCCATGCTTTTTTATCCTATATTTTCAAAAAGTGAAGCTAAACGAATGAGAACTTTTTACAGTATCATGCTAAGCAAATGGCCAAAATGTCTTACTTTCTGACCTGCTCACCTGCTTAATTCCCCTCCCCCAACCTTGGTCCAAAGCAGTATAATTTGAGAAGAGTTGCCTATATACGGATTCCACTGCCTACGTGGTTGTCAACTACCCTGTACATACCTAGAACAAAACACTTAAAGATATGAAAGTCTTCATTTCCCCCTCTACAAGAACTGCACACACACACAAGAACTACACACAAAAAACTGCACGCACGTACACGAGAGCTACACGCACAACTACCAATGCAAGAGCCACATACATAACCACAGACACAACTACACGTGCGAGGGCCTCACACACAACTACAAAAGCAAAGGCCGCGCACAGAACCAACTCCACCCATTAAAATGCCTTACATTTTGTGCGAAATTCTCTCTGCCCAAAGCAATTTTGCAAAGTTGTTGTTGCACAATGTGCTACTGCCGCTTATAAACTGCCATTTTTATCGCACGAGGCAGCTTTGGAGCCTTTTTTTTCATCAGATTTCGACCAGCGCGTGCGCAATTCGTGGCCTGCCTTATAAAGCTTTCAGACCACAGTAATGCGATTAAGAACCGCCGATTTTTTTTTTCCTAGGGAAATCGGGGCGCTTAATTACTGTAATCGGCTCGAAATCTGCACGTTAGAACAGAGTCGTGTGTTGTTTGACGGCTTAAAAAATGTGCTTGAGCATCTTTACCTTTTTATAATTCCGCCAACCATGGCCGTACGCAGATACTTATCTCAACTCTTTGCCTGTCTTACTGCAGTACTGTCAGTCTGTAGAAAGTCGGGGCCTGGAAGGTTCTGCTCCAAGTGCAGAAGACGTAGAATTCAGACCTTCGCTACGGTCCGTGCCAAATGTCAGAAAGGCCAATTGAGAGACATCTGCCTGACAAAGAGTCCAGAATCCCGCCAAAGCTGCCTGACTGCGAACGTTTGTCGTTCAACCCCTTTGCCTGCCACAATCCGTCACTGTCAGTGCCGTCAGCAGCGCGAAATCCTCGTAAACCCAAGTCTATCTTGAGAGCTCCGCCTCAAGGGCTCTTGGCAGAGCATTCAAAAGCTCCGCCATGGATGTTTTGTGCCAAGCCTAATTGATCACTGTCTGTGCTGCCAGTGGCTGGAAATCCACGGCAGAGTCTGAGCAGCGTCTGCTCCAATTCTATTTTTGAGGGATTTGAAGAGATGGAGACACATTCTTGCGGTCGTAAACGCCCCCGAATTGTGGCTCTTATGGACTGCGCTTCAGTGGAGCACGTGTTATCAGACCCAGGGGGATCAGAAGCAACCACTTCATCCGGCGGCAATTGCCTCTTCACAAATGGTTGCACCCCCATTTTTGCCACGCCAGCAGAGAGAGAGAAGAGAAAGCCTGCGTGAAGACGAAGAGAGTCTTTATTGGCTGAACCACATGCTCCCTTTCTCACAGGTTTCTTGTCTCTTCTCTCTACTTCTTCTACTTCTTCTTCTTCTCATCATCACATTAGGGCCGGCAGCAGAACTGTAATAGAGCAAAAACAGGGTGAATGATCTGTGCTCAATTGCCTGGCGATTTGTCATGGAAAATCGGAACGAATCAACCCTTGATCTGTCCTGCGCTTGTCTTCATTAGGGAGCAGACGCTGCAGATGCTTGTATGCACAAGGTAGCTGGTTGCTTATGGAAGTCACAGTCTGGAGATCTGGGACTTACGGGAGCAAGTTTGCGCTTCCAACTGTTGGAAGTAGGTGAGATTGCAACTTGGGGGAGGGAGGGTGTGTGTCAGAAAGACTCCGGCCAAGGGCTGACACACCCGGGGGGCCGTTGCCATGAAGTAGGGGATGGGGGCCCTCCTGGCCGGGTGGTGCTGCGTCCCCCAGCGCTCTGTGCTCAAAACATGGGGGCGGCCGGACGGGAAAAAAGTATTTTAAGAATAAAATAGCCTTTTCTGATGTTGTCAAAACAAAAAATGTTACTTCGGGATACACTGAAGAGCCAGAACGTGACATACTTGAGAGTCAATTTGCCACCCATTCCCAGCATTGGCAGTGAAGATCCAGTAGTCAAACATACAAGATACAGTTCTTATTGATCTGGGTGCAGGAGGCCGTGTTGAAGCAGTTTCTCCTTATACATTGAGCCTGCACGCAACTTCGGCCTTGCTTCGGTCGTCGTTGAATATGTTTAACTTCACTTTGTCCATATCCTTACAAAGTCATGATATCTTTGAATCGAATCTACACATTTCGGCATGAACAGACACCTTAAGCTACAAAGTTGTAAAAGTTAAATGAGTATGCACACACATTTCTATTTTTTAAGGTTTGGTTCCAAAATCGCCGCGCTAAGTGGCGTCGCCAGGAAAAGATGGAAGCTGCGCGCATGGGCCTTCAGGACTTCCAGCTGGGAAGTCTCTCAGCCGCCCTGGGGCACGTTCACCGAGGACCACCCGGTGGCATCGGCGGCCTTCCGGAACCCTGGACACTGGGACCATCGCCCCTGGCGGCGCTCCCGGGATTTCTAGCTCACCCGCAGGCGGCGTACGCATCGTATCTGACCTCTCCCACCGGCACCTCCGCCACCGGTAGCGCCGCCGCGGCGGCCGCGCTCTCGTCACTGCCGGGATTCTGCCCGCCCCCTGTGGTCCCCGCCACCACGGCCGGCATCAAGCCGCCGCTGTTCAGCTCTCCCCTGACGGCAGCGTCCTCGCCGTTGACGACGACGTCGGCGGCGGCGGTCGCCACTCCGGCGAGTCCCGCGACGTCCTCGGCCGGGAGCGGCGGCGGCTGCAGCGGCGGGGATATCTCCCCGGGCGTTGAGTGCGCAAGTTCGGAACAACAGCTAACGCCGTCGGCGATCGACGCCGCGGTCACGTCGTCCTCATCGTTTAACTACGGCTCCGACCTCAGACTGGGCAGCATCGAGTCGTTGAGGCTGAGAGCCAAGGAGCAGCTAGAGCAGCTAAGAGAGACTGGAAGCTTCAAGAACAACTAAGAAGAAACAAAGCAAAACGAGCAAAAAAGAAGGCAAAAATAAAAAAAAAGCTGCATTCACATAGACAAGTTTTTCTCTGGCACCTTAATCATTGATTTTTTTTTAGGAATAAAGAATGCAAAATCTTGATCTCACTGCTGTCGTGTATCAAATCTCTCTCTCACTCATGTTTCTTTCGTCACTGCCATGACGAAATAGTTTTCTCACAACCATGTTTGCTATTCATCGCCTCTCGTATTGTAGTCGTGTCGTGTTTAGTTTTTGCTTCATTGAGCACCATTTTCTAAACAGACCCTACTGCACTGCACTGCGCTGCACTGCGCTGAGTAGCCCTGCACTGCATTGCGCGCAGTGCAGAGCAGGCAAGAAAAAAAAGGCAGGTGCTCGTGCTGTTATTATCCGTCCCATCCCACCCCAGTGCTTAGCACAACCCCAAATTAATATGTCCTCTCAGAATGTGCTTGCAGGGCAATCATGCATGTGAGCAGAGAAAAGAATAATTCGTCTGCGTAAATTGATACCCTCGGAATTTGTTTTTCTTTTGTCCCCTCTCTCTTTTCACCCGGAGCGTCGTAATCCCACGGATTTACAAGCATTTGGGAGCTCTATTAGTGTAAAGGAGTCGCGTGACCGCTTCATTTGCGTTTTAATAATACAGTGGAATCCCTGTGTAAGAATCATTGACGGGAGAATCTTCGCTGTAAAAATCCTGTCTATGAGAATCATCTAAGTGAGGAATTCATTCTCTTTATAAAATTCTTCTCGACAAGACTCTATCCCATAAGATTCGTCTCTGTAAGACTCCTCTCTGAAATGCTCTTCTCAATGAGACTTCCTTAGCTTCTCTAAAAGACACTCACTGCACAAGAATCATGTGCATTCAGGATCATAAGTGTGTGGGATTCTCTTTAGCAGATTCTTCATGAGGAATCATCTGTATGAAGAATTCTCTCTGCGAGACTCGTCTCCAAAAGAATCTTCCCTATGGGACTATTCTCTATATGACAATTTTCAACAAGTATCTTCTCTACAAGACTCTACTCTGTACGACTTTTCTCTCTAAGATTCTTCTCCATAAGACTCTGCCCTACAGGACTCTTCTCCATAACTCTCTTCTCTGTAAGACTCTTCTCTACAAGACTCTTTTCTATCAGACTCTTCTCTACAAGACTCTTCTCTACAAGACTCTTCTCTACAAGACTCTTCTCTACAAGACTCTTCTATATCAGACTCTTACAGATAAGAATGGAAATAAGTTTGTTGCGACACAGGGGTTCTATTGCATTGGCGCCCGAGGCATCACTGACAAGGTTATGGCACGATCTGGCAACTCGTGCGGTTGAGATATTCTTTATTTCCCTCGCTAATATTCTCCATCCTCCTTGGAATAGCGAGTGATTTGTGCTTTTCACGCCGTCGATACCCATCTTGCGCTCTCTTGATCCTTTTCCGGTTGAGCAAACCCATTCAACACAGTGGGGGAGGGAGGAAGAAAGGAAGTTGTTCAAACATTGCATGATATGTGGGAAAATGGGCGAATGCCTCGACTCAAAGGATGAAATAAAGATTTCAACAGCAGCGCTGAAGAAACTTTCCTAAAATCCTACAGGATCAGATAAAGTGGCATTTTCAGTCATAGGGAAGGCACCTACAGGGCGCAGCAAAATGGATTGCACCACTCACATTTTGTCGGAGCTTAAACAAACGCTTAGGCTTTATTTTGCACCCTGCCTTCCTCTCTGAGCGATAAATTGTTTTGTCAGCGCTTAGTCAGACTCCAAACTCTTGGCAACTCTGTCTCGGAGAGGCAGAAGAGCATGTACTCATGCATGAGTACCCATTGCATATCTGGACATGAGGGTCTTGATTCTTGCACCAAGAACGCCCAACACGGGCCCCCACGCTTTGGCAACCCCGACTCTGAGACACAGAGACGGGTTCATTCCTTGAGCTTGTGGCAACTCTGCCACAAGCACACTTGTGCAACTCTGACTTCGGGAGACAGAAATAGAGCCCGTTTTATGAGCATGTGGGAGTCAATCCCTCAACTCTAACTTTTTTGGAGACAGGAACGAAGCATATATGAGCATTGGGGATTGGGTTCTGGCACGCAATGCTCCACGTGAGTTCAACATTTTGGCAATCCTGACTTCGACAGGCTGTGACTAATGGAATGAGCGACAAATATGAGCTTGTGGGACTTGATTCTTAGGTGGGGACAGTGGAAAATCAGTTTTGTCACACCCTGTAAGAAGATTAAAAAAGAAAAAAGAGTCGTGTCTGTAAGTAGACATTATTAGCTGTGTACAAACAAGACGATAAGAGAATTAAATCTAGCGCAGACCTGGTAACACTAGCATAGTGAAGTACTGTGAGCGAAAAATTCTCCTCTGGATTAAGATAGCGATCTTGAAAATTGAGCAGCCCAAGTTGTTGCTCCACTGACGTTGCCACGAACGAGGGAGAGAGAGAAAGGGATCTCTACCGGACAAAAATCAGATCTGCAGCGACGACGACGAGGACAGAATCGATTCTGTCTGGCCGAGAACATCTTTCTTTTTAGCTTGCCCTAAGGAGAAGCTCAGCAAATGTTTGCGGCGCTGGAGGAATTAGAAGAGCCCCCGCAGGATATTTTGCAGCTCTAAAGTGACGCCGCTCGAAATCAGCGTGAGAAAGGCTCAATTCTAAGAATTTCCTCACCAGATTAATAGTAATTAAGCTATTTATATCTGTTCAGCTTTCGGAGGGACATCAACTTTTCGTGCGTGAAGGGTATGAAAACTCTCCGACCTGAGATTTCAAGTCATTCTGATGCATGTTTGATGTTAGTCGTGGAGTCGACTTGACTTAATACGTAGAGATCTTTTTGGGGACTGAATCGGTCCACACTTGGATTTGTAACGCTCCAAACCTCCATTGAGTAGGGGATTTTGGTTGTGACTTCGGTCTTGACTCAGCTATGGAACAAAATGACTTCCTTCATGCCTCAAATTTGTCACCATCGGAGAAGTTTGGGCCACCGTCAAAATTGGGACCATTGAAAACAAATCTGATGACTGGAACTAGATCTCAGGTGTGAGGAATTTGAAAACAAGGTTAAACTTTCTTCAAGGAAATCTGAAGTGACCACAAGAGGTGACCAGACAGACTGATGGTTATTTTTTTCTACTGAAAACTGGTCACATTTACGGTCTGGCTTGGGGTGAATTCTTGATCTGATCCAGATTTCTCCAAACCTTGATCAGAAAGTCTCTCTCTAACCCTTTGTTGCCTGATCTTGTGTTTTTTTTTCCTCCGACCTCGATGACTGACATCAACTGACGAAGCTTTTGCTCCCCGACACATTTTAATCTAGGCAGTCCCAACACCTTTTCCATGGCGGTCCCACAGCCACTCCAGCCTTGTCCATGCACGCGTATTGGAGCATCCCGTGGACTCTCCAATCCATGCACTGCAACGCCAGAATGACAAGAGAGCTACGAATTTGGCGAGGAGAGAGACGAGGGGGAGCGAAGAGAGGAAGCCAATCACAAAACGCTTTTCAATGGGGGTTCAGGGCTCAAAGCACGCAGTGATTGAATGAGCAGATGTGTGTGTGTGCGTGCGTGCGTGCGTGCCAGCGCGCCCGGCTGCTGGCGTGCGTGTGTGCGTCTCAAAATGGGGAGGTATAGATCGAGCGAGCGAGTTGGATTCGAGGTGACAGTTGATTTTGAACAATTACTCGCTTCTCTGTGGAATGCAGGCGCGCACACGCACACACACACACATGCACACACGCACGCTCGCACACATTTGCATCTCACATGGTGAGATAGGGGTTTCAAGGGGGGGGGGTTGTCTCTGCAGTCCCCTTGGGTGCTTCAAACGTTGTGCACGTAGAAATTGTCAAACCTCTGCTCAAGAGTGGAGACACTCAAGGCACTTTGACCGCACATCTGCTTTGGCTTTAAGTATTGCAAGGAATATTTTATATCTTGCACGTGATATAGTGATTTATTCCTAGTCTGTCAATAACGTCGTCCACTTGTGTTGCCGTAAGCTAATACGGCTCATATTTTGTTAGCAGTTACAGAACAAATGACAATACGAAGCAAAAGTATCTAAGATCGCATCAGCCTTTCGGGCTCCTGCTACACCTGCTGCGTCACTGCCACTTTGTGTATGTGTGTTTTTTGGAGCAAGTGTGGCAAAATGCACACAATATAGACTTTAGCGTGTAATAGCATAAGTGCCCGCACATTTTGTAGTCAGAGTCACGAGACTACGACCGATATGATGGCGTATGAGGCAAAAGGTGCACCCATTCTTAGCAATCATAGTCATGTTCTAACTGAACAAGGTCGGGCGAAATCCCTTTTTGCACGTTTGTTAAGCGCCATTCCTGCAAAAAGTGTCGATTGGATTTCTCCTCACCCTGTAGAGTGGATGAGGTCAGAGAGAAATTTGACCTCACCTTGTCGAGTGTCAGAAAAACTTTTATAACTGGGAAGTTCCTTATTTTTAGAGCCTTTCCTAGTCAAAGCCGGAGAATTTTTCCCTCGTTGAGTGCTGGAGATTGCTGTTTACAGCTTTCCTCACATCTTTGTCCAGCTCTGCTGGAGTCAAAATCATACATCTTCTGACTTTCGTTTGACCTGGCACTCCTCAAACAGTTGGCAGTTCTCTCAGAGCTGACGTGGAACAGCTTCACCTTCTGACGGGGATATCTTGATTGGTGAAGACGCATTTTCAATCGGGACTTGAGCACTTTGGCCTTATGAACGAGAACATTCAGGCTACACGACAGTAGCATTTGGACCTCTCTCTAATTTGAGACCTCCAATCTCTCTAACTTGTCCTTCTCACTGTGATTTTTGGCTGGGAAAATGCTCATTTTGATTCTTGCCGTGAGGATTTAACCCTTCCAACATGAAAATCAGAGTATCTCACCTCGTCGAGGATCCACTGTACGCTTGTACTCATTCTAGAGATGTTTCTTCTCTAAACTGACACAATGAGTGTGATTCCTGCGGCGGCTCCAGCACAGTTGGCCGGTTCAGAGACCGCGCACAAAACCCCACAAGGGCCCCTTTATCTTCCACGTCTTTTGCTGTCTCTTTTCCTGTTCTTTAAATGAAAAGTAGCTGCTGGCAGCTTCCTCTGCTGCGACGTGATTCGATTCAAGCTTGTTATTGAGGTGGTTGTAATCCGTTTAGAGCCCAACTCTCTAGAGAAAAGTTGCTTGTTATCACTCTTGTCTTCTCTCTGTCTCTAGGGAGATTGGGCCGCCGCGGTTGCCAGCAAGTGGCAACTCTTGGCCCTTTTTTGAGCCTCTACTCGACCTTTAAAGCCTTCGTTTGCTTAAGAAGAAAAAGCAACAACTGGGTCTTCTGTCAGTGGCTGAAGGCCAAACTGTTGGGTGGATGCGAACCCAGTTTTCGCCGCCTTCAGGCTCAACTCATCTGGCACCGCTCACTTTTTTTTGCCGGGCAGAACCCCTGATCGGATTAGTGAGAGGAAAAGACAGAGCAGAGAACAAGAAAAGGAAGAAGAAGAAGAAGCTGCAAAGAATGAAAGAATGAATTCACTGCCCCATCTTTTTCTGGTGCGCCGACACACGCTTTTGAAACACTTGGTCCATTGTTGGTGTTATACGAGAGAGAGAGAGAGAGAGAGAGATTACGTGCATTGTATTGGAAGTTTTCTCCCTAACAATGGCAGAAGAGGAGCTTTTCCTCTCTCTCCATGGGCGGCTGTCTATTTAGCATTGTTGTGCTCAATAGATGAGTCGATGAGTGTGGAGAAAAGTCGCCATTTCCCATCATGAATGCGGCTCAAATAAGGCTGGTTTATTCATAATCTGCTGGCTTTTGTGAAAATCACAGCTTTTGTTTCAACCTGGATCCACAGAATTTTCTCTTCAACTTCATTGCCATCATGAGATTATGAATGAAAGCTGGCAGTTTTTTTCATAATCTGCTACCCTCTTTTTTATTGTCTGTTGTTAGCTTTTGTGGACATCATGTGTCAACCTAGATCACTTCTTGTGATAGCGGCCGAAAACATCACCTACAGTCCAGGAGATACAGATAGAAATTTTACTCAATGTTGGCAACTGTTAATATTAGAACCATAAATGACATTGGAAGTGTAGTGCAATTTTGGTTGACAAGTAATAACATTAGAATTAGAATTTTTCATTAGAAACAATCTAACGTTGAACAGGCTTGATTGTAGGTTGAAGCCTTTTTTCAAAACAATGTCATGAGACAAGAAAAACATTCCCAACATAACACAAGGAATTGCAGTCTCCCCCTAATAGCTACCACTGGGTTCACATGAAATTGTCCACTCAGGCCAGGAATCGATACTCAAGTCAGACAAAACAGTTATGACGATATAAAGGTTTTAACTATCAATGGCAGCACTTGACACTGTCCACATCCTCCTCACAACCGTGTGATGTGGACCGAAAATCACACGAACCAGTACTGTTTGGTGTGGACGCACAAAATGTTAACTTGATATCATAATAATGATGGAGGGTCTTTCTTCTACTTGTAGTTTCCAACCCCTTATGGCACCGTCGCAGCCCTGTTCCCGCTGCCATTTTCATCGTGAGCAAAGTGGACACCCTGAACAATAACTGCATCGACGATGCTCGACTAGCACGAATCCATCACTTCCCTTCAGGTGATCATGATCCGATTAATATATATGCAAAATTGCGCTGTCACAACCCTATTGCAGGGGAGATCTTATCTAGGGAAACACTTAAATTTTGTTTCCCAACCTTGTCGAGCAGGCAACAAAAGATCAACACTCGACAGTCAAGGCCTCAGCAGATGTGTTTCCCAGCAGGATGACCTTCCTTGGCCTCTCATCCAGCCCGATTTGCATGCGACACCCTGTCCGTCTCCTCGGCTTGACGAGGATAAAGCCATTACGGCCCACGAATTTTAATGTTCCAGCTGGTGTCCAGTGCTGGCCTAAGGCGATTTGGTGCAATCGGAAACTTTTGGGCGACATTCCGTATACGGATTAAGCGTTCCAAGACGTTAGCTTTAACAGGTTTGAAAATGTCACGCACATCTTGCCACTTTCTCGTCGAGTAATTCAAAGTGAACATGTCTTCTTTACTGAGCGTGCCAAAACGATTGCCATTGAGCGACTGCTTCAACATGAGCCAAAGACAGGCAAAACATGCTTTTCTCGTGCAATCTGTTTCACACACTTATGCTATGCACTACAGGGTGACCAATTGGGTCAAGAGAAGACTCCGCTGGCAGTGGCACCTTCTATGTAGTGACTGACATTGTTGTGATGCGTAGCCACTACAGTTGCAGTTTGCTCTCTACTGTTCTCACATGATGAACTACTGGGTGGCCAATAAGTTCGCTCTGTTGACAATGACACCCCGTTTATAGCGACTGACTCTTGAATGTGTACACTTGCTGCTGTTGGCTGTAGGTTTTCAGTCTTGGGGTCACTACAAAAAGAGTCTACTGTAACAGAACTCTTTGGCTACTCTGTGGAACCCACTGTAAGGTCAGAAGAAGTCTGCTGTAGCATCTGTGCTACAAAATGGTGACCTAGTAGACTGCGTCGCCATAGACGGCGTTGATGTCGCCGCACTTTCTGGTCACCCTGTCGTCAGCACTGTCGCTGAGCATGACTTGGTGCGTGTCTTGAGCGGTAAAGCGTGCCGCACTGCATTCAAATTGAGTTGCCCACTACTTTGAATCCGCCACTTTTGCTTGTCTGACACACGAATTCCTAATCTGAGGGGAGAGGCCTACAGAGATCGCTGGCAGAGATAATCTTGTCATTCTTGACACCTCTCCGGAGTGGAGAGATTCTTAAACTAATGGCCGATTAAGTCCAATCAGGAGAGGAGAGAAGAGAGAGCAAATTATCAAGACTGGAAGCTGCAAATTAAGAGAGACTTTGGGGAATAAAAAAATTCGATCCTTATCACGTGGATGGAAGGGATGCCCTTGGGGAAGGAGAGGGAACTTGACTTGCACGGGGTGTCGCAGAAATTTTCCAGGTTCCACTACGGCGGAGGAATTGCTGGATCAGCTACTGTTGTATAAAAACAATGCGAAATCTTATCGCACCGTCACGGAAAAACGCATGAATTTTGCACGAAACCAGCACGAAATACATTAGTTTTTGAAGAATCATCGCAAAAAGCATCTATTTTTTTGCACAAAGATCAAAGTCCCACTTTCCTGACTGCATTGCTACTGTGGTACCTCTAACTATAAAAATCGGACCCTGGGACTTGACTATCAATATAAGTCATCCTCATAGACCCACTTTGCAGGTTCAAGAGAAATGAGTAGTTTGACACTTGCAGACAAGTTCCACCAAAGCAAAGTTGCAGTTTTTCCCTGCTGCACCCTGTAGGACAACGGAGCCAACTGAAAATTTCTGAATGACACAAACACATCAATCACCTTCACCTGTGCAAATTTGTCCTGAGGTTATGTTTTATTCTTTGTCCAAGGCTTCTTCTCTCCGCAGAGTCAGCAAGACTCGCTCTGGACGAAAAAAAAGGGTTCTTGAGCCACCTCCATCATCTCGACGCAGTCGGAGGATCGTCCAGACTTAACCTCATCAAGAAATTCTGAGAACTTTTACGTCCACAAGATTTTTGGGGGCAATTTCAAAAAAAAAAAAAGAAAAGAAAAGAAGATGGAGAGAAGTGATGTATTTTGTCTTGCTCAAACCTCCATTCTGCGTTCAATTAGGAGAGGCGCGAGATAACGTCTATTAACCAATTTGACCATTAGCCGACTCGATTGTGGAGCTGTCACTGCCCAGATAGAGATCCGATACCCAGGAGATCTTAAATGTGTGTGGGTGCGCCTGCACTGACAGTCGCGGCGGCCGCGGCGGCCGCCGCCGTCCACAGCTCGCGGGTGCTGAGGGCAAGACGCAGCTGGGGGGAATGTTCAACAAGTTACCAGGGTGAGTGAAACTGCTCTTAATGCCAGATGTATTTCACAAGAAAGAGCGGCCACTGAGGGGATTCTGTAGCAATAGAATCTCCGGCCAAGAATCCCCTGTCTTAGGATGGGATGTGAGGAAATCACCTACACTCAGCTAATGAAAATCACATTTGTAGCAAGCATAAGAATCGCCTACGTACGAGGTATACAAATCACCTATGCATGCGAATTCATGACAATTTCCCTATTCCACAAGAATAAGTTTAGGTTAAGAATAATCCTCAGTTCAAGAACACTTCTCTATAAGGATCTTCCCAATTAGACTTGCTGCATTGGAACAATCTTTATATGAGAGTAATCCATTTAAGAATCTTGTCCATGAGAATCCTATTAATAAGAATTGTTTGCATAAAAATCTTTTCTAAAGGAATCTTCTTCGTGAGCTACAAGAATTTCTTGGAATGGAATCTTTCGCTATATGAATTGTTTATAACTGAACCTTTTTTAGAGGAATTGTTTGAAGAAGGCTTCTTCTCTCTATAAGATTAGAATGTAAAAGAATCTTGCCTGTGAGAATAGTCAGCATGAGTACATGTTCTCGATAAATAAGAGGGTCCATGGAGTGAGACTGAACGCGAAGTCGACTTTGAACGACTTGCAGTGACAGTAAAACACTATGGTGTATCTTTTTGAAGTGAAAGCCTAGGCTATGATGTCTTCAGCAAATACAACAAGCCAGTGACGTCACTGCTTAAACTGCACAACCTTCGCCACATGCCACATCCACTTCATGAGGAGAGGTGGCTCGTGAGGTCAACTTTTTCTTTCAGAGTGAGGCTTTTCCTCAAGGGTCTCGACATCCTCAAGGGAAAATTCAGAACATTCTTTGGAAATGCGTTTCTTCTTTTGTTGGAGAGGCTTTATGAGCATTGGCTGGGGCTGCCAGGAATTGGCTAAAGTTTGCCAAGTCGAGAGTTACCATTTGTGGTAGTTGACAAGACGAACAGTTAAGACTCGGTTTACACCGACGCATTTGCCACTGTGTGACGTAAACACGTCCTCTGCACGCTGTAGCTGAAGCCAACTGTTTTGAGCTTCAGTTTAGTCGTTAAAAGTTGTGCAAACTGATCTCACTTTGAGGGAATAACCTCGCCATCAGCATGAATACACACGCTAGCTCCAGCATAGAGGTTCCGGTGCCCCAATGATTGACACCAGACTTTGGCATCTTTAAGTCTTTAACGTGTTGTAACACACACATATGAGCGCAGGGGTTGGCTGTGTTCAGCTAAGTGCAATGAGTGAGTACAGCGACCCGTGTATGAAATGCAATCAGGTGCCAACATGGAATGCAAAAATGTTTCTATATCAGATGTATGAATGTACGGCAAAAAGGTATTTTTTTTCCTTAGCCAGTCTGAGTCGTTCCTCGTGTGCCTTTTTGCTTACTGATCTCTCTCAGTGAAAATAATGAAGACAAGAAAAAGCCAAGTCCGGAAATTGGATTTCTCCGAACGATCCCTTTTAGTCTTAAAGGACCAAAAGTTGCGTTTGTCTCTCTCCAATTGCATGCTCATGGTTCATAATTTCCTCTCTCTCCGTTGCTTTTCCCCAGCCAAAGCTGCCAAGGACAAAGTAAAAGAGCTGATTGAAAAAATCGGGAAAATGGACTCTGCGGGAGGGATCGTTGGCAATAAGCAAGCAGTCAAGAGCTGGGGAGAGAATTTGGAAAATTTCCAGGACGTTTTCCTACTGTAGCAGATCACTTTTCTAATCATGATCTTGATCGCTTTTGCTGTTCCTTCCAGGATCCTCCAGCGTGAACCTCAGACTGCTCTGAACCAATCTGACTGCACTTTTACAATATGCAACATGCACACTATGTAGTTCTAGTAGTAGTGAACAGATAGATCACACACCTCCCCTCCCTCCCCCTAGGGCAAGTGCAAACAGAATATCACATGTTCGGTGCATGTTGGACGCTCATCTGTTCATATGTGAGTCCTCGACACTAGTGATGGAACTCGAGTCGATTCCATCAATTCAGTTAGGGATATAACCGAATGACTCGAGTTGTTTTCACGGGCATTTTTGCTGGCTGCATCTGGATTCAGCTTCGAGTGAAGGCTTTAGTGTGGTGACTTCGGTTCTGACTCAGCTTTCAAACGAATGACTTCAAGTTGACTTTGTCATTCACCATTTGACTCGAAGTTGACAACAATCGGGCCGTCGTTACAACTGCAAGATTGAAGGTCGATCTGATCACTAGGAGATGAGTTCACAGCCAGACTCGTAACATTCTCCGCCTCAGAGGTGGAAAAAGCTCTCTCAGCTGAGCGAGACTCGGTTGTTGCTGCCGACCCCACCTCTACTCTACCCATACGTGTTTGCGCATGCGTGCAGAGCTAGAGAGAGAATCAATCATCCAAGCGGAACAAACACGACTTTATTGCATTACCCTCAAGATAATGTGGCCAGAATTTCGCGCGTCCTCTTCTCCTGCTCTCTTGTTTGTTGAGGGCGAGCGAGCGGAAGCCTCCTCTTCTCCGAGGCTGCTAACGGCGTTTTGCGGCGCCAGACGCCGTTGGGACAGAAGAAACCATCTCTAGGAGACACGACGACCCCCCTTTTTTGGCGCTTGATGTGCGTACACGTATGGGAAGTTGCTTTAAGGGAACGAACAAGAATGTGATGCTGCTGGTCCATCATCATTCCAGGGCCAGACGCAGTTTTGACTCTCCTTCAAACCAGCTTAACAACATCCTTAAAGCTTTCACATAGAGAACACAAGAGTTGGATTCTAATTATTCAATGATTGGTCCCTTCCTCCTCTCTCACGTGCCTCTGGAAAGTATGCTTGCCTCGGGCACACACGCACGCACACACATCTTTTTCTCTTCATGCCAGATTACAGCTGAGCAAATACCATTACCATTTTATTAACTGAGTCGAGTGCCTCTCTACAAAGAGAAAGTCTGCAAAGAAGTGTTGCCACTCATCATCCAGGAACAGAGGAGAAGACTTCCCACTGATCCTAGACACTCAGCTCGAATGATTCTATTTCAGTCACAGCCTCTTTCTCTCTTTTTCGCCAATTTTCGCAATTGATTGCGCAGACAAAGAAGGGTCAATATTTACCAGAGAATCCGTGCCAAAAGTGGAAAATTGGCATCGGAAAAGCTAAACCCAACAAGTATACAGATCTCTTTGAAGTTCTGGTGCCAGTTGTCTGTCCTCTTTCTTATTGTCTTTTCCTTCCCCTCCCCCCTCCCCCGGGGGGGGCCACGAAAATTGGACAAAATTGCCTCGAAATTAAACACAATGTTAACACGGAGAAAGGAAAAGGGTCGGGCAGAGCACAAATGAGTTTTCTGTTTAAAGCAAAGAACCTGCGCAAAATCTCATTAGGGGCGCTTTTTGGGCAGGGTACCAATGTTTTAGGGGGGGGAGGAGAGGAATTCCTTGCACAATGGCTGCATTTACACATGCCAATTAGGGCCATGGAGGACGGTCAGAGGCTGTTTTCGCACTCATCCGAGGCCGCTGAGGTCGAGGGGAGGGAGGAAGGCAGGCAGACACGAGGAGGACGCGTCCTTCCCGGTTTGGTCAGATCTGACACATTTATTCTGGTCACACCAAAGTTCTGTTCTGTACAGCGTGAAAGTGTCTCATGTTGGACCGGGTAAGTGCATGCACATGAAAGGGGTATCTAATTTGACAGTTGATCTATTCTTTGCACATTTTGCACACATCTACACATTGCATCTTGGCGCATGAGCGATTTTGGCTCAGACTTTTGAGTTGTACGTACAGAATAGAAAATCCTGCCCATTGGGCTTAGGCACTCACTTAAAAAGTCCGCACAAAACGCCGATTCGACCTCTCATTTGGCTTTTGCACGTCAGATTGCTCATTTTTCATTCATATCGTTTGTCCTAACGAGACCGAGTAAAGCGTTACTTGTGCGGACTGGAGGCGGTAAAGACTTTATGACGTTGTGTACTGACGAAAAGGTAGAGGTTTGGACTCCTAAGGCACTGCTAAAAAGTAAAAGTATGAATTTGGCAAAACGTTTTACCGACACTCGGTCTCTGCAGCCCTCACGGCTCGTGACTCCCTCGGGCTGCAACATTTGGGGCTGCGTTCGTCCGGGTTACTTTGCCACAAGCACGCAAGGTCTCAGTCCACCCACTTCATCTGATCACGTGAGCGGGTTTTCTTCAGCTCAACTGAAGGATTCCTTGATCATTGTGTCACTTTTCCTAAGTGCCCGGTTCTCGGTGTCTCCGGTGCAATAAAGTATGCATCCCCCCCCCCCGTTAGTGCACTATTGGCAGACTTTATTGTTAACGTTGCATGACACACGTGTGAACGCGTGCACTCCCTGTTTGTCCTGTAAACTATCAGCTTCATCTAGCTGGTAGAAGGATGCTCTATTCTCTCTCAATTTTCCATGGTGAGAAAACGGTTAATCGAGTGTGTGTGCGCGTGCGCGCTCTTGCGCGTGTGCGTGCGTGTGCGTGCGTGTGTGAGCAGTACAGAGCTTGTGTGCGCGCGCTCTTAAGTGTGTGTATGGGTGTGGGGATAGGAAAAAAAGAAAGGGAGAGGAGAGTTCTGGGCTGCTCTTCCATCCTCGTAATGCACGCAGGAGGGAGAAAAACCAATTACGCTAGACGTCAATGGCAAACGCAAATAGTGATTGGACGGTTTTTGATTAAGCACTCGCCAGAGAGGCAATTACGCAGGCTCATTATGCAATTAGAGACCAAATTACAGAGCAGGCACGCGAGCAGAGCGTTGCAACAGCCCCGTTACTACTGCGCCACTGCACTCCTTTCTACGGTGTAAAACACGGTTCGGATCCGGCGGAAGTGGCGGGGAACAGCAAAACTGTTATGTGCGCGTGCAAGTCCGGGCAGTGGGCGCCGGTGACCAACAGACAACTGGAAGCAGAGTTGTGGCGAGACTAAGATTGTCTGGTACGAGCGTAGGTGGAAAGAGGGCCCACGAAAAGGCCTTAGTTGCCTCTCCAGAGCCGCATTTCACAAGCAATTATGATTTGGCCTGTAGTTAAAACAATTCAAGCTAAATGCCAATTCCCCTGTCGACACGTTAAAAGTCTGGACTCGTCCTGGCATCTGGACCAAATTTGGGGTTGACCCCAGTCACTTCAATGAATATTGTCTCTAGTAAATCAAACTGATACTTACAACCAGAATATGATGACTGAGGTGAGATTGACAAATTTATGTACTAGCCAATCATGTAGGCGAAATTTGAAAGACTAACTAAGTGGATCTTGTCTAAATCATGGAGGTTCAGTTGAAAACATAAAAGCTACGCTAATAAAAAGTAAAGACCACTGTGGAAAAAGCCTTGGCATTATATGTGCGATGAAATACAAGAGCAAGAATGAAAAACCACTCTAAAAGCCAGTTTTGTCTGTCCAACCGTCAATGTTCTGCTGGGGGTTCGCGTTAAATTGTCCACTGCTGTCTGATTTTAGGCCCATATCGCACGGTTATAAGGAGACTTTGGATGATTGCCAGTGTTGTCATTCAAAGTTGAAACCTTTAAGTTTCAATCGTTGCAACTGCTTGTTATTTTGGGCCTCGACTTGGTGTGATTTCGGTACCGATCCCTGGTCTGAGGGGGCAACTTGATGTGGAACCCCCACTAGCTAAAATTCTCCTAAACCTTCTAGTTATACTTACGACGACTCCAACCGTCGTCGACTATGTTCTCATTTGTTATGGCGAGGAGAGATTTGTGACTGCGGCTCCATCTAGCGGCCGGGAAAGAAAATTACGCAACAAAGACTCCATCGCCCGGAGCAAATTCATAGGTTTGGCGACCTCTGGGACACGAGTTCCGTCCACTCTTCCCGCCACGTGTATGGACAACTCAAATCTAGGTTCAGTTTATCTTTAACTTTTATGAATTCTTGCATTTTTTGTGCAGAGCAGAGTTGGGCAATTGTTGAGGATCTTTTGTCTTAGCAAAGTTGCTCCCCTGCCTGCAAAAGCCACCAAATAAACACCCCCGACCGACGCTCAAAATTTCCGCGTGTCAATTGAATCAGCTGCGTCTACCGGAAGGCGACAACGGAATTCCAGGCCAATTTTTCATTTAGCGTCGCGTCACGATGTCATTTCCCGTCATATCGTGACTGCTGTTGTGCCAATTTCCTCCCAGATATCATCTTTTTTTTGCTTCTTCTGCTCCTCCTGCGCAAGATGTCGTCTTCATGAGGAAGTTAAGTAAGGTGGAGGAAAAAGAGCGATGCCGTCATTATCTTAATTCCACCAAGAATAGCAACATCTGCGGACAGTTGAAGTTGCTCACCTGGAGGCAGCTATGAAGTTCAGCTCTGCCTGGGCTGGAGGAGAATGAAGCAATGTAGCCGTTTACATTGTGGATGGGATTTGCTGTACTCACGTACGCGCTGTACTGTATACACACTCACGCTCACACATGGGTGTTAATCCGGGAGCTCCTTGCGCAACAGAGACAAGACAAGTGAATATGGCTCCGGTTCAGCTCAGACCACAAGGTCATCCCCGACAGGCCAAAAACGTTGACCTCATGCCAAGCGTCGGACGATGTGGAGATCGGGGACATTCACCTCGATTTCAGCCAGATATGCAACTTTCTGCAACAGCCATTTTGCAATACAGTTAAAGAAGATGTCAGTCACATTTCAATACGCTTCAAACAACACCACAGGAGATCGAGGCAGCCGTGGAGAATGTTGCAGTCAGTGTTCCTAAAAGCATCAGTTCCAGATCTGTGGCCAATCCTGGAACGCATCCCAACGAGAGACAAAGTCATTTGTGAATCAGCTGTTACGTGCCTTGAAGCAGAGTAGGTGTTCGGCATCTGCACGACAAATTTCCAACCTCCGACCTGTCACACACAAATGAAACAGAGAAGCTAGCTTACAACGTGAGCTTGACCAAATGCGCTGAAAGTCACGCACAATCCTCTACCGTTAGTATGTTTCGTGCCTTATTACGAATCTGGCACCGTTTAATGGCGTCGGCTGTGGAAGTTGGCACAAAGTTGGCACGCCCAATTATTGGCATCACGCGAGCGGATACGTGAGGAATGACTAACTGTGTGCGTAGATTTGGTAGTGGCTTCTGCAGGAAAAAAAACCCCGCACGGCCGTGACAGCCCATTCTTTTTAAACGCTCTTTCCTCGAGCCACCTTTGATATCTTTTTGAAACACTCACAAAATCTTTTCAGCTAAGAATGCATCAAGAGGAATCTGTTGAGGGAGTGTTTACACTGGCCCAATTCGGAGAGTTGTGGGCGAAGGGAAAAATATTCTGCCAGTGCAAATAGGGCCTTTAACTCTCGCTCCTCGGTTTCAATGAACATAATGAACCAAGCGCATTTTGGGCCGAAGGATTTACCGGGTGTCCCAGAACTCGGTTCCGCACTGCCCTACGCATGTACAGGGTGGCCCTGGTTGAATGCTCAAGACTGGCAAAGTATTGTAATGACAAACCAGAGCTGGACGGCGTTAAGGACGACAAAAAAATACGCATTACATTATAAATGCAGCGGATTCTGACTTCTAGATATGGACGCTGGTCGATAAGTTAATAGGGCAGTAGTTCAAATGCTAAGAAAGCACTTGAATGACCAACAATGTTAAATATGCATTGCATACAAATGTAACACCAAATTTGTATCATAATAAGAAAGAAGTATTTGAAGTAATAGAACGCATTTGTAATAACAACAATGGTTAGTAATTTCATCATTCCTCATACTCAGACAAACCAGGATTTCTTAATATGAAATACAAGTATTTGTACAAAGTATCAATCAATTCTTTTCTACAGTATTCCGCAATTGGTATTGACTCATCGGGCAAAGCAAGTTTGGTTACCATTGATGAAGATGTTTTTAATGCAATTCGCCCTGAGGAAGCTCAATTAGACTCATTTGATCATTTTTTCTTCCGGAATTGTCTTACTCGTGTTAACCCATTTTTTTAAAATGATCTCTTTGACCTCTCGATCACAGTCTCGACAAGACTTCAACACGCGTGGACGACGCCACAAGAGGTCAATTGTCGAGGAACTCAACTCATAAGAAAAGAACAGGTCTAAAGACAAAAAGATCACAAATAAATCAGATTTTGCTTGGTATCGCCTCTTCGCCAGTCATCAACTTATACGCATCTACAGGGTCACCCTGTAGGTTCGTAAGGCAGGGGAGAAGCGACTTTTGGGACGCCCGGTGCAGCACGTGGAGCCAGAGGGAGAGCGACTGAGACTGCTGTGGCCAGAGATTGGTCTTGATGCTTATATTGGCCCGGATTAACCGTCTTCCTCTCGCCAGACAAATGATGCTCCTTAAATCAGCTTGGTATAGGCCTGCGCCAGGCCTCAGGGTCCGCGAATCCATGACATTTTGCGCATGCATTCCCGTGAGGAGCGCAGTGAAATCTCGATTTGACGATATTCGTAGCCAAAGACGGACACGTGGGAGCGGGAAAAGTGGCGTTTAAACGAGACTTCACTGTTCTAAGCAACGCTCCTGTCGCGTGCAGTGCACTCGGCACTGAATTTAGAGCAACCTGCACGTGCGTACAGAGCACGCCGCCAACCCTGACCTCTTTGTCAGAGCTCGTCTATGGCACTGTAGTGGAGCTGCTCTGGTTTTGCCGCCAAACTGATCCATTTTTCTAAGAACATAAAGGAAAGTTTGCTGACAGTTGTCGAGTAAATAACAAGGGCCTCGCCCCAAAATGTCGTCCGCATATGCAATCTTAAAGAATAGAACTGTACTTCTGCGGGAGAGGTTTATCCTGGTTTATTCCCTTTATTACTGACTCTGATTCGCGAAACATAAGAGTATTCGCTAAATCACTCGAAGGTAAACATTGGATCTCAGAGCCAGGAATAATAGATACCTCAAAGGTAAACTGCAGCAAAAAACATTGACCTCCAAGTTAAGTGCACTGAAGACCAAATTGTTCGTTCCATTGGGAATGCGATCATTAGCTACGGGGAAGGGACAGAAATCTTTTAGATTCCTCAGTCAAGCTCGCTGTGTCAACACGGTTTGCAAGGACAAACAAACAAACAAGCACTGAAGAGCAACTTTTCTCGAGGCTGTGGAATGTTCACGCTGGATGATTCAAGCTGAAGATCTCACAAGGGATCCAAAGCCTAGGACTTCTCCAGAAGAAGCATAATCCAAAAATGAGGCTGGCCCGTTTTTTAATGAACTGGCAATGCAAAAATTCTTTCTTTTTATGCACTTTTTCAACCGTTTCAATCTGAATGGTGCAATCTACATGTCGCAACATGGTTGCAACCTACATGGCAACTCCTTCAATTCTGTGAATTTCATGAGGCCGCTTTTAATTATCAACATTCCATGCCTTCGATTCTTCCTTCTTAGCAAATAAGCCTGCAAAGAAAGTAATTTTAAGCGTTCAGATATGCTGGGATAAAGTTGCCTTTTTGTTTCACCTTCCTACTGCTCGTATGAATGCACAGAAACGGAGTGACACGAGGTGACGCATAGAATGCAAAGCAAGGTCAGTGACGTACAGGGTGTGTCAGTTACGGTAAAAATTCCATGAGACAACAGATTCAATGCATTACAGGCTGGCACAGACTTTGAGATAGAAGAGGATTGCTGAAATCCAGGCAGTACAAGAAAAGTTACAGGGTGGGTTCGAAAATGGCAATCCCTCGAGGACACCCAAGTGTTCATATCTGGACATTTATGTCTGACTAGCTGAACCTGCACCCGGCTTTGCTCGGGAGAATTCTATAAGTTCTCCTCGTCCACCATGTACTTCATGCGTCCATGCGCCTGGACCTCACTATGCACTATTTTTGTTATTACTTTTGGAACTGGCTGATCTGGTGACTCTCCTGCTCTCCCCAGCTCATGGCAGTGATGGCAGCTGGCGCCAGTTGACAGGTCAAGTCCCAGTTGGGCTTGCCAGGTTT
>JAAUXU010006037.1_pt1 | contig 30971 bp, 35 predicted proteins | sample 7278151 | NCBI WGS metagenome assembly JAAUXU01 (sample SAMN14350113, study PRJNA611818) | marine sediment metagenome | isolation source: surface marine sediment (1.8m) | place: French Polynesia: Moorea | collected 2018-08 | reverse complement strand
TGGGCAGCCTTGACATTGACCCTGTGTACTCAACATTGTGTCCCAGGATCCAGGATTCCACATCAAAATTCCACCTTGACACGTTTCAGTACAGCATAGAAGGTGCTGTCGTGCTCGACACAATTATTTACGGCCAGGACGGTATAGTGGTACCATCACTACTGATCCAGTACAAGCCAAATAAACGTATTGATTCTCTTACCCCGTTGGTAACTCCCCTGCGACTTCCACGTCGAACTTCTCTTCAAAGTCCAAAAAGTGGGAAAACGTAGTCCCCAAAGCGACCACGATCAGTTGGATGGGGACGGGGAAACTGCAGTACTTGGCCAACTTGGGCTTGAGGAATTCGTTATTCAAGACGAGTATGATGACACTGACGAGGGAGATGACGAAGGCCGCCCAGTTGATCTCGTCAATTCTTTGAATCAATTCCTCTAGGACCTGGAGGAGAAGATTAACCCTGATCAGACCTTGTCACGTCGGACTCCCTAATACGCGGCACACTCACATAATATATCTTGAGTGTTCCGCTGTGAGACCCCAGGTCGATCCCGAAGATGCCCTTGAGCTGGGAGATCAGGACGTGGATAGCGGACGCAGTCGTGTACCCACTGACCTACTCATCGTCGCATGCAAGTATGAGTGTCTCAGTGACGCTGTCACTCTGTTCACGGCTCATCTGATACTCACAAGCACTTCTGACAGGATCCAACTGAGCTTTCCAAGGCCCAGGAGGGAGAATCCGGTCTGCCAGATACCAACCAGCAAGGCTGTGGCAGTCATGATATCATACTTTTGCTGGGAGATCTCATCCGGAGAACGTGTGGGAGATGCTGTTGCCGACGACGACGAGCCCGTATCAACCAGGACGTTGCTGGTGATCACGGCGCCCACCAAGATAGAAGTCAAGGGATTAGTGCCTAATATCAGATATCACAGGATGAGGCTTTGTGACATTGAAAAAGCATCGTACATTTTCTCCCAGCATCATCCGATACTCGATGCGATATTCGATAGTATCGCCATCCAAGAGTATCGCCCGGGGGGCAACACTACACACTAAGGTACAACAAATAAATTCATTGCAAACTAATTGCGCTTCGACATTTAAGCCGGCTTCTACGTTTCATACAAATGAACTGCTTTTAAACACAGTGGGCCCTGGAAATACTGTGTTTAAAAGTTGACAGTTGCTTATACCGGCAGGTATGTACGTATGGTGAGCAACTGAGTAGGTAGAGGAATGCCTAGTAGCTTCAGAAGTATAGTTTAATGAGCACCGCCGATACCGTTGTCAGGCGATCCTTGAAAAAGTGTCAAAGCTATAACCGATATTTGAGTATCTCATACATAAAGTCCAAACCCTCACTTTTCCATATATGTAGGCACAGGGTGGGAACTAATGGGCGATCCAGCATCTTAAAGAGCAGTTTCATCCAACATAGAAGGTATGCTGATGCCAAATTTAAAGTCCGGGGGGGGAGGTTTGACATTAACCCCGTTATTGTTGTCAAACAGATTGTTGCATTGGTTTGATGCGTTCCCGGAGAGTCGGGGTTCCACGGTGCACTGCTTCGGGGGAGTCAAAGTTTCTATATGCCCCTTCTTAGGATGATCTTATTTCATGCCAAAAAAATCATGCAATGGTGAAAGATTGGTCAAAATTGCCTCTGACCGGAAAAGTATAAAAGCATAGTTGTTCACAGCGCTCCCTAAAAAGCAGATCAGGCCGGCTCTTGACCTTGAAGGTCATTTGAGGAGTGACATTGAGTTTGAAGATTTTGTGTTAGTGAAAAACTGTTGACCTCAATGGTCTGACCTCATCTGCTTCGCCATTGTTTGGAAGTGCATTTCTTCCAAGAAACTTTTCAATATGCAGTTTTCTTCTGCCTGACTTGGCATCTGACATACCAGGAGGTTGTAGAGAGCAATGTTTAGTATTAGCAAAAAAGATCAGCTCAGCCAGAGACACTTTTATAATGTAGCATTTTTGGAGTTTGCTATGTACTGTCTATACATGAGTAGTAAAACTTCAAATTAAGAGTGCAGAAAATAAACTGGTTTTTTTTCAAAAAATGAGACTTGTACCAGCCACATCAGTGTCTAGTGCCTATTTTCCACCATGAAAGTCCTAGTCTAGAACTAGCCTACTGTATAAGGTCAATTTCATCTTTTTTGACCTCCACGTGTGACCTCAAGTAATCTCCAAGGTCATGCTTGACCTCTCCCGCAAGCTTTCCTGGGTAAAAGCAGCAGTGTACCAGATTAGGTCCTGACCAAACCAATGAACCCTCTCAGTGTGGCTGGAGTTGACCTGACTAACCCATGCTTCTCCTATGGCCAGTTGTTCATGTAGTCCGCCTTGATCTGACTTGGACCCCAAAGCAAACCTCCATATCAGTACTCCCAGGGCTGCAAGAAAATGAGAATGAAGAGGCACTGTGACAGTCCTTTTACCCCTAAGATTACGAAATAAGTAGAGTTAGGGTTCTCTAGGGTGATCATAACAAAAGGATATGAACTCCCCTCCCCCCCCCCCCTTAAAGATGTACCATGGAACTTCGATTCTCCACTTTTTAGCAAAGCCTGCGCTGTTGTCTGGCCACTTACGTCTGGACATTGATAAAGCGTGCAGTGTGAACAATAAAGGACACAACAGCAGTTGCTTCTTTTTGTTCGCTGCTACGCTGGCAGTGGCTGGCTAATATTATATCACCTCAAGACGATTCATTTGAAGCTGGCGAATGAAGCAATGATGTGGTCAATTTTTAAGAGATTGAGCTGAACAACGCTAACTTTGCTCAGGACGCAGAATCAGCTTTGACAACACCATGTCCGAGTTCGTGATCTCAGTCATGGACTTCAGTCATGAGATTCATTGCCATGAAATGTTCAATTTCATCGGGAGGTTTGCGAACAAAAGTAACTGTTTGCGACTCCACGTCTTTCAGGCAATGACGACTCTTTTTGGAGCAAAAGGGATTCTGCACAACGTTGCCAATATTAAATCCTTACGGAGTCTCTGGTCTGAGTTTCATTTCGTCAATGATCTGAGGGGACTCCAGGTCATGCTGGACGAGGTCCACTCGCGTCCTCTCTGACCCAACTGACTCAGGCCTACTAGGCTAGTTCGAAAATTTCAACTTCGGATTTTCATGGTGGAAAATGGGCACTAGACACTGATGTAGCTGGTACAAGTCTCATTTTTTGAAAAAAAAATCAGTTTACTTTCTGCACTTTTAATTTGAAGTTTTACTTCTTATGTATAGATAGTACATAGCAAACTCCAAAAATGCTACATTATAAAAGTGTCTCTGGTTGAGCTGATTTTTTTTTTTGCTAATACTAGACATTGCCCACTGCGACCTCCTAGTATGTCAGATCAATCAGAGACACTTTGATAACATAGCATTTTTAGAGTTACAAATTCAGCCAACTCTATGTACTGCGCTACTGTAGTAAACTTCAAGTTAAAAGTGCAGATAGTAAATGACCTTTCAGGAAAAAACTTTTTTTTAGTAACATCCTCTTAATTTGACCCTATGCTAAACACCCAGGATATAAAGATATGAATTTGCAGAAGAAGTACCTTTTCGAACTTGCCTAATGCTTACCCATGGAAACATGCCGAGAAGGCCCAAGCAGAGTATATATGATAACTGGAAACACTGCTGTGTAAAGTCCGTAAATGGGATCCACCTCGGCCAGACTTGCGTAGGCCATGCCTTCATAGAGAGAAAAACTAAGATTAAACTGTGACTCAGATCCAAGTAGTAGTTTGTACCTTGTGGTATGTGCATGATGGCGATGGTGAAGCCGGTGATGACGTCAGCGGAGACGTCCTTCCTGATGTCATAGTTGAAGAGCCAGTCGGTGATCGGCAAGTATCTGTTGAAGAACTTCTTCCAGGACTTGGGCCTGGCCGGAGGACGGTAGCGGACAAACTTCTCCTTCAGAGTCTCTGTCCGTATGTGAGTCCGACCGAAACATGTGAATTCAGTTGCGATTTTCACATGCAAATCTTACCCTTGCTCTTGGGGACCTTTCCCATGACTTGATGTGCGGTCTCCAGGTCGAAGGCCTCTCTGTCGATGTGAATGTTGGCGGGGTAGCTGCCGCTGCTGTGGCTGGAGTTCTCCATCTTCCCGGACAAGATCTGGACAGAAATTGATCTCTTTGCAAGGTCTGTGCGACTGACGATTTTAACGAATGGCTGCGATGCCTTAAGAGGGCCTTTTTCCCTATCTCCTCGTCTAGATACGCACTTCAACGCGTGCGCGCACGCGCGCACCGGAGAGAGTACAAGAGAGAGGCTTTCTAGAGAACATAAGTGATGTAGATGTGCACACTTCGCAGAAGCTGAGATAGTGCTCATTTCTCTAGCGCTGCTGCCCATTTCTCCCGCCCATTAACGTATGTGCAGAGAGCAGTAAAGATTTTCTAGTGCTTAGTGCGCATCATACATTACTGCGTGTGCGCTTGATATCAGGGAAATTAGCAAGACGGAAAATTTGCTTATGCCACAGTCCCACCCTTGATAAAGCTGTCACCGATGCTAAGTCACGTTATGGGGGACAAATTCCGGAAATCAAGTTGGATGCTGACCTGGAATCCTGGCCAAATTGGGATTTGGAACGTGTTCAAGATCCCGATCACGTGTTTTGAAGCGAAGGATCAAGACTTGACAATGTCGCGCGGAATCTCAAAGGAGTCAGCGTTGCCAACAGACCCGGAGTGGTGAACGGTTCAATGCACAAACCTCCCAATGAAATGGAACATTTCATGGCTCTAAATCGCGTGATTGAAATCCGTGACTGAGATCAGGAATCTGAACTCTCTCCTTGGTTCATCCACACTGTGATGAAAATTCCTATTCCAAGAGAAAACAATCACTTAGTCTGCCTTCGCCCAAGATGCTGACTGTGGCCGAGGCCTCCCCAACTTCCACCTGACCTTCGCCCTCACCTCGGCGTGCATCATCAAGTCCCTGAGCCTGTTTTTCTAGCAAATCCAGGGGATGTTCCTTTTTTCATCTACAGCAACGCAGGCTTTAAATCCTCGAGTCCAGTCTCTCCTGCGCATTTGCCTAGTCCACATGTGCTTCGTAATCTTTCATTATCCCCTTCTACGAAACTGTTTGTTGTTTATATCGGCGATTTCACACATGAAAACGGTCAGACTTCGCATGAAGCCAACGTTTTTTACCTAGTCTTTATGTGCAATAGCTCTTTTATGCTACGGTCACACCACACAGAGAAAAAAAACAACCTTCTGCAAGCTCTACTTGCGTCAAATGTTTAGTATCATATTCACAGAATTGCCACGACGCAAAACATCAGGCAATAGTTTGATTTTCCGTACTAGTGTTCAATTTTGACAACAATGACCTTACCTTGGTCCTGATGGCTAAAGCTTAAAGCACTAAAGTTGCTTCCACGTTAGATCATCACCCCTTTGTACAGTGCGGTCCACTTGGTAATGCTGGCACTGACCTTGTCGGCTATCCCTGATACAGGGTAAAAAAGAAGTCTTCGCGTTCAACAGTCAGTTCACAAGTGGAAGGTTTCATCGTAAAATCTGATAAAAATTCGGCATTTTGACACGATCCTGATCCATGGACTTGACACTGAGCATTGTCAGGGTTTCCAAAAGGCACTGAATAGTCGTTTGCCATTATCTTTGCAGAATTGTCCCATGTCAGTGCTTCGCCTCACGTGATCAGAGTTGCCAAGTTTCGAGGAAAACTTGAAGGCAACGCTTCTAGATCTGGATCACCGTGTACCCAGACAGCTCAAAGACGGACAGCATCGAGAAGGAAAATGACATCACACTTTTTGGTCTTGGCAACTGAACGTGATCAAACTTACCTGATCTTTTTTCCCCTTTTCTGGAATTGCTCTACCAATATTGACTAAATCCTCTCGCCGACGTCGTCGCCGCCCGCGCGTTGTCGCTCGTCTGCGTCATCTCCTTGTGGGATTTCCCCACGATGCGCTTGTTTGTCGACCCGTGCAGGTCGTACCTGCGGATGCACCTCGCACACGCGCCCCACGTCCAACACGGACTGGCAAATAAGACATTTTGCGGCGATCGCGCAACAGGTTCGTCGGGGGATTCCTTTTTTTAATAGAAAAAGAAGAAGAAGGATAGAAAAAAGAGCGCACGCGTTAAGGCACACATGAGCAGTTCGACTCCACAGTTGAGGGGACCCCCTACAAGGTGGCTGAAGCAGAATGGCCGTTGCGCGGAAGGAGCGTGCAAATGTTCTTAGTCCACCCTGTACCTACGTATATGAGTGTGACTGCGTTCAGTGGGCTATTACAGTGTGCTTCAAAGAAAAATGCGGCGAGGAAGAACGGATCTTGCGTCCTGGCGGATACAGGGAAACCTCTGTATGACAAGGATTTGACTCTTGCGTGGAGGTTACTCTCCCAGGGAAAGTTCTTGTCGTAGTATAAGCAGTAAGTGCGGAGGAGTCTCAATGCATGTGCAGATGCGGGTCAGCTTTGGGCCGGAGGATTTGCTTCTTACAGGGATATCATTACTGTTATTGCTGTTATACAATACGTGACACTGGACATATTGTAGGCTATCTATCCTCTGAAAAGATTGCACAATATCCGGCATTGTTTCTCTCACACGTCCATGCCATACCTGCGCAACAGACTTGGTATGTATACATAAATCACCTAAGCTTTGCGTGTGTCATCGTGCAACGAATCTCTTTAGCTCTAACTGTTTTTCGCCAAAAAGTGCAAAAAAAGGACGCAGAACTAAAAGAGGGCAAGAATGACTTTGATGCTGCGTGGACGCAGATGCCACCTCCTGCGTGCACGCGTGCGTGGCCATCAAAGCGCGGAAAAAAAATATGGCAAAATTGCAGGCAGATCGGTCGTGTGAGTCATCGGGAGGACGAGTGACGGCAGTGGCGTCTTCGTCGTCCACCTTCTTGACGGCTCACACGTCTGACACGTTGCTCTTTTTCCTGGTCGCCGCTGGGGATGACGGGATCAAATGAGAATTGCTCGCCCTTTTCTGGACGACAATTATTTCAGTAGTTGCTCCAAAAAGCCACCGCAATCACCACTACTACACCTGACTGTTAAATATAAATATATAGTTTTAGACGTCGTGTATGCAACAATATGCTCACATTGAGGCGCCATCAGGCAATGACTCATGTAAAGATAAAAGCAAAGCAGCACCAGGAAGGAGAAGGCGCAAAGAGCGTAATGGTTCAAGTGACCGTTGCTCTAATCGTCATCTGCGTGACGCATTTTGTGCGTACGGTGGTAATTTTTCCATTACGACCACTTTGTCGCATCGTTCTTCACAGATCTTCCTAGTTGTGATGGCGCAAAGTGCCCCCTTGGCCTCATACGTGCGCACAAGTGAGGGAAAAAGGGGGCCATTGAGGGGGGGGGGGGGACAGTGGACTCTCTTCAAGGGGTGTGCGTGACGAGACGTGCACTGTACTATTTGCAGCAAATATCAATGAGGAAGAAAGCCAGAGACTTTTCATTCTCGCGTCTGACGTTCAAGGATACTTTCCGACTGCGTCAACACCAAGAAGAAGATGAACGTGCTGTTGGCGGCCAACGTCTGGGTTCTCCTCCTGAGTTCCTCAGGACAAGCGTCGCCGACGGCGGACAGGGCCAGTGGGGACGAGCCCTGCACGGTTGAGGAAGATCCGGTGCTGTATCAGGTTTGCATAGGGATTGGCGGAGTAATTTGCTCGTCTTCTCCATGCGTCTGTCTCTGAAATAGGGCGACTGCTACCACTGCCCGTACAACGAAGACTTGTTGTGCCACCGCCCACTGCCCTCCGTGTTCTACTTTAACGCCAGGATCTACACGGTCGACCCCGGCGACGACAAATGGGACAGGTAGGGTGTATACTTCAGACAGGTCCCCGACGTTTTCGCTCTTCTTCCAGCCAACCTGCCGACTCCATGGTGGTTAAGGCCGGAGTCATCGCCTATGTGGGTCCCGAGTCCGGGGCCTCCGGGTTTCTCGAGTTCGGCAAGACCAAGTTGGTGGATCTGGGCGGTCGGGCAGTTCTGCCCGGGTTCCACGACGTCCACATGCACCCGCTGGAGGTGGGCAGCAAGGTCGGCAAAACCTGCCTGGTGCCCAACAACACTGCACCCACCGACCCGGCCTTTACTAAGCCTTTCCTCATCGATAACTGTGCACTCGGACAGGTTGGCATGGGCAACTCTGGCTGGGTGTTGGGTGAGGCAAAATGAAAAATTTCATGTGAAATGGATGCAAATTTCTTCAACATTTCCAGGCCACGGCCACTCGATCCACACACTTCTGGAGTACCAAGACCAGACTGGAGAAAGTCCCAAAAATCTCCTGGATCGTTACATCCTGGATGAAAATAACCAGATGGGAACACTGGGAGCCATCATCATGGAGGAGACATCACACTCGGTGTGGGCGAACTCAAAGGTTAGCAACATACACACAAAGAACAAACAGAAGTGCAGGATGACTCATCAAAATGACTGCCATGTGTCCCGAAAGGGTTTTATGCACACAGAGAAAAAGACCAATCTCTATCAGGTCTACGAAAACCGATACAGTAGTCTCCTGTTGTAGTCATCTCCACGGGACCCAAGGTTTCGATGAATGTCGCTGATATATTCTTATAAGGAGGCAAATTTTTTGCCTTTAAATTGACTACTTTTATCTAAAAAAAAAGTCATCTGAGGAAAAAGATAAATACTTCTAAAGTGTTAGCTTTCACATAAATGGCTTTATTCTCTAAAAGTATGACAATTGTGGACAATGCATGCATACAGCTTCGTATAAAATGACTCCACTGCAAAATTAAAGCCTTCTTGGCTTTTGTGTGTCTGCCACATTTTGGTTTCATCCCCAGAGGAATTGCTTTAGCTGCTGGGGGCACATCAAGATAGCCCAGAAGAACAGTGAGGCCGTATGTGTGTTTACGCAAGTTTTTTTAGATGGTCTTGGCAGGTGCCTGCTGCAGATGCAAATGTGTTGGGACTGTGGTTGCTGATTTTCCATACTGACATCATGCACTGCTCATAAACAGAAAATTATCTGCCATTCCCCTTGGCAAGAAGTGACCTGCACTTCTTGACAATTGTTTTAAGGGACCCACACAAAGTGCAGCCAGATGACTCGATGAAATACACCTCACTGAGTTTCAGGAAGGATGGGTTGGACTGACCCTTCTTGTTGCCAGTTGAAGGTAAAGAAATGACCTCTTTAGATGGAATTGATTTTTAAAGAAGAAATGGAGATAATTTAGGTGTTTCCAATATTTCTAAGATGCTTCTAGTTTTTTGAAGGAAAGAAGTCACTTTGATGATGGTGTAACTGTTTTCAAGATACTTGTAATTGGAGGATGATTTACATAAGAGATTAAAATTCATTAAATCACGGCCTTCTTATAACTGGTACAAGTAAGTCCATTGGCATGCATTTTTCTTGTGAGGACAACAGCGTGAATCCTGCCATTTATACTTTGAAACAAGTGCTAGAGACTTCAGAAGAGATTGAGTCCCATCCTCTTCATGGTTTTCGTCTTGGTCTCGACAAGGCCATTGCTGGCCCTTTGTTCCTCCATTGGAGGATTATCCGGATACGCTTGACTGTGTTCAGGTCACGGGAATCACCAGGTCAATCCTCATTCTTCCACCCATGAGCAACACATTCAAAATTTCTTGACCTTGGGACAGGTACTTTTGACAAAAAATTTGTCAATTATCATAAAGTATTTGCTTGACTCGTTTAGATTGGATGAAGTTTTTATGGAGGCTCAAATAAGTAGGACATTTTTAGTGATATATACAAGGTTTGTCGTTACCTATAAGTATTGAAGTCTCTGGTTGATTTAATATAAATACATAGGTCAACAGAATATGCGGCTTTATTGCTTTGCTCACGAATGGAGGGTTGTGTTCTGAGGACTTGAAAGCAGAATCACCCATTTGTCAAAAAGGCGCATGTAGAGCAAGTGTTCAGTCAACTAGAAGCAGCTGATCTTCCATTCGAATGAAGTTTGGCAGAAAAAGATCATTGGAGATTGAATCTCCTTCTTCACGCACCAAAATACTGTCAAATGCATCGTTATTTCATTTATCTCAACATACTATTGTTCCTTGAGTTTCCGATATCACGTGAGCGGGGCACTCGAATAAACGAGGTTTTTTGCTCCCCTTTTGTCATGCCAGTTGCACTGTATTTGGCCTGGACTGGCCTTTAATGTTTGCTACAAAAGAAAGGTCAGTCGAACAAGAGATATGTGCGATATTTGCTGAACTGACATCTGATATCCACGCTGCTGACAATATTGATCAAATGTTGCCACGCGTGGAGGTGCTTTTTCTGTATACTTACCAAAAGAAAACAGACACATTATTTTCTTCTATGAGTAGAGCTATGCTAGGTAAGAGTTTTCGGTATTGGCAGGGTATTCGTAGGGAGACAAAATATTTCTGTTGTCAGGCCCTGGAAATGGCCGGGATCAAGGAGGACGAGCCGAACGACCTCCACAGCGGGGCGGTGTACATGCGCAACCCCTACGACGGCAACAAGGTGAACGGGATCCTACTGGAGAACGCGGGAAATATGATCTTCGAGAAGGCTTTCGACCCGAAGAAAAGTCCCGACTTGCCCAACTGTGCCTACGAAGGACTGATGGTAGCACTTTGATGACTGATTTCGAGCCCTGACATGCTATGAATTTCGTTCCAAAGGATGGACTTGCTGCCGTGGCCGAGAACGGCCTGACGTCGATCGTGGACGCCCGCAACTACCGCAAAAGGCTGAACCAGGATGCATGGAAGAAGGCCAACGACGAGGGCAAACTAACTGCCAAGGTCGCCATTCAGTCATTGTTTCCTAAGATGAAGTCATCCGCGTTTCTTTTCAGGTGATTCTGGCTGATTGGGCTTATCCGGGAGACGACGACACCACTCAGATCAATGAGCTAAAGGGCGTCTACTCCAACGACCCCAATAGCAGGCTCAGGAGGAGCATGGTCAAGGTTTGCGTGCAGCGTGACGAGGGCATTTTTCGTGCTTTCTTCTCACCAACGCTTTTCTCTTTCGTCGCGTAGGTGTACATGGACGGCCTGCTGAACACCAGGTCTGCGGTGGTGAAGGGAGGGTACCTGAAGAAAGAGCCTGACTTGGGCATCGGGAATCACGGACTCCACTACTTCACGAAAGACAGACTGGCTAAGTAAGCAAGTACAGGGTCGTCGTGCAAAGCGTTTGCATCCGCATTGGCGGGAAATTTAAATTGACTACACATGCAATCATCTTTTACGTATGCAGTTAATTCAAATTTCCCGCCAATGCAGATGAAAGCGCTTTGCACGACGACCCTGTAGGTGCACTGCGCACTGCTGCTCCAGAGCTAACTGTTGTTGTTGCTGCACACAGATACGTCCGTGAACTCCAGAACTTGGACGGATCCTCCGGGTTCGACTTCTTGATCCATTCGATCGGCGACCAGGCGACGAAGGAGGCCTTGGACGCCATCGAGGCCTCGCCAACGTCGCAGACAAACAAGTGCGTAAGCATGGAGATGTGCACAGCCTTACCTAATCAAGCTATGTCAACCTGTGCAGACCGAGGCATCGCATCACTCACGCCGAGCTGGTGGACACGAGTGACAGATCCAGGTTTGAGTCTCTGGGAGTCATCGCAGATTTCCAGGTAAGTTGTGCAGAGCCTTGAGCGTTGGCAACGTCGCAGTCGACTTCTCTTCTGCGAACCGTGTTTTGCCGTCGCCCAGGTCAAGTCAGAGAGCGCCATCTCTTACCGAGGAAGCATTTGGAGAGGGCTTGAAAAAGTAGGCTTAACACGTCCAACTGCAGTAGGTCCATTCATTGGACTTTCCAGAGCTCTTTGAAATATTTTCTTCTCCTCTCAAGGAAAAGCAAACTATTTCATTCATGGCCGAAAATGTCGACAGAGGGTATTTGTTACCCTCTCCATGCAGACTTCATGCCAGGTGTGAATAACTTTAAAAAGTTTATGTTTAGGGCAATTCCCTCGACTATATTAGACCGACACTACAACTTTCTGTTACTGCCATTCTTGATATATCGAACAAAGACGTACCAATACTGGGGAGATCACAAATGTTCCAAATGCACGTGTGCTCTACACATGCCACGAAGGAAGAGATTTACCATGATCTGGCTGTCATCCCGGATGATCCAGAAGTCTCTGTCTGAGTAAGCTTCCTCCCTCCACTATGGCAGTGGTCAAGACTACCAAGGACTTCCACATGCGACTTTTCCTTGGAAAAGAGGAGATTCTGCCTAGAGTGCTATGGAAGGAGTGAAAGAGTCCTCTCCAAAGAAGTCTCCAAGTACACTGAATACTTTGCTCGCAGTCAGAGAATGCTGCTGCTCAAGAATCCCCAAGTAAGGTCTTGGCGCTCATCAGAAGGATGTTTCCGTCCTTCAGAGGACTGAGCACCGTCCAAGCAGCTTGAACACGGTGAACAACTGTCAGTCTCGTTCAATGCTGTCCAAGATTAGATTATGCATTCGAAATTTCCCCTAAATTTTCTGCCACTCAACTCCCCTTCCAGGACAAGCAGTTGGTAGAACATCGACATTTTTGACCTCTCAGACGCTGATGAAAGCAATGTTTCCCTGGATCTCCTTGTACGTTCATTAAACCTTGTACGTTCTATACGTACTACAGATTGATCATTTTATGGCACTCGAAATGATGTCAACCTTAATAATACGTAGATATTATAATGATGACGTGATGCTTTTAACTCAACTGAAGCAATCATGGATCATTCGGCACAAGCGGTGTCATTGAGGGGGACGGGACAGCGAAATTAAAGTGACAACAGAGAGTATTTGTTAGTGGTGGGTCGAGTCACTAAAAAACGAGTCCTGAATCTGAATCGAATAGTGAGTATTACAAATTTGAAGACCTTTTTTGAGTCATGAGTCTGATTTACACCCAGGTCAAGGCGAGTCCCACTCTAATTTGTATTGAAACATGACGACATGAGGATTAAGTTGTTATCGGACCTGGACTTTGGCACTTTAGGAGACGCCAAAACAGCCCGAAGTTAATGTTGCCTCCCTATCGTTGCCTTCAAGTTGCGCGGCCTCTGCATGACTGCACGCTTCGAATCCGTGATATCTAAGTGTGTGTTGAACCCTTCAAAGTTGCGACCCCCAGTCTTGAACCAACGTAGCAAGGATTCGAATCGGGTTTTTTTTCGAATGGCCACTTGAATCCGGGTCGAATGGATGCCATCTACAGGGTGCGGACTTCAAATTGAGACGATTCTGCAACGGCAGTAACTGCACCAAGACCATGTTCAGTTCGATTGTCACGAGACCAGGTGACTTGTCAGCTTGACATCTAGATGGCGCATGAGTCAAACAGTCAAGAAAGTGCTGCATTTCAGCATAATTAAGAAATTTAACCCATACCTGGCTCCCTCACACACACTGCATTGCCTCTTTTTTCCAGCATGCTCAAAGTCACCTTGAAATTATGGCAAATGTCCTTTTTCCAAGATCAAGTCAAAGCAATTCAACCAATCAATTTGCTTCATGAGATTGAAAACTGAAGTGAAAAGATTTTCCCCCATTTCTGGGACAAGACAATGTGGCCTTCCTCCAGCCCAGACCTGAACCCCCTGGACTATGGAGTTTGGGGTGTTTTGGAGGCCAGGGCATGTGATACCTCTCACCGGAGTGTGGAGGCACTGAAGAAGTCAGTCAACCTGGAGTGGTCCAACGTGTCAGAGAAGTTCATCATTTCAACATGCTCAAACTTCAGGTCCAGGTTGGAGAAGGTGGTTGCTGCTGGGGGAGGCCATATAGAGGATTAGAAGTGTTTGGCCTTAGTCTTCTTAGCTATATCAATAAATTTTGTTAAATCAAGTCTAGTTGGTCGTACTTGATGGTTTTCTGCAAGTTGCGCAGTTGTCTCAACTTGAAGTCCGCACCCTGTAGTCTTAGATTATGCGTTCCTATTGTAACGTTGTCTTACATTTCCTCATTCCCTGAGCAAACTCATGGACCAAGACTTCAGCACACAACAAATTGTTCTCATCACTGAGAGTTTTATTCGAAGAATCAATGTCTTGCATCAAGTTCTCCACTCTATTGTTGTTTATCTCTTTGGAAAAAAGAAGACACGTCTCTTGACAATTTTCTCCACCTTTACGTTGTCCCTTCAGCTTTTTGGTGCCTTAAAACTCATCCGCGTTTCTCCATTCGTTATAATCATCAATGAGTGCAATGAACACTTAGAGGGTGAAGCGAAAGTAGCTTGAGATTAGTGGAGGTTGATTTCTTTAATGTTTGAAATTCCAATAAATATGAATGCTTCCTTTCCCACCAGTTGAAAACCTCAATTATCGGTCAATGACCGTCAGAGACTTCTAACTGCTTGCCTCACCATTACACAATTACATTACGCAAGGCTAAGTGTACTTTTTTTTCGAAAGGGAGAAAGGTTCGTAAGAGAAAGGTAAGTAGCAAACTGACACGGGAGCCGAAGGTGCCGGAGAAGTTGATGTCGCCACCTGTGGTGATGTAAGTGCAAAAAAGAATCACAAACAGTTTTTTTGTCCTGTTTTGGCACTGAAAAAGCTGAATATCAGCTGAATTCTGCACTACAGAGATGGGGGGTCTGGCTTGCATAGTCCAACACGGCGACTTCCGTGCCGCCAGTTTCCTATCTACCGTTCTTTAACATATCACTGTCTGAGACGTCTTTTTGGGGGGGTTCTTCTCATCCAGATTGGCTCAGTTTTGGATACCAAATTATTTAGTACTTTCGTGTTCCAAATTCCAGCTTGGGCGCGAAAAACCTGACTTGCTGTCGCAGGTGAACCCTAAGAGAATAAAGTCACTTCATAGAGGCGCTCGGTGCATAGGGATGAAACACGTAGCAGCCACGTGCAACGTGTCAGACGTGGTCACGGCCGCGCAGCAAAATACAGAGGGTGTACTTGTCAAGAGACAACAGGATCGATAAGACCTTTATCAGTTCTGATGATTGTATGTACGAAAGGTACGTTTATAATTCACGATGGCGATCCTGTGCCCCGTGTAGAGGGCATGGATGCCTGCTTCGAGTCGACGGGCAACACACACGGCCCCTCCTTCAAGTAGTCCTAGAAGCACACCTTGAACTAGGGTCTGCGCGAGGAGTTCGAAGCTCTTCATGGTCCACTTCATCGAGGATCTTTTCGCTGAGACGCTGAAATGAAGTTCGGACTTTGAAATCTTAAGCACGAATGTGGTAGTTTTTAATGATGACTTCTATCTTCGAACATGTTCGAAAATGGCTCGAGTTCGCAGCTTTTGTGAGTGTCTTTACACTTTCTCCTTCGCTCATTCTGGCTCTAAAAGCAACACTAAAATAAGATAAACATGAAAATTCAGCATTGGTAGCGACAGCGATCCGACCGCTGGACACGAGGGCTGGGAGATCATCCAAGATCTAGAGGTCAATGTTAGCTTTGGTTCCGAGTTGAATGACGGCTCATAGGCGAGGTTGTAGCCAATGTATAATTCTTCGCTTAGGTTCAGGGATGTCCTCTGATTGGTGGTCGAGGATTGCCTTCTCCAGCTCATCAATAAGTTTGTGAAAAAGCGATTCGTCAATATATGTTCTCTCCTTGGTACGTACATGTACGCAGAGGAGGTGCAGAAGCAGTTTCCTGTTTTTGACCACTGACGCATAGGTCTTCGGTGCTTCTGGGACCTTGGTGGCCTCTGCAGAGCTGAGCATGCCAGTCACAAGGTAGTCCTCAGGTTCTCCTGCAAGGACCAGTTTGTGGTCATCAGCCTATTGTCCAGGCACTTACCTGCAGATTCCTGTGGCATTGACGCCTGTCTCTTGGGAGGTGAGACTCTCTCTATCTCAGTCTCAGCATCCTGAGTCTGTTTGGGCCCTTTTGGGCTTGCCAGAGGCCCAGGGCGAGCAGGACCCCTGGCCCAGGGCCTGCTGTGCCATCCAACAGTCTGTGTGGGCCACCAGACACCTTGCCTGTATTTTGGTCCACATTTTCCGCTGTTCAGCCTGCCAGACCCGGACCAACCTCGGCCGACACGCCAGCCAATGACCCGGCTGACAGCCCAACGGAGGTTGATGACCTGGCCGAGGCCAATGACCCGGCTGACCCGGCCGACCCGGCCAACCTGGCCGATCTGACAGGGCCTCTGCTGCCCGGGGACAAATCTTACCTTGCTTAAGGCAAGGTAGAATAAAAAATTATTCTTATAGAATAAAAAATTATTATCCCTTGCACGTGCATTCTTGTACGTGCTAATGCAGCTGCACCAGGGTGGCGACCCGAAAGACCCTGTATAAATTACAATATTAACTTTGGGGATTATTAATTTTATGAGAATTATTATGGGGATCAATTATTTGAAAACTGCGTGCACTTCCAATAAGGTACATTTTTGTAAACGGATGTGTGCACAAGTGGAGTCAGTAAATATAATTCAAGTGGCCATTTGCAGATAAATGACAAGAGTAATCTTTTGTATGAGATTTCTTCGTTCTTGCCTGCCCTCTGTCAACACCGTAGCCTTCTCAATGCAGCCCACTCGAACGAACGTCATCAGGCTTATCAGGCACATGAGGTGAAGATCACGGACTATTTGATTACTGATCAGTTATGTGCGTCTATAGTGATGATGAGTGTAATCAAGTAACCAGATCCTGACATGCTGAGTACGTCATTGCAATGGATGATTTTGTCGTATGTCATGCCTGGAGGCCGCGAAACTTGCATTTAAGCATGTGCAATAAATACAGTATTGTTAGAGCAAATGAGACAAAAAAAGGACTGGACGAAAAGGCAGTGAATTGGGGAAGTTTCCTGGGGACTGACAGAAATTGTCGTGTGGAAAACATTCCTTAATCGCTCGTTCATATTGGCAAACATTAGCCAGGTGAAAGTGTCCTAAGAACAGTGCCCAGGAGATATTGAGCACTTTGTTGGAAAAGAGCATGAAAATCAGAATTTTTTTTCACTTTTTCCAAAATGGCATTCGCTTGATCGTCAACATCAACGAGACTGTGGTGCCAATGCGGCTTGCACCAGCACAGGGTGCCAACACAAGAAACTCCAACACAGATGCCAACATGGGCGAGAGCATTGGCTTGGGCAAAAGCAAGAATTGGCAACACAGGGTGGGGCGGGGGACACAGCCTAGCTGTCAGTGGAGACAAGACAACTATCAAAATGCCACAAAAAGAGACCAGCTCATGGAGGAGATCATTTGGGAAGAGGAACGTGATTCATTCACCTACGGTTACATGAATCAGTCAGTCACGAGGTCACCTAGAAAGGCACGTGGGTTGTCTTTGCTCTCACGTCCTCAAGGTGTTCCCACAGCATCAGGGGTGAGGCTGGAGTGCTCGTCACGTGACCTCAAATTGGCTGCTGATTTTCCGTGCTGCAGCAGCTGACATTTTATCCAAACATGAATTAGTGCGGACGATTGGAAGAATTGACAGATAAAAGTCACTTGTGCACTTGACTTTTGCTGCTGTGGGCTGCACCGGGAGGGCACAGTAAAGGGTCACCATGCACACTTTGGCCCTGGACCCGGAGAGGAGGGCCCACGGGGCCCTGAAGGTGAAGGAAATGACTCTTGGAAAGTTGAACCAGAGGAGAAAGAGACAGCAAAAGTCTGCATGTACCAGACAGAACATGAAACAAAACAGTTCTGAGAGGAAACTATAAATGTTTCCTAAGTGTTGCACTTTTCAACATTTTATGCTAAGCGGCTCTGGACAAAATGGATAGCGCTGATTTGCGAGCTTTGCGAATCTCCACCTCATTGCAGTACCTGTGGTTGTCCCACTCGTCAGTCATTGGAGCCTGAGGAGATGTCGCTGCTGCCGCAGAAGGGCGTGTTGTTCCGCTACCTGTGCCTGGGGGTGGGGCTAGCAGGCATGTCCAAGTGGGCAGTGCAGCGATATTACCAGTAAGCAGAACTTCTAACTTGAAACCCTCTTCTGCATGACTTCGTGAGCTCTGACATGTGTCGTACATTCCGCTCAGTTCAGAAGCGCCAGAGGACCGATGGAAGTTGGGCCTGTTGACCGCAGTGGCTGCCGCTGTCGGGTACCTTGGGCACAGGTACATCAGGTGAGCTCAGTGTCAGTCCTCACAGCCCTGCCACCTCGGAAGTGTCGACACTCAAGTATCTTGTCCTGATCCTTGACAACAGCATTCAGCACCGTCAGAGTCCTGTCGATGACAAAGACCCCTTGGACGTGGCAGTCAAGAAATTGGTGGAGGCCAAGGTGGAGCTGCAGCAGACTGTGGATGCCAAGGTGGTTCCCAGTGCAGAGATTTGTTCAACCTCCAAGCATTGATCATCATGCTCATTGCAGGTTGAGGAGCTCCTTGAACAGGCCAAGGAGAAGTACCTCAGTAAGCCCACCAGAGACGCCTTTGAACTGGTGGTCAAAATCTGTGGTAAGCTGGGGATGCCCTAATACAAGTACGTACTTGCCATTGATAACAAGAGCTCATGCACAGAAAGTCTCCGTGAGTTTGGTGACCTCGACAAATCAGTGTTCACCACCCCCATGCCCATCTTGCTGGCTCTGGTGAAGAAGGCTCAAGACAGACGCCACTGTGCTTGGTTGGAGGCATTGCAAGACTCTGCGTCTTCCGACGTCCTTGACGACCTGGAGTTCCACGCTCGCATGGCGCAGCTGGCCTGTTCCGTGTATGGGGCTTCTTGGGCCAAAGATCGGGCAGACCAAGCCCGAGAAATGGGACTTGCAGATGAGAGTCAAATATTGCTGACGAATTTTGCCGACATCGACGAACATCACTGCCCCATGTTCATGCTTCTGGTGGATGAACAGTCCAAGAACATTGTGTTGGCCATCAGGGGCACGTTTTCTGCTGCCGACGTCTTGGCAGACGTCATCTGTGACGAGGAAGCCTTCCTTGATGGTCACGCACATAGAGGGATTGTCCAGGGAGCAGACAGAGTTCTACAAAAAGCAGAGAAAATGATGACTGAGGCGTGCTCTGCCAGACCAGATTTCGGGTAAGGTCATTGAGAGGAGCCTTTTATGTAGAGTACGAACATAACTAATGTGGTCACCTTGACCAGCCTCATCATCACGGGGCACTCACTGGGCGCTGCCACGGCCGAGTTGGTCACACTGCAGTTGCTCCACCAGAAGAAGACTTTGTGCTCGTCCATTCACTGTGTGGCTCTTGCACCACCCCCAGTCTACCGCTCCACCACGCCCTTGCCCCCTGAGACATCTGAGCACATCACCTGCTACATCAATGGCCAGGACTGTGTGCCGAGGATGAGTCTGGGCTCCGTGGCGTGGCTCCTTGCTGCTCTGAGGGCCGTCGATGCTTTGAAGATCAGCCCCGTGGAGCACCTGGAACTCCTCACTGGCATCACTGCCAGTGGAGAAGAGGGGAAGAAGAAAGCCGAGGAGAATCTGGAGCTGCTGGAGGAGACCGTGAAGAGCATTCAGCAGGACAGATTTCCTTTTCTGGAGCACCCGGGTAAAATCAAGTACTTGTGTCCAAGGGCCGCCCAAGAGAAAGCTGGCGAGCAGAAGTACCTGGTCGTAAAGCAGCCATCAACTGTGTTCTCCAAGAAGCTGGCCTTGTCGGAGAGGATGATCTTGGACCATTTGGAGCTGAACTATCGATACGCCTTCAAGCTGGCTATGGGATTAGCTGATGAATAAGTGAGTGTGTCATATCCATCACTCCATGGTGCTATATCAGGTGCCATAACAAAGTCTGAGCTTGCTATGTACAATGAATCCACATCCGGCGTCATGTTGTCGCCATTTTTGTTGGCAAATATATCATTTCTGATGCAATTTCACAGTTGTAAAGTCGCTTTATCGTTGCTTAACTAAATTTTTATGAAACATACCACAAAATTTAAAACATCACCGATTCTCAGACATGCAAAAAAGAACACATCAAAAATATCTTGACAAGGCAAATAGAAAATCCGACTTGCAGGCAGCTTCGAAATCGGTTTCATTGTAGTAAACTTGCTAAAATCACTAAGTGTCCACTAAGATGGCGATACTTTCTCACATCCATTGCATCTGGTCATTCCCAGTCAGCTCCAGTGAAGTCCTACTTGATGGACTCGTAACCTGGCAGAATCTGTAGGGGCCTGAATCTGGGCTAACTTAGCAAAGGTTGTGTGACTCTGGTCCAGAAAGTTGCTATGATCCAGGAAAGAGCAAGGATCCTACGAGGCAGAGAAGGATTGACCACTTCACTACAATATTACATACCATAAAGGAGAAATACCAAATGGAATTATGAACATCACTGAATACTATGCCGGGAAGAGTAATAGTAGCGCTTTGGCATGCAGTTGTTTAATGGACGTTAATAGCGCCTAGAAATACATTGAAATGTTTTGAACATCATTTTGATATCTCATGATCTCTCAGTAATGATATCTCATTACTTTCTATACCATACTATTATACCTTTCTATTCCATTGTATTGCAATACTTTCGTGGGGCATCATGGAGCATTGTGTATTACAAAAAAATGTGAATGACTCTGATTACGAAACAGTGGAGGTTCAATATGGTTAGGTTCTCTGTCAGTGGCCAAAAGTTCCATTGTTTCAACGAGCTCTGATACCATTTTTCAAATTCAAAAAAACAACAATACGTCGGTCAGTTGTGTTTGCCTGTGTTTCTAACCCCCACCACAAGTGCACGGCAACCTGTCCTGGCTACCGACATGTTCGGCACCAGTGGCACCCTCTGGACGATCCAATGACATGTTGCAGGCCAAAAACCTGTGTGTGGCAACACTGCTAGAAAATCTCGGCCACTTTCATTAAGAAGAAGTCACTGAGAAAGGAGAAACAGAGCATCTTGGCGTGGTACATTCTTGGGGTAGCTGCACTTTGAGTGCTCCAGCAGCAGAATGGACTGTCACGAAGTGACTGAAGATACTGCACCTTGTCAAGCACCGTCTGGGGGACCGATTGCACAATATCTTGCATTTATCTAAGAATTTATTCATGTTTTCTATGAGGAGGGGATGGATTGCATTGGTCTCAGATCATCGCCAAAGTTGCATGAATTTATGTGCAACTCACCTGGGTGAAACATGGCTGAATTAGTCTCCCAGTAGCAATGGACACTTGTGGAAGTGTGCCTGGCACTCACCTTGACTAGTGAGCGGACGAGGAAACTTCCATGTCCTGTGCTACGCTGGACATTGTGATGAGCACCTTCATGGGGTGTCTGAGGAGGTGTCGTGAAAAATACAAGATGCCACCAGGTACACGTGCTCCTTGCACTTAAATATTGTTTGTGTGTTGATACTCACTTACAGTGGAAGAATGAGAAAACTAATGCCAGAAATGTTATACTTAGTAAGCCCATCTGGGCCAGGCCTTTTTACGCCCCCTTTAGGATTTTACTGCTCTCGGCCATGTTGATCCTTGGAAATATTGTGCACATTACGACCACACAATTTGTAAGTAAACACGTCTTCTGTGACAGAGTCAAGATGTGTTCTCGTATGAAGTTTTTCTAAACTGACACAAAATAGTAGGAGTGTGAGGAAGAGCTATGCCTCATTGACAGGCCATTTCATGAGCCACATTTTTTGATTATGTGCAGAGATCTGAAGCAAGAATTATTTGTCGAAACAATGTTTGTTTGAGGGGTGGGCAACAATATGAATGAGGTGCGTTGTGTACAAGGAGTAGCCCTGCGGGGCTTTTTCCTACCCCCTAGATGGCAAACATGTAAGAACTTGGCTTAGCAACATTGCTGTTCGTGGCACAGAAGTGTCCATCCCCAGCTTTATCTACCCTCCCTCCCATGGCCTTGGCAATGCGATCCATTCTCGTGAGTCTGACAAGTCCAGCAAGGTCAGAAGGTTGTGTGCTACATTGGAGGCTATGTGCACTATTCAGATGCTCCCTATCGAGTGTGGGGCTCTCACGCATGAGGTGTGTGATTCCTCGCACTGTTCCTAGTTAAGGTAGTTATGCTCCGTCAGTGCCTGTATAACTGTGCTGAGGCGAGCATGATCCAAAGTGTGGATATTGTTATCGACGCTCATTGGGGTGCTAATTCAGAACCTGATGTGGCAGCTTACACCATCTCCTTGTCCATTTGTTATGGAAGAAAGGCCTGAGAAGTCTTGGCATAGCAAGGGGCTCCGTACCCTCCATCCTTGCCCCTGACTTCGCCGAGGTATCTACTTCCTCATTTAGTTCGTAGCCTGAACAGACCTTGACCCAGCAAAGTGACACGTCATTGTGTCTAGCTAGGTCGGTCTTCAAGGGATCAAATGCACTCCCAGACCACCAGGGAGGCAATCTCCACGCCGTTCAGCACGTGGGTGTCGCCTGACAGTCTACAAAGAACACTATCCTTGCATTAATGGAGAGTGAGGGACTGTGTAGCATTCGACCACTCAGGTGGAGACCCTGACCGGCGCGGTGCGCGCGGCTCTTCTCCGGAGATGGGAGGATCGGAGATGCCTTCTTCGCCCCTACAGTAGGGTTGGCACTCACTCGTCATTCTGCAAAGCTGGACATTTTTGGACAACACCTTGGCATGTGGAGTTCCCATGTTGCCTTGTCTCCATGTCAGAGTGCAGCATGATCGCGGCAGTGTGATGGTGTCGATGTCGAAATATCACCCTGCCGCTCTCATTTGAACGAACAGTTCTTTTTCTCTTGAGTACTCAGATGCCACCAATTGGACTCAGATGTTGAAGAGCCTTATTAATGGCCTGGATTGTTTTGGACCTCATGCATGTTGCTGAGGACTTCTATTTGTTTGACGTCAAAAGTGCCAAAGTACTGGTTTTATGCGAATACATAACTATTAGATACAATCAGTAACTTCAGAAGTAATGGTTTGTCGAAAAAATGGCCAGCTACAAATCTATTACACAGGGTTTTCCAAAAGTCATGGACAGGTTTCATGGACTCATATCTCTGGACTTAGAAGGCCTACAATAATCAGCAAGGGCTCTTTGGAAAGCAGAAAATCATGAGATTTTGGTGGTGCGGTTGGCTTTGAAATTAAGTCTGACAATTGTTGCTAACCGTCTTCTGAAAAATTTTGCTAATAGATCTGGTCCAGACAAACTTCTTGAGAACCTCAACCTGTAGTCCGCCTATGTCAATCACAGTCTGAAGTTGCTTCTCAAAGTATCCCACTGCATTTTGTAGGTGCTGTACTGGAATGGTTGCTAACTCCTCACTGATCCAGGTCCTGAGTTCATCAATGTCGTTAACCCTGGTTGCATACATGCTGTTCTCGAGGTGTCCCCACAGATGACACCATTACCAGGGTTCCAGATAAAGTCACAGATCTTGGCTGGGTGATACCATTAAAACGCCGCGGTTTTCTGCTTTCCAAAGAGCCCTTACTGATTATTGTAGGCCTTATAAGTCCAGAGATATGAGTGGATGAAACCCGTGCACGACTTTTGCAAAACCCTGTATAGAGCACGAAGGCCTTATTCACGTCTGCCTGTCTGTCTGTCCAGAGAATGCAGAACAGAGTGCTAGTGTCTATTAGTGCGAGGGCGTCCGTAGATCAGTGCGTGCGCGCGTCCTTCTGACCATCGAGTTCCCACCCCCAGTTAAACCCGAGGCACGATCAGTCTAGGAGTGGTTGAGGTCCAGGTTGAGGTCGAGGGTGAGGGGAATCGTACCAAGGTCATGTGTGGATGTCAAGTTCGGGGACAACTGATCCAGAAGAGGGAGACATAGTCAGGTGGACGAACAGACAGACAGACACACTTGTATTTTGCCATTCATCCTAACCAGGATGACACTATCCTATCCATTCCTACCCAGCCATGTGGGTAGTGCGTAAGCCATAGTAATCATTAGCTAGAGTAATCTGTACATCCTTAGGACTGCAGCACGTCTCTTTTCTGCTGTGAGGTCTTATGGACTCCCCTGACTTTCGTGCGTGGCGCTCGTGCGATGAGTGAGCACATCTGCACTGCTATGTTGAGGACCAGAGTTCCCTCGAAAGATATCAGGACATTTAATAAGTAAAGTATCGGTCAGCAAGAGAGACCTCGTTGTCATTGCGATTATCGTTACACTTGACATTTCTGACTGAAGAAGATACTTCTGTCAAAAGTTGACTGCATTTCTTGATGAGTTCTTCTTACTTCTTTTTTGGTCAGAATTGTGCAACATTACCTAGGGAGGGGCGTTGCATTTCAGTACGCACTTCCCTACTCAGCAACAACGTGATTCTTTGGTCCACCCTGTACAAAATAATGCGAATGTAAAGGTCGTAGTGCACCATGGAGAACTTGCTCACGCACCCAATTGCAGGTGAATGGCGACTTCACCTTGCCCACCAGCGAGGCCCACGCTGAGCTGGCCCAGCTGATCGGCCCCAAGGCGGACGAGTCCATCCCAGTCCGGAGCGTGTGCAGGATCGGCAAGACCGTCTGCACCCTCAGCAGCGACTGGGACGTCAGCGATCTGAATGTCTTCCTGGGCCTGGCCAACGCTCAGACGCGAGGAGATGAGAGCATCACCCTCAAGGTAAGGGAGGACACTGACATCTATATTGCTGTGTGCACATTGCAGCGCCTGACCTTGACCCGCAGGAGGCCGTGGAGATGCGCACCGTCCAGTCCGCGTACGCCATGCGTCAGGACAGCCGCACCGGTTCTCTCGTGGTCGGCCTCGACGCCGACTTTGTCGTTCTCAACAAGGTACGTGGTCTCCGTGTCCATAATTGTCATTTACGCATTGCTCGAGCTCCTTTTTTTTCCTTCCTCCCTCTCTCTCCGCTGCTCAGGACATCTTCGTCGCCTCCTCCCCCGCTCAGGTGATGACGGCCAAGGTCCTGCAGACCGTCGTCGAGGGCCAGGAGGTGTACAGAGACCCTGCCTACACCGAGAAAATCGTCGAATGAAGTTTTTTTCCCCCTCTCTCTGTTCTAATCATGATAGCAAAAAAAAAACATACATCTTTTGGTGATGACTTCAACAAAGCATTGTTATTAATGAGTAATGACATTTTTCCATTGTGGGCAGAAGAAGAAAAGAAATCACGCGTGTGCGGTCGCTTAAGGACCCCCACGACCCCCTCCCCGTTAACCCCACGCCCACCTTGTTCCCCCCCCCCCCTTAGCCTTTAGTAGAGACTAATGTTCACATGTCACATTGCCTTTGATTTGCCCAAGTGATTAGATTGTTGCGCTTAGGGCGTCCCGGACCGTGTGAGCCGCGAAGAAGCCGCCTTCGGGGCCGAAAAAATGTGTTAAAACTCATTCATCACTTTTCATATTTCCATAAAGTGAGCTCTTTCTTCTTCCCTCATGGTTGCGTGTGTCCCTTTTTTTTAGTGTGTGTGTGTGTGTTTAGGACATAGGAAGCAGGGCCCTATATGGCTGGTTGCTCCAGCTACAGGGTGACTTCCGGCGAAAAACCTGGTCCACCTCCCCTTCCTTTGGCGAGCCACCCTGTGCCAGACATGCCTTGCATGCCCCCTTCTCCCTGCTTAATAGCCCCCTCCGGCCTCTCTCTCTCTCTCTCTCTCTCCATGTGTGTTAGTGTGTGCGTGTTCTTCATTTTCAAGACTCCTTAATGGTCGCCAGCATGCATGCAGATTGTTTAACCGTGCACGTGTGTGTGCGCGCGTGCAGATTATTTAGAGCGTGTGTGTGTGTGCGCGTGCCAGAAGTGGACTGTGAGAGCCGTGAAGAACTTGGCTCAGGAGTCCACACACACGCACAACTGGTGGTGGGTCCTCCAGAGGGAGGAGGAGGATGATATTTGTTCACCTTTTTTTTTTGGCAAAGTGAACACACGCACACACATAAAAGAAGCGATTCTTGCGCTCCAGCTACTGGTATTGACTAAACAAACGCTTGTATACATAGTTCACGCTTAATGACGCTAAAGAGAGAGAGAAAAAGTCAGGCCGAGGGCATTTAAAGAGCCCTGGTCGAGCTGTCTGTGTGCGTATATCACGAGGCAGGAACTTTTTTGCCACCAGACACACACAGACTCCCCAATGATTATTCAAGAAGTCGCAATTTTTAATTCTTCGAAACCTTTGTTGTTACATATGAGAAAGCTTCGAAAAGTCCATGTGTGAGAGCCAGAGAAACGAGGCACGCATGTGTGTGTGCCAAAACCCCGTTAATAAAAGGAAAAGAGTCTAAGTAAAAAAAGAGGATGCTTTCTCTCTCTCTCTCTCTGAGTGCACAATGAGTAAAAACTTCTCTTTTTTACACACATGCATGAAGGGAGGGGGGGGGGAAGAGGGAGGGGAGGGGGAGGGACAGAGGGGAGGGAAAGATGCCTTCTTCTTAGCTCTCTCTTTCCCCCGTTGAATTTCTAGTGCGATTTTCACGCGCTGTCAGTGCCAGAGGCTTCTTCTTCTTCTTCTCTGGATCGATGAGAGCGAGCTAGAGAGTTTCCAACAAATTTCTGTTGATCATCAGCATTCACCAGCTTTCTTCATTTGCAACGAGAGAAATGAGCAGGGCTGCCACCCAGACGCACACGTATATAACATATAATACACATTATAACTCCTGTCTGGCGGAGTCGACTCGGGCATTCACGCAGTGATGGCTTCACTGTGCATATTCAGATTCGCAAACCTCTCTCGCTGCATAATTTCTCTACCGTGTACGTGCGCGCGCGCGTGAGCATGTGTGTGTGTGTGTGCAGAGATGCTCTTGGAGACAAAGAGAGAAAAGGAGGGTTTTTTTTTCGGTGCGAAGAAACCAGAGTTACCACTCCAAATGAGCAACCAATGGTACTCACACGCACACACATGAGAAAGCTTCTCTCGCTCTCTCTTTAGCCGGTTTTCTTTCATTTCGCGCTTTAATCACGAGTACGCGCGCGAGCGGCTTTTTTTGCGCACGCACACACAAACACGCACACGCGGAGAGAGAGAGAGAGCGAGAGAGAAGCGCTGGCATTCTTGCCGGGAACTTCCAAAGAGGAAGAAGCGTGGTTTTGTTGTTCAAGTGAGTGCACCAACAGATTCCATACTTTGAAAGGTGAGCTTTGGCAGCCTTTTTTTTTTAAAAAAAAAACTTTTTTTTCTTTTTTTCCACTTCTCCTGTTTGTGCGCAGACGTTGTTGTTGTTGTTGCCGGTGCCGTCGTCGCTGTACAGCGCGCTGCAGAGACTGTGCGCGTGTCAGCTGCACAAATAAGTGCTGTGACAACACACTTAACACCTTAAAAAAACCCGTGTGGGTGGGTCTGGCGCACGCGCGCGCACGCGCGCGCATGCACGGATGCGTGCAAAACACGAAATGCACTTTACCAACTCAACTTTGGCTTTCGTAACAAGTAAAAAGCGCGCGCACGCGTGTGCGCGCGCACGCGCGCACGGAGAAACGAACCAAACAAACCACAGAGGCAGCTTGGAAGGGAGGGAGAGCAGCTTTTTGCAAGGATGTGCAGCTGTCATTTTTCTCTTAAGCTGTCAAGCTGTCGCCAAAGATAATGTGTGTACCGGAAAAACAACAAAAAATTCTGCGTGTGCATAGGAGAGAGCGAGATCGTTTATTGGCATCTATGAACAATACAGAAGTCTCCCCATGCGAAAAATTAAGAGAAAGGGAAGTGCACTGCACACGCATGCACTGCACCGCAAAGGGGTGTGCGGGAGGAGGGAGGGGGAGGGGCCGGCCTTCACGCCCTCCTACCCCTCCCTCCCCTCCTTTCTTTTTCGTGCCACTTGCAGCGCATGCAAATATGGGCGAAGGGAAAATGCACGAAAGAAAGAAGGCAGAATTGCACAAATTTGATGCAGGCAAAAGTGGCGCGCGTGGTGCGAGGAAACGCTGCCTGCATATTACTGATGTTATGAGCAGTGAGAAAGCGCCCCCTCCCTTCCTCCCTCCCTCCCTCCCTCCCCTGCACGCACGTATGTACGCACTACGTGTGTGTGTGCGTCTTCCCTCGAATTAATTCTCCCCTCTTTTAAACGCACGCGAATTCCCAGACAAGACGAGCAATCGTAAAAAATCATTCCCCTTGAAGAAGGGGGAACAACAAAGAAGATGTTGGGGAGGAAAGGACCAAGCTTTTAAAAAAGAAAGCACGCGCACACACGCACTCATACACACGGAGGCAATCTTTGCATTTTATGTCTGCCGCCGCCTCACACAGTAGTAGTCATCATGAAAAAAATCACTGTGCAAAAAGGGGGGGCCGGACGAGGACTCCGTGACGAGCGTGACCGGGCCGGACGACGGAGGACGAGTGGGTGCCGGCGGACCCGCGGGTGGAGTCGGACTCCCGCGGTGCGCCTCTTCCGCTCATCCTTGGTCGGGGCCCCGGTTTTGTTACAGTGTGCAGTATGTGTGAGCGGGAGAAAATTCTGCATCTTGGTCCTGCTTTCTCCTATGTACCCATGTGTCTCCCCCCCCCTCCCTCGAGCTTTTCATTAATTCAGTTCATTTTCATTTAAATCATCCGGGGAAAGAAAGAAAAGAGAGTGGGGGGGGGGGAGAAGGATTTCGATTTTTCTGCTTAAAGTTTGTGCACATGTGTGTGTGTGTCTGTCTGTCTGTCTGTCAGTGAGGGAGAGACCAAAAAGCCACAATGTGCACAAAACTTGCTGGCTTCCTTGTTTCAAGGGCAGCTACGCAATCCAATCATCATGGTCGAAGTCTTCTTCTCCCTCCTCCACTTCCACAAGACTGACTTCAGCCTGATGAACTCGGTGAACCAAGGGTCCAGGCAATGTCCAGTAGCCACGGCTGGTTGGTACCAGTCTTGGGAATGGGGTTAGAGTGCCCACGTAGTCTTGTCGGTCCTGGGGGATGGGCTTCAGTCCGTCTACCACCTCCACAGGATGTTCATTGACTGGGAAAAGTTCCTGGACGTCCTCTGACCTTGAGGCCGAGATGTCGTGGTCGAGGTCAGTGTAAAAGAAGAGGGGGGGGGGAGGTGAAGGTCGGGCAGAGACATCTATCACAAGTGCAGGATGGGAACTGTGAGCAGCCTCCGGTGCACGAGTCCCACTGGTTGCCAGATTCGTCCCGTTGGAGGGCAGAAACATCCCATTTGGCTCTTCTTGAACAAGTTTGGCCAGGACAATTTTTGCATCCATGAATTGCCGTTTTTCGACAGACCCTCTTACTCAGCACTTGGCCAGCATTTTACTCAGCATTTGTTGGAAGTTTTCAGTTAGTGATTTGGCCATTTTGGTCACTGGCAACACTGCGTGCTGCACAACTACCCAGATGTCTTCTCTGGCCTTCCGATCCAAAACTTGTTACAGGCCTCCCCAGGTTAGGCAAAAAGCCCCAGTGTCCCCAAGCTGAAGACGACTATGGTGCTTGGCAAGTGAGAAAACGCACCAGACACAGAATATCAGTGGATCTGGCAACTCTGTTCGCAAATGCTTCTCACTGGAGGAGCTTTTACCTACCTTGCTTGACCTAATCCCAAGGCTTTTGTTGCTCTCCAGGGCTTGACTGGCCTGTCTGTGAAAAGTGAGAGATACCACACGTAAGGTTAAGCCATTGTTGTTTATGGTAGTTGCACACCTATGAGTTGCAAGGGTTGCCATTCGAGAACTTCCTCTGCCCCAATCTTGTCCGGCTTTAAAAGCTACCCTTGAAAGTGGTGTTGGCTGCCACTCAAGTTAGGTTTGGTCACCAGGGGAAAAAAATGATTTGCAGATTTAATGTTTTGCAGTAGTGGTCACCTTTTAAGTCACATGTCACTGATCACTCAGAAGCAAGATGCTCACTCTTCACGGGGTTCTGAGCGGTCATTGTCCAGGGTGAACGTTTGTTGTCTTCACTCACCTCTCTCCCTGGGCTGCCCCGCCTGCCAACAGCCCAAGCTGCCCATCTAGCATGTGGTGTTATATTGTCTGAGGTCTGGACAAGATGGATGACTCGACTTGCCTTCATCTCACTTTACTGGACTTGACTGGTTATTTTTTCCGTCACACAATCGGATTATTGCTGTTTGCACTTCTTGGCACTGGCACCACTGGGCTTTGGCATCGCATTGCCAAAGTTTATCTGGAAAATTTTCAAACATTTCTCCGACGAGGGCAAAAAAAACCCTGGAGACTCTAACGACTCTTTTGATACCGAGCAGGCCTGCCTCTCTCTCAACATAATATGTGTTATAGCATTGAGAGTGTGGGAAAGAAATACATAGTATCTATAATGAAGAAGTCGTACTCATACGTTTACACTCAGTCTCGCTCGTCCAGGAGCATCCACTCAGAGTGGATGAGCTTTTTGCGACTCTCCTGCGGGCCGCGGGCCCAGCCCGCTCCTACTCGGCCTGGGCCCAGTTGCCCGACGTCTCCATGGAAAGTTTGGAGGAGCTGCTCTCCATGTGCACGCCATGGATCTGGATGTACTGCAGACCGAACGCACGCGGGGTTCGGTGCCCAAGCACTTGAAGGTGCTGGACTCGTCCAGCAGCTGCGACGAGACCAGCAGGAGCAGCTTGATCAAAGAACTTCTTTTGATCCTTCCAATCAAACGGGGACTTTCTCGTCCATAAGCACAATGGCATAATGAAGACTAGATTTCCAATACTTTTGTCGGTCCCAGTCAATACTTTTTTTCTGTCTGATGCATCAAGTCTGGTCTCCCTTAAAGAATGAACGATTATAAGGTATTCTGCATGGTTTAATAGTGTTCGTCCTTAAAGCATTTGTTTAAGTCATCCCTTTTTCCCCCATCTCCCCCTCTTCCACCACCCTCTTCTTCTATCAGTATTCAAATGAGGCAAAATTAATGCCAGAGGCAGAAAAAAAATGTGTGTGTGCGCGCGCGCGCGTGTGTGTGTGATAGACATGTTTAGAACGGAAAAACCCACAAATTGTTGTAAGATTCAGTCGGGATGTTATTGTTAAGCCAAGTGTTTTAAGACACAAGGCGGACTTTGTCACCTCGCTCGTCCCCCCCCCATCCCTTGAGT
>JAAUXU010178848.1_pt1 | contig 30976 bp, 28 predicted proteins | sample 7278151 | NCBI WGS metagenome assembly JAAUXU01 (sample SAMN14350113, study PRJNA611818) | marine sediment metagenome | isolation source: surface marine sediment (1.8m) | place: French Polynesia: Moorea | collected 2018-08 | reverse complement strand
CCCCCCCCCCCCCCCCCCCCCCCCCCCCCCCCCCCCCCCCCCCCCCCCCCCCCCCCCCCCCCCCCCCCCCCCCCCCCCCCCCCCCCCCCCCCCCCCCCCCCCCCCCGGGTAAACCCCACCCGACTGGGTACCCCACCGATACTTGACCCCGAGTTCGCCTCAAGTATTTCTTCTCGTCAATTAATTTCGGAGAGCTTGATCAATGCACCTTTGGCCTCCCTAGGGAGGAGCAGCTTTCTGGGAATGCTGGTTAGTACCTACTTTTCAAGCCTGAATGTGAATCTCCGTGACAACCTGGAACCTGTAGCAAGTAAATGAATGTGAGCACGCAGTAGTTGTTCCCGAACTTCCTCAAGTTGAAGCCAAGATTTTTGGCTGACCCACGATTGTTGACTACTTTTAAGCTGCTGTTGCCTTTTCTACATTTATTCTCGTTACATTCTTGTTGTCAGCATCCAAAGCTCCACCCAGAGGGGCCTAAGACATTCCCCTCATCACGCTCATTCAGAATATGCATGAGTGGATTGGAGGTCCTTACGGCCAGTGAGAAATGGACAAGAAATCAGGTTTTCACGTGTATTAAGCTCAACATTTCGCTTTGAAGTTACATCAGGCACAGTAAAAAATATAGTTAGGGTGACTTTGAACAGGTACTTTTTTGGAATATGATGCGAGGGCGGCCGGGATACTTGGGCTTCCGCTCAGATACTAAGTTGTCACTGCAATTTCTTCCCCAGAGGTCATGATATTGGGCACTTTCAGCTCAAAGTTCTTTAACATTAGGTCAGTGACAAAAATGCACGAAGAATGGAAACAACTTATTCAGTTGTATATGAGTACATTGAAAGGATAGTGAAAATGAAGTTTACTTCTCAAAATTGTCTTTTTTGTCTCCAGCATTTGCCTTGTCTGAAGTCACACCACTGTAGCGTAACTTTAAGTCAAGAGTGCCCATGGTAGAGAGGAAAATTTTTCTTTAAGAAGAGCTGAATATGCCTAAGGCCCATTTTCCATCCCAAAAAAGCAAAATTGACAGTTTCGACCAAGCCTAACGCATACGTAGTGTGCTTGGAAAGTTCCTCCATCATTTCGTCCGTGAAAAAGGCCTAGCGAGCTGGGATTGGCACCGCGAGATTCGTGCCTTCTATAACTTTCAAAGTGTCCCAGGTGGGCCTTGTATATTGTATTTCCTCGGGAGTAAAAGAGCGAGAAGAATCTGTGGCATAGAAGCAGTGGCAACAAGGACGATACCATTACTTGTTGGCTCATTAGTTCTGGGTAGTGAGGTTGTCAAGGCATCAATGCAACCATCACGTGTTCTTCCAAGTGCAGATGTCTTGTCAAAGTGAACCATTCATAGCGTGACTCCAGAGGCAACACCAGACAGCAGAACTATTGTTTTGGGCACATCCAATCATAATAACGATTGTGCTGGTGCCAATCTGGTCTGGCTCGCCAGACCATTTCTACGTCGAGAAGTTCACGGACGAAATGGTCGCGGAGCTTTCTGGGTGAGCATACTGTATAATTTATACAGCGCTTGCTGTAACAAATGATTGTTGGGCCTACTTCAAGCAGAGCTTATGCCTAGAAAACCTGTCTCAAATCAGCAGCAACATGAAGGCCATCACTTCAAAAGTCACGGTGATCGCCGTCAGCGCCAAGTCCATGCGCCGAGCTGCAGGCAGTGATCGCGAAGAGGTTGCAAAGTGCCTCCACCTGTCGGGCATGAAAGTACCATAGACTTTCCAGAAGGGTTTGTGTGTTCTTGTGTTCAAGCCAATCAGGTTTGTGTGTTCTTGTGTCTGCAGTACCGTGAGACATGCACCAAGTGGACATCTGCATCAGTCCACCTCTTCTTGACCTTGAAGACCTGAGGCTTGGAGATGTCGACAATGAGGACAATGTCTGCGTTTGCAGAGTGCCATGAAGGGACCGAGGACAAGAAGGAGAAGTATAAAGCATATTGCAAATTTGATGGCACGAATGATTTTACAACCTTTTCATGACCGGCATTTGCAGCTCGGTGCAAGGCCTTGGGCCAGGTTGTTGACTAAAGACCATGCCAAGATTTCTCAGAAAAAATTGACCCCACAGCTTTCACTTACTGCAGCAAGCACTCAGTAACGACGTCTGATCAATCGAGGAACTGCAACCCATCTTGCATTCTACTAGTATTTCACACTGAATTGTTCCATAACCCGTTTTACTGAAACACTCGGTGCTCGAAGTTTGTTTGGCCATCCCTTGGACTCGACCGAACACATCGGTCTTACAAGTGTTCCTGTCCAAACATGAGGGAGAACAACAACTTCTGACACTTTTCCGGAACACACGCACAAAAATATATATATATATACATATACAGTCTCTATATATCTATATAAATAGTTTCGCCTGTGAAAAACCCATGGCGATCTCAGATGTGAGACCCTGTGGGGTCGACTTTGACCACGTGTTGGCTGCATTAGCACCGAACGGGGGAGGGTTCGGCAGGGGGTGTGCCCCTCCCGACGGTGAGCCTGGGGGGTGGGAGCCCCGCAGAATGTTTCAGCAGTTTCGCTTACCAAAAAGTGGGTGAAAACGGCCCAAATCTGCCTCTACTGGCGTGGGTCATCCTCCAACCTGCCTCACCAAAAGAGCTCTGGCACCACGAAGAATGTGCCAAAGGTGAACCTTCCTGCTGGAGACTCTTCTGCATCCAACACATGGTCAACGTCAACCCCACAGGGATCACATCTGAGATCGCCATGGGTTTTTCACAGGCGAAATTTTTTATGCCAAGGACTGTATTAGGCTAGTTCGAAAAGGTGCTTTTTCTGGAAATTCTCACTTTTTCACCATAGGTTTTTGGCAGAGGAAGAAACGTCTTTAGTAAAATCTAAATTAAGAGGATTTTGCTAAAAACGTTTCTTCCCAAGAGGTCATTTACTATCTGCACTTTTACTTTGAAGTTTTAATTCAGTAGCAAAGCACATACAGCTGTCTTAATTTCTAACTCTAAAAAGGCTATGTTATAAAAGCGTCTCTGATTGACCTGAAATTTTAGCGGGGAATGTCTAGTATTAGGAAAAGAACTTTCAGCTTCATCAGAGACAGTTTTATACAATAGCATTTTTTGGAGTTTGCTATGTTCTGTCTAAGCATAAGTGTTGATTTTGTTTGTGATAAAATGCTGTTATTAAAGTGTCTTAAATTCTTCCTCCTAATTCTAGACGTTCCCCACCATTAGCTTCTGACATTTCAGATCAATTAGAGACACTTTTTTAACCTAGCATTTTCAGAGTTACAAGATCAGACAGCTCTATGTTTTGTGCTACTGAAACAAAACTTCAAATTAAAAGTGCAGATAGTAGATGATGTTTTTTCTTCAAAAAATGGGGGTTGTACCAGCCACACCAGTGTCTAATGCCAACTTTCCACCATGAAAATCCGAAGTTGACATTTTCGAACTAGCCTAATATACGTGTATGCATGTACAGTGGAATACGCTCAAGGGGACGACTGGATACGTGAACCAAGTCCTTCATTGGGTTGGATTCTTAGGAACCAAGACAAATGACCCTTTCACTACATAAAATCCGACAGATGAGTGGAGGAGTCCAAACCTAAAGACAGAGAAGTGGATGAAAGTGGTAAAGTTTTGTCAAAAGTGACCTAAAAGCAGCACTGATATCTAGACTCTATAGAAGGGCCTTCTTGGTCGAAAATTTGTAATTGCCTTGGGCAAGAGCTTGTCTACCTACGAATACTCAGCTATCACGACCTTCAAAATGACAGCGCCAAGATAGTTATTGACACATGGAGGCAGAAACTCATTCGAGCAAGCATTTGAAAGCTTTGTCTCAAAGAAACAAACCCAAATACGGTTTCCAATTGACTTCATGGTCCCTATTTGATATCCTACACTGAAGTGAAGCGGATGCGTCAGTGGGTTAAATTCCCTGGTCCCACAGCAATCCACTAAAGATGCTTTTACCTCTGTGTGCCTACAGTATACACACGTATGAGAGGTACTGCAAGTAGATGAAATCGCTTTTTCACAGCTGAGTCTCCATATTTCGTCTGATCGAGTCCGGGAGGCCGCCCTGTGAGGTCTTGACGTCGGGCTCCCTCAGGATCTCGATCACAGAGTCTTCTATTCTGGCCACGAGAGACATCGGCGTCTGCTCTTCGACCCTCTGGGACATGTAGCCAGCGGCCAGGTTGTCGTCCGACGACTTATCGATCAGCTCCAGGCCTTCCTCAACACTGGAGACGCGACCCAGACAGCAACCCCGACCCAGAGGGATGTCTTCGGGACTCGAGCAGCCCTGGCAATGAAAAGTGTGCGAAACACTGCAACTTTTGCACGCAGTCTTGTCCCGCTTTCCCGCTGGGTGGGCTCACAGTGAGGAAAATAAAGTTGGCCCAGTAGCCCTATAACTTACCATAAACTTCCAGCCTTGGAACGGCCTCAGCTTTCACTGATATGCTGGAGTCTATGGAAATGCAGCATTATCCTGCAGCTCAGAGGGGGAGGCCCAATGGAATTTACTTTACTGCACTGGGCCGGCTGGATATCGGTGCTAAAGGTTTAGGGCTAGTTGGGCCAAAATCTGTGTTGGACTTTTTCAAGTTTCCTCTTCTCTTAGGGTTAGAAGGACACTTGAACTGTTTTCTCCTTATTCTGGAGCAGATTTTTAGGCTGAGTGGAACAAAATCAGTCCTAAGCTATCTTTGGGAAAAGACTTTCAGGCCTATTTGGAGCTTGTGAGTTTTTTTTTCAATTTTTCGGGTAAGTGAAGCAGTGGCGCACCTTGAGATCATGTTGTCTTTGGCCATCAGCTGGCAGTTGGTCTTGGGCTTGATGTTGCTGCTGCTGTTGCTGTCTGGCAATGAATGATGGCGCCAGCTCCAGGTAGATGTCGTACAGGGTGATCTCGCCGTACTTCCCCTTCAAGTGCCCCAGCAGCAACACCACCAGACCGAGGAAATACACTGCGGATGAGCGCGCAAGCTTTTGTTGTAGCCTTTCATGCATTACAATCAACTCGGGACGTACATGCCAAAATGACGCCCACGTACACGGCTGCGCTCTCCGAGGACTGCTCGTGCAGCACGTACAAGTGACGGTTGTTGCGGATGTCGCCCACCATCATGGTATGGCGAGGCGGCGCGGCCGGCGCAGTCGTGGCGTTGTCGGCAGACCGGCTCATTGTTTTGGCGGGGTAGCTCAATGTGCCGTCCTGGCGCCCTCTTCTTGATCAGCTCTCCATTCAACTCTTCAGAGTTTACTCCTGAACAAGGAAAAGCCATCCAAACTGTACCGTTGGAGTCATGAAGAACGGGCCCAAGAAGAGGCCGTTGTTGCTGTCTCAAACTGCGTACCGAATGGCTGCACCATGGAGAAAGCAACGGGCGTTCACGTGTTGCTCGTATCACGGCTCCTTAGCACGTTTCACAAAAAGTCACCAAGTGGTCTTGAAGCGCAACCAATTAAAGGCCTACTGAGAGGCCTGCCTAAAGGCCCACCCAGCGCAAGATCAGAGGCTCGCGCCTCCGCCAGGAAAAGCAGAGAAAGAAGTGCAATATGATTTCGCCTCATTGTCTAAAAAGGAAGGCAGGAGTTGTCTTCCTGCAGCGCTTGAACTTTGGTCACTCCAGGCTTGTATCAATTTTTTGCTGCCTCTCGTGCGTCGGTCGGCCGCAGCTCATGAAAGCACTCGTGAAATTGCAATTTTTCACTTTTTGCAACTCGCTCGACTCACTTACCTGAGTCCCGGGAAGCCAGAAAAATGGGCACGTAGAAGCTGGAGTTTGGGGGGTCCTCAACAGTCTAGACGTCTCTTCCTTGCTGTGGAGACTCCATAAGTGGGAGAATTTTCTCCTTCCTCGAGCGCGCTTTGTCTTTCAGCCTCTCCCCATCTCTCTCCATCCACGTGAATGGATGGGGAAAACCGCACTTGCATGACTTGACACAAAATAAATAGGGCGGGAAGCAATTTTGCATTGTTATGGCAGCTCATTTGTGGGTAACCCTCCCTGAAAAAGGCTGGAGCATCCTCACAGGGTGGCCAAGAAGTGGGCTGGAGGGTGCTGCACTTTTGATGCTCCGGTACAGGGATGCCCCAAAGTAGTGTCTTTCCCGTTATGAGGTCAGTGCGGAGCAATTTTCACTCACAACGAGGCACTGTGACCTTGTATGAAAATTACTAACAGCTGATGCAGACAAATGACCTCATATCAAGTCGGGCCTTGTGTTGCATAACATCATATATCAAAGTAATTGGGCAAAAAGTCTTTTTGCATGCAAACCCATGGTTACACAAAGCTTCAGTGAACAATCACTTCTCTTGGGCACCTCTGTATAGTGGAAGTGCATCGATTCTGATCTTCTCTCGTAAAAAATTGTCATTTTCGGACGAATCTCCCTTCCCAAGAGAGTTTGGACCTTCTGCTTGTTCTCTTCTTATATTGATCAGACCCTTGGTGGGAGGCTAAAAGCAACCGGGATTGACCCGTGGGCCAAGTCTGACGTGACTGAAGTCGTACTTTGCAGCCCAAGACCGTCTTGCATCACACGAAGTCTTGTTTTTTTTTTCTCAGGGATGAGAAGAGAGCAGAAAAACAGGCCTTCACATACAAAATATGTTTCTTTCTTGTTTGTTACAAAGTTAACACATATCTGGTCAAGCTACTCTTTAGACAAAAGACATTGTCTCGTTTTGCAATTGCTGTAGGAGGCAATAAATGAGTGTGGTATTTTCTGTGGAAAATATCAGTTTCACCATGCTTCAGCCAAATAAGTATGAGATATTTGGGACGAAGAAATCACATAATTTTCCGCTCCCTAATGATGAGGTTCTTGGCTGCAGCTGTGAAGATGACGAAAAATGTACAAGTCATCGAGGCCACATCAAACCAGGACGGGAATTTTCTCTTGCTTGTCCCTTTCTTAATTCGTTATATTTCTTTTGCCACGACAAAGATTGGATGTTTTTTCTTTCTGCGCAGAAAAGTTCGAAAAGTTTTCTTTCCGCGTGTGATGCACGTGGAAAAGACTTCTACAGGGTGAGCCGGAAAATGTCTCTGGAAGCAGCAGTGACTCGAGGAGACACGTGGAGCTTTTCCTGGCTCACCCGGTGAGAAGCAACTTGCACTTTCACTCTCTAGATGTCACTGATAGGAAGGGAACTTTCACAGCAGCTTTTCCACCGTTCATTTGCGTCACCTCGTGGTCGAAAATTGAGACGTAGTTTTTTTTCTTTTTTTGCAAATTCGAACGCTTCCACCTGATCTAAAACGTTAAAAAAGTTATTTATGAAGCTCAAGAAGCTCGAATGCACAAAATATTGGGTTCTCCTTGGTCTTTCATGCACAAATCTCTCAACTGTCACAGATTCGGAGATGTCAAAACTGAAAGTCTTGCATCAATCATTGTTTTCGGACATTTCTCGATTATACCTCGGACTCACTTCTCCCTGAGCCCTCTGTCGTTACGAGGGTTGGATGTGACTTGGAAAAGCAAGGAAAGTAAAGCCCTACTTACTACATAACGATGCAATATATAGTTATTATTGTAGGTCAATGAAAAAGCCGTTCTTCGGTGACGGCTCATTTTTTGGCCATTGAGGCTCGAACGAGTCAAATAATGACGCCAAAGCCTCGTGCTGACCTGAAAGATGCCTCAGAAGGCCTAAACAGGTAAGAAGGATTGATTGACTCATAGTGAAAGAGAAACAGGCACGTGCTGAATGGCCTCTTCAGTTTTCACAGCTTTACGGCCTTTTTCCCTCAGGGGACACCGAAAGAAATAGGCCTGATTCACATGTGCCAATTCAGTTCTGGCAGGAGCAATTTCTCGTCTCATCCCCGAACGATCGTGAGCATCAGGAAAAAGTTCCAGGGGTTTGAACTCAAGAAACTAGCTTTGTTCATCATAACCGGGCCATAGTTTATTACTTCAGGCACTTCAGCACCAGCACTTTTTGAATGTTGCAGCTACACAAAAGCTACTTTACATCGTAGCGAGAGTTCGAGGCCGTAGCAGTTGGGCATTAGCTTCACTTTTGCTGAATGATGCTGGGAACAGTGGGGCCTTGTCTTCTGAACAGCACTGTGTGTTAGCCCAAAAGCGAGGACAAAAAGTGGGGAAATTGTCCTATAATCACAAGGTTCCGCCTTTGACTTGGTCGATGAGACCCTGACCAAGGACGTTGACCTGGCGTTGAACCAAGACAACGCGTTGACCTCGAGAATGGAGTTCGATTCCAGCGTGCTGTAGCGGCCGCACCTTGGCAAGATCAAGCCCCCGCATCAGGACATCTATCACACGGAGAACTATGGGTCACTCTTTCATGTGTTTAACTACCTTGAACTGCTGCTGAGGACTTGGTGCAAGAGAACACTGATTCCTCTGACTGCACACATCCAAGGAAAAAGGGTTGGGCAGCTTCCTTGGCCCAAATCACCAGCGACGGCGAAGGCCGGACGAGGGAGGGGAAGTTCTGCAAGTCGGTGAGGCTGTTTACTTAGTCTTCGATAGCGGCCACTCCTTCTAGAGGATCATGCAATCTGTGCGCACTGCAAGGAAGCCGTTGCACGCAGATATCCTGGAGTTGCGTCATTGACCCGTTGCCGGACCACACGCAGCACCCGATCGAGAGGTGGGAGGAGATATGGAACTTCACCCAGTCGCCTCCCCAAGCCTCCACAGTGGGCTACATGGCCACCGACGTCGACGACCGGAGGATGGAGACACGCCCTGTTTGGTTCGGCGCCCGATCTTTTCAACCTTGTATTTGAGACCTTGTTTACGGACACCACGGAGCCACGCTGGATGAGGTCTCCGAGCGAGGAATGGCCGGACTTTTACGCTGATCACGTCTTTGACAGCTTCTTCAGTGATGTTTAAAAGCACATCTCTGGCGCTGCTGAGCGAGGTCTTACTGCAAATTGAAAAGGAAATTGACAGACCTGAAACGACCCTTTGTATAAAGAATGGCAAGTTCGAATTGTGAGCAAGAATTAGAATTAGTGTAACAGATTATGGCCGTATTTGTTCAATTAATCGAGCTACTTCTGTTTCACTCCAGCCTTTGGTCGCAGTCCTGACGCATTATTAAGTCGATGTCTGAGTAAGCTCAAAGTAAAGATTTTGTAGACATACAATAGCGTGCTGATGTACACAGAAATGATTCAGGTACCTGAACGCTGATGCAGTTTGTGCATGTTACACCCCAACTTTGTGGGGTGCATCAACTTCTTGCTTCGTGTATTGGACTAGTTGAAGCGTACTCGACTTTGCTATAAATGGCTAAAAGTGGTCCGAGTTGAACCTGCGGACATGATAGCAGACAGTCTTGTTCAGCATTCTTGCCAGCTTGAAGAGGCATCTCTAGGTGTCGAGACCTCCACGCCGCTCCAAGCATCTGTTGCCGTAGAACATACTTGTCCCCCATTACTCGTCCATGGCCTCCAATCCACCTCGCTTTATGTATTTGAATATGTTGTTCACCTTCTGCACCTCAGTGATGTCCACTCCGCCATCACGGCGGACTAAAGCGAAGCTGGTATGATAATACGAATCGACCCTGAAGCGACTTGGTACAAAGTCCGGGATGCTGTCCGGTGGAAAGCCAACTTTCCAAAACCAATGGCTTGAATTAGCATCTCCATGTATGAGTTGAAGTTGCCACTCATCCACGGCATGACATAGGATGCCTCTTCCTCCCTGTATACAGGCTGTAGCCATAAATAGTCCACCTTCGTCATCTTGTTCTTGACAAGGCAATGTGATCCATACTCTTCAAGGGCAAAGAAGGCAAACATTCTTCTGATCCGTTTGTATCCTGCTGTGGTATGGATGTAGCCGGGAGTCGCATCAGTCATGGCACGCCGCCCCTCTGTTGTAGCAAAGACTCTCTAATAGGGCCAGATGTCATCTTTGTAGAGCAAGCAGCCTTCCTGGTCGTACTTGAACACGTCTGTGACGTAAAATTTGATAGTTCTCCGAGTTCAGTTACTCTGGGTCACTATGACTGAGTCATTTTGACTGAGTCACTCACACACAGCGATACACGTAGCGCGGCAACGTGACAACGTGACAAGCATGAAGTTGCTCATAGAGCGACTTTAGTCCCCTCCAGGTCTCGTCCACAAAGGTGTCAGACTCGTAAGACTCCATCTTCATCAAGCCGTTCAGGCGGGCGACCTTGTTCGTTAATTCCATGTACTACAAGTACATGTCGCGAATCTAAACGAACATACTACAGTTGACATGCATGTATTCATCACAATGTCACTTCATGTACTTGCCTTCTCTCCTGTCTGCTTCCGCCATTGTGTCCAATGGTACTCCAGCTCACTGGAGGACGGCACTTTGGTAGTACTGTATGTCTTCACCCTGTCATTGGTGAGCTTGGTATACCTGAACGAATTATGTGCGGTAGGAAGTGAATGCAATATCTAAGACATCTCTTACTTCTCCGACTTTTCCTTGCTCTCAACTTTCTTGCCTCGACTCGAAGCTGATCTCGCCCTCGAAGCTGGTCTTGCCTTTACTCAAACTCGCCCTCGAAGCTGGTCTCGCCCTCGACTCGAAGCTGATCTCGCCGTCGAAGCTGATCTCGCACCCGGATCGGATCCATTTACTTCTTTTGAAACTGGCTGATCCGGACACTCTTAGTGATGGCAGCGGGCCATCAGTCTACGGGTCGGCCTACAGGCAGACCTACACACACACACACACAGACGTACATACGACGACTTTGCTTTATATATATAGATATATAGATGTAGATAGATAGATAGATATAGATAGATAGATATAGATAGATAGATATAGATAGATAGATATAGATAGGTAGATATAGATAGATAGATAGATAGATATAGATAGATAGATATAGATAGATAGATATAGGTAGATAGATATAGATAGATAGATATAGATAGATATAGATTTCCGTCTGTCTCGACTCACTTCACGCTTCACGTTCACCATGCACTCCGTGTTGTCCATCTACTCTACCATCGGGTCCATTTTACGTTTACTTTTGAAACTGACGATCCAGAGCCACCTCTTTACTCTTATCCTCTCTCTCTTCAGGTTTGCCAAGATGCATTGTTGTAGGAAAGTATTTGCAGCAATTCGTATGGTGAAGTTGCTAGTACGAGGTATTTGCCGGTCGTAGCGCTCGTGCGTAATGACAAAGGATGAGTTTGGTATAGTGGTAGAAACATGAACAATAGTGTAAATACTGCAATATATTGATATAACTGACGGTCCATACAAGAAATATCAGACGATAAAAAGGTCGGTGCAATTTACTCTCAGAGTCATTCCTAAAATACTTGCACTGTGTGTACATACATATAGGTACAGCAGAGCAGTACACAGTAAGTCTGACAAATGTTTGCTTATATCATAAACCTACCCTGGGCTATAATTAATACAAAGTGATTAAACACTTGTACAAGCAGCGAGTGCTGTTCACAGTGTAGTACAAAGGTGTTTCACCTAATGGCTAACCAGTGATGCTGCTCCACTATGAAGACTACATGCCTATCTACGCTCTCTTAATCGGCTCCAGTCTCATTGGCACTCTCGTCATTTTCGGCGCTCTCGGCAAAGAGGCTTTGGCCAAGGATGGGCCCTCTCTCTGGAGTGTTCGTGTCATGGTGCAATGGCACTTTCTTGGTTCTGCTGTGGTAACAAATGGCAACTGAGATCATGGTGGAGATGGACAAACCCATGACGGCCAGTCCGACGGTCAGGAGAATGGTGGGTATCTTGCTCAGGAGCCAGATCTCGTTCAGCATCTCAGGGGGCAAATCCACCCGAGACTCAAACCAAGTGGTGGGGAAGAACGTGTTTGGACGAAGATGGCGGAAAATTGCCACCTCAGGCACAGGCTGCAGTCTAAAGTTAACCTGGAACCTGGCCACCACCTCCGCGGGAAGTCCGGACTGCGGCTCTATCAGGAACTCCGTACCATGGTCAGCTTTGTTGGGAGACAATCCGGAACCGACCTAAACATAAGGAGCAACTTAAAGGCTTTGTCTTGACCATAATGATGTCCTTGCCGTAAGTAATTTCCGTCGGGTTAAATCGGATACATACACAGCGGCAGTTTCTAGTACAGAATGAGCACCCTCAGATCGGTTGCTGAGATGATTGATGATACGAAATACTGAATCAACTGAGAATTGTTGAGAATCCCCTCGGAACAGTGGGCCCAGGGGGCGTGACCTCCTCAGGCAATTTCAGCCAACTTCATCAAGTGTAACCGCCCTTTGAGTTTCAATTCCAGCCTCCCTCCCTGTCCACCAACTTTTCAGCACTGTAGTGTCAAAATTGGCAGTCACAACATTGAACGCCTGGACCCCATCTTGTGCCCGAGGACAACACCTACACGTTTCACATCAACAGTTAGCCTCAAATCGTTCCAGAATAGCGTATGAAGTGAAGTTATCCCTAAGGAAATCAATTGTGACAAGGACTGAACAGCATACGATACCTGTTGCAGGTAAAAAGGATCTGCTTGGAAGAAATGCGGCTGAGACATGAAAATCGGAGCTCCAAATCTACAGGCGCTGGCGTTAAACACGCCCCCGGGAAGCTGGTGGTGGCTGTCACCCTCGAAGCAAGCGTTGTCCGGGTTCACTGAGCTGTTGGCGAACACTTCGGGTGTGACCTCGTATACGTAGCCGCTGACGTTTCCGTTCTTGGTCTTGCTTTCCCTGGCAAAGTCGAGTTTAATGGTCCTGCAGAGGTCCGGGTTGTAGAGCTGGACAAAGGTGCGGTCCCGGTTGGGAGGAAAGAATTCTGCCGCCCCGCGGATGCGGCCGCACTCCCCGGGAAAGTACGGTGACTGTGTGGTGTAGTTCCAGGAGTAGACTTCGCCAAGTCTGCAACAAGGACACTGTAGCAGACACTGGTCAACCGTGCTCCTGGTGTGCTTACCTCGATAAATCCTCGCGCCCAGTGTACATATTGTAAATGCCATCGAACCAATCGGTACCGTTTCTAGGGTAGAAGTACCCGAACCGGTCCATCTTCTCGGGCACCAACGAATCAGGAAGTGCCTTAGTGTCCGTCAGTATCGGATCCTTGTAGCCAGCGAAAGTCAGCTCTCTCACAGTCTTGGCCACAAATAACTTTTCACCCATGAGGCCAAGGCCAATGTTGATGAGGGCGCGAATAGCCACGTTGGCCCTAAAGTTTGAATTGATCATGCCAGTACAAGTGAAAAAAAAAATCAAATTTTACTTTTCGGCGAGGGTGTTCACCGTGGCCGCCGGGGGGTTTAGGGTGACGATGACGTCATCTTCTGTTAACCCCCGGCCCGATCGTTCAGGCCAGAAGTACCAAGTCCTGGTCTGGTTGTATGTGATGGTATCGTTGTAGCCATTCAGCTTCATTACGGTCTTGTTGTGCACCTCCTTGTAGGCATAAGGCCCGACCTGCGGTAGAACGTTTTTAAGCAACAGTTTTGGCCCGCTAGGTCTGGGCCATGAGGTCTGGCCCGAAGGACGCGAGGTCCAGAGCCTTCCTCATCTTTTTGATACCCGAGTTTACTCACTTCGACCAAGTGGGGTTTGGCGCCCCTCTGCCTTATGTCTTCTGCGTTGGTGACATTGAAGAAGTAGACCGAGGTAATGACAGGCACGGGTAGGTCCTTCCAATTGGGAAACATGGGTGTCCCGGGCACGATGGCCAGGGCCTCGCGCTCCAACTGAGCCAACAGTTGGAAACGGAAGCAACAGAGCAACAGTCCCAATACGGCCATGATGGCGGCCGACGCCATCGCACATACGACGATGCCGCATCGAGCCATCTTCTTGCGAGACAACAGGAAGTGGTCACTGATGGCAGTGATCAGCAATCTTTCTTGCTTCCACCCTACTTATACCTGCACCACAGTTTGCACTTGCTACTTCTCGGCCTGATCCTGGTCGCTCTTGACTGCTTCTCCCTCAGCCGTGTTGTCATCGAAAACTCCTACTGTTTCTTCCTGTTTGAGACCCAAATAGTCAGGTGCTTCCAAATCCTCCTTGGTTTCCAAGGGCAGATATTGCTAGAAGGCAGGCAGCTTATGCAGCCCGACTTGGCCCTGCCCAGCTCAGCCCAGGCAAAACGTCTAGCCTCCCTAGGCTCGCTCAGCCGTGCAACAACAACAACAACACAACCTGCGAGAAAGAAGTCGTCCACGGCCGTCTTGTCAGCAACCTCCACGCACTCGCAGTTACTCATCGTCACCTTATAACTGACTGCCATGTCGCTCTACGTGCTGGCGCGACGTTTCTCGTTTTCGTGGTCCAGGGCGAGGAGCCTCGGCGACGTCACTGGCAAAGGTATGCGATTTGAACGACGATGTTAAAGAGGATGGCTTGCACGTCGTCGCCATGACCGAAACGTCGTCGTCCCTGCTCTTGCCTCGGCTCCTGTTCCTCCGTTCGCAAGGATCTTTACCGTCGGCCGAGACCTTCCGGCGTCGCGTGACAGACTCGAGGTGGCGCCAACTGAGACTCTCGCCGTTGAGGGACACAGACTCCATGCACCACACCTCGTTCCTCAGTGTCCTAGATTTTGACGCCTGTGAGAGGCGATTCTTGTTGGCGGGGGGCGCGGATGGCTCTGTCTACATTCACGATCTAGCGGACTTTGGGGGCAAAAAGGGACTACCGGGAGGTAAGCCCCGATTGGTGGCGCACGTGGGCCGCAGCAGCTCCCACTGTCACCGTCAAAGCGTGACGGCAGCGCAGTGGTTGCCGCACGACCTCGGCGTCTTCGTTACTGGTGGAGGCGATGGAGTGGTCAAGTTCTGGGACGCCGACCGCCTTCTTCCAGCTGACATCTACGGTCTCGAGAGTGGTATCTGCTGTCTGCATCTCTCGCCGGCGGCGCATCAACTGTTGGCCGCGGGCACCGTAGGTAGCGAGTATGTGCGGCTGGTCGACGCGCGCAGCGGATCGACGACTCACACGTTAAGAGGAGGCATGGGTCACACCAAAGCGCCAGTGGCCGCCTGCCGGTGGTCGATCCGAGACGAGCACGTGTTGGCCACAGGCGGTTTCGACGGCACCGTTTGTCTCTGGGACGTGAGGAGGGGTAGGAGCTGCTTGAGGAGCCTCGATTACAACAACATCGCAGTGCCAAGTAGAAAGTCAAAGGGGATTACAAAGAGAAAGTCCGGCAGTAACAACGTTAAGGATGGTCGCGGCGTCTCACACGATGGCGCCGTCAACGGACTAGCATTCTCTGAAGACGGCCTCAGCCTCTACTCATTTGGTTGTGACGGCCGCCTGCGCCAATGGTGTATGGAGACCGGGCGCAATCTCAAGGCCAAGTTGCCCCGACTTATTAACCCGGCGGTTTCTGTCAGGAAGTCTGCGTTGCACAGCAATGTATCCCTGTTGGTGAGCGACTTCTTCCTCTTTGTGGTCACCAACAGCCACGGGAATAACACGACCTTAACCATCGTGGACACAAGACCGTCTCACCATGTAGTAGCCGAACTATCTGGTCATTCGAGCGTCATGTGTCCCTCCAGCGGCGTAAAATCCATGGCACTGAACGACTGCACCCAAGAGGTTTTCACATGTGGTTCAGACAGGAACATTCTCATCTGGGAGCCCAACGTAGAAGCCAGCAAAATCTTCATGGAGGAGGTGAAGTGGAGGGCGGAGGTGGGACCATTAAGCGTCACTGCCGATGCCTGGAGCAGTAGTAGTGACGACGAACTGTGATGCCGTGTGTGATTATACTAATGCTATGACCTTTCTTACAATACTATATGGACATGTATGAATCGTTGCAGATGCTTGAGGCAATAAAGCCTTCAATGCTGTACTGCTTACATTCTTAGTTCAATCCTGATATTCACTATTGCTCGTAGTGGACGTGGGATGAGCTTAGTTCCTGCTTATTTGAACGTTAGCACAGTGAGTGCTCACAAGGCTTCGTCTGTATGTTGTAAAGTCTGCTGCATTCATATCTTTGATCCTATATTGCTGATAACTGAGCAGTCCTAGAGCAAAAGTGCTCATCGGTTCAGTTTTAGAGGAGCTTCTTAGCTTTCAATAGAGAGGTGAATCAGTTCTGTAGCTCGATCCAGTCAAAAGATATGCCTGAAGAAAGAAGTGTCCACAACAGTTTCTACATACACCCCGGCTTAAGGCCTAAAAGTGTCAAAAGTGTCCGAAGTAGAACATTTTTAGAAAAAGAATAAAAAAAGTGACTTGTTCCAGCTAAAATGCGGTGCAAGGCCAATTTTCCTCCTCAAAAAGTCAGAACTGACTTCTTTAAAGTCTCCGACTCTGTACCATAGTGTATACTACGTACGTATGTCGTACTGTATGTCCATTTACATTGTCATTCTCTTCCCCAACCTTATTTAGCAGTTGTCTCTTCACTTGGTGGTCCCCTGGATGACTGTAAAGTCTTATTTGGATTTGTTGTGCTTCATACCATTCATCTTCCTCAGTTTGTTGGCTCATTCACTTTGTCAAAGTCTGAGGTACATCATCAGTTATAATATCTACGTGTGCTGAAAGCTCAACCCTTTCTCTTGGAGAAAAGGTTTGATTGCCACTGCTTGACTACATTGGTTTTTTAAGGCATCCTCCACTCCATCATGTTAGCTGTGTATCACGTAAAAGAGTCCGGGAGGACATCATACATGTAATTAAGTAGGCCTAATGAGTACACATAAGATAGCGCATCGAATGCTTCGGTAAAATCAAGGCCACGAAGCTCACCCTTGCTGGGATCCCCGGATAAGATTGTGACTGTCTCGCTTCCCTAGGTGTCAATAGTCCTCTGGTGCTCAGTCAGAGACGACTCCTTAGCTCAAATCGCCAAGAGGATGGCGAAGACACGACGCCTTCGGGGAACACGACTAGGGAATACATATCAAAGACTCCCGAGCTTCAGAAGTTACTGGCTGACCTCTACGAGGACTACAAGGACATTCAGGAGACAAGAGCTGACGATGAAAAGAAGCGTAAGTGAGAGTCTTTTGGTGCCCTAGTTTGCTCAGTCTCGTCAACTGTCGGTTGCAGTCAAGGGGTCCATGGCCGCCGACTTCGAGGAGTATCGCGACGAGGACGGCCCCGTCATCTTCGACGTTGATGAGGAGAGGGAAATCCTGAGGAAGTTGGAGGAGCAGAACATCCACGGAGTAGATCTGGATACAATGCGACAGACAAAAAAAAACAAGAGAAAGACTCAAAACATATCTGATAAAGGTAAATGCATCACTCTTACTTGACACCCTTGTGTGGTGTGCAATGCAAAAGTAGCCTCATTGATCATGTGAATCTTTTTGTACACGAGCACAGTTGGGTCTCGCGGGGTATTCGAGGTTGACGAGTTGGTCTCCCTTCTCCTGAGCGAAGGCTGCTACGAACCTTGCGTTATCAGAGTCAGGCCAGAGCTGGGCTACGTTGACTACATGGTATTAGTCACTACCAAATCGTCCAGGTAAGTACTTATTCATCCGAACAGCGCTTGTAAACTGATAAACTGCTTGACATAAGTTTCCCTTCCTGAGCCTAGGCACGTGTCGGCTGTGGCGGAGTTCGTCTCCAAGGTATACAAGATGAAGGTGAAGCGTAAGGACGGCCTGATCCTGGAGGGACACAAGAAGACCCAGAACTGGATCGCCGTCGACATTGGTAATGCATTGTCGTTGGTGAGACGTCACAATCAATAGCACCCCGGGTCTTTTTTGTTCCAGGCAACATCGCCCTTCACATCTTCACCCGTCAAATGCGTCAAAAGTATGACATCGAGACCCTCTGGACCGTCGGGTCAGAATTTGACGACTTGACCAACAAGACAACCATCGACGACACCGGGCTGTCAGAAGACTGGCTGGCAGACATCAAACCTCTCTGACCGAATGAAATAAATGCTCAAAAATATAAGCTTTCATAGAAGTCTTCGGCAACAGAAGTATTTGCGTTTTTTAATAATGTCCCACAGATATGATAGAAAAAAAGCTAAAAAAGTTTCTAGTTAAAAAATTAACGATTTAATCCCAGGGTTTTTTTTTCTTCGATGACCCTCTTTGAGTCATAGACAATGATTATAGCAAGTTAGAGTTTGATCGGATCAGTCATCATGACATCAACCTGTGTCAAGGCAACACAACTTTATACGTACGGAGAGGCTGGATGGAATGCGCAGTGCAGCGTTCACGTAGTTTGTACCTCTTTTTACGCGCTACTCGTTTCACTCGTGTGTGCATACAAGTAACCATCCTGTGGACAACACTGCTCCACAGGCCCACCTGATCGTCATTTATTGGCGGAGTTCGGGTACAACGAGTACAAGCAAACGATCCGAAGAGTCAGCGTGTGCATTGTGCTCTTCTGACTCAGCGTGCAATGCTGCATTCTGCTGGCTTGTGCAAAAAAGTGCACTTTGCTAACTTGGCCTCCGCTGTTACACTTCCATCACTCTGGACGGGTGAGGACACACACAGATGCGCGCGCAAAGATAAAGAGATGGCGCCTCTTCTATTCTTCCGCCAAAAAAGAGAGGATAATCCTTCTTCCTCAGCCTTGTCTCATCATGGGAGTGCTCTTGACAGGATCATGTCTTGCTTCGCTGCTTCCATATGTGTACACGTCCATTAGAGGCCGAGTAAATTTACATCCTGATCTACACATTGTGTCAAGTATGACACTGGTTACGGTCAAGGTGTGCTGAAATTGATACTCCATGGTATGTATTCGGACATGTTGCAGATACTTATCATAATTTTTTAACTCCCTACAGTTGCTGTCAGATGCCTTCTCATGGCTGGTGGGGAAAAAGCAAACTTTTTCTTGGTAGTTTTCCGATTTAAAAGAAAATTTGCAAAATTGTCAATTGTGAATTGCCCCTCCCCTCCATACCCTTACTTGGCGTTGTCAATAGAGCGATTCATCACCAAGAAGGAATCCTTAAAAGCTACTTTTTTCCTCAAGCCGGACGAAAGCATCTAGCGGCAACTGTAAATGCGCACGTGAATACGTGTGCATGCTAGAGGACGAGTGTCTCAGTTCCTGGCTCCCTGTGAATCACGGTGTCGTCGGCGAGGTTGGCCGCGTTCTCCAGGCACTTTCGCTTCATGTCGAAGAGTTTCTGCAAGTCACCCCACAGTTGGACCTGTGCGGATATGAAGCGAGGGCAAATGACTTCATATTGACATGGGGATTTTCATTAACTACCTGTTTACTGGCTGCGGTTAAATTCTCCTTGACCTTCTTCTGGTCTTCCTTGAGTTGTTTTCCCCGTTTCTCCCTGTCACTGATGACCTTTAGGAGCAGCTCACGGACAGATTTCTTCTTCTCCTGACAAAGAAAAGGACACTCTTGACCAATCTACTCCTGAGGAAACAAGAGCTTGCTGTGTACCAACAAAATCTTTCTTCTTGGGGAACGTTATTCGAATGAGCCAGCGTCTTGAGCTCTCCGTGGGCCATGATGCATGACACCAAGACTTCTTACCTTGTCGTCATCGAACGCGCTGCCGGAGGACTTCACGTAGGTCTTCAGCTCTTCCTGAGCCCTCTTCAGCCACACCTGTTGGATCACCAACTGTTGCTCCAAAGTGTGATACCTGTGGAACTTGTTTACTTCGATTCCCATCTATATCATGATTGCAAAAAGAGAGTCACTTACTTTGTTTCGTTTCGCACAATTTCGTCCTGCGTGGCCTTGACCTCCTGCTCCAGCCTCCCCATGCTGGATTCAAGTTGCAGTAGGAGTGTGTCATATTGTTGCTTTTTCTCGTCGTACGTCACCTAGTTGCAGTATATACATAGTACATGCAACTGAAAGAGTCGGGCCGCATGTGCCATAGCATAGTAGTACTTGCCTGAAGGTCAGCATTCTGTTGGCGCAAAGGTCGTAGCTCTTTGATGATTGGCGCAAGTCTAAAAGCAGATAGAGCTGTCAGATAGGCTAAAAGTGAGCAGCAGGTACATTTGTACTTACGCATGGGAACTTTTGCACTGTACCTGGCCTTCCTTTCACTGATTTTCATCGTTAGTTGTGATACCAATCCAGACATCTCCTCCAAGGTTTGGCCTTTCTTCTGATCTACTGTGGCCTTCTCTTCGTCCAGTCGTTCAAGGCCTTCCTGAGTCTCTCTAAGTTGGAGGACGTCAATCGCAGATGCTTCACCGACGCGGAGTTGTTTGCAGGTACCTACCGGAATCCTCCGACACCGCGCTGCTGCTCCTGCACCGTCAGAGATTGCGCCACCTGCCTGGCGCGCTCGTTCAGGACCTCCGCCGTCCTCGCCAACACGCCGGCCTCCGCTCTCAGCTCAGACAGTTCGGATCGATGTTGTTTGTACACGTTACTCTTGTTCCTCAGCGTCGCTACGTAACGCTTGAAGTCGTCTCCCCTTGTTAGATTTCATAAGGTTTAATCTTTGTCCTCATTTGCAAAATTATTATACTTTCCTATTGAAGTACTGTCAAATTACTATAATTTCCTATTGAAGTACTGTCAAATTACTATAATTTCTTATTGAAGTACTGTCAAATTACTATAATTTCCTATTGAAGTACTGTCAAATTACTATACTTTTCCTATTGAAGTACCGTCAAATTACTATACTTGCTCACTTAAGTACTGTCTCCCCGGCAAAGGAGCTCGCCTGCTGCCTCTTAGCGACGATCTCCTCGCCCAGCTGCGCCGCCTCCCCGCGCATGTCGTTCAGGCGCTCAGCGGTGTTCTCCTTCTTCCTAGAAGAGCGGGGGCACAAGGACTGAATGTGCATGAACAGAATGTGCACGGCACGACACAAACCTTGCGATGATTGCCGCCTGCTGTCTGAAGAGTGTCAGCTTATCCTCCATTGGATCGTTGGTGACATTCCTCTTGTCCGTTAACTCATTAGTCTCTTGGTTGAGGTTCTTGATCTTGTTCTTGATTTGGTTGATGTCGTCCTTCAAGAGCGATACAGTCGTGATGTACACGTTAACAGACAAATTTGATGCCGCACCTGTCCCAACGCAGGTTGATTGGTGACTTCCTGAAGATTGGCGACATTTTTTCTCTTAGCCTCCAGCTCTTTGGGCAACTTTTGCGTCACGATGTAAGAGTTCACGTTGGTCTCCTCTTCCATCTTGGTGAGCAACCCCTCTGGGGTGGCACCGGCGCTGGCTTGTCTCAAGTCCCTCAACTGAGACTCCAGACGTCCTATCCTCGCATCAGCGTGCTGTAGGAGCAGAAACATAAGTTCCACTTTGGCTGTATGTCCTAGGACTGCACTATATTAAACAAGCTAAAAAAGCATCGCATCGAAGATTTTCCACGAATATTACCCGATACTCCACTCAATGCACCGAGAGTATCAGCACCCAGAAACCTCGAGTATCGTATCCAAAAGTAGCAGCTAGAGGCAATACTTGATACTAAGATACAAGAGAAGAATTCGTTGCAAACTAGTTGCACTTCAATTTTTGAGCTGGCTTTTAATTTTCAGACAACTTTATACGTGCTCTCAGGCAGGTGCACGTGTAGTTTGTTTGTGTCTATACTCGATGCGATCGCTCAGTCTCAGCACATCCACGTATGCAGTACTCTCCATGGTACAGTGCGTATAGGCAATGAATATGTTTGAATATTCAACTGCTTTCCTGAATAGCGGTCCTTTGCTGATGCTTTTGCTGCGTCAGTTCCCTCTCCCTCTCCTTCTCCTGTCTCAACCTCTTTGCAACCTCCAACATCTTCTCGATGTTGGGCGTGCCCTCCACCTGCAAGGAAAACGTTCACAGCTCGTGTAACGTCGTGCGTGAAGTAGAGTCTCTTCATATCAGTTCCGTCGCACACCTTCCTCTGCATCCTCTCAATCCTCTTTGCCACGATTTCCTTCTCATTCTCCATCTCCTCGATATCCTTCCTGAGCTCTGTAGTTCCATAGCCGCTGTTCTTCAGGGCCTCGCACTCCTTGTGGACCACTTTAAAGTTCTCGATCAATGCTTCATACTAGGCAGAAACAGAGTAACAGTCAGTTGGAACAGCGTTTTTGCATAAATTCATGCTGAAGAGGAATTACTTGTTCATACAGATCTGCCACGTCCGCGTCTGCCAAGAATTCGTTCCTGACTTCCAACTTAACGAGGTATTTGGCGAGGTACGCACGCTTCTTGAGGTCTGGTATCCGATGGAGAAGCCATTCCAGTACGGGATAGATAACCTTAGGTACAATGCACACTCTTAGTACGGCAGCACGAACCGAACGGCGTGTAAGGATAATTCTAGTACGTAGGTAAGGAAATGTGTTGTCTTCATGCATTACTCATATTTATACAGAACTAAGATGTGTAGTCAGGGTATGAGTCAGCAGTACACGTACAGGGCATCTAGCACGCACTTACAGCCTTGTGACCTTCTAGCAACCCTTCCCTGAACCCCTCGGCAATATCCACGGGCGGTTTATACTTGAGCACCCTGAGCATGCCCAGCACCCTGAGCACGGTGTTCTCGGGCGCCTCCTCGCGGATGTCCACCTTTGCTCGGCCGTCGATCTCAGCCAACACGTCGCAGAGAATCTAGATCGACAAAATAAGGAAGAAAACATCACATTACACTAGTGTGTCTGAACTGCACTATGCGTACTTGCATGCAGCACATGTATATGCACCTGTAGAAGCTGCTCTCCACTGTACGCATCAAAGGTGATGAGGTTGACATTCTTGCTGAATGGCTCCTTGTTGAGTTCTCCCACCAGGAACTTGAGCTGCTCACTCATGATGGCGGCCTTCAGCAAGTAAAACAATTTGAAATGGGTGGAACACACAGACGGTGTGTGCTAATTTCAGTGCTTCTGCTCTTGCGGCATGCTTATTCTTAGCTTGGACTTTTCATCCTGGTACAACTTGCATATTACAAACACAGGAGATTTGTCTTTTTGACCTCTCGAAATGTATGAAGACTTTCTCAGAAAAGTTTGAATTAGAAAGTCATGCACAGATTCACGACTACCTCAAGCAAAGAGAAAAACTTTGACCAATGAGTTTCTGCTACAGTGTTAACGCGTTAAAATAATGTCACCTTTAATGTTGTGTCAACCACCTGGACCTTTTCTTGGTGCTTCCTTTCGGTCCTGAAGGAATGTCTCTTCTGTGGATAGAAAGCATTGTCAAAGGCAGGTACTTAAAGCTTGTGGCATTTGCTGCTCATACCGATAGATGGCATGAGAGGTAAGGGCAGATTGAGAAAGAGAAAACCCGCTTTGGTCGCTTTCCTGTATAATCTGATATCCAATGCATGTTTTGGAGCACCCGGTAGAAGTGAAAAGAGGTCTCGAACTCCAAATGCTAGGACAAAGGTAACAAAAACACTTCTACAACTGTGAAGCCGTCTGGATTGCGGACCCAAGGAGGACACCTTCTGAGCTTGGACCAAGTTTGCTTGGACTTGTCCAAGTCAGAAGTTCTCGATGAAGCTGTTCACAGAGGAGCACGCGGACAGGCTCACATCGGTCGACTTCACGCAGTGTGTTGGAAATTTATTCAAGTAACGCAACATTCATGTGCATATTACACTTCTATCTTAACTGACAAAGATTAACAAAGTTGGAAACATATTGGTGGAGTCTTTGGGAAAAACATACCTTGCACCTCTAAAAGTGAATGGGTGCAAAAAAAAATCAAGCATTGATTTCATCTCCACAGCTTCCTTAAAGCTCCTTCACAAGGGCCAAACCTAACTTTATGTACAGGGCTGATCTTATCTGCTGAATCACATCCCTCAGGGATTGCATTGGCCACCATTGATATTGAGGAAGGCCTCACTTGTGCGTTTGTTTTAGAAAATCTATTACGGTGTCCGGATTTTCCTTCCCTGCTTAACAAGGTTGAGATGAAACTCTCTCCTTTCTAATGCTTTTCACATACGTTTGGAAGATGCTCAGCGTCACCTCCTTGACTCGGGAAGATACGGATCGCTCCTCTCGAGATGGCTGGTCAGCAACATGATGTAGATGCTCCTCCTGGCGGGGTCGCAGGTGAGGAGCAACTGCCCCGAGGTGGCGTTGGGAGTCATCTCACTCGTGTGTGTCGTTAAGTGTTGCCTAATTTCCTAATTTGCCGACATCCTAATTGGACCAATTGACTCGCAATGGCCAAGTTCATTTGACCGATCCAGTTGACATTTATTTGAAGCATGAACCAAGTTAGTCAACAACAAAATGGACATAATTTTTCTATGCAACAAGCTTAGGCGAAATATTCGCTATTCTTTTGACCTTGGACATGACAACATTGGCAGCAACTGAAAAAATGAAAATCCCATGGTCAATCTTGAACAATCTCCTTCAGTACTGGAAGAGCTGTCAGTCTCCAGTACTCCTTCCACCTCAGAGTGGCAAACTTAGTCACCTCTTTGCGCAACCTCTCTCTCACGTCTTCCTTGTCCTCGCCGCTTCGGAACCAATCAATCAGATCTTGAGCTAATTCTTCACTATCTTCGAAAACAAGTCCATTTTCATTGTGTCTGACAAGCTCTTCCAGGGCTTCAAACTTCTTCGCAGCAACTGGAATGCCACAGCCAAACATGTCCACCACTTTCATAGGCAAATCCAGATCAGAGGAAGAGGCATGGAGACAGACACCTAGATCCGCACACCCAAGCAGTTTTGGATAGACGTCAGCTTCTACCCATGGCATGACCACACTAACGTAGTGCCAACTCTTGGCTTTGATCAGTTGCTGGTAGTGCTCCTTCAGGGGACCTTTACCGGTGATGATGCACAGCAGATGTGGCAACGAGGCACCTTGATCCCCATTGGATTTAGCCTCCTCATAGAGTTGGAGTGCATCGAGTAAAATAGAGAAGTCCTCATCCTCTGTCCATGAAGTGCTGGAGACCAAGATCCCTGGTCTACCTTGCCGATAAGATATGCTACCGTCCTCATCATTTCTTTCTGTGAATTTAGACTCTCCTGCATGGTCCAGGAAGAAGTTTGGATACTTCTCACCCAGCTCAAGAATGGTCTCATGCATTTCTGGCAAGGCTATGGGCTTAAAGCGCTCTGGCGGACGGTCATACACCACCGTGATCTGCCTGTCCGCCACGTTCCAATTCATTGCCAGGTCTTTTTTCATTGCAGATGTGACACAAAAGTTAGCTGCTGCTCCGCGACCAAATTGTCGCTCTATTGTCTCAGCAAACCTGGTCAGGAGACTGCCCGAGGGCTGGCTCATTGCTAAGATGGTGTAGCCGTAGTTATGCCAATCAATCACCAGCTTGGACCTTCCACGACAAAGGAAACGACAGTAGAACTGAAGAGCAGGTAGAGTGGGTATTGAGGGAGGATTTTGCACTAGGATCACTTCAGGCATGTTGCTTCCAAGGCACCAGGGCAATGATAACAACAGGGAGAGACTCTGCCACAACGTCTTGAGCACATAATTTGCTAACCTTGGCAGGTATTTGCTTAAAGAAGACGGATAAGGACTCATGTGGGTTATCTGGATCTTTGGGTGGGTAGCAAGCACTCCTGGCAAGTCTGATCCAGAGTATCCAACGAGAGTAACGCTTTGGCAGTCATCGTCTCCTGCCAGAGAGAGCGCGTGGTTGCACATTCGTGGACTGCGCCCCAGATCACCAAGCACGACCACACAGGCAGAGTGTGGACCTTTGGGACCTAAAAAAAAAAGCGTGTCGTCATGTCTAGGACCCACGGCAGGTTGCAGAGGAGCATCCTGCGCGGCTAAAATGTACCAGTGTCACATCTCACCAGCCATGACGCCCGTCCTGCAGCTCTAGATGTCGATCTGGGGGATCTCGAAGTAGTCGGTGGAAATCAACGGTGTCGTTCGAACTTCACGCGTGTGTACAGCTGTGGCAACTGGAGCCGGAGATTGCTTGGCTAGCAAGAAGTCACTTTGCCGCCATCTCATGCGTGGCGAGGATGCCGATCATGTTGAAGCCTACATTCACCAAAAGCTACAACACACCAATACTCAAGTATCTTACTGCAGAAGAGCTCTTGACGTTGTGAATTCACATATTTTCAATTTCACCAAAAAATCAACTTGTCACTTGTTGAGTTACGTTGCTTTGTTTGTTGCCATTTGTGTCAGCAGCTAAAAACCTTCGCCACCTTCTTCGTCTTGATCCTCTCCAAACTTCTCGTCGAAGGCGCCCAAGTGTTGCTGCCTCGGCTGCCTCTTTAAGCTGATACAGCGAGGCACAAAGCACACTAGCAGTGCGCAGCCGAGCGAAGAGGAAGACGACGACAACGACGACGAACGACGCAGCCAGCGCTGGCGTAACCCCAAAACAAGACGAAAGATCAAAGGGACCGAGAAGAAGATCTGCTTCTGAGAAAACGGGTGAATCGGACCCCGCCTCCAAGTCTTCCAATCTCTTCTTCCGCCCGCTCGCCTTCGATGGAGTAACAGTCCGGCATGGGCGGGTGCGTGTCCGCTCAAAGCGACATTAACGACAGACACCCAAACGTTTTCGCCGTCAGCAACATCGACGACGACGGTAACCGCGTGAGTCACGGGCACCTGGAGGTCACTGAGAGCCAACTGGTCCTCCACCAGAAGGGAAAGGACGCGGTGCGATGGCCTCTTAAGAGCTTGCGGCGCTACGGAGCGGAGGCTGACATTTTCAGCTTCGAGTCCGGGCGGAAATGTCAGACAGGACCGGGTATCTACGCTTTCCGATGCGAGCGCGCAGAGAAGCTGCTGGTGTTGTTGCAGGAGCGAGTGAGAACGAACCCCGCGGCTTCGGCCGCGAGAAGTGGGTCCGCGGATGACCCGGAAAATGAGTACAACAGGCATCTCTCGGTGGTATCGGGGCAATCCGGAAGCGAGGCTGCCCCGCCGATGCCACCGGCTCCATTGGTACAAGGCAGACTGGCTTCAGTGACGTCTACCACCGCTAGCGTGTCTGGTCTCGACGGCGCCGACAACGCCGGTGTCGCAGCCTCTACTATGCCCGAGTACGCCAATGTCAACTGTAACGGCGGTCCGGTCGCTCTGGAAGCCGCCGACGGCTACCTCGTGCCCAACACGCCCGTGCATCTGAACTTTCCCAACGGCGGCGGTATGTTCAACGTCAGTGGCCGCGAGTACGAGAACGTTGGTCTCGATCACAACCGCCCCTCCAGTAAGGCCACTGCATCTAACAGCTGTGGCGTTATGGCGTCACCCGTCGCTCCCAAGCAGCCTCCGTTGCTTCCACCAAAGCCCTCAGCCTCAGCGGGCTTGCCTCCCTCCTCGGCCGCCCCCGTACATCAAGACCAAGTTCAGCTAGCACTCCCCAAAGAAGCCACTTCAAACGGCGATCATGGCGATCGTCAAATCAACTACATAGCTGTAGATTTCGAAAATGGATCGGCGGCTGCCTCCAGCTCTCTCTCAGGGCCCGTCGCCCCACCAAGTCCCTCGGCCCTCGCCGAGACCAGCCGCAGACCGTCCCAAAGCGGCGACATTCGCGGCGAATATTCTACAATCGACATCGACCGCACCAAGGCGCTGAGCACGACCGCCAGGCAACAGACGCAGAGAGACTCGCCGGCAGTAGTCAAGAAGAGCAGGCATAACTCCACTCTGTCGGAGCTTACGGCCAAGACTATCTTGGGGGTTAAGAGGAATAGCATTATCGATTAAAGATATCATCAATATTTTCAGAAAACTAGTCAGCCGAAGAATCACATAACCACGGAGCATAATCCATAGAATGTACGATTTTTTTTTTATGTAATCATGTATAACCGTGTACTGGCCACGACTTTGAAGGAGTACGTACGTACATTGTACTTGTCCGGTCCTGTAAGTACGTACATGTTGAGTACGACCTGGTGCAATGTAAGGATTAATAGTTGACCTTTCTATCTTATATCTAGCTGCAGCTCTCTCCAATAGTGATATCAGTCCAGTGCAAGTGCTAGTTGTATGAATACTATGCATCCAATATTAAAAATATCTAATCTGTTTCAACAATAATCACTGGACCATCTTGAGCACGACAAGATGGAACTTCATACGCTTATTGAACTCAGCAATGCAAGTCTGGATGATCTCTCGGTCTCCCGGTCTCTCCAGGTCGTAGAGCGGTTTGGCTGCGTCGGACAGGAAGTTGTCCGCTGCCTCTGTGAGATAGTGCTTGAGCGCTGTCTGCAGGCAGTGGATGTCGACCCACGCCTGGATGCAACCATTTGAGTTCATTCTGCTGATGCAGCAGAACAGTCGATTGACCTCCTCGGCTACAGACGCCACAACCCGCTTTAATACTGCTGTTGTCGAGGAGGACTCTTCCGTGCTCCCCTTCTTGGTCGTGGCAGACACTCTGTCTACTTCACAGTGAACCGAGATGACGTTGTGCAGGATCTCTTTGACGTAGTCTCTAGCGTCTGCGGGTTTAGGACATCGCGCCCAGTCGAATTTGCCCACATACATTGAGGGCTCAATCATGGCGACGACTGGATCGCACTTAAGCTCCAAGTAGGCCTCAAAGAGCTTGCCGTCGAGAACGTGGTAACCTTTGCACGCCTCGGCGATAGGACGCTCCAGACTCAGCTGACCAACCTCTTGGAAGGACTTTTGAATCTTGGGCAACACGTGTGTCAAGGTGAAGCGACAGTTGTTCCGGCAAAGGAGAAGACGAGTGGAGTCGCTGGGCAAGGAGTCGCCGAGTGACGCATAATTCTCCACGGCAGCGTTCTCAAGTGCAAAGGCAAAGGAGGAGAGCACGTTCTGTATCAGCAGCTCCAGGTCGCTGTGAGCTGTCTCGTGTGCGAGTATGTCTTCCTCTCGGCTGTCAGTAGAGAGAAGCGCCTCCTTAATCAGTTGCACCGACTGCGAGACAAGCCGTTCAAACATCTCCGGCATCTCGGTGACTGCACCAAACTCATCGGTCGTTTCCACAACCCATTCCTCCTTCTCATGCAGCGCGTGCACCTGGTCAATGACTGTCTGGAAGATCATCTGCAAGCACTGAATGCGCAGATCCGTGGTCAGTCTTTTGATGATGTCCAAGGCCTGGCCGGGTAGATCCACCTCCACGAAAGAGGCGTGAGTGCGGCGCACCGTACGCAGACAAGATGGTAGCCAGTTAGCTGTAAAGCGATCACCGCCGCTCGCAGCGTTTACATCTGCGCCACCGGTCTCTCCACCCCAGTCGCCGAATTGGTCGCTGCCACCATCTTCAGGAAGAGTCTGAGGGATGATGGCGGCACGGATGAGGTTGGAGAAGTACTGGATGCCGCCCAGGATCATGTCCTTAAAGACTGACTGACGGGTTGCGTCTGGCGAGACCACCAACTCCCCCTTAAAGTATGACTGACCAAGACGCCACAGGTCGGGGAACTGTTCCTCCAGGTGAGCAGTAGCGTCTTGCACGAAGAGCACAGTCTCAGGGAGGGAGTCATGCTGTCGCTCCTCTTCATCGCCGTCACACGGAAAGAGCGGCAAGTTTTTGCTGGACGGCGAGAGTAAGTATTGCTGTTGCTTTTCGGTCCTGTTCTGCCGATGTCTAGACAAATACTCATCCCGGCAGCTGTCCAGCTCGTTCAACAAGTGCCTGTACTTGATGTCAAGGCAGTGCCACGCAGGATCACCCTCCACATTTAACTGAACCAAGTTGGCGATGAGCCTCTTCTGAGCTTCGATCTCGAGGTCGGGATTTTCCAACTGATCCTGCAGCTTCTCTTTAAGGGTCTCTACTCTCTTCTCCACTTGGGTCAGGTATATGTTGAAGATGTCACTCTCGCTTCCGCCATAAAGGCTCTTTGCCCTCTCATATTCGTCTATGATGCGATCGTAGTCACCCTTGGCAAGGTTGTTTTCGATGTTGGCAGGCAGGTTGAAGAGGAACTTGAACCGGTGCAACACGCTAAGCGCATTCCTTGTGGCGTCGGCTCGATCCTTTCTTCCTAGTACGTCGACAAACATCTGAAATGAATCGGGCCGGAGTTAGGTACAGCAAAACTTGAGCAACACCGAAACGCATACCTGGTCGGCTTCCCGCTTTGCCGAGGCGATGGCCTTCTCAACGCGTTCCGTGGGAGTCCTGCCCGAATCGTATTCACGGTCTTTCTCGTAAAGTTTCTTGATCTCTTTCAAAGTATCCAACTGATCCATGATGGAACTGATGTTTGCCTTGATAAAGGAGAGTTGGCTCTTGTTCTCCCCGTCTACCTTCCGGCGCAAGTAGAGCAATCCGGCCTTTAGGTCCTCAAAGGTGGTGCCATGATGGTTCTCTAGCAGGTAGTAAGCAGGCTCGAAGTTCTCGGCGCCGACATCGCCACACATCCCTGGGAAGGCCTGACGCAGTCGCTCCTCAGGAAGCTTTAGTTCGTTGCCTTCTACAGACAGTCCCAGGGCGTCCTCTTGGTCGAGTCCCGCACCGCCACCCCCAGACGCCGAGAAGGCTCGATTTTTCCGTCTGGTAAAAAACTTCTCCTGGGTCCAGCATGCAACCTCCTTGAGCGGTCCGATCGGCTCCTTGAAGACCCGCAGGCGGACAGTGCACGAGCCCAGGCCGCCCGAGCGAGTGGCCACGACGATGTCCCCTGATCCTTCCTTGGCTGCTCCTGGACACAACGCCGTCAGCTTGTTGGGCGACTTCCACTCGGTCGTAAGGAGGCAATCGAAGCCGTGGATCAGCACCCCTAGAAGGTCCTGCTGAGAAACGCCCAGATTCTCGCCTAAGAACAGAAGAAATGACCACCGTTAACATCCTCACCACTGACTCACTCTCGAGAAATATCAACGCACCCCTGATGGTGATTCTCGTGCCCGCCGCGGCCTCCTTAGGGGAGATCCCCGTGACTATGGGAGGCGGACCCATCCTCCTCCCGTTCACTGTTCTTGCAGTTCGGACACAACTTGTTTACAATTTGCCTTCACTCCTCGCCGTAGACCGAGAAGAGAAGACGACTACTTGCAAGCTGCTCAGGCGGGCGCGGGCGGACTGCCGCCGTGCCGGTGCGGCGAGAAGTAAACTGATGAGAAACGACAAAATG
>JAAUXU010006615.1_pt1 | contig 30977 bp, 37 predicted proteins | sample 7278151 | NCBI WGS metagenome assembly JAAUXU01 (sample SAMN14350113, study PRJNA611818) | marine sediment metagenome | isolation source: surface marine sediment (1.8m) | place: French Polynesia: Moorea | collected 2018-08 | reverse complement strand
CCCCCCCCCCCCCCCCCCCCCCCCCCCCCCCCCCCCCCCCCCCCCCCCCCCCCCCCCCCCCCCCCCCCCCCCCCCCAAAGCCACACTTGTAGTTAAGTGTCGCATATTTTGTAGTGAGCTTCACAGCTTCTGATCAACCTATGCATTTCATTGGTAGAAATTACTTTGTAATATTAGTTTAAGTGAAAGCCTCAAACCCCTCCCACTAGACTTATTACGTCTTCATGACGGTCAAAATATCATTCAATAGTAACAAGATGTCTATAGCCCAAAGAACAGGGTGACCGAAAGGAAGTGTAAGAAATACTCAGGAGAAACAATTTTATTACCCTGTCAGTTTTTGTCAATTTTGCAAGAGTTGCCAGATTGGGACACTTTGATTATGACCAAAAGTGGAGCTTCACCCAGAAAATGGCAACTGGATTTGGCAATTCAACATGATGCAATCCTCATTTCACCCTGACACAGCGGAGAGATGTGGATCATCGTCACTGAGTCCACGTAGTGCCTGGCCTACACGGCGCACTGGTTTGGGCTGCGCTGAATTGTTGAAGAAAAGGTGCAATAGAGCGGAAAGTTTCTCGTCCCAGAATGTGTCCAATCCCCTGGATTGTTGAGATGCACCAGCATCACTGCCCAAGATCATTGGGAGCCGTCAGCAGAGGTCTGGAACTGCCCCGTCACAGGATGGAATGAGTTGCACTTGCAAGACATTTGCATGGCTGAGGTGATCACTGCCACGCATACTAAAACAAAGAGTCCAGCTGGAAGAGTCTGAGAATGCTTTGGTTTTTTTTGGGGGGGGTCGCCCTGTACGTGGCTCTTGGCAATGTTCATTGAGCCTCAACAATGCTGAGTCCTGACTGAGTTTGAAGAGCATGAGGTGTTCCAGGCAGGTCTGGGCCCAAAAGAAGCCGCACCAATGAGGGTCCGATGACGCAGTGCAAAAACCTATAAGTGTATTGTACAACTCGTCAATTCAGCGTGGCTTCTCTCAAGCGACAAGAAAAGAACAATTTTTTTTCTTGGGTGTAACAAATTGACTGCTAAAGGGGTGTTTTCATGAACTACTAAGCCTTTGTCAGGTGTCTATTTCATCACAGGGTGGCCAATGTTCAGTGCCTGGGAGTGGCATCGATGCTCAGCTCCATCCTGACACTTTTCAATCGTCAACTTGTTCAGCTTCTCCATCCTCTCGTTCTCCACGACAGCTGGGGTCAAGTCTGTGAAGACGTGGCTGAAGTAACAACTGAAGCTGGCCTCAAGTGGAGAAGCCCGCCAGAGACACCCTGAAACAGTTGAAAAATGATCACCCTGTCCTTTGTAAGAACAAATATGTCACATATGTTGTGTATTAAACACTTTATATATTTTAGGCCATATTCGGCCATTTGTATTGCGCTTTGAGACTCTTGCCAAAATACATTGATAGAAAATACGTCGACTGTCGGGCACATAAAACTATCATATGGCCAACAGTCCCGTTGGGGCTTTCTTATGACCAGACCGCCTTCATCCCGACCATGCTGAAGTCACACTTGCTGGTGGCCATTCTCTGGTCGGTGACCCGGTCGAGGTGTGACAAGCATCACCACTGCAGCGTGGAGCAGCAGAGGTCGATCATGTTTCGCGCGTCCAGCATGGCGGACATCAAGTCTCTCGTGGTGTTTGGTGACTCTGGAGAGGAGGGCCTCTGGTCGGAGCACTTGGCAACGCTGTTTGACTTCGGCGTACAAGTTCTGAGCATTCACGACGAAGACGGAGAAGATGAGGCCACGTGGCGCTCTTTCTTCTCCGAGCCGGACCAACACTTGCTGACGTTCTTCCTCAGCGCGCCCAAGGCCACATGGGTGAAGGACGTTATCCACGAAGCATCTCACAAGTTTCACTGGTGGCTTCCTTCTCTTTTGGGCCTCAGTCTGGAGAAACTCAGACTGGACAGCCTCGTCTTCTCGTATGACTGCAACGACCACCACGTCGTCATCAAGGAGACCTACACCATCAAGGGAGTCAAGACCGTGGAAAACAGGCTGTACGAAAGTTCTGACGACGGCGAGGTTTGGTCTCAGGTGTCAGAGCCTTTCATCTGGCGCCGGAGATCGGACCTGAAGGGACTCACTCTGACCAACTCACTCATGCCCTATTCCTACCTCAACATCCCCTTGGACGGGGAAACCCCGTACAGAGGGTTCGTGCCCGATCTGTTGAGCAGTCTGCAATCTCAGGCCAATTTCAAGGTGACGCCGACCATGAAGAAGCATCGAAGAAGCATCTTGCAATCCCTGACGAGCTCGATCTTCTGTTCATTCCAGATCAATTACACTTGTCCTGCTGATGGCAACTGGGGTGGGCGTGGAGACGACGGCCAGTTCAATGGCTTGGTGGGCCAGCTGTCCAGGAGGGAAGTCGACTTCACCTCGGGCCTGCCCACTGTCACTTTGGACAGGTCAAGCGAGATCGACTTCACAGTTACTCTGTGTGAAGACTTTTTAGGTCTGGTGACCTCGGTACGAGGCCAGAGCCAGGTCATCAACACCTGGGTGTACATTAACATCTTCGAGCGGTCCGTGTGGTTCATGGGACTGTTGATCATCGTCCTTCTCTCACTTGGCTTCATGTCCATCAGCCACTTCAAGGTAATGATGTAATCGTGCCGGCAAACTTCGGGTTTGGAGTTCTGTTCTCAGGCCGAGTTGGGCTGATTTGGGCTGACCCTGCCTTAGTTATGAGCATCATTATCCCAAATTGAGATAATGATGACCGCCACATTATGGATGCTGGGATTTCCAAAGCAAAATACAGAAAATCTGCATAAGGGATAGGGCGGCAGTAATGCATGTATGATGTGACCGCTCGTTTTCTTACAGTTTAAGAAACTCTTTGGCTATTTCATGCTGTATCAGTTAGCCTATTTCAGCGCATCCAAAAAGCCCCGGGCTGAGCCCGAGAACTCCAAGTTCAACTTTGCTTGGGGGGGGGGGGGAGGGGGGGGGGGCAAAAACGTTCGGGCCCAACCCGCTTACAACATTACCTTCAAGGCTGAGGCGTTCCATGGAAGTACCAATGACAAGTTTGGTGTCACCAACGCCGTAGCTGTTGTGCTCATGACATTGGGACAGCGAGATTATGGCATATCGGTGAGGAGAAACTCCTCCCAGCTGCTCTTTAACAGCACCTGCCTCTTTGCCTTCTTGGCATTCTCGTTCTACACGGCTGATCTCACATCACTGATGAGTTCGGTGCCTAAACCACTGGATGTCAGATCGTTCCAAGGTGTCTACGAGAAGGAATTAGACCTGATTGTCTGGCGAGACACCAGCTCTGTTGACCACTTCCTCATGGCAGATCAAGATTCCAGCATGAGGAAGGTCTTCGAGAGAGGACTCGAGCAGCCAGCCAGCCTGTTCGCCCACAGCATGGACGAAATCATCTCCAGGCTCCACTCAGAGCCGCGCAGCGTCTACTTCGGGTCCGCCATGGAAGCCAAGCGAGACTTGGAGTTGCGCATCCTCCCGATAGAGGAGGCCGTCCCCATCCACTTGGCCATTGGGCTGCAGAAGGACTCGGAATTCCTTAAGCTGTTCAACTTCCACCTGCAGCAGATGAAAGAGGCCGGCCTCTTCGCCGTTCTCAACGTTCGCTGGACCAATCAGGGAGTGGAGTTTGTGGAGCCGCCGCCGTGCCAGACCGCCAATGTCTTGGGCTATGACAATTTGCTCTTTCCATTTGCCATAGCCTGTTCGGGTCTGGGTGTAGCTCTGGTCTTACTGTTGGCAGAATTGTCATATTCCAGGATGAGCTTTCTTGGGCTCTCAACTTGAGGGGAATCATGTTCTTCCCCTGTTCGTGCAATGCAGTCGTGCATGCCTTATGCTTCAAGTGATCAGACTCCAGGACGGCTGCCAGGACAGAGATGACTTTGAAGGTCTGCAGCCTTGACCAAGATGTCCCAAGACTCTGAGAGTGATCCTGTCTGTCGAGGAAGGCGATACACGGAGGCAGCGAGTGTTAGTGTCTGGATATAGGATGGTGGGCCTGCTTGGCGGGCCTGCTTGGCGGGCCTGCTTGGCGGGCCCGTTGCATCCTCCTCATCTCACAGTTGATCGGGATCAGCCCCGATTCTCCAGTTGCGGAAAGTTCTCGCATCTCTGTAAAGTTCTCTTCATAGAGGTAGAGAGTTCTGAAACAAACCTCTGTACTCTGCTGTACTGCTCTCGTCGGGTCATACATCGACCCGCCGAGAGCACGAATAAAGTTATTCCGACCCATCGCTAGCGCAAAAGCTTATGACATGCGACTCGTATAATTTGACGTATCGGGCATGACCCGGCGTGATGGTGGCCGGGCGCGGCTAATGATAAAGTGCCAGAAACAGATATTTCCTCGATGAAGCCATAAACGTTCCTTTCAAGAGGTCGCCGGCAATGTAGACCTGATCGCTTTTGAGAAAGTTGAAGCCTTCAGGGATGATTCCAGAAGCTGACAGTCGGGAGTACTGACTTTTGCTACTTACGGACATGCCGATTGAAGAGAAGGGCGACCTCGTCACTGGTACTGGAGATGAGAGAAAAAAAAAGTCTTTGACTCTCCCAATATTCCAAGATCCGTTGACAAAGAGCACACTGAGCATTAGAGACTGGGCACGAGTGGGTCACATTCTTTCATTCAAGCCTTTTCCCAATATCCAGGGCATCGAGCTCCTGTTCCACACCAACCACACGGGGAAGTAGGTCAACATTTCTCTCCTGAAGTCTGAATTGCAGTCTGGTGCTGGTGCTGTCAGGAGATCCTGTTCGTGTTGCCTGCTTGAAAGTCTACAGGAAAGCTATCGAATCGAGGCGTCCGATGATGTCTCCATGGACAATCAACCAAGTATTTTTCATTAGCTCTATATGAGAGACTCTTTTCCTGGTACGTAAAAAAGTTATCACGAGCGTACGTACACAAGCACGCATTGTCCGCAGCATCGAGGAATCTCTCTAGACACTATTATCTGATGACAACATTGAGCTTGCTGACTGCCTCTTTCTCAATCTGTCTGTGAAGGACGTTGACTTCCTGCTGGCTCAGGGTCCTCTCCGGACTCCGGTACACGATCCGGTAGCAGTGACTACGGAGCTGCTTCTTCGGGTGGAAGAAGTCGTCGATCAAGCTCACCTGGAACGTCAGAACAATTGCGTGGTGAGGGGATCTCACTTGACATCACTTCTACTGGGTGATCAATACTTAGCGTCCTTAGTTTTCAGAGAGTCTTAGGTTTTGAAGCAACCGGCAACTCTGATTTTGTGAAGTGAGGGGAGAGCATTCGAGAATATTGGAAAAACAGTTGTTACCGACAAGAAACAAACTTTGAATTGAGCCACTGAGCTCATCCGCTTTGACTAGGACAAGTCTGGCACCTTGAGCAACATGCAAAGTCCAGGTTTGCCACGAGGAATTGGTGGGATCCATCCCAAAGTGTTTTCCTGGATCATCAAATGCTGGTATAAACTTCATGTGAATTTGAATCACACTGTATAGCTTCCCATCCTCCGCTCTAGCTGGCAGTTGCATCCCAAAGTCATTGGGAGTTATTGGTCTGGGCCAAGCTCAAGCAGGAGCCTTGTTCATGAACACAATATACCTGTTCGACCAAGTCTCCACCGACCTCTCGGACGAGGTCGTAGAAGTCGTTTGGTGAAAATGTGAAGTCTTCCGCTGCGGTTGCTGAATCGACATAACTTGGCAGCCAAAAGCTCAGGTCATTGACGCATTGAGGGAACTTGCTGATTGGCTGTGGAGCATCCATAGCTTAGCTGGCGAACGTACAGAAAGAAATTCTCATTCTCTTTCTTTCCGACTAACCTTGTACACAATATTTTTGTAAATGTCGTCCGTGACAAACTGCGAGAGGAATCCAGTGTCCTTGCTCCAGAACAGTCTGATGTCTGGCACGTTGAACAACCTCATGGCTAATCTCTCCAACCCCAGACCGAAGGCCCAGCCAATCTAAGGCAAAACATCATGACGAGAAGAAGCAAGCAGCACAAGGCACAACTTGTACCTTCTTAGGGGCGCCAGCAGCTCTGAGCAGCTCTTGCTCCATAATTCCGCAGCCAAGCACCTCCATCCAGCTGTCCTTGTCCTCTGAAGAGAAGAGGATCTCCAGCTCCCAGGATGGATGTGTGAAGGGAAAATAGGCATCCACCCATCGATAAGTGATGTCTGCGTGCAACGAATCAAGTCACTTAGGATATGGCTGCCTTCTGCTCAGGTACCTTTGCCGAAGAGATTCATCGCCAGGTCCACTAGACAACTCTTCAAGTCAATTTCCAGCGTCATGGCCGCGTCCTAGGCATGAGTATTAAGGTTGTGGTCCAGGGACAGTCCGTGAAAACTCGTCTTTCTGTACCTGCGTGTGACAAGACTGCTTGTAGTCATTCCGGACTCCATCTTCGAACAGGACCAGCCTCTGGTCCCCTCCCCATCCGTCTCCGCGGTACTTGGCCAGTCCTGGGTTTTCGCGCTTCAGCTTTTCTCTGGCGCTGCGCCAAAGTGCGTCATTAGCACCGGGCTCGTCCAGGAGGCGCACGCCTTCCAGCTGGTGAAACGCTGGATAGTGGCTGGAGTTGATTTCGTCGCGCCTGTAGACGTCTCCCACAACTAGGAAGTTGTCCAACCCCATCCTGATGAGCTCCACCTGGTGCGCACTTGTGTGGGCCCTCAGCATATAGTCGGAATTGACGTAGTAGGCGTCGGACTTGCGCCTGCTCGGATGGTCCACTGGCACCAGCAAAGAGTCGTAGTTCTGCTCCACCGTCACCAGGGGACTGAGGCGGTCGTGCACCGAGAACAGGGGACTCCGGGGAGAAGACGGCGACGGGTACCGCGAATACATAAACTGAGAGTGACATGGATCTTTTTGAGAAGCACACTACATTATTGATCTTATATTGCTGTATCATGTGCAAAACGTACGTACCAATATGTAGGGAGGGGATTTTAGGTCTGCCCATTTGTTTGCATGTTTGTCCAGACTTCCAGACTTAGGTGTTGTCGACAAGTTCGGTCTACCCAAGAAGTTGACGACATCCAGATGATGAAATTTACGCTCACCCTGCCCTACAGGGGGTCACCCTCAAAGTCCACACAAGGGGGTCACCCTCAAAGTCCACACAAGGGGGTCACCCTCAAAGTCCCCCCAACCAAAAAGAACTGTGTGATATGACATGAGGTCGTCCGCTACGCTGGACTGCAGAGGCGTTACTAATGAACGACTTGACGCAATGTCTCTTCCATCCGGACTCACGTTCACGATCCTCTGCTTGATGATGCCCATGGGATGGTGTTTCTGGAGGTGCAGGTCACGGCCAACCAACCCCAAAACTCTCGGGGTCAGATTCGTCTGTGAGTCTGTCTTCAGCGTCTGGCCGCACACGGTCAAGGTCTCTGGCGGTTGGAGCTTGCGCTTCAACTCGGCTGACCCCACCGGCTCTTCGCCCCCGTCTACGCTCCCGGCGGCCCTCTGTGCTGAAGAGACATGGCAATGTCGTCGACAGAGTAGGAGGAGGGGTCGACAGTGGCGAGGGCCCAACATGACTCTCTGCTCAAGTTCCAGACGAGGTTTCGTGACCTTGTTGATGTATTGATGTGTTGTTTTCTTCTGCCAGCACTCCAGGGTCATCAGCCTCAGCTGGCAAAAGCCTGGCTCACTTAGATGATGTAGTGAGAATTAGCTACAAAGCTAATATAAGTACTTATCATTTGTTGTAGCTGCAACAATGAACGTTGTAATAGTGAACGGAGCTCTCCATTAATGTGTAAAATCGATCCAAATGCATCAGAGACGATTAGAGTAGAGGATCATGCGGTTGCCGAGCTCCTTGTCCACCATCCGGTGGAAGAACGAGAGGCCGAAGCCCCACGAAGCATATGTGCCTACCACGGTGGAGCACGTAGCCAACATCCTCACGCACGGGGTGAGTAAGCAGGAGAGGTGGTAAGAACATGCAAGAGAAGCTGCTGGTCGTCTTTCAGTCGTGTCTGCCTCTGGTAGCTGTGCTGGTCATAGACTTGGTGAAGAGGGCGACCAACGACAGGGAGAGGAAGGCCGCAGTCATCTACGGATGCGCATTGACAGGGTGAGAGGGAAGCAATGGCAAACAGAATTAGCGTCAACACCTAAATCTCTTTGTCCGCTAGGCTCTTCGTCGTGTCCACGGTGTTCCACATCATATCTTACCTCTGGAGGAACAGGTGCGTCAAGGTGCTGTTGGTGACAGCTTTGTTTTTTCAAGGACCGCCACACGTTACAGCCGCATGAAGGACGTATTCCACCGTGGCGACCGCGCCATGATCTATCTCTTCATTGCGGGCTCCTACACGCCTTGGCTGTGGCTGAAGGCCTACCCGGCTCAGAGTTGGGCGGTTCAGTTGGAGTGGGCCGTCTGGGTCCTCGCTATGGCCGGCATCATCTACCAGCAGGTGTTTCACGAGCGCTACAAGACGCTCGAGACTCTCTTCTACTTGTTCATAGCGCTGGCGCCGGCCTACGCAGTCTTCGAGATGGAGGATCCTCGAGGTGTGGCGGAGCTGCGCTACGGCGGCCTCGCCTACATGAGCGGGGTTCTCTTCTTTAAGGCTGACGGGCGCCTCCCCCTGGCTCACGCCATCTGGCACCTTCACGTGGTCGCCGGCGCCTTAATCCACGTGCACGCAGTCAGGACTCACCTGCTCGGACACACTCCAGCAGAAGCTTGAGTTGTCAGAAAACTCGTCCATCAGCTACTGAGCCGCGGTCATCATGGAGTGGTGATCATGTGTCCACCTTATTGTTTCCCTCGCAATGCGTTTCGGACCTCTTGTACAACGATGTAAAGTTGGAATCGCAGTGTATGAAATCGGTCTCCCGAGGATGAACCCCCACTGTTTAGTGTTACAGCTTTTCAGTGCAATTTCAGTAGCCTGAAAACGGAGTGATTGGACTCTATAATATTGTGATAGTTTTGCAATAGAAACGATGACGAACATTAGGGTAAGTTTAGATCAGTTGAGACAACCGACCGAGATGACGAATGAGGAAAAGGAAATGATGGAGGCCCTCCAGAGAAGAGTGGGACAAGCCATGGTCGACGAAACTCGAGAGTCCATGGATCATAAGGCACAGGGTGGCGCTGAATAAGTTATTCATCGATCCACTGGCCTCTCTCGATCTTCATCGGCCAAGGCTTGTTCCACTCTTCTCTGGGGTACCTCCGTTGTCTCAGCTGATCTCAACTTACCCTAATGTTCATCGTCATTTCTTCTGCTCGCTTTTCGTCGGCCATAGCTCGATCTCTCCTACGTTTGGCCTTATTCATCGTGGCCCTCACGATGGTCGACACTCCTTAGCCTCTCTCGATTTTCGTCGGCCGCCGCTTGTTCCACCCGTGCCTTCACCTCTTCCTCCTTACGTCTTACGAACTTCTTTGGTCGCTCACGCACGGCGGCGCTCAGGTCCTTCAAGGGTTTCACTCGCTTGTCGCCTTCTTTGTCCATCATTCTCCGAAGTTCCTCTCGTCGGCCTCTAGACTTATTCATGTTAGCACTGAATGCGAATTCACAAATTGCGATTACCGGTGAAGTCAAATATAATGGCTCAAGAGGCAGTCCAAGGTAGTCTCAAAGCTTCGTCTGCTAGAGGTGGGCTGAACTGAAGAAGACTTGAGTGCGATGTCCATGAACATGCGTACCATGTACGTGGAGACGACGGTCAAGGGCAATTCGTTCCTGTCGACGTACCTGTAAGACGCCCACCAGCGCGACGCAATGCTTTTACCAGAGTCTGTCGGCGAAGAAGGCGTTCGCAGCGATACTAAGTGAACAACCGATGGACGCCAAGTACCAGAGGATACCCCGCTTGTTCACCTGTTCAGTCGTGCCGTTGACAAAGGCCACCGACCTGTGCGGCCACCAGAGTAGCAAGTCCGGCAGCAAAGCCAAGGCCTCTGTCACACCGAAGCCCACGAGATCCTGCAAATTTGTTCAATCTTGGCAATCATGTACACTGTGTCAAGTGCTGCGACTGTAGCAAAGAAGTCCGGCCCAGGTGTGTCCAGATTGGCATTGCCGTCCCGATCGTCGACGTTTGGTTGATGCTCAGGTGTCACGCCGTCACCCTCATCTTCACAGAACTTACCAACCTCTCACCCTGAACGTATGGGTGGAAAACCCATGCTTGAACCTCTGTCCTCAACGTTGCGCACCAGTATCACACCTGCATGTTCCACATCAACACGACCCTTGAACACGCCGTGGTGCAGCGGATGAGGTCAAGTTATGTCCGTGCAAATTACTTGTGCCAACGACTGTAGCAACGGAGAAGTGTAAAGGACAATCTCAGGAAGCACCCAGGTTCTTGGACACCCATGTGGATAGAAGTTGATTTTCTCGGCTTGCTTCTTTATTCACAGCAAAGTGCAGGTTCATCTACCACACCAACTTGGAAGGAAACGTCTCTCACTTGACTCAAGTCGTCCAAGAGGCTGGAATGATGATGCTCCATTTTAGTCTTCATGTCCAGATCTGTCTGGAGGGTTTTTTGCCTTGTCAGAGGCGCACAGGATTTCTGGGTCTGCCCAGCTCGTCCCACTCATCTTCGTTAATGTCACAATCGTGCATCTTCTTCTCCAAGATCCACCACCTTCCCAGAAATCCGATGTCTACGAGCCTGCTGTCACTTCTCCACAGGCCGAGAGTCTCCAAGAACCTCGGCTTGGTGTATTCGCAGGTGGCGGTGAACGCACCCACTTGGTCCGAGAATCGGTCCCTCCACATGATGCTGAAGAGTCCGAGGTTCCTGCGTCTCAAGAGGCCGCAGTTTAAGCAGTCGGCAATGGCGTCGTGAGTACGTTCAGCTTCGCAACCTCTGTCGAAGAAAGCGAAATCAGGCATCAGGTTTGCTTTTCGCCGGCGAGTGATTGGCGTCACTGATGATTCAGGAGCACTGTGACAACTCTCCATCACTGACACTTGGCGGGACGGGGAGACACCTACCTGATGCTGTCGGGAACGATGGTAAGAATTCTGGCGTGTTCCAGGAAAGCCTGCCTGAAAGTCAGCTCGTCGGGGTTCGTCCTGAAGTCGAACAAGAAGAGGTTCTCTTTTTAGATAGTCACAAGACTCTGAAGATGTACGTACCTGTTCAGGTGGAGGGCTGTTAGAGCGGTAGCCGTGACGGTGGTGGCCCGGATCGGTCGTGCCGCCATGGACTTTCCCAGCTCTTGGAAGGCCTCTCTGTAGTCGGTCAGGACGTTTCTCCAAAATGTCACGAACCTGCCGTTACCGCGCTTGAACCACTTGCTGACGAAGCCATTGGAGTCGCCGTCGCCGCTGCCACCATCTCTCCGGCGCAAGAAGGAGGCCAGGGACCTTCTCGTCGTTGCGCTCATCTCGTCGCTGTCTCTCTCAAGGTAGCTGGATGCAAGGTCCCGGAGAACGGTGGTCGGGCGAATCGTCAACATTCGAGCACGCATCAGCTGACGGTCAGCTGCGACGTAGACGAGGCGGCGGCAAAGAGCATTGGCACAATCCGCAACAGTGACTGGAGTATAAGAACATGGACAAAGAGCGAAAGAAACGAATTTGTGCTGTGTCCATCTGCCCCTCTGTGGCAACTTTAAAAGGTGGTAAAGTTTGGAAGGTAAAAGTACTTTACCTTCCCGAAGGGTCCATCAGTTAGAAAAGCATGGGTTGAAGCTACCAAGCGCGATCCATGGAGGTCAGGGGTAACTCAGGAGTCACATATTTTTATGTTATGGCATCAATCATAGCAAACTACTTGGATCATTTTGCATATCCTTGATCTATTGACACTATCTGTCTAGGTGAACCTAGATCATGCCCGAATCTGTAAAGATCATTTCAGTCGTGACGACTATGAAAGAGATCTTGAGCATGAGTTGCTGAATTAACCACCGCGTCGTCGCTTGAAGAAGCGTGCTGTTCCGAGCAAGTGTCTGCTGCCTGATGATCAGCTGCTTCCCACAGGTCCATCCGCTGACCGCAATGACCAAGATGCAAGACCAGGTGAAGCCAGCATTGCAAAAGACCTTATTCTTCATGATGATGAAGATGATGTGGCCAATGAGGACAGCTGCACTAGTCCTCTGAGAACCATTTCTTTGGAGAAGTCGGTCAATGCGTCAAGCATTCCACTGCACGCAAAGAAAGTCGGGTGTACCTTCGACAAGAGAGTGAGAAATCTCCAATCAAGTGATCGTAGGCTGCAGAGAGAAGTGAGGAAAGTTTCATGAGAAAAGAATTTGCTGAGGGCTAAACTACATCAGAGTCGGCTTAAGATTGCAGAGCTGCAAAAGGAAGACAGATTTTTCAAATCAAAGAAGCACAAAGAAGCTCAAGTTAGGACATTTCTGTCAAAGACTTTCAGCACCTCGCAGGTGAAGCCTTTGATGAACCAGAAAAGAAAGTGGGTGAAAGGTTACTGCAAAGACGATGTGATTAGAGGTCTTCTTGTGAAAACGATGTCAGACAAAGCTTTCAACTACATTTGAAAGCAAAAATTGGTGGCACTTCCCAGTTGCCAATATCAGCAGATGTGGATAAGGGACTTCAAATGCGTTCCAGGGCTTCAGGATGACTCTCTTCTCGTGAATAAGATGAAGCTGATCATTCCTGGATAGTGTACACATGTCCAGATGCACCTCATCTTTTAAAACTAATTCGGAACCACATCCCCGATGAGGGTCTTTGCTTCAACTTTCTTGGGCGAAAAGCTGAGCTGCATCGAGAGGATTTTGCGATAACTATTGATGAAGATAGAAATGAATTGAAGCTGACAAAAGGAAAGCTACGAGCAGACCATGTATGGTGCAAGGGCAGTGAGCGACAACGGGTGTACTTGGCTGCTCAATTGTTGTCACTAACAACAGCAAAGGCCATGATGTTTCTCGACTCCGTCATTTTGCTTCAGGGAAAATTTCCAAAGAGGAGTTTGACAGTCTTGCACCAAATCAAAAGAAGGGTGACGGCGATTTTGCTGCAAAAGCCAAGATAATAGAACTCATCAATTATTGGTTTGATGTAATGAATAGCAGCTGCATGTGCCACACTTAGAAGCTTGCCCGTGGGTTTGGAGTAGACAAAGAAGTACAGGACTATATCTTATCCATGATGGCGACGTTATTTGGGGCACCCACAGTTCAAGGCAAGTCATCTCACCAATCTCTTGAGAAGGGAATCCTGATGGCTGTTCATTCAATAAGGGCTCTCTTTGATCACCTACAGTCATCTTTTCTTTCTCAATGGATTTTAACATCTTAACCAAGATTTGTTGGAAAATATGTTTTCAAGGATCAGAGCTATTGGTGAGGATCCATGATCAGTTGATGCATCAACCGAATTCAAATCCTGCCCCTAGGGAAAGATCCTGAGCTGTTGGTCCATAAACCTGCTGTTCAGATGGAGGATCTAGATGAGAACAGCGCATCTGCTGAACCAATCTTCGTGGCTGCTGAGGTGGCCCATGTCATTCCAAGCCTAACTGAGGACAGTACCATGAGTGACGACTTTGAGACCCTTACAACTGAATTAGGAAGTAATGAGGAAGGAAAGTTAGGTGGAAAAACTGAGTCACTGCAAACAGATGGCACTGCTGACTTTCTTTGGCTATTTCATTTATCACGAGGAGGCTTGCCTGTCCCATTAAAGGGATTCATGGAAAGTTTTGTTAAATGTGAGGAGGAATTTCAAAGATTTCATGGAAAATCCATAAATCTGGAGCATGATGCTTTTAACAGATTTAACAAAGTTCTAGAGAAAAAAATTTCATTGCAGGAACTGCCTCGAGATGCTATTTTCTCCTGGGCCACTCAAGTAAGAACATTTATTAATTTAGAAGTTCTTAATTATAACTTGTCTCTCATGAAACACCAAAAAAGAGCAAAAAACCAACTGTTACAGTTCACACAGTACTTTCCAATAACAAAGTTTCACATTTAATATCATTATCGTGATTCTTCATCCATGTTCTTTTACTGCAGTTGCTGCGTGTTCCTTGTGCTGTTTGGCACCTCATCTGCCTCCCACAGCTTTCCCATCAGCCTGCTCAATTTTTGCGTGCTCAATTTTTGTCCAATATTGACGATTCGCTTTTTCCGGAATCAGATATCAGTGGAGGTTCGCCCTCTCCTCTTCTTCATTGCTCTGTGGGTGTTTGTTTGTATTGACATTCAGCTTCTGGTTCGGGATGTGCCACATAGAGCCTTCGTGGCCTGATGTCAAGCCGGCTGTACTCATTCCTGCGCTTGATGCTACAGGGTGTGTATACTAGCTTTACATCATCTTTGAAGAGAGTAACAGCTGGCGATGTAGCATCTTCTACCTAGAGATCGGGCCACAAATCAGTTCGATTTCAGAACATTTCACAAATTTCAGGTCTATGAAGGCGAGTTTTTGGACTTGAGCCATGAACATTTTAGTCAGGCTGGTTTAGCATAGGTCAGGGTGGTCGGGTCCCAAGGGCCCGACCACCCTGACCTATGCTAAACCAGCCTGACTAAAATGTTCTGAAGGGCTTCTTTAGGGTGACGGGTGACTCCAAACCCGAAGCAGTTGGTAAAGTGACATCCCCAAAGGTCCACCCCCATAACCTCAGGAGGTTGTCTCAGAAGCGACCTCGGAAGGCCGCTGGAAGCTGGAATCGAGGTCGCCATCGGCCACAGTTCCCCAAGGCAGAGCCAGGTCATACCGGGCAGTTCTCCGGGTTACTTTCAGCTGAACAAAACGCATCGACGTCGACGATGTGGACGAGTCTCGACAGTCCGGAGGAGCCAAGTCCTTCTCATTGTTGTCACTCTTGGAGCCTGGAGTGGCGTGTCTGCGTCGGTGTGACCGAGATGCTGTGATCCTGGTCCAGGTAGTCGTTCTGACTGTTGCACAAGTCGCCGGTGTCGTCCAGGTTGTTGTCCGGAGAGGCATCAAGTGTCGTTGGAGCAGAGGTTTACGTCGAAGAGTCAGTTCAATAAATTGTAACTGACTATGATTGATGATTGTCTATGATCCAGAGGAGGTCCTGGCTTTTGGGTCACCCAGTCTCAAAAGGGCGCTCCACTGTGGTGCGAGGGGCTTTGGCCCGAAGTCACCACAGTTACCGAAGTTGCAGAGAGGACCAAGCGTAACAATACTGATGTTTTAAACATTTCAAGACCAGCCCCCAAACTGGACGTTGCAGAGGAGAGAAATGTTGATACTAACATTTGTCTCACAAAGTCTACTTACAAGGCACTTTGTGATAGATTAAAATCTTGCTAGTTCACTTTGGATACTTTATGCAGAGAACACACTGTAGTACATGACTTGAGTGACTTTCGCCCTAAAACGACTGCTGCTGGGTTGGGTTCAACTGAAAAAGTGAAAAATGATGCCTAAATTCCTAGAATTTTTAACTTTGATGGACGCCTGCGACAATTTTTGTTAACGCAATAATACGCTTGGAGGTTCCTTCCAATGCAGTCTTGTCTGCTCTACAGCTTCAGTGGCTCAAGCCACTCCCTCTGGGCTCATACTTGAGGCCTTATTTTTGAAAATTTTGCCTATCAGATCTGTTATGTTTTCAATTGATAACATAAATCTTCACAATTTAATTTCTCGGCCAGATTATTGCCTGCCACTTTTTCAGGCGTCCTTCTGAAGGGCCTCATTGACGCATAATAGGCCTCATTCATGCCAGCTGACTTTATTTCTTCGTCTCGTGGCAAGGGGTGGCTACTAAGCAATATTATCTGTCTCAGCTTTAAGACTTTTAGCCCAAACCCACATCTATGCTAATCTGTAGACGGTCGTGCCGGGCGGTGAAATACGAACAGTTGAGCCGACAACAGTTGTGTTGGCTTCATTCCTGGGATTCCGAGAACTACATTCAGCCAGCTTGCCAAGGAAGTGTCTCATTAGCAGGAGGAAGAGGCAGAAGCACGGTGAACGCGGCCTCGACGACTGAGGAGGACCTCAGGTCCTTGGAGGCCTCCGACCTCCGCCAGTCCCACGCGGCTGACTGACGCTCACCACGGGCTACAGGGTGCCGTTTTCGAGCCGTGGTGCGTCGCATCCACCCACTACCAGGTCCGCTCCAGGGACAAGTTTTTCTTACCATATAAGGAAAGAAAAAAACAGAGAGAGAGCGGGGAAAACCGGGGTTGTGGGACTTGGTAACAACACCCCTCCCCGCCGAAGCTGTTCTTGCTCGTCGCCGTCTCGTGGTCCTGACTGGCTCTCGGCGTTCGCGATTCCGAGAACTGTGAGTCATCGTCGTCGTTGGCGTCGGCGGCGCTGTCGTCGTGGTGCCTTCGCGGGAGAGAAACGCAGAAGGTTCTCGAGAATAGAGGCGTTGTAGGGGTTCAGGCTGGCCGCTTCCTCGGGCAGATCGGGCGCCCTCTCCGCGTTCGTGACGTCACAAGGAAGGTCGACCGAGAGTGACGGAAATCCCCGAGCGGGCGAGCGCGCTCGAGAGCTCGCGCTCTCTCTAGACCGCACCCGTTCTGGAAATGTAGAGCGAGTCGGGTCGAAGGCTTGAGTGGAGATTCACTGAGACAGTAAACACAACAGTATACTAGTATTAAAGATTGATGGATGCCAGCATAGGAGTACAGTGCCATATAGTGTGTAAGCAATGCTTACCCTATAAAACCTCTCCACAATATACATATCTGGTGGGGGGGGGGGACCACAGGATCTCATTGTTAGAGTGAGGTCATTTCTATGGAGACAATTCTGGTGGAAGGATTCTACTGCACAACCTACATTTGATCAGACTTTCGTCGGATCACTTTTCAGTCCAGCCCGTGGAGTGAAGCGAGATGATGACGGACGAGTCGTCCGTCTTCAACCCGCTGCAGCTGCACTCCGACTTGACTTTTGGACATGAGGGGCCTGATGGAGCTCGGCGGAGCCGGGTCAACGTGCCTCGACGGGCTGTCTGTCACCCGGGAAGCATTGATCTCGCTCCAAGAGGCTCGCGGGCTCGAAAAGTTATCGGCCCGCGACATCCCCAGCTCGCCCTAGCAAACGCACGATAACAAAAATGAAGAAGGCAGAAAACCGACATTCCAGACGAGAAACGTTTCATATCTCTCTCGACGCCCAGAAAGGCATGAAGCCCGAGACCTGCGTCAATATGCCCAGCAAGATCGTGCTGACGCCGACCACCATGAAGAGCGTCACACAGTTCCTGGAGAGCGAAGAATGTCTGCAGAACTTGCGCTCGCTTGAGAACGGCAATCTCGTGGTCCTGACGGAGGCCCCCAAGACCTCGTTTGTCAACAGCAAGAACATCTGGGGCGGCGGCACCACGACTGTCGTCTCACCGGCCAAGTGTGACTCTGTGGAAAACTTTGTGGTGCCGAATGTCAACGAAGACATTGTCAAGGAGGAGGAAGAAGAGGACGGCCTCGCGGAAGTGGAGGAGACGCGACTGCCATACATGATGAGGACCCGCGGGAGCGCCGCCAAGAGGAAGAGCGACGACGACTTTGTGTCCTCAGACATCGTGTCCCCTCCTCCCAAGAGATCCGCGGCTCAGCGTCGCCGTGGAGGTCGCAAGCCCGCTGCCCACAGCTCTCGCGGCGGCAGTAGCGAAGATGACGGACTGAGTCCAGAAGAGGCCGAGCGAATTCGCCTCCGCCGCCAAAGGAACAAGGAAGCAGCCGCGCGTTGTCGCAAGCGCAGAGTGGACCAGACCAACTCTCTGCTGAAGGAAGTGGAGGAGCACGAGGCCCAGAGGAGACTCCTCGAGGAAGAGATCCAGAAGCTGAAAGCTGAGAAGGAGGATCTGGAGTACGTCCTGCAAGCTCACACGGCCGTCTGCAAACTCCAGCTGCCCCAGCAGCCTCTGGCGGTGGCCATCAAGAGCGAGCCCCTGCACAGCAGTATACTAGAGGATAGTGTGAAGATCTTCAACAACCCTCCCAAGCGACCCATGACGCTGGTAATCCCTTCTTCCACGTCTCCTGCATCTTCCTCGGGCAGCGACGTGGCTATAGAGACCCCGTCGTCGGTGATCCCCTCGTCAAGTTTGGGATTTGACTCTGTCACGACGGGTCTGACTCCCATGGGCGCGCCGTCGCTGGCCAGCATTGCCACCCCCATGGTCCCCCTGTTGACGCCCACCCTCAACACCCCAGTGAACAGCTGCTCGTTGGAGCAACGAGCCATGGAGGGTGGTGAACAGAACAGTCCCAAATACGTGTCACTATGAAAGTTTATATATCTAATATGTACATGCATGTACAAAGAAGAATGACCTCTATAAACGTTATCTCGCGAATGCACCTAAATTTGTTTTTCACTCAGGTATGCTCATCAGTGACACAGTTATACCTGCCTCACATATTTCATTTGCATTCTAAATACACGTATTTGATACAAAATGGCTCACTTATCCTTCCTGAAGCGGCGTCATTCGAGGTAATTCGATGCTTTGCTCTGAAGTTAACAAAGTATGCATGCATAAGTGTGTGAGGATCGCAGGAAGTTGCCACCTACATCGCAATTCTCTCCTGCAAGTGATTGTTTTTTTTAGGGCAAACACTCTTATCAGGTATCGCAATAACGAACTGTTGTGTGCGTATGCGCAGCCCCTACTCATATCAGACGCATTTTAGAGCTTTACAATCTTTGCAGCAATTCACGCCACAACATTGATGTGTGTGTGTGTGTGCTGTCGACGCTCCCGAAGTCAGCCTTGGCCAACATCGAGTCAAACCAGTGTCATTGACTCTGCGTGCACTGCGGACATGTACATCAGCATGCATACCATAGACATAGGTAGGTGCTATGGCCACCTATGTACCACCTATGGTATGTGTATTCTCTCACCCCGTTTGTGTCCGTTGTCGAGGTTGCGAGAGCGGACTCCCTTGGTGTTCCGTGGATTTATGTGGCCACCACTACCTTGACTAGAAATGCTCACAGGCACCACCAGCTCAGAGCCACTCTGCTGGAGGCCTCGTTGCTGGCCACCGAGCCGTGAAAACGACCGCGTCTGACTAATCATCACATGCTTGAGGTGACGTCACTTTTGCACTCTTCGACAAGGAGAAACATTTCACTAGATGAGTTAGTGGACGAGAGCAGCTTCCGGACCCTGCATGTACTCCATAGTCCTCTTCAAACACTTGACAATGTTGCACACTTACACTGCACCCAGACGACGTCACTCGGCCATGCTGTAGTTGCTTGTAAAAACAGACAGGATGAATTTCGCGTCAAGAGGCTTCCACTCGCCAGGGGGCGAGCTCGCGTCGCACCCGCCGAGGGACTTCCCACTCCTGGACGAACGGGAGCGGCATGGACCTGGTGGAGGCTGCGTCCGCGATGGCGCCACGAGCGAACTAAAGAAGATCATTGATTCGAACCGCTGATCTCACATTTATTCACTGTCGTCACCCAGATGCTCACCAAAGAGTTGAGCAGCCCAGCCTTGATAATGCGCTCCGAGTTGCTGCCTTAACTCCCGCTGTTTGTTCTCGTCAATTTTTAAGTATGTTTACGGCAGCTCGCACAAATGTCGTTAAGACTAACACGGTTCCAAGTTAGGGCTATTTTGCGCCCCACCCTGTACGTCTGCATCCCGTTCAACTCGACCAAGTCCACGTTCGACGCTTTCCACGTGCTTTCCGCACACTTTATTTGCTAACAGCTAAGGTACAGACGAATTTACAGACATGCATGCACGTTTCTTCCACTCCTACATGCCCTGGCAAGCTTCTCTACGTACTCATGCTGCTCGTGATATGTCCAGGAACCTTTGGAGCACAACATAAGGCAGGAATGAACCACTTGGTACAGCAAAAACTTCACATTCTGTCAGCCTCGCACAAGAGCACATTAATGCTTATCATAAGATTGACCAACACAGTTAGAAAAAGTGTACATTGATGACTTCGTCAACAAAAACAAGCAGTAAAAAAGACCCTATTGTTGTCGTTCCTATGTCGAGAAGTAAGACGCACCGGTACAGTTGCTCTCGAAGTAAAAATTACGTATTTTTAATACACTCTCTATAGGTACAGATGAATTAAATTAGAACCTGACTGTAGATCTTGGCAACTTTTTCTTGGTGTGGACGATTTCTTCGGTAAAAATCGCACCAGTTTGAACTGTCATGTAGTGAAGATGGCAGAGACAAAAGAAACAAACAAAAAATGACACGCACAACTGGATATTGGTTGAGATGTTACAGCAAACGTGTAGAATTTGACAGACTCTTACAGAGAGGGAGGGGTACAAACAAAGCGCTGAGCAGATCTGCACATCCTGTTAGCAAATTTGCTAGCAAATACCTTATAATAACTATGCTTTCTCTACTCTAACAATCGATTCTTTACAGATCTGTGTCGTACCAGGCGGCCACCTGATTGTTGTCTTGAGGGGGCGAGGGCAAGGGGTCGGGGTCGAAATTCAGGTTGTCGCCGCCAGGAATGACCCCGTTGGAAGGGGCAACGCCTTCGGGACCTCCGGCGTAGCCACCGTTGAGGTCCAGGCCCTGCATGCCTTCTACTGGTAGCCCATCATATCCTGGAAGAAGGTGGGGGATCAAATAGAGACACAAAACATGGCTTCCAAGTCCAGGTAGGATTAGGGCACGACGCGGGCGTTAGGGATGGTGAGCTTATTAGGCAACAAAAAGGAACTCTGACTTGTTACGAGCTTGCACTGCCTTCAACTATCTGACGATACAGTGGAACCCGGATAAGCGGGAGCTTCAGTTCAGCGGTAGAGGATGCAAGCGACCTAATGTGGACTTATGTACTCCATTTCTCCGCATATTCGGATAAGAGGGAGAAGAAACTGGCTCCCGAGGCCTCATCCGGGTTCGTCTGTACCCTATTCGTATGAGTAAGCAGGTAATCATGTCCATGTGATGCAAATCAAGCAACCAAGTCTGAGCTGGAGGCCTGAGGGGGGAAAAAAGGAAGAAAAACCAAGGACTTCTTCTCAGCTCTGCCTACACTGTAAAAAATTGCTACTCCCAGTGGCTGGCAACATTCAGGGATTTCTCCTGCAGCTGCTGCCGCCGCCACCACCACCACCAACACCTCCAGCAGGCGAGTGGCCCGAGAGATTAAAACCAACTCCAGCCCTGGAGCAGTAAAGCATTCCATACACTGGCCCTGTCAAATTTCGAGCAAAAGATAAAGTAATGAAAAAGACCTCAGAAGGCAAAAGTCTCCTCTTTACCTCCTTGATAGCTCCTCTGGCCGCTGGCTACCGAGCCAGGACTGTAGAGGCCCTCGGCATGACTCAACATCTCCTACGAAACATGAAACAAAAAAAAATGTCCCAGGCACAAAACAAAGGGAGTAATGGAACAAAAGAAACAAAAGGCTGGTTCAAACAAACCAACTGAAAATGATAATCAAGTGAGAGTAGCATGCCTGGAGCACATTGAGCTACTACCTGAAGATCCTGTGGAGGCAAGTCTCCATTCCAGAGTTGTTGGTCAGGGTCCCTCTGATAGAGGGAGCTTTTGAGCTCCTGGGATAGTCGCTTCGTGTACTCGCCGCTCTTGTCCTCAGACATTCGGAACAAGACGGCGGCCGCATAAGTCGCTGTCAGACAAGTTTTAATAGCTTCTCGAGTTAAATTTTTCATCTGCCTTGTGCACTCACCAACGCCCTCGTTTCTGGAATGTAACAGCTCTGTGAGTGGCGCGGTTGCGCCTTCGCCCTCGATCATCTGCGCGCCCTCCTTGTCCGCCGCCAGCTCGCACAAGACGCCCGCAGCCACCCGCTGGATGTTCTCGATCTCGTTGTACAGCAGCTGCACGAAGATGGGAATGACCGAGAGGCCGCGGATGATGGCTCTGAAGGACGTAACAATCTCGTTGCACATGTACTCGTTACAGTAGGGACGGGGTCGCGCGGCTACCTGTTGTGCGCCTCCCTGGCCAGGATGTGCAGTGCACCAACCGTGCCTTCAACGATCTCCTCCATGCGAACCCCATCTGCATAGGATCCTGTGCTTTGACCACCACGTCCGCGCTAAGCAAAACAGTCATTGACCACGAGTTCTAGTCCGTCAGCAGGCCAACTTACGCCTTGTGTGTCCTGGAAGGCTCTGATGAGGAGGTGCACGAGCCTCGGAATGCTTCCATGCTCGCGGAGAGGTGCGTGGTTCGCCGGGCAGAGGGCCAGGTTGCGGATCAGGCCGATCACCGCCTTGACGAGGGGCCACCTGTACAGAGAAGATCTTCATGTGAGCAGAAAACTAACTGACTGACTGACTGCTGCATGACTCTCACCTGGAAGGTGGGTGCATCAGCCTGACAATGGTTGGCAGGCCTCCCTGCAGCCTGACGGCGTTCTGTGCCACCTCACACTCGGCGTGACGCGAGGTCAGATGTCGCAAGGCGCACACCGCGGGCTCGGTGATCTCCTCCCTGCAAGTGAACACAGTCCAGCCAATGTGGTAGAACTGTCTGCAGCCGTAGGACTGATCTTACCTGTCACCGGCTGCAATGATGGTTCTAACCAGCGCCTCGATTCCTCCCACCTGACACACGACCACTTTGTTCTTCTGATTGTTACAGGTCAGATTCGACAAGATCCCGGCGGCGCAAGTCACAATGTTGACGTCGCTGGACCCCAGCAACTGCACGAGACCTTGCATCAGATTTTCCATGTTGTCCTGAAAAAGATGAAGTCACTCGTGATCATCGCACAATAAGCTCGAGTGCATTGCAAGTCAATCAAGTGGCTCGAAATTGATAAAAGTTCAAATACTTCGTAACAAGCTCGAAATGAAAACTTAATAAAAGCCCGAGTTTTCCAGATTTCTCTTTTAGCAATCTCGCTTAACACTAAAAGGATGCACCCAAGTGCAACGTTGACCGAAAGAGTTCTCGAACAGTTCAGTACTTAACAGGATTTGGCAACCACTGACCAAGCTTGACAGTGAAATAATCATAGGCAGATCAACATCAGCAATTGGCCCAATGTCGTCTACCATAAGCCTGTGTGTCGGAGCTTCCTGCTTTTGTACAACACCTTCCCCGAGAACCACCCGGGAATTGAAACTTCCAGAAAACCCTAATAAGGAAGAGAAAGTCTAATGAAGTCATCTGTTTGTGTCAAGACGTGAGAAGCAAAACCTGGTACTGTTGTGCTGCCCTTTGCTTCACAGAGGTCGGTGGCGAGATACAGAAGATTAAGCCACCCTGTATTGCGGTATTTCTACTGTACCGAAATATAAAAGGTCGCAACCCCTCAATTTTTCCTTCACTTAAAACTGAAACTCCAAAAGTTTGATGTCATAAAATTATCACCATCGTAATCTTACAATCTTTGTTCCAGCATCCGAGAGGTTCCTCAGTGTCCAGAGACAATTTTGCACCAGTCTCTGACTGGCGTGGCCCAGATGAATAGCGAGGGCCTGCATTCCTCCAGCATCCACAATGGCGGGCTTGTTGCTCGAGCACACGGACAACACTGGAATGAACGACGACCCTTGACTCAAGGAGCCGTTGCTTGTACAGAACTCTTACCCTTCAGCACCCTGGAGGTGGTCCAAAGTAACTTCTCGTAGTCATAGCTCCTCATGATCCTAACGAGCTCAAGGGGACCCTGACTCGCGAGGATTATAAGCTTGCTCTCCTGATTTCCATAGGCCAGGATCTGTAGGCAGTCGGTAACAATGGCCAAGAACTTGACGTTGTTGCGCTGGAGCAGCGCGACCATTTTTTGTATTCCGCCCGCCAAGCGCACCGCCATCTTGGAACCCTCCTGGTGCAGCAAAAGGTTGTGGAGCGTCGTGATGGTGTAGAAGAGGACGCTCTCGACTGGAGAGCTCAGGAGCTTGACCAATGCTGGAATCCCGCCGGACTTGAAAATGGCCAAGAGGCCCTGGCGATGATGGCTCAAGTTGTGCAACGTCCCTACTGCCCCTTTCGTGGACTCCTGTTGCAAGACAGGGATGAAATGATGATGACAATAACATTAGACGCTATTCACGGGGGACACTTACCAGATCGGCGGAGCTCTCTAGCGCCTTGACCAAGGCCGCCACCATTTGTGGTGAGTTCATGATGGCGTGTCGGGAGGCCTCCTTCTTCGACAGCTGGTGCACCATCATGGCGGCTTGGGACACAACAACCTATGGATAGTGGAGAGACAAACGCTTAGAGAAGAAAATCAACTTTCCTTCATGTCAACTCACCTGATCCTCATCGTTAAGCAACTTGATCAACTCCGGGATGGCTCTAGTGGCTAGGTCGGCGTCGTCCTGGTAGTTGATCAGGTTGACCACCGCGTGCTTCAGCATCTGCAAAGGAAATGTTTGGTGACAACGATGTCGTAGCCACCATCAGCGCGTCGTTCTCCTACCTGCGAGGGCTCGGCGAGTCTCTGCACTGCCGTGGGCTGCGCCGGATCCAGCTGCGTTGAGGGGATCTCAATGCCCTCCTCCAGGGTCTCCGGGAACATCGCGGCGCGTACTCGCTGGGAACGGGTCTGGTTGAGCTGCTGGTTCATTTCTGAAGAAGAGTCACCATTAACAAGCATCTGTTGCAGTGCCGCACAGCGGTCCTGCTCACCGTCGACTTGCTGTTGGGTGTATCCAGCGGCGCCTCCTGCTTGTCCCTCGTACGCTGGCTGTCCTCCATCCTCACGGCCGCTCAGGGATCCAGGGGCCGCCGTGGTCGCACCCGACTGGATGCCCGAGTCGCCCATATAATGACCCTGTGCAAATCAATGCTTTTGTCAGCGCCTTGATAACAGAGTTGGGTAGAATGGGCAGAGCAACCCAAAAGAGAGGTTCAGTAAAATCCAGATCCTGGACAGCGAAGAGGCCGCCCAGAACCTGCGGCGTCGCGCTATCACTTTGGTTGGTGTCGGGTGAACTTGCCTGTTGCCACTCTCCGACGCTCGGCGGCGCCGGCGCCGGTCCCGGACCAGCGCCGGAGGATCCCGACGCCGAGGAAGTCGAGGGCCGCTGGATCTGCGCGTAGCTCATTTTCGAACAGAACTTCCCTAGAAAAGAGAGTGTGACCTCATTTCTCATGGAAGTGGCCTCCTCCTGGGCGACCGCCTACCTTTGTGACCCGCCGGACTCTGGCCCGGAGTCGCAGTGGGGGAAAAAGGGGTCTTCCTCGACTCTTTCTCCCTCCGGGTTCGTCCGGGCGAAGAAGAGCTTTCTCCCTTGCCCGCTGTCCTAATGGGATTTTCAAAGATCAAAGCAAAATCTCTCCTCTCTCTCTCTCGCTCGCTCGCTTACTCAGCTCCAGGCAGGGCGCGGGGTTGGGCTGGGCAAGGCTGAGGGGAGCTGAGCCGAGCTTGCCTGGGCAGTTGATGCCGACGGGCTTGACGGCAGGAGCGACCGACGCGGCCGACGCTGTCGAAGCGCAGTTGCCCTTCGAGATGTCACGAAGCGAGCCCGACAGAGCTATGGAGACCCAGAAACCGTACCAGCCGAAGTCCGGACGTCTTTGCCGACCGACATCGTTTCCCAGATATTAAATATTGACTGCGTGCCCGTTTCTCGGGATGGAACCCGGCGAGCTTGAGTCGAGCCGCTTAGTGAGTCTCGACCCACCCCGAAGGTGCAGTCGTCTCTGCCATTTCAGCCCCAGGCGCCGGGCGTCGCCGCCCTGAACAATTGGGCAATTGAGCCAATCGCACCTGATCTCACCTGGTCACAACTTATTATTGAGCGGCTCATTTGCGGGCACTTTTGGGCACCCCCAAAACAACCCCCACCTCCTGCGACGACGCCAAGAGGTGCCCGTTGAGGCTCTTGCAGCCCGAGTGCACGCGACTGTTGCACGGGCTCCACGCCCCTCACATCCGTCACATGCATGGCCACACCTGGCACATCGTGGGGCCCATAAACAATATTTTAGGCAGGTCTAAATTGTGCCCATCATTTCTTCTCGTTCCACGCACTTTGAGGCACATATATCGCCACACGGTCACTGTACAGGGTGGACTAACGGGATCTGCAACTCATTTCCCAGGCGGAAAGAAAAGCGTGCTGAATCTCTTTGGTCCACCCTGTATTCACCCGTGCGTACGGAGTGGACGAAGAGGATTTGCAACTCATTTTGAAGTTGGAAGGCAACATTGCAAGTCTCCTTGGTCCACATGGTATCGATGTGTGTGGACAGGGTGGACCACGGAGATTTGCAACTCATTCTGGAGGGGGAATCGCGAGCACAGGAACACAGGGTGGACTAGGGAGATTCGAATAGTTGGTTCGACGGTGGGAAACAGCAAAAGCAAGTTGGGAATCTCTTTAGTCCACCCTATACGCGTCTGTGTGCACAGGGTGGACTAGAGAGATTTACAACGCATTTGGTAGGCACGAAGCAACTCGACGCATGTCCTTAGTCCACCCTGTACACGCCAAAGGATACAGGGTGGACTCAGATGATTTGTGACGCATTTTCAAGACAGCATTGCCAATGTCTCTCCTTGGTCCGTTCTGTACTTCCTGGCTGGGGATGCAGCTTCAACGACCCGTATTAATAACGTTGCAAGTCTCCTGGGTGCACCCTGTATTGCACAGACACACTTGAACATTGGATGTTTTTGTTTTGTTCTGCTCTGAGCAGCATTCCTCCCCCCCCCCCTCCCACTTTTCGGCCTCAAACTGTGCAACAGCCTCGACCTCTTGAACGCTCTCGCCTCTTTCCCCAAGCCCCCCTCCTCCCCGAACGGCGTTTTGCCTCGCGAACGCCGGTTCGACTTCTTGGACTCTTTCTCGCTCTGCGCTCTCGCCGACCCCGTCGCTCTGCACGCTCGCGTGTGTGTGGCCGTCAGTGAAGGAAGCGCAGTAGCTGGAGTCCAAGGTGTGGCTTTTTGTCCTCTGGGGGAGGGAGGCGAGGTCCACAGTGGAAATGGCGGCATAAATAAGGCCTCTGTGCAGTGCCTGCGTGCATTGGAGTGATTTCATTTCTCAGAGAGGCTCAAAACGTTGCCAACAGCGATGGCGGACAGAAAAATGTGCTCCTTGTAGCATCTGCTACGATTCAGTGCGAGGGAAAACAGCGTCAGGTAGGAAAGTTTCGAACTGACTTTCGAACTGACTTTCGAACATCCCATGGAAAGGAGAAGGGGGAAAAAAAGGCCTTTCATTTTTCTTGCCATCATCGTCTTAAACCATTTTCTGCTCGTATTGAGTCAATTTGGTTGCTGTAACAAAAACTCTTTTATTTCTCATCGAGCTCCTTCATGGAGTCGACTTGGAGTTAAGAGGGGGTGGGGAAATTCCCTTGGGAGCCTGTTTTGCTGAAAGAGCCCCTCTTGCGCCTTCTTAAGCCCCGCTTGCACCGGCGGAATCGTTTCGTCTGAGGCAAGAAGTCGTCCGTGTCCAACAGGGACTGGGACGGGCTCACCCACCCCGAGGGCGTCGCCCACCCCCCACCCCCCCCACCCCCGCCAGCCGCGGCTAACTTCGTCCCTGTGTAAGCCGACTTTTTCGGTACATTTGCAACTTGCTTGTTTTCTTTTTTTTTTTTGCCAATAAGATTTTTGCATTCACGCCTCCCGCCAGCGGTCAATTTCGCCGTCGGAAAAGTCAGAGCTCACCCATTATGTTTGACGACGTTTACCGAGGTCCCCTCGTCCACTGCAATCATGTCGTCGTCGACGTCGCCGTCGTTGTCGTCGTTGTCGTTGTCGTGCATGAAAGCAGAGGCAGGCGCATGAAGAGAATTCTCTCCTCTCACTCCCACTCGATTAGATGTCGCAAAGTCTGATTGCGAGACTCTTCTTTTTCTCCAAAAAAAAAAGGGGTGAAGAAAGCAAGCAAAGAAGGTTCCTAAGCTGAGGACAAATTTATCCTGGGGGGGGGGGAGAAAAGGGGGAATAAATGAAAGGGGTCAAAGACGTCAAATGCAGGAGAGGAAAAAGTCGTGTGTGGATGTATGAAGATCGTCTCAGGGAAAATAATAAAAAGTTGAGAAAATCATTGTAAGATGGGATTTCTTCTTTCAGATTCAGCGTGACGATGACTTCTTCAGGCTTGCAAATGGGCCTCTTGGTGCTGGCCGCGCTCTGGGCTTACGGTGAGGACCCTGTTGATTTTTTTTTCTTTTTGCTGAGACACCCGGTGGAGCATTTTCGATCATGAGTGGCTGCCGCTCTATCTGTCTCTTTTGCTCTCTGCTGCGTAAATATTGAAGAGAGTGAAGAAAATGCGTCCTTTTTGCCTGAGGCGCAGCCATGAATTGCAAAAGTTGTTCTTCTTGGGACAAAAAGTTTGCAACAGTCGAGTGGCGAACATGTTCTGGAGGTCACTCGTGTAGTGTGACCAACGCGTCAGCTTCAAAGCAGTCCTTGGCACACTGCTCAAGCATAGTAAGGAACTAAGTAAAAGTTTTACAGAGCATCCTCAAAAGAGAGGAAAAGGGGGTGATTTGGACAAAGTCAGATCCGGTCCGTGAAGGCCACGACCTCCATGCCAATTGTTCAAACAACTGGATCACAGTGATGGGTGGGTCAGTGGAGGCCATCAGGATGGATTCTTTGCATCACTGGACTGGGAGGGACGTGGCTGACGTTGGAGAACAGCATGGTCTTGCTGTACTCGTTGCCCCGAACAGCGGAGCAGACAAAGCCAATAATGACTTATTCAGTGGGGTGCAAGCTGCCCACAACAGTGGCTGTCACCTCCTCCGTTCACGTACTTGTCACTTGGCCACAATTAAACCTATTTACAAACTTAATCAAGGGTTGCACGAGTCTCACTGACGGCAGCGTGAACAAATTTGAGCGACAGACATCACTGCAACCACGTCTCAAAGTCGGTCTGGATCGACACGGGTGTCAACGTGACATTCTGGGAGCTGCAGCCAGTAGCAAGCGGTGCCCAAATGTGACCAAACAGTGACTGCTGAAGCCTTGCCCAACTGGAAGGCCTCCCAGGCCTCCCCGAGGCCCACCACATGGACCGACAACCTCCCCTGGTGTCTCGACACACCCGGCGCATGTTCCTTAGTATTGGCTGAAAAGATATTATGCAGCCAACGTCTCGACAAAGAAAGCAGACAAGATCAACACCACACTGAAGGGCAAACTGGGCACCAGAGGTGGGCCTTTGTCTCGGGGCTGCCAATTCCGCCCGGAGACACGAGTCAGTGAGTGACGCTGACTGAAGCTACAACCTGTAGGTGAAGCCGCAGGCCTATGAAGAATGTCTCTTCATGCTTACCTCCTTCTTCTTCGGGGTCGTTCGGGACAGACACGACCGGATGAAATGAGAGGAAAGAGCTTCTCAGCGGAAATATCCGGGGATTTATCCCACCAAGAGGGAAGACATGTTCTTGAGAGCTTCATAGTCCTTTGCTATTTGTCTCTTCTGCGCTGCTTCTACATACAATTTACATACCAGAGCCAGAAATAAAGAAGAGAGACATGGTTTATATGCAGTAAAGGACTTGCTGCGTGCTTTGGCTGAAGAGCATTTGCATACAATCCTCAAACCTTGGTTCGATCTTCGCCGTTCTCCGACACTTGTGACTTGGAGGTGAGGAGAGCACTATCGGGCGGGCGGTATCGGACGTGGGCGTGGACATGGGCGGCTGGACGTCGACGGACCAACTGCTATTGGGGTCAGGAGGCCTTTCAGTATCGGACGTGGGCGTGGACATGGGCGGCTGGACGTCGACGGACCAACTGCTATTGGGGTCAGGAGGTCTTTCAATAACCGTCCTCACCCGACAGGGTGGTCCACACCCAAAAGTAACGGCTCCCAACCAGTTGGCAACTCTGGGGTGGTGAAGTCAAAGATGCAAACGTTTGCCAGAGGTAAACGGAACAACCATGGGACAGATTGGAAAGATCTCATCAAGAGATCTTGAAAGCCTTGACCACTGTGACGGAGACGACCAGTCTGGAACCCTACATAACATTGGCTTGTCCTCAGAAATGGTCCGTTACACCAGAACCCTAACTCGCACACTACTTAATGTGCAGTGCCATTCTGTACTGTGCACTGCGCTGCACAGTGCTCAGGACCACTGTGTGGTTGTTCGTCTTCTTTTGATATCAAACAGCCACCACCAGTCTGATACCTAGCAGATCCGTCCCCTTGTATGTGATCCAATGTTGGCATGAGTCCACACCTTGGATGCCAATTGCGGGACCACCCGGTGTGCGTTGGTGCTCTGACTTGTTCCCAAGTCCAGTCCGTTATGGCCCAGATCCTCCTTGCCAGGTGGATGACGTCACGGATGAGCTGACAAAGAGTCCATGACCCATCAAGTCGATCCTGGCATCATCGTCAATACGCAAATAACGCACGCCAGCAACACCCATGACAGCAATGAAGAGAGCAATTATCGGACGAGTCTGACCTTTGCTCAGGACGCGTCAGACATGCAAATATGACGTAATGACTTTATGATGCAATGAAAGATCTCTTTGAGGCCCTGAAGCAAATAGCAAAATCCGTCGAATGGAGCTTCAGTTTGTTGTTGCCACATTCACACACGGGTTTTTTTTTCTTTTTAGCGGGGATTCTGCAAAAGCCCAAGGCTTCACAGAACAACATTGCTGTCTTGTTTCTTTAGCTCTCTTCTCTCGCAAAAACACTCAATGACATCGGGAAAATGTGGCGCGCAGATGAAAGCTTTTAAAAAATCTAATAAAAACGAGGAGAAAGCACTCGCAGATTTCTGCAGGGTTAAAACTCGCAAGAAATAAAGCTTTTTTTTTTCTTCTGGTGCGCCCCAACACAAAAGTACGAACTCCACTGTGGCCCCACACCCAGAAAGACTATGGGTAAACTGCTTATTTTTTCCCCTCCATATATCCCCCAGATATTGCAACATTACCATTTAAACTGCTTGATTTTTACCCTCTTTAAGCTGCCAGTAGACCATAGGCAGTAGAAATTCTTCTTTTCATTTTGGCCCCCCCCCCCCCCGGGCGTGGGCGGGGGCGGCAGGGGGGTTTTGTTTTGGCGGGGGGGGGGGGGGGGGGGGTGTTGTTGTTTTGAGGGGGTTGTGG
>JAAUXU010141814.1_pt1 | contig 31009 bp, 29 predicted proteins | sample 7278151 | NCBI WGS metagenome assembly JAAUXU01 (sample SAMN14350113, study PRJNA611818) | marine sediment metagenome | isolation source: surface marine sediment (1.8m) | place: French Polynesia: Moorea | collected 2018-08 | reverse complement strand
TTTGCCACTTTCCAGCTTTTTCTGTCTCTTTGACAATGTTTTTTATTGACACGGTTGTTAGAGACAAAACTCGCAGTCCCAAAGTGTCTCTATTAAGCGTGTTCCACTGTACTTATCGTAAGTAACCAACTGCTTAACCTACCACCCACCCCACCCCCATTGCGTACGTATGACGTTGTACTAAACCAATTCAGTCATTTTCTCAACAAGGAAAAAATTCATCATTTTCTTGATGATGAGGACCCTGTAGGTAAAGAACTGTTGGAAGGACGAAGAGAAAATGTTTCGTTCAATCATTGCTGTTTGTTGCTCATTGTTGATCTACACGAGAGCTGACGCGTAAAGCAACCACATCTGCGGCCTTGACCTTTCTGCCGTTGGGGGCGACGTCGGCTGTCAGTGCCCCATCAGTGAATAGGACTTTCAAATCGGCGCCCATGAACAACTTTATTTCCAGCGGCAGCCAGTCTTTGGGGGTCAAGAACGCGAGCAAGCTTTGATCCCCTGAGATAGTAGAGGGTCTCACAAAATTGCCTGCCCGACCCACCTCTACTGACACCATTGAGTGGAGAGCCGTAGGACTCGTTGGATGCTTTCAGAAAGTGCTCAACAGCAACATTCTCAGAGGTTAACAAAGAAAGAGATAATGAATGCGTGCGCGCGTGTGTGTGTGCGTGAACTCCTCGCATCTGATGTGAAGATTACTGCAATGTGTTGCTGTATGCTTTCATAATTATAAGCGTCACCCGACCGCAGCCCCAGGAAGCATGCGGACCTAAAGAGCATGCATACAAATACACTATTACAATACAAATTGCATAAACATTCACACAAAAAAGCATGCGTGATTGTAACTACAGTTACCACCACTTTCTAACTGTTACAGTGAACTCTAGTTAATGCAGCATCGCTTCATAGAGAAATCCGTTTCACAAGCGAAATTTGGTGAGAATGCGTTTTTTGCTACATTAGATTCTCCGTTTGAAGGAGCAAGTCAAATCTGGTCTAGAAGTTATGTTAACTTCAATATTGAAAGTGTGCAGAAAGGCTTTTGATCTTGGAAGACTTACAAAGTTCCAGTGGAAAGTCCAGATATATTTAAGTGTCTACGGGTGCTTATTTATAATGTTCGGCTTATTGGAGCAAATTTTTGACCGACTGAAGCTGTGTCATTGACAGGACTTCACAGTATTCTTCTTGTTCCAAGAAATTGGCCACAATGAAAAAAACCTGCCACCCTTGAAGGGTTTCTCGGCTGTTGTCTACATCACGCACTACACATTTTCACTGCTATTGGTGGGACTTCTGTTCATGCCCGTTTATATAAATCTATATTTGCCGTGCTGCTAGAATTCGGTTGTCATGGCCAGGGGCTGGCTGTTGAAGGAACAGGACCTCATGCAGACAAACATTGCTATCGCTACTCAAAGAAATAAATATGTCGTCAGAGACTTTTGGACCCTCACTTTGTGCGCCGTACGTTTATATGAATCATACGCTGAAGTAGATCAAATTCTCAATTCCTTAAGAGATCGACTTAGGTCTAGTTGAGTGCTAGATGGTTTCTGGGAACAAACATTTTTGTCTTCCCACTTAGGACTCAATGCCTCATCCATGCGGTTCAAACGTGTGAACTTGATGAGGCCGTTCAGGCCCAGGGGGTGTTGCTTGGATTGGAGCTCATAGAAGGCTTCCAGTCGCTCCCTGCGCGGTGCAGGACACTCGCACACGAGTTGTATAAACTCCTCATAGAATCTACACTCCTCCTACTTAGATGCTCAATCGACTTTCCATTGGTGATCAGTAAGAGCTTGTATGAGGCAATCAGCTTTGGTATTAACTGCTCTGTGTTACATCCACAAAATGGACAATATGCGTGGGTGTTTTTTCAAGGGAATCAAGTAAACATTTTTCTTTTTGCCAATGATGACTGACTTGGTTTGAAAATATTTTTCATGCGTAAAGATATGATGTCGGTGAGTAAGTGTCACTCTCACCACTTACTCATTGTTCCTTTAGGTGCCAGTAGTTCTAAAATTAAAAAAAGAGGCTGCAAAGAATGAAACACGACTTTAACACGATTTTGGGTCACTTTGTTTGAGCCCTAATTTTCTGTGACGTCCCGTTGTGCCTCACGAATGAGGACGATTCAGCAGTTCCCCAGCAACAGCAATGGGCACTCTGGATGCCCATTGTGATTGGCCCTATGTGTAAGTGAGTGCATACGTAATCTTAAGTGGGGCAGTGGTGAGGGTACTAATGTGGGAACGTGAATGCAGATGCATGGACGTGCAGCATTGTATAGCAGGAGCTACCATGTCATTTGTTTGTTATCGACAATTGGACGGGATACGGGAGAGTGCTGAAGGTAGAATAAAGGCCAGTAATTGTGCTGCAGGAAGGACTTTGAGCAGGCACTATAAGTATTATGGTGTCTTCGGAACGTTTAGTCCAACTCAAGGTCTCAGCTTTGCTCTATCTTATCTAGTCTTGGCCGAGTTCATTGTTCTAGGTACAGTGGAGGTAGAGTATTAGTATTTGTATTCCCCATGCAAAACTGTGCCTTCAGTATATAAGATGCCGCTGTCATGACAGTCAGTAGTACAGTTTTTCCATGACAAAGTTAACAGACGAGCATGTGAGGCAAGTACTCCATGTCCAGTACCCAGAAATGCTTACGACTGCAAGAAACAACACATGAGTAGGAGATTTTTTTAAAAAATATAATCTCTCTCTACAAAAGGCCCTAGCCTGTCTCTGTGTACTGTGCTTTAAGTGTATTTGACTTAATCTTCAAATACGCTTGTTGTCCTTGAAGTTGAAAGCATATCTGAATGCTGACGCTAATTCGGGAACATGGGGTTCACCTTTCCATGATGCACTTACTTCCACGTGTGAATCAACACTCGTTGAGATCGGGGATGCTTCGAAAATTTGAACAAACGAATGGCTGCATTTGAAGAGGATCTTTTGAGGACTTGGAGCTCTTGCTGAAATCTGAGTCCTCTTTTGACGGAACCCTCGAAGAGTACCTTTCGCAGTCAAAGGCTGATGATTTTGTTTCCTCATAATATGACCTTTCTATCAATAAAAGAAAGTTTTGTTTCGTTGACGCAGGTGAACATCAAAATGACTATGCTAAACTTGCTATGTTGATTGTCTATGACCCTGAAAATGTCCTTGGAGAAAATAAGATTGAGATTAAATTGTTAATTTTTCCTTTAGAAGCCTTTATTTCTTTCTCTGCCCTTTCAGCCCATTTTTGGGTGGGTCGCCTGACCCGGCAGTCACCGTTTAGGCTGGTGCACCTGCCAGTAAATGAATCAAGGCCAGTGCGAATCCAATTTTTTGCATTGCCAGGCAGAAAACTCCTACTTTTTTAAGGTTGTCTCACTGTAAATGGCGAAGTTTTGTCTGCCCTCATTATACATACTTAGTTGTTCCATTCTCTCTATGCAGACAGGGCTTTCTCTTACTGTCGGAACACCAGGAAAAGACCTCCTCTGCAAATGAGTGGAATTCTTCTTCTTTTGTGTTGCGCTTACTTAACCATTCACGACAGAGGGGGGGGAGGGTTCCCCCTAGCACACACAACCCGCACTTTTTCTATTTTTAGCAGCCCTAAAGACCGTCAGAAAGTTTTAACTTTTGATGGGTATCATCTTGGACTTCTAACAGAAGCAAGGTAAGGCAAAGTGTACGAGGAAGGAAGAGCAAAAGAATAAGAAAAAGCTTTCTCTTGTCCTGCTACTCACTCAATCCTTTTTCGTTGAAAATTTGATAAAAAGAATTGAAGAAATACTTCTCAGGTCGGGGTCGCTGCAGTGAGAATTCTGCACATTACGAACATTTTCCCCACGCTCTCAGGAGGAGCCAAGCATATCCAAGATGTGTTTACACGGAGTAATTTTTCACTGCTTTCACGAGGTTCATATTTTCAAGGTCGAGCGACCGAGAGAGGCAGACAGAGAGAGTGAGAAAGTGTTGCATTCTCTGCTAACGTTAGTAGCCAACTACTACGTAAACATTACATTACGCGTTAACATGTGGAAGCAAACGTGTCTTCACTGCCTGGTGTTTGCACTGGGCTTGGGGTGAGGTGGTGAAGCTCCAGATGAGCCCAGAGGTAATAGTACTGGGCCAGCCAGTCCTATTCTGTGTCAAGTCAGGCTCAAATAGTGATGTTGGGGTGGTATGAGATGGTGAAAATTCACTTCCACGTGAGAGTTATAAGTCAAGGTGAATCCTGAGGCAAGCCTGTACCCAGTTCTAGGTTCTGTCCTGAGCTCGACATTACTCAAGTAAAACTTTTCTTGCGTCATATGAGCTGGGTTCATTTGTCTTTGAGGTCTCTGGGACGACGAAGTAAACAACCACTTTCACAATGCTGCACTGACGGAGGCCATACATCCACTTGTGCACTGCTGAACCTCAACTGTCCACCCAGATGACTAGAGATCACCTTCACCAGTCTGGTGTCGAGCCGAGCAAGCACGAGTCCAGGGTCTGGCTCGGCTCGACTCAAGATTGGACGAGCCAGTCAGCGCCCACCCCTAGCACATTACAACACAAGAGTTGCAAGATCTCAGTCTTAAAATGTCTGCTGGCGATGTCATAGCTAGTGCAGAGAGGTGGCCAGAGACATGGGGTGTGACATGGAGGGGGTAGAGGACATGTCAGAAAAATGCCTGAAAGGGTGGAGGAGTTGAAAGAAAGGAGAAGTCACACCGTAGGATCCACGTACGCGTGCATACAGAGCGGATCAAAAGTAACTCCCCCTGACTAGATGCTTATTGCTCAGGCTGTGTACGGCCTACAAATGCATGAGTGGGCATGAGTCTAGAAGGGGGAGACTCAAGAAGTTAATGAGCGAATTTTCTTTTGCTTGTAGGACTAAAGTCAAGGCAGCTGCAGTTCCCCAAAGTTGACAGTTATGTTTCTCAACACTGCGTGTCATTAGGCCTCGTTTTATTTTTTTTGAACTGTTAAAATTAGGTCGAGATGGAGGAGGTCGCCGGGAAGACGCATTCAAGTGCTCGACAGCGACAATGTAGGTCCACTCTACGAGACCACACTCAACGGGACCCATTTGTGCCTCCAGGAGCACGACCACGATTTCGAACGGTTCATGCATGTAAACATTGTTGACAAACGCGTCGTCCATCTTACTGAATTGAGGTGTAGTGAGGTGAGGTATGAAATTGTTGAATCTCCTCGTTTCTATGAGTCCAGTTGTTCAGTTGCAGGTCTTCCGCAGTCTGAGCAACGGACCCCCAGTCAGGGCATTACTTTTGGTGCACTCTGTACCTGCTTTTACTGGTACTAAGAGAAAATTGGAAATGCCACGAATGTCCTTGTAGGGGGAAAGACCCCTTTCTAAACCAATCCTTATAAAGTTACTCGTACTTGTACTTAAATTTATTGTCTCCTCATGGCAGCATTAAGGACGAACTTAGATAAGGATGACAGCAGGATAAGGACTGGTTGTGTAAATCCTGCTCTGTGAGGACCGGTCGAACAGTGCTAAAACTAAATTTAGGATGTGTGGAAGGAAAAAGAGTTCTGGGGATAAAAAACCTCATTGAGGGAATAAAAATGAGATCAACTTATTGGCCAAGCATACGTTGGGATGACTCTTCATCGATTAACAGTAACAACATGAACTAGAGCAGGCAAAGAGTATAACACCACAGGCATCTCAGGGTTGCCAGCTACGTCTGACTTCTCCTTAGTCATTATATTTCCAGATCAATTGGCGCGCCTCATTAGTGTCCCGGACGAGTAAGCCGATTCTTTGTCCAAATGTTCAAATTATGTTCTGACTGCTGCATTGTCATAGCTTCAGGTCTTTCGATGAGATCATGTCATGAATATGGGCAGATAGCAGCTTGATCCTGTCCAGAAACATTGCCGAGGAACAGCATGCATGGACCACACGACGAATCTCTCGACTGAAGAGCTTCTGGAAGAATCTGGAGGCTGAGGTCAAGGCGAAACCGACCCAGTACCTCGAGAAAAGTGACCGAGCTCTTGACGGAGACAAGCAAGGCCCAACAAGTTCTTGGCCTTGGAACATTGTGAAGGTTTTCTTAGACAACAAACTCTTCACCAGCCTCCATCGAAATGATTTGCGATAAAAAGCTTTCCTTCTGCCATTCGGCAGGATTTGCGTCGGCATTTTTGCCGTGATCCCCATCTACGCGTATGACGACGGTCAGCAAGACGTTGCTGCAAAAACTTTCTGGCTCCCTAGGCTTTCTCGATGGCACAAGAGGTCCTTCTCCGCCGGAGAGCTCTGAATGTGTGACCTGAGCAGTGGCGCCCTCTATTCTCTCTGCAGGTACTAGGAGGGCCACATGATCATGTGCACTCAGACTTGGAATCTGGGAGAAATCAGACGCCAAAAGTAACAAACAGTCACAACGGTTGATAGTTAAAGGTTTTTATTATCAATGGCAACACTCAAAATCATTTAAAGGCCCGCTCACAACCGTGGAATGTGGACCGAAAGTCCCTGAATGGAGTACAACTTGACGTGGACACCCCAGTAAAAAGGTCACCCCTCTAGATTGAGTACATCTGCACAAGGGATTTCATCCAGCTGTTGACTGTTGCTCCACATCACTTTCGAATGGTCAACTATAACACAGTAATATTGAACAAGAGTGTCCACTGCTAGAGGTAGGAATTTTAGGTTCACAGCTAAAAAAAAATATCTTGGATGTCTAGGTTAGAAGTTTTTGTCATGCTCTAAGCTACTTATGCACGTCACCACCTGCAAATGCCAAAATGATGGAAGTAGTGTCAAAGAAATTAGGCTGACACCAGAAATGGAGGTACTGCAGTGCTCGTGTAATAGAACAGAAGATACTTCATATTCGACACCACAGGATCGAGATCACCTAAAAGTAAAATAGGAGTACATTCGACTCCAAATAGAGACATTCGTCACAAGGAAAATTGCGACGAAATTGAGAGTTGTGGCTAAGCTGAGAGTGAGACTAGTACAAAAAGATATAAAATGCATTTTTTGGTGATGCAGTACAGTCTACTTTATTGGCAAACGTATAATAGGCAAACAACCCGCATTCGTACCAAAAATATTGAATTCCCGAAGCCAGTTAGAGCATCCTTCGTTAAAAATTGATTGGCTTTTGGTTGATTGGCATATTTTGCTCGATATTTTCCAATATACCAACTTGATTTTGTTGTACCTCTCATACGCATGCGGGTCAAAAAGCTCGGTTGCCCGACAATTCGACACAACTCTTACCGACGCAGCAGGTTGATCAAAAAGTGATGCCAAATCAGTGGAAAATGGCCGTGGGGAATGACGACGATGGGGACGGGTGACAATGCCCACGATAACGGCGATGGTGACGGCGGCGTTGATGTCTGCAGCGACGATGATGTCCACAGTGACAATGATGATGTCGACGGCGACAACGGTGCCCGTCCACAGACTCTGTCTGTCTGAGATGTGTGGCAGATATGATAAGCAGGATCCACTGCATTCGATGCTTGTCACGTACAAGGTGAGCGTTATTGGGCTTGAATCTGCCCTTAAAGTGCATCTGTGAGCAACACAATGCACAATTTTGCCTCCAAAAGAACTGAGAGTAGCGTAGAGACCTGACGTTGAATACGTAAGAAGTTTCACGTCACGCCATAACTTTAATTATGAGCACTGTCCTTACGGAATTAGAACTAACGAAAAACGACCAGGACAAAACGCTCTATCTTGAGCTAAATACGTTTTCCGCTGAGCTAGGTTAAGTGCCACTGGACGCGAGTGAAGTGTGTAGAGTTGAGCACGCCTTAATATTAAGCTTAAAACAAGAGAGAGAACCGCCCAGAATTTTAGAATTTTCAATGCTGAGTATAATTCTGGAAGGAAATTGGGGTGAGAGAGACTTAAACTTAAAACATACAATGAGACTGGACTGGACCGTCTAGTGAACCTTTAACTTGAGCTCCATTACAATTACTCGTGCTATCTTTAGTGCGGCCGGCCCCGTCACCTTGCTTTGCACAGAGTTGACCGTATTAGGGTCGTAGAATAGTTTCATTGTTGGGATCACCGCCTCGGTCGTCTTCCATGGGCTCCTGGAGAACGTCGATGCGTTTTCTCCAGCTATTGGGGGTATCCGTCCTCCTGGTGAGGTCTGAAAGGTCATCTGAGTAGTGGTGAAGGTGGAGGTGAAGTTGCTACCGCTATGATTGTCGGTGCACGAGTGACCAAGGCGAGGCACTTTCCGGCTTAAATACTGTCCGAAAGGTACTCGACCAGAGTCCACGAGCTCAATCCAACTGGTTCATCAGAACGATCCAGCCAGAAATTCTTATCACACTAGGGTCACAGCTGATGCGTGTACATAGGATAGAGCAAAAGTTCAGCACGAAGCATAGAACATGGAACTTAAACTACACAATAACAAAATAAGAATAACACAAGACACAGCCATTATTAACCATTTCACTCCCTATATACATGTGCGCATGCGCGCGCACAAGCACTTTTAAAAGCACTATGTGAAGCAGCATTGGGACCTGCGTACCGACTCTTTTCTTCCAGCTAGTACAAGTATTTACAAGTTGCATCTAAAGTACCATAGTATTAGTTACAGCTAAAGTACCATAGTCTCAGTTACAGCTAGTACAAACCCCTACAGCTAGTAAGAGCAGAGTTGTTGTTATAGCAAATACAGCATAACTTGAAGTAAATGTCACTTTAACTTCTTTCAGTACATCCCAGATCAATCAACTGTGAGATCTACGTGGTGAAGTAACTTGAAACACGTCTTTATTCAACTCGAGAGCAGGAAAAAGTTGTGACTTAATCGAGAATCATATTTTCTGAAATCATGACTTGATCGAAAGTTCTATTAAGTAACAAAAAATGCGTCATCCGCAAAAAGTTGACTGAACCACGCCGTTTTGACTCAATCGAGAGTGACTCAATCGAGAGTCGACTGTACTGCATTATCAAAAATTTTCTGTTGGAAGAAAAGCACGTGTTTCCACCCAGGAGCCACTTAAAAATATTTGCTGATATTTCACCCGAAAACGAACAATATTTGGGGCTCTCTGGTGGAAAAAGAAGCTATCTTCACTTGTCGTTTTCCACTCTCTCTTGCAAAAAAGTGGATTTCGGCTAATCGGGATTAGGATTTCCGGGTAATTGGGGCCTCTTTTTCTGTGTAGAGCAGAGCATTTCTTTCAAATGAAGCGTCATCCCTGGACATTATCAGATAGTACAAATTTTTGAGGCACTGCTAACCTTGGCATTGAGTGTGTTCGCCAAATACGTTCCCCATAAACTGGGGGATTTTCTGGAGTGTTTTTTTAAGCCGGAAAGTCACAACAGAATTGTAAAACAAAACCATCAAAAATGCCACAGTATGCACGAGTATCTTTCCCGATCCAACCCCTTTTGTGCACTCTGGTAAGGTTATCAAACGAGAGAAACACTGCTTGCAGTGTTTCTCTCCTTTGATAGAACAAATACAGTCACCAATCATTGAAAAGCCTTTATTCAGCTGGCTGTTTTCTCCAGATGTTTGGCTAAGTAGGACTTCTTCCCGTGGAAAAAATGGTCTTCATCTATCTGGATCTCAACGCACATTGCAATGTTGAGGATCTCAAAAATAAGTTTGTCAGGGTAGAAAGTTGGCGATTTCACTGAACATTCAGCATAAATTATTATTCAGTACTCCCCTAATGGAATGACTAAGCAAAGAAAGTGTTAGAAATACCGGTACTTTTGGAGATAAGGAAACTTTCAATTTTTCATGTCCTATGAAACTCTGCGTAATCAACATTGAATTTATTCACACTTTTCCTTTAACACTCCTGCATTTCCTTTTCAACCTTTTACATCTCAGTATCAACAGCAAAAAAATTCCGGCTCTTATTAAATTTTTGAGCTCTCAGAGCTCTTTCTTGTCTGAACCTCTCGGTCCATCATGACCAAAGGATGACTCAAGTGCTTCTTGGCAGGAGGCTGGACTTCACCTGTCCCACCATGGCTCCTTCTGGTCAGATGCTGTGAGACATTGACACCGACATCGAGTATTTTGCCAACCAACTCCATTGACAGAGGGAAACATTGATGTCAATGTTTGGGTATTCTTCTGTCTTGTCAGTGTCTTCGGGTTCTGTACGGTTTGAAGAGTAAAGTGGAGCAAACAACTCGTTCAACAACCAATCAGGCAAAACTGAAAATCACATCCTACCCCAACCACACCTCATGCATTGGCTGCACCTTCTAATCTGTGCTCCAAGATCATGGAACAACTGTAAAACTGCGAAGCTTCATCCAGTATTTCAATTTACAGCTAAACATCGAACATTGACATTGACCCAAGTGTTCAGTCTAAACATCAAACTGACCTATCAATGTCAATGTTTCCTCAACATCGCTCAGCCTCTTCTAGGTCTGCATTCGCAACTTTTCTTCTTTCAGCTCTGTCATCGCCAGTGACACAAACTTGGGGTCTGGAGAACTCACCTCTTTGAACTGAAGGTCCAGGCGGTGAGGACGTCAGCCCAGCAACGCAGCTAATTTTGCAAGCCTCAGCGTGGCAATATTGCCTGGGTTGGGTCCGTTGCCGTCCCATCAGCTACAGATGCTTGGAAGTCTCGCTAGAGCAAGAGAAGGAACTTGGTGATATGGATAAACTTGGACCCTGGTGGTAGCTTGGGGTCCCACATTTGGAGTGAATTGTCCCCAGATGGTGTTCACCGAGACTATAACGAAGTCCCTAAGCTCGACAAAGCACTCCAGCACCGAGCAGACGCAGTTTCATTGTGCCTGCACACGCTGGACAATCATCTTTGGCAGGTCTAGTCTCCTTTGGCAGATTAAGAAGGTCTCTTTCCGACAATGCTGTGGAGGAGGATTGCAACCATTTAGCTAACTATGACTCTCAAGTTCTCAACGCCGTTCGTCAGCTTCAGGGTCTCCTAAACGGCCAAGTTCAAACAGACTGCAAAATAGCGCCCCTAAAAAAACCCGAAAGCATTTAACGCATTTAATCAATGTTAAGATTCACTCACACGATCTCACATGCTCACAGTACTGTGTATGGACATAAATGCTCTACAAGGATATTAAAGGTACGGCGTATCAATCTCCCTCAGCGATGCCCTTCTTCATGTAGTCCGACGAGAAAACTTTATTGCTGATGCCAAAATCTCCGGTGAGAACCGGGAGACTCTCCTTGGTGTTAACTGCTGTGTGTTTGTCTTGAAAGCACTCACGGCCTGTGGAGCTTCTGCTTTGATTAAGTGGCTGATTATGGCCATGAAGGGTGTGTTGGATACTGATGTCCGGCAATCTGCAGTCAAGGCCAACCAATTAGTGTTGCTGAGGTCAGTGAAAAGCTTGGCCTTTTCTTCTTCCAACCCTGTTTAATTGCAGCTACAGTGTGAGGACGCAAAATGTGAAAACACCAATCTCTTCAAGGATAAGAACTAAATGTTATAAGGATATTGCATTTCAATCAAGTCCACCTCCAGGAGCCAACATAGCCTGATCTCATCGATGATCCTTGTGGATGGCTGTCTCCAAACACTGCGTTCCTCTGGGATCCCCCAGCCTGTCACGTATTCAGACGGAGTCTTGCAACAGAAATAGTACGCAGGAACAGAGTTAAATAATGCACTTATGCACGCCAGCAATTGGGTTCGGTTGAAAATTTAATATTGTCTTAATGGTGAGAAACGTCGTCTCAGGTAGCGCCAGTCTTCCCCATCACTGTATGAGCTGTCGTCGCAAAGCATTTATATAAAGCAATATATATAAGCGGCTGTTTCCGACATGTTGACGTTGAATATGAGTCGTCGTCACCCTGTTTTCCAGCTGGAACTTGGGCTGAGTGGAGGTCAATGACGTGCTGCCCGATATAGGAGGACATTCTGACTTGTGGAGACCGTTTACATGCTCAAACGATCATCGACAAGGCCTCCCATGATCAGAGTATGTGGTCGCCAGACCATTTGACATTGTTCCTTTTTCGGCCCCTGCACAGACCTCAGACCACTTCGTTTTCCGCACCCTGTACCGGATGACACCGGATATCAAGGGTCAGCCCCGGCCTCAGCACGAGACATGCTCGTGTCGAAGGAGTTCGTTAGGCCCAGCTCCTGCCTTAACACTTGATATGCTAATACAGTATCGTCCAGGATGGGCCCCAGTTTCTAAAAGCACAACAAAGACCGACTGCACCGGCACCTTCCCCTCCCCGTCCACTGGACACACTCTATCTTACTAAAGGGGGAGCTTTTTTCTGGTACTTTCTCTCTTGTCAATATTAAAGTTCATCCAGAAGCTCCTCCTCCTTCTTTATTCTAGAGTCCTCCAGTGGGCCTAGGCCTAGGCCTGCACCACAGCTTGATGGGGGGGGGGGGGCAATCGGGGTTGCTCTGGCTTTAAGCCTTTATCCACTTCACGACCGGAGGGGGGGGGGAAGTAAAAGAGGAAGCGGAAGAAAACTCAGATGCTTCATCTACTACATATACGTAGTACGAAGTCGAAGAGCGAAAGGAGTGAGATGGATCGGTTACACGAAGAGGGGGGCCTTTTCTCCGCTTCCTTTTTTCGCCTAAGGGAGCTGTGAATTCTATTTGTGCATGCATTGTATCTATCAAGTATTTCCCATCTCTCTCAAGCACTAAGTGCATATCGAACAATCTTTTGAACTCTGAAACTTTTCAAACGTCTGTAAGAAGAGCCAGAACTTGTGTTGTGTTATCAAAAGAGGATGGAAATGCCGTAGATCCAGACGCGTTCTCAGCACAGGCGATTCTCCATTCACCGATGCGTTTGCCGCTGAGCCATGAGTGAAGTGACTCATGTTAACGTGTTAAAATTGGAACAGGATAACGGTAAAAGCACTCTCAAACTTTTGCCCGCTGAATGTCTGCGTATGCGTGCATTTAGGATATGCATTATGTAGTTCACAAGCATGCACAGTTGGAGTCAAAAGTTCGCATGTGCCTGTGCAGCAAACACAACATAATTGAATGGCCTGAGGAACCAACATAGTCTTTTTATGACTATACTTGTAAACACAATGGACAAAAATGACCAGTGCAGCCACTGCACGTCTCACAAGGAATGCACTATGCTTATGAACCAGTGAACTCATTTACCAGCTTTGCACGCGAACATTTGACCTCCTCATTCTGGAATCAACCTCATGTTGGGTGAAATATCTGATGTGTATCATCAGCCAGCCAGGATATCGCGCTGTAATATCCGGCTTTAGGGCTTGTTTTTGACTGGTAACGATTAGGAGTAATCATCAGACTTTTTTTTCTCCTCTGAACTGTGGGTAAAGTTCATTCATACTCAGACAGAGTTTGCTCGACGTTTCTACTACGTAAAACTGAGCTTCATGCCTGTGGGCTCGATCAATTGAAATGACGAATGAGACAGTGAGAATTATATTAACTTTTTTGGCGGAATGCAAGAGCGATGCAATAATGAAAGAACTGGTGTGATACAGTGACACAGTGTATCATCAGTGCTACACTGAAGGTGGCCGACCTGGAGCCGAATCCTCTGCATCACAAAGATATGGCGACGATAGTTTTAGGGCTGATTGAGCCTCTTCACGTACTGAAGCGCTAGAGCCTAGCGCCGATACCGCATGGATGGATCTTTATAGGATTAGCATACATGTACGTGAAATTTTGCACATTTTTTCCTCTTGAACACAAATGCTTCCAAGTACAGATGTTTGGCAAAATTGCAGACAAATTAGGGTCGTGAGGTTTTACCTCTTGAGCAAGCCAATTTCATCATTTTTGGAGATGAACTATTTGTACTCATTTGTCGTTGTTGCAGCACAAGTGAATCAGGTTGGACAGATCAGCTGAGTGAAGACTCTCAGTCTTCCAGACGCGCTTTTTCAGCACGGATATTGATGTATGCGTTTATAAGTCAGGATTAGAATGCGCTTATGGATCAGGACCAGTATACACGTAGAAAGGATGTGCACATAAATAGGGCGCAAGCCCACGCACGCTAGTACTTGCAGACCGACGATCAAAAGACGTTGAGCATCGATTTTATGCTGGAAAATTCAACTTAAGTCGATTGCAGCCACGAAGAACACGTGATTGCCCTCGAAGAAGAAGCTAGAGGTAGCCCGAGCAAGCTGGAGGTTGGAAAACATCAACGAGCCCACATTTTTTAAGTCTGCGGTGGCTCTTGGCTCGAAATGTCGAAGCTCCAGCCAGCTTGACTCCTCGGCTTAGCTCGACTCCTCGGCTTGGCTCGTCTTTCTCCAATGAGTCAGTATCGCTATCATTATTAGCTGGGAAGTTATGATAAGGATTCTTCTGATTCTGGAGGATTCTCTGGTTCCGTTGTGCCTTTGTACATTTAGAACTAGAAAGATTATGCTGACTACCGAGCTTGAGAAAAATTATCATAGCTTAAGTCAGCTCGTAAAAGTTATCAAAAAAGACAATCGTGCACATTCGACAGTGGAAATAGCGTTCATATCAAACTTGGATTTGTCGTTCAAGTGTTTGCATAGACATCTGATGCACATTCATAAGCAGTAAGTGAGCAAACGTTCAAAAGGCCGACTAATGTTTAGATTTTGCCTAAAATGGCAAAGGTTTCCTGGCAAATTTCCACGGTTCGATAGAGATTGTGACCTCATTTGACGTCTAGAACCAACGTTTACGTTGTGTCGGACACTTTTTGTCTGGCAAACCTGGTCACACCTAAGGGATCTTGCCAAAGAGACTTATCCCGCCGAGATTGTTCTACTTCCATAAGAACAATTGGTTGTTTGGGTACTTTTGGCATGGCAAACCTGGTCACGACCAAATCACACCGTTCGTGTTCAACCAATTTCACCGTTGCCACACGCACCCAACGTGATTTAAACACCATTATTCAAGCTCCTAAAGTTGTAAATGTTGAAAAACATGTTTCATATCGTTGAATGGAGAATCGACTGTACCCGGATGTTCTCAACTGCCTCCCAGCACGTACCGTGGGGCCCAATTTATGGAATACGATAGCAAAAAACTGGACAAAAAGTCCAGTGCTCAGTGACCATTGCGATCGAGCTTCGGGGCAATGGACGATTTTTTGCGATATTCTTCAATACTCAGTATCACTCAAGTCTTTGTCTGAGCTGCAAATTGCAATTACCTTTCTCGCTCAAAAAAAGTCATACCTAACTTTTGCGACACAAACTTAGCATTTGCACTTCTCACCATGAAGGCAGACTGACTTTCCACAGGAATCTGTACAGATTTTACCAATGCATTCTGAAATGCACCCTTAGCCGTCATTTGAAAGTGTGCAATCTAATAAGCGTACTTTCGAACCTCAAAAGTAGACCGTACTTAATAACTTGGGTCCCACTGCGCTTATGACAGTATGACCGTCTACAACAGTGAGGTATCCCCATTATATCCCCAATATTTCCGGCCACATAGGGGGGGGGGGGGATCTCCAGCCGGGTGAACTCAGATGGCAACGAGGATTAATGAGGCGAGATGGAAGAACCCTGACCGACTCTCAATCCTGCATGGTTTTTTCCCCACATCCTTCGGGACCTCTTCTGGATGAGAACAGAGAAAAGAAGTTGGGCGCCAGCAGCAACATTTTCTTCTTCTCCCCCTGCTTGGCCGCCCAAAAATAGGAAAGGCGGCGCCGCCACTCATCACGCCTGATTGACCTTAGGCAAAGTGGGCACTTCCCTCTTCTCCTCCTTCAGATCCTCTCTTCTTTCCCTTCCCCAGACTCCATTTGTGCTAGAGGTTCCAAGTACTCGAATTTTTTCGGACTAGAATAATCGAGTAGGAGTTTGGTGGCTCTTGGCAGCTGGGCAGACGATGTCAACCTTGAGGATGACGTGAAAAGAGCTGCTCAGCCTTGGCATCCCATCTGGACCCAAGCAGAAAAGACACAATCCATTTTCATTTGCCTCCTCCAAATTATAGCAAGAGGCCTGGCAATGAAAGAACTGGGGTAATGATCTGTGTGTAGCCAGACATATGGTAGCCATGTACTTGCACACACAGATGTGTACATACACCAAGTGTGTGCTCACCATTGTTTCCAAATACTTGAATTTCCACAATAATTGAGTTTGGGTTTGGCTAACTAAGGTTGGGTTTGGCTAACTTGAGTCACTTTGGACCCATGCACCCTAAACAAGGGTGAATAGTTCAACCTTTCATAAAATGTGGACGAAGACTTTTTAAACATACTTTGCCGATTTTCATTTTAATGAAGACCAGAACTTACATCAGCATGATGTGCATGTGATTGCTTAAAGACCCCACAACTACTTCAGTTGCCCTTTCAGTGCTGGTTATGAGTATGCATGCGAGAGATAGACAATCTGTCAACTCGAGTTCGAACTTTGAAGAGAAACCGAACCTCATGCTCGGATGCTTTGAGCTGGGCCAAACTCGATTTGAAAACACTAAGTGCTCTGCAGCCAAGGAATGTTGGAACTGTGTCTTCTTCCTCTCCACCTGGTAGAGGTGGAGAAGGGCCTTCAAAATCGAAGCTTCAGTAATCCTCCAACTTTGCACTTTCGCATTATGCTACCGTTGCACGAATGCATTAATAAAGGTTAATTTGGAGACTTCAGCCAAGGTCTCAACAGAGTGAATTTCCGGCATCACCACTGCTCAGTGGGCGGAGGAGGAGAGGAAAAAAGTTTGTTATCGGCTCGTCAGCACCAGAGGAAAGAGAACTCTCGGCTCAATACATAGTCAGTTTCGTGATAGACTTCGTCCCATCACATCTTGACGAGTGCGTGATCCAATCCGGGCTTTTTTTTTCTTCTTAGGAGTTTCTCTCACCAAAAACTTCTTCTTCCTTCCATACACACACTTTTTTCTCGTGATCACACTTTTTCTCCAACATACATGGGTAAATGGGGTCAAATCAAAAAAGGGGGAGGACACGGGGTACTTTTTCGAGTGGAGGGGATTAAAGAAAGAGAGGTTCTATAAGAAATTATAGCTTGGTACATACTGCATTGGGGATGGCACGAGCTAAGAAAGCCAGGAAAAGCTCGAGCTAGCCGGAGCCCGAGTAGACGAACCCTGGCCATGATCGTCTCCGAGTAAGGACTTCTTGTACCAGCTGATTCGGACCAATAACAACACCCTTTTTCGAGCTCTGTAGTCAGAAGGCTAGTTTGAAAAGGTACTTTTTTGGGGGAAAATTATACTTTTTCGACCTTTGGCCTAGAAATATTAAGATTTTCCTGAAACCATTTTTTTTCTTAAAGACCATTTACCAAAGGCACTTTTTCCTCAAAGTTTCAAATCATACTTTATGTAGAAGGTGTAGTCTGCACTTCTTTTGCAGTCATAACTTTTGACTGCATTGAGCTAAAGAAGTGGTTTACAATTCTGTAGAAAGCTAAGAATCTCCTCCAAAACCAAACTTATGTGTACTTATGCTCTAGGACCACTCATTTTTCCGCAATATGGGATCAACGTTATGCTCTGTAGCAGAGTTAACTACATAAAAGCCTGACTGTATTGTGTACCAAGGAGTGGCACCTTGCGTTGCAAGAGAGCAAAGCAAAACCTTTCTTTTTTTGTTTTTCAAAAATAAGACTCGCATCAGCTATCACAATGTCTAATACCTATTTCCTACCCGCCAAAAAACAAAATTACTTTTTCGTACGAAACTTGCAGTCAGTATACTCCAGTTCTATATGTACAATGCAAATTTTGGGGGTTAACTTCGTAACTGAGGTTCAGTGTCAGGGGTCTACTTTCCCTCCCCCCTCGCGTTTTCCTCCCAAAACACCAAAAAGATTTTCTATCCACCGTTCTAAGTATTAATTTCTGATGTGATACCCACGCCAGACATGTCCAACTTCCCCTTACCGACACAGCTCAAATTTTAAGAAGCTGGCCACAAGAAAATACATGTGAGGACCTGGAAACTTTTGACAGTCTCCCCAGGACGCACTGCATATACGTTTCTTCTTCGGCAAGCAAGGGTTATTCTGACGCGGTGTAATTTTCTCGCACATGTGTACGTCAAAGCTGGTCATTGTCAGGGATGCCTTGAAAATTTGAACAATAGATTTGCTGTATTTCTTCCATGAAGGACCTAAGGACTTGGAGCTAGTTCTGAAATTTGAGTCATCACTTGAAGAAGCCCTTGAAAAGAACCTGACATTGCCCCAGATCGATAATTTTTATTCTACGTATTGATTATGAAACTGGTAGGTGAATAAAAGTCAGTTCCTGTCTAAACCTCAGCATTGATCAACATAGCACAAAACTCCTGCTGCTGTCATAAGCTTGTTTCAGGGTAAATGGCGAAGTTTGTTTGGCCTCATCATGTATACAGTGGATTCTAACGATATCTTTGGTGCTGATTTGAAGTTTTGCTTCATGAAATCCTCAATTTAGCCATACTTTTCATCAGACGAGAGTGTCGACTTAAGGATACAAATTTGGCAATAAAGAAATGGTCTTAGAATAATCGGACTGAGTCTGCTTTCAACGAAATTTCCTTGTCACAAGCATTTTGGGGTGAATTTTGAGTGATGTTCCGCAGATAAATTGGTGGTTGGCTTCGTGTTTACCTTATTATAGCAGATTTCACATCATTTTCAGTGAATGTGAACCAATTTTGGCCATTTTCAACTCATTAATAATCCTTATTTAACAAATGTGTGTGGCCGACGCAAGTTATCATTGACTCCGGCATCCACGCTACCGGGTGTAGCAGTTAAATCGATCGCCGCTCTTAGATGTCCACCAATGCATTGAGGAGCTCGAAAGCCAGAGACGCTTTGTGGAAGAAAAGGAAGGATACAGATAACCTTTTTGCGCAACATGCAGAAAGCTTTGCTGACAAAGACCCACCAAGCCACGCCAGGATGCACACAAAGAGGCCAATCGTCCTCTAAATGTATTCAGCGTCTAAACTGCACCGCATGGCTGGCATGCACCACTTCAAAGAGGAAATATTTGGAGCAGCATCTCAGCGTGCTGTGCCAGCTACTTTGTCTTAGCTGCTGTAGTCCGAAGGATTAAGTCTGGCCCCAAAACCTCGTGGACGGCAATGCCACCTTTTCTGGCACGAGAAGCTCTAGGTCCTGTGGCGCATGTGCACTGTCAGGGCAGTGCTGAGTGGATAGTTTGCCCGGTCGCGATTCCAGCTGGTGACCCTTTGAATCTGGGCGCCCCCGGCAGCACTGCAGAAGGTGGAGGACGATTTCTCTTCGGACGGTGACGCCTCGGGCCCTCAGCTTTTCACCATTTTGTATGTTGCGCTTATGCGTTCCCTTTTTTCTTTACAAAACGTCTCCGAATTCTCGAGCACCTGAGCACAAAGGTGCTGGTTCTGGAACTGATTGATTTTGGCTGCTGCACCCGGTACTTTTTCTACTCATGCTATGCAGACGAGACTTTCTTCTACTGTTCGAAAAACAGGAAAATCTAAGCAGCACTAACTTTGATGTCGTGCCACGGATATTTCAGCTCTTACGAGCGTCTAGTGATCTAAGAATCACTTTGGCCTTTCAAATTATCCTTTTAAGGGTCTGATCCTTTTATCCGTCAATGCTCAATATTATTGTGGTGGTTCTTAAGAGACTGATCCTCATAGGTGACTGACCCTTATATCCCATTGACGGTCCGCCCAAGCACGTCCGATGTAGCGACGTCAGTCGGGCGTTGGGAAAATTGACCAAGTCAAAGAATTTCTCATACACTGCACGAAACTGCGGCAAATAGATCAGCATCATCATAGTTCTTCGGGAGATCCTCCTTGTACTTGAGAAAGTTGCCGGTGAAGAAGACACTCGATTCTTTTGCAACGTCCACTTGTCTAAATCCAGGCTTGTCGCACTCTTCAATGAACTTTGCTCTCTCTTGCGAAGAGAATCTCCCTGCTTCTCGTCTTCACTTTCGTCATCCATTATGTTGAAACAGCGCTTGGCGTAAAGATTTGCAGTAAAAAATACAGTAAAGTGCGTATTTTGTCGAGAAGAGTGAGGTCTTTGATGATTGTTCATGAAATCGGTCATTGGACACTCTGGCATGGTGACAAGTGCATAACGACTTTCTAAATGTTCATGATGAGCTTCTGTGCTCAAAGGACAGTGCTGCATGAAAAATGGTGCTAAAAGTGGTGCTGGACTGAGCCGTTTTTAGCTTTTCGGCTAAGATGAAGCATTGCAAAGCACGAAACATGCTGGCCAAGGAGAAAAAGCGATGAGATTTACATGCACACTGGGAAAAAGGAAGGCAAAGTGGTTACAAAGACAGGGCTCACATAATCTTCACCATCAGCATCATGGCATCCCGGCATTCGAGGCATTGCCAAGGACGGATCTCCTGCCATGGAGAAACAATTCTCTTGAGTGAGCATTTGAGCTTGACCTCAGCATAGCTGACGTCTGCAGTGTGTTTTAGATCGGTGAGCTGCAGGTCCATGGGTTCACAGGAAGTGAAAGGAAAGACAGGATCTTGTACCTTGCCAGGACGTCCCCATGGTGCCACTCCATTAGGAGCACATCAGACCTGTGGAGAAATGGTTGCAGCAGATCCACTCCACACGGTTGCCTCAATAAGTAAGGTGGCTGGTGTCTCCAGGACGACGAGGGGTCAGATCATGCAGGAGGGCTGGAAGTCCAGGGCACGTGAGCAATGCCTGAAGCTCACTGCCAGAGACAAAACACCTGCCATCAAGCTACTACACACACTCTGCAATGGCAATGGCTTGAGGACCTTTCTGGGTGAATCCAACTTTGAGATGACTCCCTATCTCGGCTCAGCAAGGGACACGGTCATTGACGCGCAGACAAGGGATGCTGACGACACTAGAGAAAATAAGCAATGCCAAGGGGAAGACGTCTTGGTTCTGGGTGCCTTCCTGTCAGACAGAAGATCGTGGAGCAATGTTTTCGAGCAACAGCTGACAGTCTCTTCTGTGACCTTTTCTCGCTGCCATGGACACTTTCTTTGTGTGGCTGGCGGACAGTAGCAGTGATGACCTAGGAAACAGTATGGCTATCATGGACAGAGCCCCAGCTTACACAGCTCGTGCAATGCAGGAGGCACTGGCGCAGTCCATGGATGAGGTCAGTGCAGTGCTGCTGCACAAGGACAACTGTCCAGCACGCTGCCCTGACCTCAACCCTTTGGGCTTGCCCTGCGTCATGCTGTCTGTGGTTGGTGCCAGAGGTGTCCAGAACCTTCATATCCTCAGTGACAGCATCCACCAGCAATGTCAAGCACTCTTCACACCATATGAAGGGTGCAGCGCCTGTGGTTTTGCCACCAGTGCCTAGGGAGGGTCATGCTGGCTCGACTATATTGAGGACCGCTGCCAAAGCCATTGTTTTGAAGAAACAGATTGTTCGTCATCATTGCAACCACTTCTTCCTTTTTCTTCTGGGAATGTTTTCGAGCAGCTGCGTCCACCTTCTGATCAGGGGTCTGTACCCTAACATCACTGTACGTGGCTCGTGGCTCTCCTGGCTCTCGTAGCTCTCGTAGCTCTCGTGCACTGCATCAGATTCTGCACTGACTTTCAACCAGTTCTTGTGTGTGGGTGTGTGTGGGTGTGTGTATGTACACTTCTATGCCTCTGTTGTTCTTGTGTGTTGTTAACGGATCAAAGGTTGCAGCAGCTGCTTCTTTCTGCCACATGCACTTCTCATATTTTTGTTTCTTCCCTCATCTTTGAGCAATCAGTTCCAGTTTTAATGTCTTTGGGATACTTTAAGCGCATAGAAGAGGCTAGGGCTAAGTCCTTACTAACTTTAGATGGGCCTTTCCTTTAATTCCAACTGGGCTGAATCCAATAATGGTTAAGAGCATGCGAAGGGCACAGGAGGATGGGACAGACAGAGCAGAGGAAAAGGAAACGACGACAGAAATTTGAGGAAATTGGGTGTGCAGAAGAAAAAGAGACAAGGCAGACATTTATTCACATATTTTATTCCGCAGCACTGAAAAAAGAAGAAGCAGCTTCGGATACAAACAAGTCCAGATTCTCACTACCTGAAGGGGTTTTTTTTCTTTTCTTTTTGATATGATGTTTTCACTTATCACATCGTGTGTACGTTCAGTTGGAACCATCGTACAAAACTATGACGCATTCACAGAACATTCGAAAAATTTTGTCAACACACAGACACATTGAGACGTATGCGATGACACAACAGGGTGGGGCCAAGGCTGAAAATGCAACTTTGGCCCTCCCCCCACCCTGGACACGGTATACAGGGTGTCCTACAAATAGTGCAAATTCTGAACCTCCTCTCTCAGTTATTTCCCCTTATTCTGCGCAGATGTCAGTCATTCTTTTTTGCACTGTGTCGATTGACTCTTAGGTTTCCTATGATGTGGGTAAGCACACAGTCAGATAATGACTTAAAAGTCGATGCAACTTGAGGATACTTACGGAGGCTAACAGAGAGCAGAAAGTCGGAAAACCCGACGAACCGTGAGAAAACCCCAGGAACCCATAGAGAACTCGAAAATATGAAGAGACTAACTTTGTGCTTCCTCCAACTGGTGCTTTTTTCAATGCTAGCACACCATTCGATAAAATTTGAGGTTTAGTGATGGAGATCATATTGAAACAAAGAGTTTGCAGACACTGTGAGGAAAAAAGAACAACGGAAATCTGTGGATTAAAAATTTTGCAACATCTCCCTGTACGTTCATAGCTCTGATATGTACGTACTGTAAATATAGGGGATAAGTCGTTCGCCCCTTTTCCTTTTTTATTTACCTAGAAAAGTGCACAATGGGACACCCTGTAGTTGGAGTAACAGCGATACCAATATTCATCATAATAGTGGAAGGAGCAATTAGAGAAGCATCTCCTTCTCTTCCTCTTCCGGTTCGTACTCGTAGTACTCGTCCTCGTCGTCCATGACTTCCCTGAGCGAGTCCCAGTCGTCGTCCTCGCTGTCATAGGGCAACTCGTCCGAGTCCCAGTGGCCGAACTGATCCTTGTGGTACTCGAGCAGGATCTGCGAATTGAACCGGCGGTCGCATTCGCCGCAGCTGCAAAAGAGGAACGTCGGGTCATTGTTTTTCTGCCTCACTCCAAAATCCATGTTTAATGTAACCTCCCTTAAGGGTGAGACACTTTCTGACACAGTGTGAACAAATCTGTGTGGCAGCAAAAGTGTCTGGAGACAACTGAGTTTTCCTCGGTCGATCAAAGTTTATTCATTGGTGGCTGGCTCCATTTTCTACGTGTTATTCTGGACAATCACTCAAGGTCCTGTAGGACCGTAAATGTCCCTATAATTAGACTTGTCTGATTATTTTTCAACACTCACTTGGGGCCTGCTCAATTATTGGAGATTTTTTTGGCTACTGAAATTTAGCTATAGAACTTGTCAACAGCGCTTGTAAGCAAAACGTGCTTAAGAATCGTGGACACAACAGCAGCTCTGAAGGGTCAACATGGCCTCGGCAACCACCTGAATGAATTCATGAATTCCGAGGGCTTCTCATCCTCGGGCCTGCTGGATGAGTTTTCAACCCTCATCCAAGGATGTCGGATCATTGGAACCTGCCGAATTATTGGAGCCTGCCTGGCTACTGAAGGGTGTAACAGCAAAAATGTGACTGAGTCTCTCAATCTCTGGCCACACCTTGGTGATGGAGTCTCTTAAACTCGGCCCGAGAGTCAAATTGTTCGAATCATTTTCTTCCTTGAATGCTTTGACTCTCGGGCTGAGTTTAAGAGACTCCATCACCAAGATGTGGCCAGGGATTGAGAGACTCAGTGACATTTTTGCTGTTACACCCATTAGAGTATTTGCGGTAGGATAAGTTCCAGTTGGGCTGCTGCTTTTGCTAGCTCGACGATGACACCTCCGGGAGTACTAAGGAGGGTCAGAACAGGCCCTGTCTCTTGTGTGCGGTGCAGAGCAGGAAGAAGGCACTACTTGAGGACGAACACCACGTAGCAGTGATCAGTCACTCTGTCCACGAGGTAGGACATCTCGTTCACTGAGGCCCCATACTTGAGTGAGTTGCTGTTTGGCGTCATATTTTTTTGCTACGTGTCCAGATCCAATCCAAGTGTGCATTGGGGTGATGAAGGAGCTTGAAGAGGGGCTCATCAAAAAAGGACCTGCCTCCAGTCATCCACAAATAATTTCTTCCTCCCCTTACAAAACTTCAGCCTTTTCATCTTTTGAACAGTGGTCAGTCTTTGGAGCACTGAGGTCTGCAGAAAGAGATTAGTGCAAGTATTCGCACACTGCCTCATGGGACTTGAAGTGCAGACGGGCAAGTAGCAATCTTTCATGCAAATTTCTCTGCAATCCTTCCTTGCATCCACAGCCAGGCTCGTTCGTCTCCAGACTTGTGCCCCTTGCTCGATACTGACAACTGCAGCAACTTCCTGCTGTCTCCCACCACCTTCAAGCTGCCGTACAGCACGGCCAAGAGTGGTCAGATCTTGCTCTCTGACCTTTGTGGACTTTGCTTCTCAACCGCACAAATCAGAAACTGACTGCACTGCGTCATTTTCAGAAATAGCTGATACAAGACCTGCACAAAGCAACGGCATCAGAAAGTACTTAGCAACAGATCCTACGGGGTGTGTTATCAGGTCTCCTGCGTGACATGGGCAGATGATGCTGCCAACATGAAAAGAAACATTCCCAACTCACATCAACTATTTGACACAGAGTTACCACAAGGCTGCATCTTTCTGATCCTGGAGCCACGGCAGAAGAAATGCACCCCGATTTTTTTCACTCATTTTCCAAACTTTCGGCTGGTCTCACTCAAGCCGTGTCTATGTCACTGGTCACATTGACTTCGTGCACGAGAGGGTCTCACCTTAGAAAGATCAGGGTGGCCCAAGTCTAGTCCTTGGCCGTGATCATGGCCTTGAACGTGTTGATCCAACGCTACTTCAACCCCGATCTGGAGTGATAGTTATGTAGTCATTCCAGATGGGTTTTCTGTACCATTTGATTCTGTTTCGTCCCCAAAAGTCCTAGGTCTTTACAATTGTGAAGCACAAATTACTCATTTTTCCAAGTTTCATCCCTTTTTCGCCGAAAAGAAGTCATCTAACAATGTCATATTTTGCCTCGAAAGGCAAATATTTTGCCGACCTCCACACAGAAGTTCTCGGTATTCGAAAAAAGAAAGACGGACTTTTAAATTTGCCGTCAGATTCGTATTGGATTTTGGCAAAAATCAGCCAAGAAATACCATCGGCTTGCGGGCCAAAAGTTTTTTTTATTTCTTGAGCTATTTTTTTGGCAGAAATTCTGGCAAATTTCAAGACCAAAATACCTCAAATTTTCGCATGCACGTGGATAAGTTTTCGGCGACCCAAAACAAGAAAAAAGCCAGCATCGAGACAAATTACAAGTTCTTTTGGTTTTGGGTAGATCTGGAATATCCCAAATACATATTTATCTAACTGAACTTGCATGTGAAAACAGTTTCCAGGGCAGCAATTGATCCCTTTGTTGGAATAAAGAACAATTTCCACACAGTTAGCTCTCTATACACTTCATTGGAACACTTCCAAACACAGTTAAGTTCTTAGTACTTTGTACCTCAGTACAAGGTCCGTTTCAAGTGTTCAAAGTTGCCTTTCCTCATCTTGGCATCGTCTAGACTAGTGAACAATTTTTAAATGGAACTCACGTCAAGGTGCTTGACTCCCTCTGGACCTCCGAGTCCATCTAGGTGACACGGAAAAGACATTTGCAAACGAAATCGCAATTCGTTCTTCAAACTCCTGTGTAAAGTGTGAAAGGTATTCAAGCAAACAAGCAAAAGCATTGTACTCACTTATGTAACAACCTCCAGCTGAGATTTTTTTGTGAAGTCTTTTTCAAGCCACTTCTATTTTCTTTACGTCAGCTAATCTTTAACACAAGACATTCCATAAGCAATTGAAGAGACTTCTTCGCACTTTAATTTATAGCTTTTAAACGTGATGAACATCGCTCTTATGCGGCACAAACAAATTGCCTTACACAACCATTGATGGAGAGACTCATTGGTCCTGTTCAACAATGCTTGTTGCTCACAAGCTTGAACGTTCTCCTAGATGAAGATTTCATGTGCACTCAACCTCTCCTATGCAAATATGCAGGGATCTCGCAGGAAATCTTACTGTGAGTGCTTGTGGTTCGCCTTATGCAAACGATCTGCTGACTCAAAGTAAATAGAAGTTGTTTGAAATCGTCTTAAGATTATTTGCAAAAATATTCACAGCTGGAAGTCGCTACGTACATGAACGCAAAGAGTGCAATTCCTGATGCTTCAAAGCCTCTAGCACATACCGGGACGTCCACATCACATCGTACATTCAGACTCGGAATGGGTGCAGACATCAGAATGATGCCAAAATCGGGCCAAGTTAATGCCAAAAGAAAAAAAGCGGTGTTTATTCTTCTTTTCAAACACTCTGTTTACTGTATTGGACGAGGGGAGGGGGAAATTAAGAAGACAATAACAGTCCCTTGTTTACAAGGTTTAGTGCTCAAAATGACCACCTTTTACTCACCTTTTGAGCAGAAGTTGATATAATTTTCCCTGAGTCAAAATTTTGCGACAACTTTTTGCAGTTCAGACGCAAATCAGCAGTCGAAGATGCTGACAAAATTCCAAGCCAAAACGTTTCCTCCTCACCTGAGCACATAGAACAACAAATGGTGTGGAGAACTGAGATTCCAAGTTGGATGCTCTATCATCAAATCCTCCCCCCCCCTCACCTGACAGCTTCAGCATGCTTGCAACCCTCAATTTTCTCCAAAAAAAAAAAATATGAGCCATAATATGATGACGCAAAAAAACATCTTAAAAATACCCTGTCGACGGAAGATTTGTTTAGGAACAAAATAAGCTATGAAAGCACCAATTTGATGTCGAGACAAGATTACACCTAGCGCTGACTTGGAAGTTCCATGAGAACTTTACTGTCATCTTGAGTATCATAAATTGTTGCCTCAAAGTCTGAAATTAGGCAGAAAGTACCGGGGAATCGGTTCGAGGCATTCCTACTGTACCAGGTGCTGCCAGCGGAACGATCAGGCCTACCAGGCCTATTTCAGGCCAGAACGTAGTCAGTCTGCAAGTATATCTAGTATTGTGAAGTGCTCTTTCTCCGAGGAGACGTTACCTAAGGCCAATGCAATCGTCCTCGGGATATATGTAATGCATTAGCATGAAGGCTCTTGATGCTTACGCCTATGTACTGCACTGTTTTGTACGTTAAGACCTTTGCCTGCACGCAATAAGAAATAGAATAATCCAGGAACCAAATACTTTGTCTTTCCTTTGAAGGATCACTCTGCGAGCCCAGTGGCACGAGCCCCGAAGCACAGAAAGGAAAAGTTCCGTTTGTCTGCCTTTACTTTCTGTTGTCTCGTGTGCACATCCTCAATGGACGAATTTCGTAGAGTCATCTGGACCAATTTCAGCAAAAAATATCAGTGATCAGTGTTCCTGGACCACTCGAGCACGTCTTACCCAAGAACTGCAGGCGAAAGAGCTTATGCGCACACCATGATTCACACAGTGTTAATCTTGAAACTGGAAAGCATTGAAAAGTACCTTCTTTCAAGTGCTTAAGACAGATACCAAGGCAAGAAAATGCCAAAGATATACGACCAGATCTAGCAGCAACATTTCTGCCAGCTCCATCTGCATAAAATTTGAATTCAGAGACTTTACTCGCTGGCATTGTAGCATTCAGTGGACAGCGTGAATAACGGGTGCTACTATCTGCTGCACTCGGAAGTGAGCTTCATGCGGTCGTGCGCGTTCTCTTTGTTATACTCCCCACTCGCGTAGAGAGTAAGTCAGTAGGTAACTGCGTGAGTACATGCATGCACGGACGCATACATGAATCACACTCAAGCGTGAGGTCCTAGTACCTTGCAACCTCCTCCCTCCCAATTCTCCGGCGATAAGTTCAGCCCTAAGACTAGGCCTTTATATACGTGCACATATATATCTCTGATTGGCCGAGTAGAGAGTAGCAATCAAGGACTTCTTCCTACGCTTACAAATCCGGTGCTTGTGATTTGGGGCAGCCCGGAATTCTTATTAGACAGAGGGGGAAAAAACCAGAAAATGAGCAGCTGCTCTTCTAGCCACTGCCTTGTTTATCTCTCCGCCAAAGCCTCAGCATTAAAGAGCTGTGTAGAGACAGCTGTTTGGAGGAACTTGAACTTTAGTCACTTTTAGACTGTGTCATATGTATTTCTTGGTATCGACAAATAAGCATTTTGACAAGGTTGTGTCCTCCAGCCAAGTCACAAAATTGGGCGAGAAACCACCAAATTAGATGAAAAAAACCGCCAAATTTAATGAAAAAATCACCAAATTTGATGAAAAAAAATCACCAAATTTGATGAAAAAATCATCAAATTTGACGAGCTCTCATTCTTCTATGGAAAGGAGAAAGTGTCGGAGGTGCAACTGTCTGGCCAAGCACTACTGTACTTTGGCTGGGCCTCCAGATAATTAGGGCCCACCGATGTTTGCTCTATCAATGGTGTCCACTGGAAGAAGAACCAGGCCAGTTTTGTTTTTTCTTGAGCAATGAGGGAAACACTGCAAAAATCAAGGCCTAACGATATTCTCATCCTGATCAACATCACGTCTGGGCTCGGCGAGTTCGTTTGGCCGCTGAGTTCGGCAGATAAGACGAGAGACCCAACATCTCTCGTCAGGTGGACACTTTGAGCAACTTCACGCATGTCTGTGTAGTGTTTTGTTTCTACATTTGAGACTTTCTTGCCTGAATTTGACTCTGAGGCAGTCACTAAGAGGATCTCTTTGTTACCATGAGGCAACTTGATCATCGTCATTAGGTCCGGCGACATTGGCATGCGCAACTGTCCTTGGGATTTTGGACCCTTTTTCAAGCCATTTTTTTGTCCCAGAAATAGAGATGATACTGATCAGGGACCTGATGAAGAAGGACATCGTGCTCCTTTTTGGACACACGCTGTGTCCAAAAAAGTGTTGAAGCCCAAGGGCAAAGGACAAAAAGTTGAAGCTTTTGCACCTTCTTAGGTACAGACTTGAAGTATTTGCCGTAGACCTAGACAAGTTGAGCATGTTTGACATCTATTCAGGCGAGGCTGACTCTCTATTCTTCAAACAATCTACCCTTGCCACACACAGGCAGTGGCACAATAAGGTCATAGAAGATTAGGTGTGCGCGTCCGGCCTTTGAGCCTTGGCTGGGACTTGCACAAAGTTGGACTTCAAGGTATGGTTGCGGTCTGTGCAACATTGCATCTACCACAACATATTGAAGCTAATTCCACCCTGTACTGTTAGAATGCACAGGGTGACCCATATGTCTCACGACACATATTGGCTGCATTGTGTTCTTAGGGGAGGAGAGGAAAGAGAACCAAACTTTCCGTCAGCCTGACCTGACTAAAATATTTAGGATGGTGGTGACACTTCTACTAAAGTACACTATAACCCACCTAATAACTTTGCTCTTATTCTTCGTATATGAATCTCCTGGACTTTGCCGTATAACGCAGAAGGTTGTGGCCATGCCCTACCTCACCGTCAGCCAGCTACGAGCAGCCTTTAAGGCTGCATGCGACATGAAGAAATGATCCGTGACTCTTGTGCCGCAGTGAAAAGGAGGCTGGAGGCCATAGTGAAGGCAGAAGGAGGTTATGGCGAATAAGATGGTTACGCACTGAAGTAAAGTTCTCTCCTAAGGGCGAATACCAGGTGCATCAAAGTCTTCAAAGTTCACATTGACAGATAAACGTTTCCAGCCAAGATCAATTTTATGTGGCCTACGGCCAACAGTGACGGCAAAATAGAGGGTCAAATTGACTCGGAAATGGGACCTGGTTCAGTAGGAACAGGCTCACCCTCATCAGGAACGATATGGCCAGAGAGTAGGGGCTTCACTATGTGGAGGATCTCGATGACGTCGATCATGAAAATGGCAACGCAGCATGGAGATGGTTGAAGTTGATAACCCCGAGGCAGTCATACCCGTTCTAGTGTTGGCCTTTCGCAAATGTGCCTATTTCTGCACGTTCCAGATATGTGCCAAATGTCTCTTTTGGCAAGAATGTCAAAGTGCCAAAACTCGATCAGACTCAAAGAAAGTTATGCCTCCACTGCATGGGTCACCCTGTACGTAGCTCCTGGAGAAACGCCATGAGTCACGCATGTGAAGGGTGACGAACAATAGGGTCTTGATGGAATAGCAGCCTGTGCTGTGAAGGGAGGCAGCATTGAAACAAATGACTGTGGCGCATTCATCTTGAGTAATGACAGACTGTGATTAAGACGGAGTTTTTCTTCATTCTGATGAGGACACAAGGTCAATGTACGAGAATAAGGGGGTAAAAAAAAGAGAAGAAAGCCTACTTACTGTGGTAGAGTTCTTAACTTACTAGAGAGTCAGTTGGTCTGTGACCGCCGTCTTTTCTGTCTCCTTTTTCTGTCCCTTTCTGTGTCCTGTCTGTGTCTTCTGTTGCTTCTTTATGAGGGTTTGTTGTGGAGGGAAAACATCAGAAGAAGGGGCAAGGAGGGCTGCAGCTGCTCTGCAGTCAGGGTCACAGGGAAGGACATTAAGAGTGGAGGGAAACTTTAGCTACATGTGGGTCAGCATGGCTAGCCACAACCTCTATTTAGTGAAAAGGGGGTATGACAAGGGAGAATTTTTGCCTCTAATCCTCACTCATCCACTCAAGCTTGGACGGGTTACTCCCTTTTGCTTGTTGTTGTCCCCTCAGGAATCCTCTCAAGGCCCTCCTACTCCTGCCCTAGGCCTTGCTCCCAGGCCTGCCTCTCCTCAGGACTCTGCAGTCACAGGATCATGGTAAAGGCCTGCCAAGCCCTTCTTCTGGCTTACTTTTCTATTCCAACGCTTTTCTTCCTTCACTGACTGGTTGAGTTGGGGGAAACCCCTCCCTTTCAGTTGCAGATTGGCTAGGTACACTTTGTTGGTTCTAATCACTCTAATTCTTGTAAGATAACT
>JAAUXU010071929.1_pt1 | contig 31065 bp, 35 predicted proteins | sample 7278151 | NCBI WGS metagenome assembly JAAUXU01 (sample SAMN14350113, study PRJNA611818) | marine sediment metagenome | isolation source: surface marine sediment (1.8m) | place: French Polynesia: Moorea | collected 2018-08 | reverse complement strand
CTCCCTATGCTCCGGTGGGAAAGGACAGCACCACCAGCAACAGTACCAGCTCCAGCAAGCCGTGCGGCTGCAGGTGTTGGTGCTGGCGCTGGCGTTGATGCTCCAGCCAAGCGCTGTCGCTGGCCGATGGGCTAGCCGTGGGTGGCAGATTTGCCAGAAAGTTTCTTGTCACAGTACTTTTCCCCTAGCTTCGCATCAATTTCCGCGTCTAAGGGACCCAGACTTGAGCGACTAACCAATTGTGGAGACGGTCGCAAGACCTCTTTAGGTCATCGTCATTCGTCAGCACCAATGAAAACATGGCTATGGACAAGGTAAGAGCTTTGCAGATCCATCGTGTCGGCGAGACGTCTTCGCCTGGTCACTCCTGGCTAGGCTACGACCCAGGCTGCGAGCGCGCCGGGGAAGAACTAGAAGAAGGCATCGATCACAAATTCCGTGCCGGCCGGCCACCCCTTCACAGACGACTTGGCAGTAGCGGGATCGACATCGGAGGACTTCTCTGCGGTGACCAAGTAAGCAGCTCCCACGAAGGACCAAGTCCAGTCAGTTGCAACACCCCTATTTGCCATGTTTTGATCTTGAGAGACAATAATTTCCTTGGAGCCAAATATTTTGTGTGAATCCTCGTGCGACTCGACCGTCGTCGCTTCAGCAATCCGAGACAGCGCTCGACTCGCTACACTCGGCTAAGTAGAGCCGCTACTGCGTTGGGCGATTCTGCGCCAAACAAGGCTTAGTCTAGAGAGCAACGTCGCCCAAACGAGCATGACTGAGGGCTCCTTTGAGAATGTTTTGGCACTGCTCGCCGGGGTTACTCTCTGGCCGAGAGTCGCAGCCCCGTCGGGCGCGGGCCAAGGCAAACTCGGGGTAAAAGAAGAGGGAGGAGGGGACGAGGGGAGAGGAGAGTGAGAGCAGGAAGACTCTCTGGTCTCTCTCTTCTCGCCAGTTCTTCCCCTTGCTCTGCGTAGTGACAGACCGAGAGGAAAATAAACGTGAAGAGTTGGAAATTTCTGAGTGACGCGAACCCGGTCCTCGGGGACGCTCCGACCGACAGGATCTCCTAGGACCGCCTCCGCAGATCTAAAAGAGTGCCAGTGCCGGATCGGGTGGGAGAGACTGCAGGAATTGACCCGGCGCAAGAAGGGAGCCAGAGAGCTCGCGGCGTCGGGGGAAGCGTCCTGGAAGAACTCCGTCGGCCCTCAGCCGATGGTCAACAAAGATGCGGTAAGGGCACAAGACTGTTTTTTTGTGTGCGAGGCGTTGAGGAGCGTCGAGGAGCGACCGTTGAGCAGCTGGACCTGGGGAAACCCCATCTTCTTGATCGCGCGGCGTGCAGAAATCCAATAATAGTTGTTTATTTTGCCGGTGTTCTCCCTCCCTCTAACAGGGTGTGTCCCAAAAATGGGCACCTCCTCTCGACGCCGGCCCTCAGCAATTGGCCGAGCGAGAAAGAAAAGTGTTAGGTCTTTGACTCCAGGTGCGCCCGCATTTTTTTCAGGCGTTCACTGCTCATCTGCCCATTCATGCTTGTTGACTCACACTTTGGGTATGCTCACACTGTCGTGCTAAGCACGAATGGGTCCCCCTCCCTCTTCGCCCCGGGGCTCGGAAAGGGTTCGGGGACGAAATTTGAGACACTCCAGGCTCACCTGCTTCTTTCGGCTGAGGGAGGGAGGGGGGGGGTAAGGGGACCCTGGAATCTGAGGAAGTCATTATTGAGTGCAATTAGGCTCGTGCGTGGGTGTGTAATTAGCAATCAATTAGCTTCCAACTGAGGCCCCAGAACGAGCTGAACTGGCCGATTGCGAGCGTTAGGACAAAAAACTTGAGTTGATGTCAATGAAATTGTCAAGTTAGCAAATTAGCCTTGGAGTTCGAGTCTTCTTGTTCTCCCTGACGTTTCTCTCGTGTGTCTGGACTCGTTTTGCTATGCATAGCAACAAAAAGTTGATCCGAAGTGACGAAGACGAGTTTCTCAGTGCGAAGCTTGGCAGATTTTTGGTGTGGCTGCAAAAGTCTCTGTGCTTTGTTGCCCGCTTCTAGGAACGATGCAGCTTTGCTGTCAAGCGTGAACTCTTGGTACTTCGAGGCCGACACCAGGTGCAGCTTGAGCTCCACTGACCGGGCTCTTCTCGGCACCGCAGTATTCGTGCCTATTTATTACACTGAAGAGGAGGCAGCAGCGCTTTCGAAGAATTGATGAGTGTTCCCGCTCGCTCTCCAAGGCCTCAGTCGATCACGGAAATGTTGTTTGGGCCCCGCAGATGATTCTGCCACCATCAATTCTGGGCGAAATCGCCGAGAAATGTCAGGAATTCCTGGGGGGAGTGAAATGACTTGAGCTGATTTTGCTGAAAAATAACTTATTTATGCGTTTGGAAGAGAAAACTTTACATCTTTTTACTCCTCATCTCAGGAAAGTAAATGTTGTTTTGAATAAATAAATAAATAGATAGACGGACGGACGGACGGAAGGAATGAAGTACCCGGGATGAAAGTACAGGGTGGACCCAAAGCGACTGAAATACGATATTTGGCAATGTCGGAAAAAACACCAGCAGCTTTGTTATCATAGTTGGTCTTCATGTCAAATGGAACGCAAGTCAAATGCTTTTTTTACTGCAGCTCTCCGAAAATGGCCTTGCCAGGGTAGCTCTGAGAGGAGGGCTTGTGGAGCTGTGGCTGCTGGTCCAAGGAGCCGCAATTGAACATTTTATTCATCTTCAGAACAATAAAACTCTTCTTAATCTTTCTCTAATCTCTAAAGTCTGGACCTGCCAAAGCTTCTTCAAATGTTGGTAATTGTTGTTTCCACCACATGAACCTTTGCATGACTTGGATGTGTGTACGAAGCCTGACGCGTTGAAGCCAAAAGTTGCCAAATTGCCAAAAACTCAGGTCCCCCGGAGTGTGACCCAAACAGTCACACGGTGGACAGGTGTTGGTCCACCCTGTGCATACTCACGTCTCCAGCGGTGTGGATCTTTCGTTTGCAGCAGGCAATTTCGATACATTGTAACGCCCTGTGCCGGCTTGGTACATCCGCTGCGTGCCACGAATTCTTGTACAGCGACTACAAAGTTTAAGTGTGATGATCCACAATTCTCCAGCAAAGAGAGCTTTCCTTTCAGAGGCAGAGAAAGGTGCAGGCAGAGCAGGAAACTTGACGCTCGTATCATGCGTGTGCCACAAACTTGAGCCTTTCTGCTGCCCTATGATGAATCTAACAAGCAGTGGAACAAGCACAAGTAAACCCGAGAGCTCAGACATTGCAACTGCCTAGAGCGGTATAGTTCATTTCTTTCACCTAGGCAGCAGATGGGACGAGGAGCAGGACAGACAGAAAGGTTAATGCCCTGCTTTCAGTCTCAGTCACTCAGTCAGTCATTACCGTAGGGATCGGGCGGAAAAATGTTATTGTCACAGACTGCTTATACCGCCCGTTGTGGAATCAGTGGATTGTTTTTAATGCGGTGATATCAGCAGTCTGTGACGACGTTACCTTGTTTTCCTTCTCGAGCCTCATTAGCTTCCCGCCAAGGCAGTTTCTTCTGTCGACAGTGAAGGGTGCAAGTGGATTTTTCTCCAGCATTTGGTCACCGGAGGGAAATTTGCGTAACCACCTAAATCATTAGTTGGATGCACCTGTTGCACTTGTCACAATGCATTCGTCAGCAACATAGCTGTGTTGTTTCCGACCGTGAGCACAAACTCGCTCTCAAGCTTCGTCTGGCGTTTTACGGGTAAAAAGTCCGCTAGTTTGCACCACCAATCGCACTTCATAAGTACATCCGGTATTGTTTGTGTACAGACGTTAGCTGAAGGTGAGTATTAAGGAATTGCATTGGGTACATGAACAATATGTTCCGATATTCTTTGGCTCTCAGGGTTTTTGTAGGTTCCTTTACAAGTCTGACGTGTTTCTACAGAAGCCTTGCATAAACGCACACCTAGCACGCACGCGCGCGCACGCACGCACACACACTGTACACGTGCACGGGCACACATACACACACTCTGTACACACACATGCCGATTGTTCGGTTATTTCAGCTCCTGTCTAACCTGCCCCCATGCTGTGGCAGTCGACCATTACCTTGCTCATGTGGGTGAGTTTCTTGACAGCTTCCAGCAATAACAGTTACCGTCGCGAGGTCAATACGTGTGCCAATAAGAAAAAAGATGAGCCAGATTTCAAAGAGACCTGTCAAAAAAAGGCTGCATCAGGGGAGTCTGATGTGACCCAGATGCGCAAGACCATTGCAAGGCTTGAGAAAGAGGTGTTGGGACTCCGACTGCAGGTGAATGAATGCCCTTTAAATAGGTTGCATGGTGTCCTCTTAATGTTATCTTACTTCTACAGCTGACAAGCATGTCCCATGAGCCCAAAGCAAAGGCTTTTCCACAAGTCAAGTTCCTTAATTATGTGGAGAAGAAACGCATCTTGATCACTGGGGGTGCGGGATTTGTGGGGTCTCATTTAGTTGATAGGCTAATGTTACAGGTAATAAATATGTCCAATTTCCGAGAATCTGGGCTAAAACAAATGCAAACTATTGCAGGGTCACGAGGTGATCGTAGCAGACAACTTTTTCACAGGCAGAAAGAGAAATATTGAACATTGGATATACCATGACAACTTTGAACTGCTCAATCATGACATTGTCAATCAGGTAGGTCCTGATACGTCCTATCCTCGGTGTTGACGCATCCGATGTCATTGGCATTGTGAAAAGAGTGCCGCAGAGCAAAAGTAACCTCACAAAGTCATTCAGCTCTTCTTGGAAGTGGATGAGATCTACCATTTGGCGTCGCCAGCCTCTCCTCCCCACTACATGTACAACGCAGTCAAAACAATTAAGACCAACACCGTCGGCACGGTTAATATACTGGTAAGCTGCACCAAAGATGCTGACATGTGCAATGAGTGAGAAAAGATGAGCTTTCCTCATCTTAGGGCCTAGCAAAACGTGTGAATGCTAAGGTACTGATTGCAAGTACTTCGGAGGTATATGGTGACCCCCAGGTTCATCCCCAGAAGGAGACCTACTGGGGTCACGTGAACCCAATTGGCCCCAGGGCATGTTATGATGAGGGCAAAAGAGTGGCGGAGGCTCTGGCATATGCATATGCACACCAATCAGGAGTAGAGGTAAGAGTGAGAGATAATACTGGCAGAGTGCGTGTGTACACACCGACATAAAGCAAACTGTTCTGCTGCGCGCTCCATTAATAATGGGGCCCATTTTAGTTAGTTCTGTACACACGTCTGTAGTGGGCACCCCACTACACTGGGGGAATGATCCCCACTTCCCGAGAAATAGCTCAGTTTAGCAAAAATGGGCTTCCTCCGCCCCTATTGGGTTGAGCAAAATATTCCCCCCGGGGGGGGGGGGGGAAACGCTGCTCTCGCGGGGAAACCCCTTGCATCCCAAGAGCATCTCTTGCTACATAAGTTTGACTAAAAATTCTATGAGAGTGGCATTTTTGACAGAAGGGGGCAGGGTCTGATCCCCTTAATGACAGCTCCCAGGAGGTGGTCTTCGCCGTGCCAAGTTCCTTGTCACTGCTTCAGCGGCCTCTGGAAACACAGTTGTTGGTGTGCGCATACAACAATGTATGGGATACTATTGCCACACCCTGTGCAGTCACGCTGTCAGTGTTGGTGGTGTACGTTTCTGCGTCATGTAACCAACTGCATATTTCAAGGTACGTGTTGCTCGCATTTTCAACACGTATGGGCCGCGCATGCACATAAATGATGGCAGGGTGGTCTCCAATTTTGTGGTTCAGGTATATAGCAAAGCTGATTGACATGGGTGAGCAAAGACCGAGAATGACATATTTCTTCCCACAGGCCCTTCAAGGTGAAGACATTTCAATTTACGGTGATGGCAGTCAGACGAGGTCATTCCAGTATGTCTCTGACCTAGTCGATGGTCTGATTAGTTTGATGGAGTCCAACTACACTGAGTGAGTTGTGTGCCAATAGTCGTGAACTCGTTCAGGCAAATCACTACTAAAATGAACTTACTTTCTTTGAGACCTGTCAATCTTGGCAACCCAGTTGAAAGAAGTATCCAGGAATTTGCTGAGATCATCAGGGATGCGGTTGGTAGTTGCTCGAAGATCGTTCACGAGGAACCAGTGCAAGATGATCCTCAGAAGAGAAGACCTGACATCTCTAGAGCTAAACGAGTACGTGTACAATTTTCTGACTATTCAGCCAAGCCCAAGGTGCACCGTGGCGCATGCTTGATATCGTAGGTCTTGAATTGGGAACCTAAAGTGAAGCTCAAAGACGGTCTCCAAGAGACCATCAGCTTCTTCCGAGAGGAGATTCACAAGTCGGACGAGTCCGAGTGTGATGACGTCGAGGACAATCAAGAGGATAACTAGAGAAGCACAGTTAAAGGAAACCAAGACTCACTTCACGTAGCTACTCGTACAGCTCCGCATAGTAATTGCAGTACGTGGCTACTGTTTCAGCTGCACCAAGCAAAGTCAAACGGGTCTCGAGTGTGAATCCTTTGGGGTTTTTTGTGGAGTACCCAATGTGTAAGATGCAATATACGAAAGCTGCTCTCCCCTTGTCAGATTGTGACGAATGACTGAGATGAATTGCGATGTCGTGCTTTAAGTAATTACCCCTGGCTGCCTTCTTCTTGGGCAAAATAAATCTCTTCCTTCTGGAATAGGTGGGCGTGGAGGTACGCGGATCCAGCCCCGAGAATGCAGTCCAGGTCCACGGCACTGCGTTGACTCTTACCAGGCAGTGCTGGAAGGTGCTCTTCATTAGGTTTGGACCAGATTACAGCCTGGCTGAAAGGTTTGGTAGGGGCTGCCTTTGATCGACTATTGGTCCGTGGCCACCGCCTTTGAATTGCTCAGTCGTAGATATTCATGACTACTTACTTGTGGCACCTCATAACTCATGGGTGTCCCATCTAGTGTCACTTGGTGACAAGGAAAGCACACGAGCATGAAGAATTGATCTTTTGAGGATTCCTCCTTAGGCAGTGAGTAAACAGGAGCTCCGCAGGTATGAGGGAAAGCAACTCTGGCTCTGTTGTTCGGACAGAGACACCATGACCGCGCTGGAGATGATGAGTCGGCCACTTCCAGAGAGCTTAGGAGGTGATTTCCTTCTCCACTGCAGTAACAAGGAGGCTTTTGTCCAACTTTTGCGCTCGGTCTGATCCGTGTGAAGGCCACTTCTGGCTCGTTGCTGTTCTTCAGCTGCTTTCAAAGAAGAAAAGATGATGCTGCGCTTTCTTCCGATTTGTATCTTCATGTCATGGTCGCCACGCAGCTCATTTCTTTCCTTACCTCTCGGCACTCTGGGTGCACTCTGAGTGCGAGAACTGCTGTAGGGAGGCCATTCTTTGCTTCTTGTTGGCAGCTTTATGCGCGTTGAGCGCATGCTGAGCTCCGCTGCTTTCTCGGGCTGATGATTTGCAATGGCTTATTCAGACATTCTGCTCCTTGTCCGGACTCAGCCTCTCATGCTTGGTCGCCTTGGCGAATTCCGTTTGAACCTCTTTCGTTGCTCACTCATCGATCTCCGTCGAAAATGTTTTCTGGCTTTCCCATTTAGGTCTCTACGTAGGTATTAATAGGGTTCGAACACCCCCACAGACTGCATTGTTTTCTCAGCAAATAATGTCTCCTAAACATTGAGGTCGCGTCTGTTTGTGCATATGAGTCGGAGAAAGAGGGGGTGACGAATGTTCTCTAAGTTGATTTCAGACCTACTGTTTCTCGCGCTAAACGAGCTCAGTCAAAGCTGAATTCACCGGACGGCGTGACTGACATTCATCAACGATTGGACGGTTGGAACTCATATTTGATTCAGATGTTACATTGAAAATTCTTCCACATGCATCAACAATGAGGCAGACGACCTCGTGGGCCTGGGCTTTTTGTAAACCAGCTAAAGCATTTCTCCATATTGTGGTGCCGAAGATGCGTGAGTAGTCAAGACATGAAAAATTTGTAACGATGCCTGAGTGAATCTTAGGTTTGTTGCCTTATCCCCAATGGAGAAGACGAAGTCAAGTGATTATTTTATTTTCTTTCTGGCCCCTTCTGGCTGCTCTTCTGTGTGCTGCAGAGCTGTGTTGTCAAAGAACTCTTGCAGTGAAAGACCCAAAAATTGATGATCACTTCTTCATGCCATTCAATGAAAATGGACTGAAACGGAGTCAGGCAGCAAAAATAGGACGCAGAAAGCGATTAAAATGCTGCCACAATGTTTTATGAGCCATTTGTTGTGTTGTTACAGCGTTGTCCACAAAATAGCATTCAGTGACTCGTTCATGTTTATGCTAGAACATTTGTCCATCGAAAGCCAAGCAGCTCGTGCCAATTGCCTGTGTGGCCAATGAACGTCAGTGTGCTTAAGGTGCTTATTTCGACATGAATCCCCCCCCCCCGCTCATAAGGTGGCAGCTCTTCATCCCAGCCGTCTTGATACAATAGCGGTTGGGTTAGGTCAGCCTAACTGAACTACCGAAGTGAGATCGTTCTCATATGTTCGTGTTGAAGCAAAGAGGCAAGGTTTTTTTCCCCCTGCAGCAAATGCCAGAGCAAACTGTCATTTCTATGTCTAGCCTGACTTGCTAAGTTGTCACTCCGATTCACTGAGGTCGACTAATAATATATGGCAGAGTCCTCTTCTCTTGCCCGAGTGATTTCTCTGCCCACGAGGAAAAGTGAGTCAACCTTACATGTCCGTTGTCCAGATGTGGCGAGCCTTGGCCACGCTCACGTCTGATTCTGAGCTACAAATGAGCTTTTTCTCGGTCGAGTCAAGCTGCTTGAAAATGCGGGTCGTGTTCTTAAACGCTTCTCACAGCTCTCTCAGCACAGCTCCATCTGTCCCTGCGACTAGGACGTGGCCAGAGCGCACGTGGCCGTTCACGCGTCTTCCTTTCTGCCCACTGGAAGCTTTCTGGGTCACCCAAATTCGCAGAATATGGGCAGGCGCAAGCGTAAGTAATTTTGACACAAAGCCGATTGCGGATGAGGATGGAGCAGAGGGGCTCCCTCAGAGGAGAAACGTCTGAGTATGCACACAAGTGCTAATGGACCCTATCCCCATGCCGTAGCAGCTGGTAGCAGTGTGGTACCTGCAACTTCGTGCGCACGCCGATGTTGTGTTCACCTCCAATGAGTTGCAGTGCAAATAGCTTGAGACGGGAATGATTTCATGCCTTCCCCGGTGGAGGCGGGCAAGTGGCACTAAATAAGTTTCGGCTTGCACGAAGAATATTCTTAGAGAGATTTATGTGTAGAGAGAGATTATGGAATATTCTCACTGTACGTTCATTATCGTTTTCATTAAGTGAGACGGTTCCCCGTCATGAGTAGTCAGTCACGCATAACCCACTCGTGTTGCCAACTGGTTAAAGAAAGAAAAAGACCCTAACTCACGAACAGATTGCCAGATCAGTCCCCCAAAAGGTCCACGTCACGTCGCGCTGTCATCATGACAGCTTGTGGAGCACCACTCCAGTAAGTACCGACTGAAGTCTCACGATCTGCCATTAGCAACAGTTGTCCAAGTGAAGAAGAGGTGCTTGGTGTCCGTCTGTGATGACACATGCGTGTGACCAGATACGGGAATGATTGAATGACCCTGAAGGAAGCACTATAGGCTACTGTCAGGAGATAACATTTCTGTACTGGGCTGAACAGTAAGGGGGCTTTCCGAAGTCTTTGGCGGCTACAGTACTTCATGTCATAACATAGGGCAAGATGCAAATTAAGTCGTCCCCTTTTTATCGTTCCCCTGAACGTGCTGACTCCACATCCAGGTCCTGAGTATCGATCGATATGAATCCCCTAGCTCGCATGCACGCTGTGCTTCTTATCCGCGGAAAGGCAGAGGTGATGGCCCCATCAGTGGCCTCACCCATCGAGATCTTTGTCGGCCTCCTCTGCCAGGCTGGCTGGCTGCTCCATGATATGACTGTCCCAGAAGGGGACTCATTCAGGACTCGTTGTGCGCAAAGTAGCCCTTTAAAAGCGATTGCTCTCACCAGTTGGAAAAGTCAAGAAAAAAGCCATAGTTTGAGCTGAGGACTGGAGAAATCTAACTCCCTTTTTGCTTGACTGGCTCGTAAAATCGCACAAACAGTCATTCGTTTAAGTAAACGGACGTTTTTCTCTTCCCAAGGCTCTCCCGTTGACGTCCCGTACGTCATTGCAACAAAAATCTATCTCCGGCACTTACTGCAGATGCTGTAGGAGCGCAGTCTGATATCTCAATATCTCCTGGAAGCAGAAAATCGAATAGAGCCTGTCTGTCACGTTCAATTTTTTCCCCCTCACTACTAAATGGCGTCCGTTCTATAGGACATTCTTTGATCTGTTGGGCACCCTGACTGTCTGGGCCAGAGTGGTGCTCGAAGCAGTCGAAGATCGGTTCTTACCCCATGCGATAGCTGGCACCAGGTACAAAAAGTGGTTCGTTGCCCAATGGAGAGAATGTGGAGAAAATAACCAGGTGGGGGAAAAAAACCTGTGCACGCACTCACAGAGACGCTGTCCACACCAGAGCCACGAATTGCTCGTGCATAACAAATGACGGAGAGAAGAAGCCTCGGGAATGACAAATGTCGGTCCATTTGCCACACAAATAACGATGAAGCAGTCGTGTGCTGTACAATGGGGTGCAGAGAGCTCACCTACAGCAGTTTTGCTGGTGAAAACCGCAGCTGATTGAGATGAATCGAAGCGCTTTTTTTCCTGGTCTTCAAGCTCTTATCTGATGTATGTGTTACCGGCAATGTGGAAAATCAGTCACTATGCAAAGTGACCAACCCTTTCAGTCACTGTGCAGACTGACAGAGAGCGGCTTTTTTAATAGTGACGTGTAACGATACAAACTGACAAAGAGTGGCATTTATTGAAAGTAATATATGACACTTCATCACTTCATACGCATCAATTATGGTGTGGCTGCACCATTCTTGCAAGACACGCCCTTGCGGCAGTGGCTTTTGCACTTAGAGCCATGTTTCAGGCAAGAACAGCACTTCATTTGACATTTTGCCCAACAGTTGCATTGCCTGAATCCTTGCCCAGTGTTTTCTAGGTGGACAAGTGCCCGAAGGGAGATGACATCTGTAGGCACTTCCTCCACTGAAAAGATTTGGTGTTCTGTTGGCTCCAGGTCTGTCATACCAAAGAGACGGTCCAGCACACCAGAATGCCCTCCTTCTCCTCTGCCATGGCAACTACTGTTACGTTGTCGGGGTCTGTGGTGCTCCGGTCAAACTGTAGAATCTTCAGTGTGGCATTCTTTCCAACATGGATCACCGGGAGCTCCCCTGCTGCTTGGCAAAGCATTTTCTGTCCCTTTGCAGACTGTCCCTTATCTGCCAACCTCCTTGCCCTCTTCCTCTGGAGCTGGGTGCAACCTGCAGTGTCACCATCCTCAGTTGTTTCCGAGCAGGTCACATGGACTGCATCACTGCAGTGCTTGCATGCTTTCTCCATTGCTCCCTCCTCTGAACGACCACTGCAGGTTGGAGGGGAACTTGCCTGATTTTTGTGTAATGTTTCTGCACTGTCATCTTCCTCTTCTGTTTCAATGTCTCTGCCCCCAGCTTGATCCAGTGCCTGTTGCTGTGCCTGTTCACTGTGAATATTGATGAGGACATTGTCTGTGAGTCCTGTAGAGAACAGGCCAAACCGTGACCTCTTCCCAAAAATAGCTTCGTAAGAAGTTACACCAGTGGTAGCACGTGGTATTGTGTTACTTGTGAATTGCACAATATGGATTCCATTTGCCCAGTCCTTGCAGTAAGTGTCTACCATCCACGCATAGAGCTTGTTCTGTACAGCTGCATTGAGATGCTCCACAGTGCCTTGGCTCTGGGGGGTGGCAAGAATGGCCATGGATCAATTTCATACTACTGAAATGGTCAACATAGATGAGTAGGTATGTGTAAGCCCCATCTGGAGTGGTTTGGAAGTTGACCAGATCAATCTGACCACAGGAGAAGGCATCATGAGATCGAATGGGCTTCACACCAATGCCTTTGGGCATCTTCATCTTCTTCTTAGCCTTGTAATGCACTGATCCAGGTAAATGTTGATGAGGTCTCTCGGAATGTTGCCCCAAGTCTTGTTCACCCTCCACTGCTGTCACATCACGACCCCCATGCAGCACGTCTTGGTGCCAGAATGGATGGCTGCATAGCTGCTATGGATGTGGGCAATCTTCCTGATGGGATTGCAGGAATCCTTCCACTTCCTGATGAGGATACTGCTCCCACCGACCGCAAACAGTTCAAACCACGTCAGGAGCCCATAGTCACTTTGGGAGGAGGCCCCACAGTCTGCTATCCTTTGGAGACTGGTCACTGCTTTTTTATACTCATCCCCAGACAGCAAGTGGTGACTGGACTTCGTTTTGTGCCAAAAGCTGTTGGACCTTTGCCACAAAACTCTCTTCTGCCTTCCTGAGTCCATCGTGGTCATCCACAGTGAGTGAGGAGCTGTTGCTCGTGATGAGTTTGTGCTACCATTGTCTTTGCTTTTGCCTCGGTTCTGCTGCTACTGTCTCACTTTGTTTGTGAAGGTGCTTCAGGTGAGTTGAGTTGACGAGGTGTTCAGTCGAGTACTGCTCTACAGCATCTCAATACATCAACTTGCCTCGCTCATGCCTGGTCACTTTGCATAGCAACTGCAATAGTTGGCCACTTTGTACAGTGACTCAAATGGTTTGTCAGTTTGCACAGTGACTGATTTTCCATATTGCCAGTAACATGTGTGCTTAATTTCTTCTTCAGGTGAGGCCGCGGAGATTCCAGCTGGATCGTCATTTCTTAGCTAGGGGAAAGAACCCGAAAGAACCGACGGAGAGAAGAAAACAAAGGCAAACTTTTTTTCCACTAGCTTGAATGTGCACGAGTGCCATTATTTACTCAGCTGTGGTAAAAGTTTGACCAGTGCCCAGCAGAGGTCGGAGGCAGAGAATGTGAAAGGAAAAGATGTCTCTGATCAGCGGTCACAGCCAGTCGCAGTCCGCCTACGTGCCCACACTGTGGGCCGAGGTGCTGCACAATGCTCCTCATGTCAACATTACCCTGCACCCGGTGGATAATATGTTCAACCCGGAAAATGACCTCTATTTGGAGTCCATCGGAATCCTTGTAAGCTGTTGTACTCATCTCCCTGTACTCGTCCACCAAGCCCACATGTTCTTGCTGTCTAGGCCTCAATCCCTGCTGCGTGGTTGATCACGACGCTGGTGGTATTGTTGATCTACCTGTGCACTCGCTGCTGCGACACCAAGAGCCGTAAGAAACGAAAGAGTCGGCCCATGCGATGCTGTCTCTCCTTCTTCGCCCTAATTACCTGTGTCGCGCTGGCCCTCGGCTTCCTCGGGAACGAGATCATGCACGAGGGTATGCAGAGCTTCCACCGAGCGGCGGCAAACATCAACAACATCATCAAAAGGAGTCAGGTACACCAGACCTGATAGAAAAAGTCACACGCCAACGATAGACAATGATAGTTTGGGGTCTTTTTCCCTAGGCCATGACTAAGCGGTACAACGAAAACATTATGAACAATATCGAGAAGAACGCGAACCGCTTGTACGAGGGTCCCTTCCAGTCTGAAATCACGACGGATAAGACCGCGCACTTCGAGATCATGGACGCCTACGATGGCATATTCGGCAGCATCACGAAGGGACTCGAAGCGATGGACGAGCTAAGGTAGTGTTTATGATCCTATGGATCTGTGCTAGAAGTCACAATAAGACGTGATTAGTGAGTGAGTGTAACAGAAATTGACCACAGTGCCAGAGCAGTGGCGGATGTCACTACTGCTGAACGAGTACTTGTCTGGTCAACGTCACTGCTATAACTGACTAACGTGGTGGGTTTTTTTTCCATGAACTGCTCCAGATTCACCATCACGGACCTCTCCGTGAACGAGCGCCACGCCTTCCGCCTGGACGACTACGCCTACGCGTTCGAAAAGTACCGTTGGTCAGTTACCATTGCTCTGCAAGGTACGTACGCAGTACACTGTTAACTCAATGCTTACTAATCCCACCTTAAGGTGGCAGTAAACAGCACTTTAGGGCAGAATGTCTGTTTTTATGTGCGCCTGGTGGGTTTCCTCTAAGAATCAATTTAGTGTGGAATTGGGTAGGGTCCACCCACTCTGGCAGCCAGAAAAAAGCACAAAAAGCCGTAGAAGCGAGCGGCCAAGGTAAAGAGCTGGTTGTAGAAAGGGGCAGAAAGAAAGAAGGAGGGAAGAAGAGAAAGAAAGGCCTCCTCTTTCTCAGTGCGTTATTTATTGTCTACATGCCTCCTGCCACCTTTTTGTTCGATGGATGAAAAGAGAGAGAAGGCTCGAAAGGGATTCTCTTGCAAGAAATGCAACGAGTTGCATATGAAATTAATCTCTCGTACTTTCAGCTCTGTTCGCCCTGTTTTGCTTACTCCTCCTGATCGGCGCCATCATTCATTCTCGCTGTGTCCTCATCATATTCTCGGTTTGCGGGCTCTTCTCCATCATCATCCTGTGGATGATGAGCTCTGTGTACACGGCCACCGCCGTGGCCCTAGCGGACTTCTGCTACGAGCCGACCCCGTGGGTCAAGTACATCCTGTACCGGGTACTTATTCATTCATAACGCACATCGTAATACAGTAGTCCCCGCTTATTGTAGCAGCGTCGGGCCAGAGAAAACAGCTACATGGACCGGTGAGGTAACGTGGAACCTCCGACTCCCTCTAAATCACATATTTGGGTGTGTGTGTGTGTGTGAAATGAGAGATTTAGAGTGAAAGTAAAGTCGCACAACTTCATTTAGCTTTCATAAAAGAACTTTTCCAAAGTAGACACTGCTTCATCTGGGGACCGACGCATCTCATTTTCAAACTGCAAAAGCTTGAGCACGTCAAAATTTCCAGCAGTCAGTCTGCAGCTCACCCGAATTTGACAATTTAGGGGCTTTTTTCTGTCTGGTTATGGATATTTGGAGACAGAAGAAGGCTTTCTACTTAGCCCATTTGATGAGGGCGGGGATCCTGATATGATTAGCAGTGACTCTGTCACAGTAAGCGGTGAATTTTTGCTTCATAAGGAGCCAAATTGAAACAGTGCTTTAGCAGCTGCTCCATTAAGCGGGGACTACTGTACAGTATAGTTGCTCAAGAAGTAGCAGTGTTAGAGCGGATGCTGTATCCATTCGCTCTTCTGTGTTGAGAATATTAAGGTTCTGACGTGCCCTCTGAGATGACACGTGCAGGCAGCAAATGGTTGTCCCTCCCTGAGTCACTGTCCTCAGCTTGGTTTTAAAGATCAGTACAGCGTTGTCCGTGACTCACTCACTTGTACGGAGTTTCAGTTGAATCCGACTCATCGAACCCTTCTTTCCAGGGTGCCAACTTGGATAGCGATGTCACTTCCTACTACCTTGAATGCGCACCAGGAAAGTCAAACCCGTTTGAGGCCTACCTTTCGGTAAATACGCGACTTACTTTTACAGATGTTTTCATCATCACTCACATCAAACATTTCTACAGATGCTTTCCCGTCGATAACTTTCCACTAAAGGTCGTCACGTTGACTGCTTGTACGTCACGTTGTCCCATACTGTGTGTCCATTTTCTGTCGTGCTCGTTCATTTCCTAATATTCCCTGATGTGAATTGATGGGCCCACCTACGGCGGGGTCGTGGACCAGGGAGCGATGGTGAATGGTGGACGGGCTCGCGCCATGAGGAAAGCGCGGGGGGGGGGGGATCGCCATATGTTTCGTTAGAGGTCTCATCTGTACTGTGCAGACTCCACTGAGCTGTGCGTAGCCTCCAAACACGGACGCTGCGCCGAAAGCACCAGGTGATGTGCAAAAGATGCTGTGAAAGTGGAGAGGAAGACCAAGAGAGCCAAGAGAAAAAAGTTTGAGCTGCCAAAAGTTTTTTTATGTGGGATTCACATACTTTCTTGGCAACGTAGTATACGATTATACCTGCACGATATTGGATTGCTTATTTTCGTCTACCCTGCTTCTGCCGCATTAGTGGTGGATGCGGGTGTGATGCTGACTTCATGGTCCAAATGCCTTCGGTGGAGTTTTATTCTCCTGAGTCGGTCACTGTAGATGCTAAGTGGAATACCGCACAGTATGTAACAATGGACACACACTCCTGCCTCGTCTGTATTCAATCTTCGTAAGGTTCGGCTATGCACCAATCCGTTCTCCTTTCAGAAATCCACTCGCGCCATCAACGACATTGACCAGCGCGTCCGTGTGATTGCCGGCAGGGCCCGCAAGTACTACTCGCCGCTGGAGCTCTCTCCTTTCCTCGACGACTTGGAGCAAAACACGGACGAGACCATGCAGCTCATGAGCGACCTGAGCACGTCGCTCAGATGTGAGCAAATATTCAGGTACGTTCTGTACTGATCTGCATATTTACCTACTATGAGGAAGAGAGAATTCTTTACCACGGCGTGCACCTTTTCACTCCAGGTCGTACAACACTGCTCTGGTAGCCATGTGTGACAGGAGCCTCCTTGGCCTCATTCTCATGTGGATCTCCGTGTCTGCAGCCGGTCTGCTTTTCACGCTTCTCGTGTGGTGCAACTCGCACACATGGATCTACTTCAAGCACAAGGGCAGATACATCAAGGTAAAGATTTGTCTGTCTCACTAGAGCGACGAGCAGTCTGCCAACCTTTTATTCGCAGGTCGACGACGCGGACCCCTACATGCCCTTGTCTACGATCGAACGTCCGCGGCTATCGGGGCCGCCGCCACCGTCGTCTCTCAGCGCTGCCAACCACATGCACAACTATGGGGGTGGCGGCACCGGCGGAACTCTCGGCTCTTCGGCATACGGCTACGCCGGTCGCGCCGGTGGTCGCGCCACGCATATTCACACGCCCCCTCAGACGCCGCCGTATCACGGCACGCTCAACGGACACACACACAGGTGAACTGCCCGAAGTGGGGTGCACCACTGTTGGATGTGCACGTGAACAGTGTGCCCCGAAAGTTCTGCCCGATTGAATAAGAAAGCAGTTTACATCCGCACTGGGGGTTACTATCAACCATTTTCCAATGTATTCGACCTTCTTCTCCAGTACGAGTCTGACAAGTTCTACCACACCAGACACCAGGTTCTCCAGAATTTGAGGCCAAGGTTTGGCCACACATACTTGAGCTGCGTAGCTTTCAAACAGGGCAAAAACTTTCCGGGCACACTGTACGTACCTACTACATACAGGGCGTCTACGCCCTGAGAAACGACGAGCTAGCTCGTGAGGCATCGTCCAGTCCTTTTTCTCTCAGCCTGAGTGTCCAATGCGATTTATCCACGTGTCTACTTACTTCCAAATTCAACAATCGATTCCTTTCAGTAACGCTCCAACGCTTCGCTCTGGAGCTGGCATGGGCCCTGCTCCTTACGGCCACCAGCTAGCCGGCGGACCCCCCACGCTCCAACGTCAGAAGACGGGTCCTGGGGGAAACATGTTGGGGACGCTGGGAAGAAACACGCAGAGCACCAACAGCCATGGGGGGTAAGACATATGACAGCAATGGGCGTGTACAGTGGACTGGGTGCCAATTCAGCATCTGTTCCAGGTACCAAGGCCTAGATCATCTACCTGCCACCATGACCCTGGGACGGCGCGGCCATTACGCCAGCGGAGGCCGCGGCGGGGTGGACGGGGTGTCTGGTCGTTCAGCCACTGGTTCCAGGCACGGCGTTGGCGCTGGGGACACGGAGACGCCGCTGCTTGGACCTAACATGGGCCAATATGCCACTCTCAGCAAGCAGTGCAAGACGCTGGAGTCTTCGGACTTTTACTGAAGAGAAAGAGGAGGACACTCCCCTAGTTTCAATATTTCGTTGGTGCGTTTCAGTTTACCCTCCCCTGTCTTGAAGCAATTCTGGTGCTTCAGTCTTACTTCTTGGGGGCAAGAGAGCCTTCTTTTTTTTCCTTCAATACGCTCGTACCGAATGATATTGAGCTTGTGCTCGCTGGGCATTTGAGCGACGGCGTTCATCTCTTGTGCAAGTGCCATGTATTTGCATCTCCCTCACTCTGCCTTTGTCTCACCTCCACTGACACTACGTGCTGATGGTGGATTCCCTTGCTCACTGAAAGGCTCAAAATTTGAATCTTGCTCTTGACTTAAGGCTTCCTCTCCGGGATATTACGCGTCAATTGACCATTACGGTACTTTCCACGCACACCCTTAAGTAGTACATAGATGGTACTGCAGTGCCCGCTGCTTTTATGAATCACAGATGTATCTCAGACTGCATGAAATCCGCCACCAGTAGGAGTTGGTCCTGCTGGCTGCACCTGCGCTAGGTGGTAGAAGCGCGCGAGGCTTTGGCCCCAAAGCTCAGCCAGCACCTTCTTACGGCTGTTCCACTACGCCTTAATAAAGCTGGTGGGCCAGCTCGAGGCCGAGACCGAGCTGCAGCTTGATCAAACCCCGACTTGTTTCCACCACCGCAATGTCCTGGAGCCGACGGAATTCGACCCGAATTGAAGTGTCCGGGAAATCTCAGCTGTTTCTTTGGATGTCACTGCGGGAAACCGAGTATCGTATACGGGCTATGTAATAAGTCAAAGTGCTCGACGTGATTGATGCAAGCAGCGGGCTGGATTTAACCCAACTAACCCAGTTCGACTTAGGACTTTCCTACCCCGTAGTTGGCAGCTACTGTTCCATTCCACTGAAGAAAAATGCAACTATTTTTTTTTTGCATTGAATGCTTGACAAACTAAGATCGGTGGGTGCGGCTGAAGCTCTTTTCCGAGACAAGGAAGAAGCTCTGTTACGTTAGAGGAGAGCTCTGCGAAACATTTATCTGATCTGATCATTCTGACTTTTCCTGAGATGCATGCGTTTTGTATGTGTAAATAAGTGCTGATGCGACTGTAGAAAGAAAGCTCGTTCTCTAGTCACAAAAGAGTTTGCAGAAGAACGAAAGTTCTTGTCATGATTAAGCATAGATTTGGCAGCCTTCATTAACCAATAAATCTGCGTGTTCAACGCTTCCTTCATCATTGAAACAAACTTTCTTCCACCCCCCCCTTTAAGCTGCCCTTTCTACCGTGCCACGCAAGTGCGACGTCGCGAAGGGAGATAGATACGTTCTCGTCAAAAATGTACTCGAAAGCAATGCCAAAAATCTACTCAAACCAGCTGATGAATAACATGTACATAACGGTCGCAGCAAAGTGTGGATTCAAAGTTTTCCATATGCCCAAAAAACGTATTCAGACGTGCATATTCAATCCGCCATGATTTTAGAATAAAAGGCACAAAAAAAGAAAGTCTTTTTTTTTAACTTGCCGTTAGCACTCGCGTGTTCATTCATACATCTTAGGCGTACATACGGTGCAGTGAACGCAACGCGTGGAATTCAGTCCATTGGCACCGTCCCTCCAAGCCAGGGTCTCGTCCGCCCAACCTTGGCGAACCAGCGCAATCCAGTCCCCTCCAGGAGCAGTGATGCTCTGTTCTCATCACTGCATACGGACGCTTCCAGTCAGCAACGTCACTGTGCTAGCAGGACGGATACGAGACTTGCACTGTCCATGTTTGTTGTCTAGGGGGGAGAGGTTGCGAGATTACACGAAATCGCGGCCCTAGTCTCCAGCAGATGGCAGCACTGAAGCGTGGTGTGCAAATTCTTCAAGTTTCAGCCAATTCTTAAGAGGATCATAATCTTTGAAGTAATAGTGTGTCCGCCTAACGCTTACTAAAATGCTCAGCCGAAAGAGACAGTCAAACTGAACAAAGACATATTTGCGCGATGGCTTTTACACATTATTTCAATGCAGTCATCAATCCTAGTTGATATCTTAAGGCCGTCGAACACCAGCGTCGCCGTCTTTGTGTAGACCGATTACTTCGCACTTGGATCTTCTAGTAAGAATAAAGGTGCGTTGAAGTCTGGGTCTATGGCAACGTTCTTGCCTGTCGAGCGAGCTCGCGGCTTGAATGTTTGCAACGTTTTGTGGCTGAGTCGACGATGACTCAAGAACGGTGTCTTTGATAGGATGCTACTCGATACAGTCGAGCTCATGGTCAGCCATGAGGCCACCCTTGTGTCCCACCTGAGAGGTCAGCAGGACTCCAGAAGTAACGCGATGGAGCACGCGCTCGAGCCTGGACGACTCGGTGATGTCGAGTCGGTACCTGACTGTGGGGGCTTCACTATGGGGCTGCCGAGAACTGGCGGGTCTAGGTCGGGCTTTCATGAATCGGGCTTGAGACGTCGTAATAGGTCGAGCCTTTCGCGTCCAACCAAGCCCCTGATCAGACTCATGGCCACGTCACTCCCGAGCGAGCTGACAGGCTTGGCAAAACGTTTCTCAAGTGGAGTCGGTTGGCTTCAGCTTGGATCCATCACTACCTGGAAATGCCTATGGTATGCATGTCCTTCAGCTTCCTGATTGACAGACATGACGGAGAAACGCAGCGTGAGCCACGATCGCGTCGGATGCGTGGGGAACGAGGTGACCGTGGGGTCAGACAAGGCCAAGGGCGTCTCAGGAGGAAAGATGGAAAGCAGAAAAAGGTCTTCAGTTCACCATTGGGTCACGCTACAGTCATTCAAACTAGGAACTTTCGAAATAAAGTGTCAGAAGTTCCATTCACGCACTTTTTATACAAGAACAATCTACGCACAAGCATACGTAATAGCACATCAATATCGTCCCCGGTTGAAGAAGAACCCTTGATATGAGTGACTTTGAGTAGGTGTTTTTTCCTAGCATGCAAGATGGCGGCTATGAACGTGTCCTCCTACTGCACGGTAGGTTGCAGCTCCAGCAGGAGCAGTTTTGGGTCGCTCCACTCTTTGCTTCTGCCCACGCATTATTTTGTCTGTAGATTCAGGGATGGGTACAGCTGAACTGGAACTGCAGCACAGCAGCATCAAGTATGAGCGCTACTTCACACGATCACAGCATGAGGTGGCAGAAGGCCATGTGGGACGCAGTGACGAAGTGCGACGCAGACCTCCTGAGGGACATCCTTCGTCTCAGCAAGGTGCGGTACCCGTTACCTCATTGCCAAAAAATGTCGACAGTAACATTCCGCCAGGTCCAAGTTGAGCTGAGCCAAGAAGAACAAGTGTACTTTGACGAGGAGGCTCCCCTGCATTTGGCTGCTTACTGCGGTCACAACGATCTCATCCGACTGATGCTCGAGGGAGGCATGGACATCGACAGCTACAACGTGTACTCTGACAACAACGGGTACATGGTCACTCCGCTGCATTGGGCAGTGTACAAGAACAAAGGTCAGTCTACATCCGCATGCTGCGTGTGAGATACAAAGTTGGACACGGGTCATCATAATTTGCAGTTGGCACCGTCAAGTTCTTGCTATCCCAAGGAGCAGATCCTTTTCTTCCTGGAAAGTGGGGTATTCTCCAAGGAACTCCATTGGAATTTGCCAAACAGAAGAGACTAGACGAAATCGTCCAAATACTTGAAGACGAAGAGGAATATGAGGATATTGATGGTAACAGCTCTCCGTCAGCCCTTGATACGCGACCACGCAGTTTTATCCAAATACTTTCCAGATGACGACGTCCAATCTTCAGAACAAGAAGGAGAACTTAAGCAGGAACCTCCTGAAGGCACTGAACAGGACAAGGTTGAAGATGCAGCAGAACCTGACGCCAAAGCAGACGATATCTCGTCTTTAGAATCTGTCATTAGAGCTGCCCAGTCAAAGAGGAGAGATCTCCAAGCGCAGCTGGAGGCAGTTAACGCTGAGATCGGGTCCTTATCACTACAGCTGGAACAAGCCATGGGAACGACCGAGACCAAGGCCCAAAAGGCTGGCAGTGGCAGGGGTGACATCACCATGACTTGTCCCGTGTGCCTCAGTTTGCCCAGACACAAGGTGTTCAGCTGCGTCGAGTGTGACAACATCCTGTGCAACGCCTGCAGGTCCAGAGTCAACCATTGTCCGTGCTGCAGGCAAAACTTTTCAACCAAGAGCCCGAAGAGAAACAGGTGGGCCGAGAAGTTAGCTTACCTCTTGTCGCAGAGACAGTGATGCCTGGCAAGGTGTACATGAACATGGACGTCTCGTTGGTGACGCAGGAACAAATGTTACAATAAACCTGTATTCATGCTTTTATCATATTGCAAAAATCGGAGTGATACTGTCCATGTCGTTGTCATGACTAACTCGAGGAACATTGCAGACGCTCGCCATAATAAGTTACTACTGTAAGATTTGGCATCTTGTTTTTCAGCAGTAACAGCTTGTCGTCATCTACATTTGGACACTGCTCCAAGTCCAGTCGACTCAACATGGGCAAAAGTGTCTCTATATTCTCCAGGCCTTCACTGGACAACCTCACTAGGCCTAGCAACTCAATCTCTCTTAGGAGAGGACACCGGCGCAGAAGGCAACGAACTCCGTCGTCTGAAATCTCCCAGCACCAGTTTAGTGCGAGACAGGTCAGGCGGGGGCATCCAGAGGCAACTGTGGCAGCGCCCTTGTCGCCCAGTCCGGCACACTCGGATAGGTCAAGCTCACGCAACCGACACAGCTTGTCCTCCGAAAAGGCTTCAGCGAAGTCCGAATCCTTAAGACACTTTCCACGCTTAATCTTGAGCCTCTCCAGCATGGACAAGCTGGCTATAGATCGCATCCCCAGAAAACCCATTTGGTCTGCGAACGTCACGCCGAGGGAGACGAGCCTGAAGCATTTACCAAGGTTCTTGAAGCACTCGTCATCCAGGCTCTCACCATCAATGTACAGCTCCTTGAGGTTACCACCAAGCTTCTCGATGAAGTAGTTTGTCGACGCATTGTCCAGAAGTGTCACCTCTTCCATGTTAAAGACCTGGAATAGGGGGGAGGGGGGCGGAGTGTCACGATGCAGCATTTTGAACTACTGGCATTGGTACCGTTGAATCTTGGGCATGCACACGGGCGAAGACGCGTAGGAATACTAACTTGTAAGTTGCCGCAGTGGTCAGCCAAAGCTCTCAGCGTAGCGTTGTCAAGTCCCCGACAACCAAAAAAATCTAAATGTGTCAGTTTCCTTAGGCAAGGTGCGTTGAGCTCCAGAACACCCTGGGGCTTCAGGACAACTGTAAACATTCGTAGCCGGCGCAAAGAGCGGCAATCACCTATGCATCTGCAGTGAAACAAGAATTAAGGGGACCTTGTGTATGGCGCGAGTGAACATATATTGTAAAAATAGAGGTAGCTCTACCTAAAGAGATTCTCCAACTGATCTACTTCTTGGCACATCTCGATCGCTTCCAGACTGGCCTTGGCAGATCGCAGAGCCAACTGCGCCAGACTGGATGAATCTGGGCGGGAGTTGTGCAGGTGGAGGATGCGGAGAAGCGTGCACCTGGGTGAAAGACACATGATGCTCTTGTACAGCCACCATCATATTCCAGTTACCTCTCCACGATTCGTCTTGCAGCAATGCTGTCGAGACTCTTTGCTGAGGGCAGGCACAGAGTCGTCCACAAGGATGGATCTAAGACGAGGTTCCTGAACCTGGAGAAAGAAATCACTGGACTGTCTGGAAGTAATCATTGACAGTGGGACTTAGTGAAAAAAAGATCACTCATTCACCGATTCTCTGTACTCCGACAGTCGCAAAGAAGTACGCAAACCGTCACGTGCTGCGACACTGGAGAGGACGTGAATTACGCTTTACCTTCTACAAACGAGGGACACGTCCGTGGCGACGAAGGACAGGTCCAGAGAGTGGAATATGTTGACCACCAGCTCGTCCGGTAGTTGGTCAAATGGGTTGTTGGACTCATTCTCACAGTCATCTTCAACATCTTCCACCACTAAAGAGTTCACCTCCAACATATTTCCTCACTTAATTTAAGTGGCAGCGCCCAAGTACTCGTAAAATCAATAGCGTCTCTGGCTGCTACATGACTTGGTAGTAGCTACTCACTGTTATTGTACTGCGTACATTTTGTTGTTTGTTGTCATTACTAGGGCTGTGTCGAGCAGGGTCAATGTGGGATTCTCGAGACAATTCGAGACTGTATCGGTTGCACAGCTTGATATCCTTATTACCGCGACATTCGACCTGACATCTTTTTTCGCTACCACCTGCTTTCCTTAGCAGTAACATTTCCGATGCGAGTTAATATCGATATCTTTTAAACCGATGGTTTTTCCTCTAATAACTCTAAGTCATTTAAAAGAGGGATTGCCTATTTGCAAGAAACGTTAAGGGTTTCAGCTTCTGAAACCCGCACAAGGCTTGCTGGAGGTGGGGTCGGTGTTGACACTTGGACGGTGGGATCGAGATCAACAAAGCCTTGGCCTATGTTTACAGCCCTAGTTACGACTGCTTTGAAAGTCGGAAGGATTTTGTCGTTGACGAAAGCAACCTAACCATGACCCTCCAAAGGCGTGGAAATGCTGTAGCGTCCGTGTACTGTGTGGTTAGTACTGTACTTGCTCAATTGAGTGTCGACGTCATTGCATAGAACATTATCATAACATACTATAGCATACATGCGGCATCGAACTATGGAGCTCTACTTTTTTTCTCACTCCTCCCGGGGCTGGTACTCTTTGATCTCCTCCAGTTCGTCACCCAGGCCTTGCATCGCCTCGCCCAATCCCGTCTTCACCTGCATAGGCCAAGAAAGTCAAACACGCCCAACATCATGCTGTCCATGACGAACCTGATTGAACTCTTGCACAACGAGTGACAGCTGTCCCAACATGTAGTTTAAGTTGGAGTCCACGTCCACCATTCGGTCGGTGAGTCCTTCTACTTGGCCCTCCATGGTGCCCAAGTTCTTGCCGGTGTTGTTGACGTAACCTTCGGTCGTATCTTTCACCTTTTCCAAGATCTTGATTGAGTTCGACACCTGCCCATACATGATGCCCATCTGTCTCCAGACCTGACCAATCTCCTTCTCAACCTGGAGGAAGAGATGTACGCATGTCACAAGTAAGTAACTGCTACCTATTATAAGTTATCGTAAGAACCACAAACCTTCTTTGTTAGGTTCCCCAAGGCTTCGGTCTGATTGGCCAGGATGGTCTTCGTTATGTCGGCGAACTGGTCCTTCAGCTGGTTGTCGAGTCTGCCGCCAGACATCTTGACCAATTCTTCCACCTTTAAGGCAACGCCACAGTAACAAGAGATATCGATGTGCACCGTGCTGCACTGTTAACAGACAGACCTTGAAGATGATCTGCGAAACACCGAACTCGATCTTCCTCTTGGTGTCCATGACGGCGTCGGCTGTGTCGAGTAAAACTTGCTCCACATTTGACAGGCCTTTAATCTCCCTCTGAAGTGCAAACGACGTGAAGTGGGCGAAGTATGACTTGGGGAAGCTTACTAACGGTCAGATCTCTGTATCCGTCGTTGACTCTCTCGAACAAGGATTCTGCCATGTGTCCGGACTCAATAACCACCTCCTTGAGCTCGGACGAAGCCGCCAAAATGTTGGACTCCGTTGATTGAAGCACCTGTCAACGTCGTCACGCAGGTGGTTTGGGCTATGTGAACAGCAATGGACTTTTTCTTTCTCACTTTGGTCAAACTTTTGCCGCCGCCGTCGACCTCGGAATCACCTCCAACGAGGATGTTTTCGATGCTTGAAAACTTCTCCTTGAATCAAAATATCAATCGTGGTATTAGTCAGAGTGTGCATTTGTGCGTGAGTCACGGAGGTTCATGCAGCAGTGACGCAACACGACCGTTGTCAAGATGCAGTAGAGACAAGTGTTTTAATTGCACGTACGAGCAGTTGGGTCATGGTCACAGAGCCGAGCAAACCTTTGTCTCCTTCGACAGCGCCGTGATTGCGTCCTTGGTGTTCTGAATGTAGGTGGGCAAGAGGGTGAGGATGTCGAACGACTCTTGGGCCAACGTCTCCAGAAGATCTCCTCCACGGCCGCCGACGCGCTTCATGCGACGTTCGATGGACTCGAGCTTTGGGTTCATCCTGCCACGATTGGTAAAGCTCTCTTTAGCTGCGAAACACAACAGTCACGGTACCTCAGCAGAAAGGTGGAGATGTTATCAAGCTTCTTGTCCGTGGAAGCGCTGCTTCCACCACCTCCTGCTCCGCCACGAACATCGAGTTTTCTCAGTATGCGTTCGCTCATTTCCAAGTTCTTGGTCCCTTCCTTCTCCAGCCTCCGGCTGCTGTTGCTGATCACCTCCAGCAGCTTGAAAATGGCATCGCGGATGTCGAGGTTTCTAAAGGACAAATGTGACCATTGAAAGCTACCTTGAAGAAGCGCAGCCATTGTTACATACGTGACTCCTCTGTTTCCATTTCCACCGGATCTTTTGACCCTGGCTGGAACCACCTCGTATTCGTCCTTGCCATCATCCAAGTAAGACGCCAACGCCTCCAGAGTCAAGATGCTTTTTTCTAGAGTCCTAAGAATGATAATTTGTCCTGAATTGTTCGTCACATTTTCACATACAGTAGCGAGCAGAGCAAATGTGCGTGGCAGACAAGTATATGCGTGATTATACGATCGCAACAGAGGACATATCTCGGAAGATGTGCTTGGACTCATCCTTACCGTTGCCTCGGTGCATCGTGGACGTGGCGACCGGAACCAAAGGCAAGCGAGCACGCCAACAGCACGAGCAACCCGATCTCCTTCATCTTGGAAATTCTTCCTTGGGTTTCCTCTCTTGTTAGCACATATTACGGTCTCTCTTTGTTGTAGCAGCCAAGCTGTCTGGGGAAGGAGGATCATTCAGCGTTCTAGCACGCGCGCTTTGTACGCACAGGTCTTCTCAGTACATAGTGCATGGACGTATGTAGCAAGGAAGACAGACAATTTTTTTCTAGGGCATGAATTCGGAGACAAAAGAAAGCTTTCTTGCTGCTGATGCAGCGCTGGAGATCGCATTTTCATACGGAGGCTTTGTCCGCCCTGGAGAACTGCTCAGGTGGACTTCATAGCAGGATGCAGCAGAGTCTCCAAGTCCACTGATGTTGAAGGATTTGGAACGGTTATAGTACAATCGAACCTCTTGGTGACTGGAATGGCACCACTCTGCTGGTGCTCCATTGCGCTGTGAGGGAATTATTCGCAGAATCCGTCTGATCGAGATTCGACTGTACTATGTTTCAGACGACATAAACTGACATCTCACGCATACGAAGTATGCGTCAATAGCTAACACAATTCTGACGCAACTTAGCACAACCTGTACCAAGCCTGGCACGGGGAAAAAAAACGATTAAGTTAGGTCAGGTCAAAAATCTCCACGTGTAAGTTTCGCTCTTGGTCTAGCCATTGCGTGAACGAGCTGATCTCGGCAGTCACGTCTAACGTGCATAGTCCGACTACTCGAAACAAGGCCACTTCCCGAATTGTCTCAAGGTCCAAAGAGCAATTTGCATCCTGGAGAAGCGATCAAGGCGAGGAAAACTAGTGCAAAAGAACAACGGAGAGCGGTGACAGCAAGCTGGAACTGTTCCAAAGATGCGTCTGGCTCAAGTTACTTCTGGGAACCAGGTATGAGTTGAGAAAAACTCAATGCTCCGCACTCCTATGCTGCTATAGATAGATTATAACAGAGCTCTTAAGAGACCTCGTACTTAGGCAAGGAATCTGGGAAATCTGAGGAGCCGGTGAAGAAAAACCGCCTTGGGCGAGGGCAGTGACAGCAAGCTGGAACTGTTCCAAAGTCGTGCCTTGCGCAATTTATTATGTCACATCTGGGGCATCAATACGTGCATGCATTGGAAAAGTTTCACATTCTTACATATATTGCACAAATGTATACAAACGTACATACATTCCTACGTAGTTACAATTCTCACTGCATCATGTACTGTGAGAACATTTAGCTTCCGTGTTCTAAAAGTGAAGTGTGACACTCTATGACGATCTAAAATGTTCAACTTTAAAGCCTTAACATCAAAATCATGTTGTCTCTTTTTCTCTTTGAACCACCGATCCCTTGGTTAGTCTAACACTGAAGCACAGTAAGTTTCTGTCGTTAGCTCTCCTTTTATAAGGTCCAACCATTTTAAGGTCAAGAAGTCAAAGTTCCGTTTCAAAGTGTATGTTTTCAAACAGCTTACGTCGTGAGGTCAGAGATTCTCGGTGTATGATCAAATTGACACCTTTCAAAGGCGTCCCTATGACAAGAAGGCTTTTGCAGAATGGGCTGTTCAAGGTGACCAAGAGGCTCTTGCGACGCTCTGGTGAAGAGATCCTAGAAAATGTGCAGGCAGATGAGGCTGGAGAAAATAACCAACAGGAAGCAGACAAGCTTGAAGAAGAGCTTCCAGGAGTCCAGGAAATTCGAGCAGCCATACGACCTTGAAAAAAGGGCTGCAAAACCATGACTTTGACTTTTTCAAGCTTTCCCAGGTTGAGAAAGATGTTGGAAAAGCTTAAACAGTTCCTTAGACCAGTCTGTGTTGGAGAAATTCTTCGAAATGGCTAAATAACCCCTTTTCACTCCCTTGTATCTGTGAGTTCTTCAATGTGAGGTACACCCGCTATAAGGCCAAAATCTGCTGGTACGGAGGGTGACCTCATGACGGGAATTTCCTGTATACAAATCCTTGACTGATGGTTTGGGCTGTGTGTAGCCCTTGTTGACCAGAACAAGGTAAAAATCCTAAAATTAGTCATCTTGGTCAGTTTCTGCCCTTTTTGCCCCGCTTCTGGTGGATAAAAGTCAAAAACTATTTTTAGCGAGGTATGTTTGGGACCCTGAAGGTGCCAAGATCCAGGCAAGGTCCCCAAAATTCAACGATCAGTGCTCTTGGTGTGACGAGCATCAACTCATCTCAAATGCAACGTTGGTCTGTCCCGTGCTGTTGTAGGCGGCTTCGATGCCTTTCTCCGCCTTTTCCGGGGTGACGTCGTCTCGAGCTCGGAACTTTCCGCAGAAGTCGAGCTTCAGAAGAGCCCTGCAGGTGCACAATGAGACGCGTTAAGTGGCGGTAAATGCCGTCTACGTCAGAGAGACTCTCGATGTACAACGTTACCTGTCGTAAGGGTCCAACGACCTGAGCCACTCTGGGAGGAAGCTCCAGTCTTTCAACTTCTCAGGAAGCCACGTGGGCTTCTTGTTCTGTGAAGAATGATTGTAAAAGAGCCAGTTCTTCGTCACTGAGCCACGCATGAACATGCAGGACGTGGCAGCGAGCATAGAAAATGAGTATTTTTGGTGTATCGCGGTTTGTCCCATAGTACTTAGTACATGGATGTGAACTTACTTGAATGACATTGATCAGAATCACCAGGAGGAGCAAGACAAAAAATGGTATGAACCCTATGTAGAGGGCGACTGGTCCAATCAGAGAGAGACCAAAGATGTACAGGGGCAACAGGAAGAACATGAAGAGTAGGTAAAAGATGGCAAACCACCTGAGGAGGAAAAGTACGAAAATGACGCGCTCCAAATGGGATAAAAGTGTGCTCCAGATTTGATAACTGTTCACCAGTTCAGGTACTTGCGTACTGATCTGACTCGCTCCAAATCACTCAGTTTGCTTGAGGTCCAAGGTACAAAAAAGGCCTCCTGCAAAGTTCTTTGGGGATTGATGTGATCCTAAAAAGTCACCTGTACTGAGCCACTGTTTTTCCCATGACCTTGGCCAGTGGTACCGGCCATCTCATGAAGGGCAAGGGATAAAAGAGGATGATGCCACTGGTGTTGAAGAACAAGTGGCAGAGGGCAATCTGAAGTGAACTGTGTAACTTGTCAGCGTCAGAAGCCAGGGCGGCCAGAATTCCTGTGGTTGTGGTTCCAATGTTCGAACCTAATGACGGATGGCGACAGAGTGATACATGCATATGTCATCTTTGATAGCGCTGTCAGCTTGTCTCGGTGCTTGAAAAGGACGTCAGGATGAACCTTTGGTTAATGCAAATGTTACCTGCCTCTGATTTTGTCCAGTTGCAGCAAAATTAAACAGCACAATGATTCATAAGTTTCATTGAAGAATGCAGTCTGGCCGATGATGCATTGGAGATGATGAAGCAGAATCAACTTACCTAGAGTTAGTGGATAAGCTCTTTCCAGGCTGAAAAGACCTGTGCCCACTAGAGGCGTGAGGGTGGACGTGAAGACTGAAGATGACTGCACCAGAAACGTGACCAAGGCACCAATCAAGATCGCCACGTAGCCGGTTAGCCAAGGAACGTAAGGAATGTCTGCATTCAGCGTTGCTTGAATGACCTGCAACATGTTCAGATGCGATCCACTGAGTTGGACACACGTCAGTACGATCACCTCGGCCATTCTGTCCTTCATGAGAGAGTTGAGTATCTTGACGAGAAGGATGAGGCAGGTGCAGAGGACGAAGAGCGAGATGACGAGGAGGATCAAGCCCACGACGACGTCAGACAGATTGACTCCCGCGCAGAGGTAACCACACGGGTAGTACTCATAAAGGCCAGTGTGCTCTGCGGGCTGCAACGACGGGTCTTTGTGTCATGGACTTCACGACGTTCGGCGAGATGCGACAAATGACAAAAAAATGTCTCCTCATGCTGTCATTCCTGAGTTTGGCAGAGAGGTCTTCAGCACCCTAATTCAGCCTGTTGCTGCTTCACTTGCTCAATATCCTGCCTGCGAGACATTCTTGGAAGTTACTTTCGAATGGCTTCGCTCCAAGCCTCTTTTTATTGCTTTGGAAAATTGAAGCGGTTCTTGGTGTGTCAGAATCATCATAATAAAGTGACGCGTCAGAGGCATCTCTCTCTCACACAACTACAAACTGGTTGGATGGCCTGGGCCTTTAGTGCAAAGCTGATGTCCAGCTTCGGTGATTGCCCAATGACGTCGCAACTTTGCTGGAGCAACAGCAACTGTCGGAGACCTTTTATGCTCTGCTGACTACAACATCTGGTACACAATATTCCATGTTCAGTGCAGTGCAAAAGTGAGCGTACACCTGCTTGAAAGACAGAAAATTGCATTTTGAGGTCACTTTTTCAGTAGTGAAATGCCATTTTTTTTTGCTAGGAGAAGGGCTCGGCTCCCCCTTCCTCCCCTCTGGGGGTTGGGACCCCAGGACTCCTGCT